>Ga0265780_10009923_pt1 | contig 11379 bp, 7 predicted proteins | sample P1T30metagenome_FD_192432 | JGI IMG/M metagenome (GOLD analysis project Ga0265780, IMG submission 192432) | Plant litter microbial communities from East Loma Ridge, Irvine, California - P1 T30 | ecosystem: Environmental > Terrestrial > Plant litter > Unclassified | place: USA: California... | reverse complement strand
ATTGGGCCGTTAAAGCTGCGGAGGAACGTTTTGGCAACAATACCAATTTCACCAATCTTATTCTGGGCTTATTTAAGCGGGATTACTTCCGCTTTATGTTTAAAAAGCATGGTGCGCCTTATCTCGAAAGTACAGCACCAGTGCTGGCTAAGGATGATACAATCTCAACAGCGAGCTTCGAACAGTGGAAAAGTGGCGAAACGGGGCATTCGTTGATAGACGGCTATATGAAGTCCCTGGCGGAAATGGGATACCTGTCCAATTACGGCCGAGTGCTGACTGCGACCTTCCTGGTACATGTGTTGAAGTATGACTGGATGAAAGGGGCGGCATATTTCGAAGAACAACTTGTGGACTATACAGCTGCGAGTAATTGGGGCAACTGGAAGTGTATTGCAGACAGTATTTCAGGGCTGAAATCTAAGAATGGCTTTGATGTGGATAAGTACCTGAAGATTCTTAATATTCCTGCTGTAGCCTGATTTCTTCATTTCTTGGGATCTTAGACATTAGGTCACCTAATCTAATCGATTGATTAGAAGCTTGCTGAATGTTTCAGTTTATAAACAAACCTGCTGTATGGTTGTTGTAAGCACGTGAGGAATTACTCGATAAGCGATATAGAAGGACTGATTGGAATTAAGGCTCATACCATTCGAGCTTGGGAAATCCGGTACAATCTGGTACCCCCCAAACGTACGCCTACAAATATTAGATATTATGATGAGGAAGATCTGAAGATGTTGCTCAATATAGTAGCGCTCAATGAAAATGGTTATAAGATCAGTAAGATTGCTCAAATGAGCAAGAAGAAGATTGCCGATCTGGTGCTGCAGCTTAAAACAGATTGGGGCAATGAGTCAGTTCAGCTGATTAACCTTTCCAACGCTACAATAAAATTTGATGAAGCTGCATTTTCAAAAATCCTGGCCAGCTGCATTTCAGAACTTGGTTTAACAAAAACAATGGATCAGGTGCTTTTCCCTTTTATGAAGAAGATCGGTATGTTGTGGCAGATTGGTGCAATAGATCCATCTCATGAACATTTTGCAGCGAACCTGATCCGCGACCGGCTAATTGTTGAAATTGACAAGGTTGATAAACCTAAGGCTAAAAAGGCTAAAAAGTTCCTGTTGTTTTTGCCTGAAGCTGAAATTCATGAAACCGGACTGCTTTTTGCGAGATACCTTTTGAAAAGCTGTGGCCATGAAACCCTCTACCTTGGGCAGGGAACTCCGGTGACTGATCTTAAAAAGGTTATTGAAAGTTATAAACCTGACTATGGCTTTGTTGTATTTACCTCCTTGAACCTTGGCAAAGACATTAATAAAATTCTGGGAAAAGTAATTGAAAATCTAAACGTTCCTCTGATTGTAGCTGGAAGTTTAATCTCTGAATTTGATATTGTCGTTAATGATCAATTAAAGCCATTAAAAAATGTATGTGATTTAGTGGGCTTTCTGGAAGAAATATGAAGTATTTTACCCGTTCTTATTGGTAAAATCCTAATTTTGCATGACTTATAGCACTTGAAACACATGGATAATTTGTCTTATCTCAGCGGTGAAAACGCGGAATATATCGATGCGCAGTACCAACTTTACAAACAAGATCCCCAGTCTGTAGAATTTGGCTGGCAGAAGTTTTTTGAAGGATTTGATTTTGGAAGAGAAGCATCAGGAACCACAATAAATGACGTAGCCCCTGAGCAATTTTTAAAAGAAGTAAATGTTTTAAATATGATAAATGGATACCGTCAACGCGGCCATTTATTTACCAAAACGAACCCTGTTAGAGAGCGTCGCAAGCATATGCCGACATTGTCGCTTGAAAACTTTGGTTTAAGCGAGGCTGATCTTGAAACAGTATTTAACTCTGGTGTTGAAATTGGAATTGGAGCAGCAAAGTTGTCTGACATCATCGCATTCCTTGAACAAACCTATTGCGGATCTATTGGTGCAGAATACAAGTTTGTTCGTACTCCTGAAGTACTTTCCTGGATTGAAAAGAAAATGGAAAGTGCGCGTAATACGCCACGTTTCTCAGTAGATGAGAAAATGCGTATCCTTACGAAACTTAATCAAGCTGTAAGTTTTGAGAACTTCCTTGGAACAAAGTTCCTTGGGCAAAAGCGGTTCTCTCTTGAAGGTGCTGAAGCACTAATTCCTGCACTTGACTCTATAATAGAAAAAGGTTCTAATCTTGGTATTGAAGAGTTCGTGATCGGTATGGCTCACCGTGGCCGTCTGAACGTTCTTGCCAATATCATGCAGAAAACATATAAGGACATCTTTGCTGAATTTGAAGGTAAGGCTTACAGCGCAGAATCACCGTTTGGTGGTGACGTAAAGTATCACCTGGGGTATTCTACTGACGTTACCACAAACAGCGGTAAGAGTGTACACCTGAGCCTGTGTCCAAATCCATCTCACCTGGAGACTGTAAACCCGGTAGTAGAAGGTATTACCAGGTCTAAAATTGATTTTAAATACGATGGTGACAATTCCAGAATTGCACCGATCTTAATTCATGGTGATGCTTCGATCGCCGGACAAGGTGTGGTATACGAGGTGATTCAAATGGCTGGTCTGGAAGGTTACAAAACCGGCGGAACCATCCACCTGGTGATCAATAACCAAATTGGTTTCACCACCAACTACAAAGACGCCCGTACCAGCACTTACTGTACGGACATCGCTAAGGTGACTTTATCACCGGTATTCCATGTGAATGGTGATGATGCTGAGGCCTTGGTTTATGCAATTAACCTTGCAATGGAATACCGTCAACGTTATAAGAACGATGTTTTCATTGATATCCTTTGCTATAGAAGGTTCGGACACAACGAGTCGGATGAGCCGAAATTCACACAGCCTTTGCTATACAAGATCATTGAAAAGCATGCGAACCCAAGAGATATCTATATCCAGCAGCTGATTAAAGAAGGCAACCTGCAACCAAGTCAGGAGAAGGAAATTGAAAAGGAATTCCGTGCCATCCTGCAGCAGCGTTTAGATGAGGCTAAGGCTTTAACCTCTACTTATCAGGATGTGAAGTTTGGTGGTGCATGGTCAGAAATGCGTATCGCAAATCCAAATGATTTCGAAACCTCTCCAAACACTGCTGTCAAAGAAGAAACATTATTAGATATCGCTAAGCGCATCACTGCGTTGCCATCTGACAAGAAATTCTTTAAGAAAATTGAGAAGCTATTTGCTGAAAGAAGCAATATGGCTAACAATACACAGGTCTTCGATTGGGCAATGGGTGAGCAACTTGCTTACGGTACCTTGTTGATGGAAGGCAAACGTGTTCGTGTTAGTGGACAAGATGTGGAAAGAGGAACATTCTCTCACCGTCATGCCGTATTAACGCTAGAGGATTCTGAGGAGGAATATGTGCCCTTGGCAAATCTTGACAATGCTCAAGCGACCTTCGACATCTATAATTCACACCTTTCTGAATACGGTGTACTAGGATTTGAATACGGCTATGCCATGGCTAACCCTAATGCTTTAACCATATGGGAAGCGCAGTTTGGTGACTTCAACAACGGTGCACAGATCATCATTGACCAGTACCTGGCCAGTGCAGAAACCAAGTGGCAACGTGAAAATGGTTTGGTAATGTTGTTACCACATGGCTATGAAGGTCAGGGACCAGAGCACTCTTCTGCAAGGATCGAGCGTTTTATGGAACTTTGTGCAGATTACAACATGCAGGTGATTAACTGTACCACTCCGGCTAACTTCTTCCATGCACTACGCAGACAGTTCTCACGCGACTTCAGAAAGCCATTGGTCGTATTTACACCGAAGAGCTTACTGCGTCACCCTAAATGTGTATCACCGTTGACGGATTTCACAGAGAACAAGTTCCAGGAAGTGATCAATGACGTAAATGTAAAACCTGCAGATGTGACGCGTGTATTATTCTGCTCAGGTAAGATCTACTATGAATTGTTAGAAAAACAACAGAACGATCAACTGAAACATGTTGCTATTGTTCGTGTTGAGCAGCTATATCCATTGCCACTTGCACAGATGGAAGCAGTTTACAGAACCTATGAAAATGCCACTGAGGCAATCTGGGTTCAGGAAGAACCGGAGAACATGGGCGCTTGGCCATTCTTATCTCGTAAAACAAGAAAGACCTTCTTTAAAGATATTGAGGTGATCTCGAGAAAAGAAAGCAGCAGTACTGCTACAGGCTACGCGAAACAGCATGCCGATCAACAAGCATACATCATTGCAAAAGCATTAGAAGTTCCCGTAACGCAGAATGTAAAGGATATTGCTGATAAATCAGAGAGTAAAGTTTTTAATGTAGATTAAGATATAATACATCAATTATGAGTTTAGAAATAAAAGTTCCACCAGTAGGTGAATCGATCACTGAAGTTGTTTTATCACAATGGTTGAAAAATGATGGTGATGTAGTTGAAATGGACGAAGTTATTGCTGAGCTGGAATCAGACAAAGCAACTTTCGAGCTAACTGCAGAACAGGCTGGAACTTTAAAAACCGTAGCAAACGAAGGTGATACATTAGCAATTGGTGCTGTTGTATGTACGATTGAAGCAGGTGGTGCAGCTGCACCAAAGGCAGCGCCTGCTGCTGAAGAAAAACCTGCTGAAGAACAGAAAACTTCTGCACCAACAGCAACTGGTAACGGTTCAAGCTATGCAACTGGTACGCCTTCACCAAGTGCAGGTAAAATTCTTGCCGAGAAGGGCGTTGATGCTGGTGCTGTAACTGGTACTGGTGTTGACGGAAGAATCACCAAAGAAGATGCATTAAAAGCAGAAAAAGCGGCTACCCAACCTGCTGCTAAAGCTGCGGAAAAAGCACAGCCAGCGGTTGCTGCAGCTCCGGGATCCAGAAGCGAAAGACGTCAGAAAATGACGCCTTTGCGTAAAACTGTTGCAAAGCGCCTGGTTACGGTTAAAAATGAAACTGCAATGCTAACCACTTTCAACGAGGTGAACATGAAACCAATCATGGATCTTAGAGGAAAGTACAAAGAGCAATTTAAAGAGAAACACGGTGTGGGCCTTGGTTTCATGAGCTTTTTCACTAAAGCAGTTTGTGAAGCGTTAAAAGAATTTTCTGCAGTTAATGCACGTATTGATGGCGAAGAAATCGTTTACAATGATTTTGTTGATGTTTCTATTGCCGTTTCTGCACCTAAAGGACTTGTTGTACCGGTAATTAGAAATGCTGAAAGCATGAGCCTTGCGCAGATCGAGAAATCTGTTCTTGAACTTGCCTTGAAGGCACGTGATAACAAACTATCAATCGAAGAAATGACAGGTGGTACCTTTACCATCACCAATGGTGGTGTGTTCGGATCAATGATGTCTACCCCGATCATCAATGCACCGCAATCTGCAATCCTTGGTATGCATAACATCATTGAGCGTCCAATTGCTGAAAAAGGAGAGGTTGTGATCCGCCCGATGATGTACATCGCATTATCTTACGATCATAGAATCATTGATGGCCGTGAATCCGTTGGTTTCCTTGTTCGAGTGAAACAACTATTAGAAGATCCTGCACGTCTACTATTGGGCATCTAGATTTTATAACATAAACAAAAGCGGCGCATCCAATCAGGTGCGCCGCTTTTGTTTACAGCAAGAATTTACTAGTTCGCCTGCTTCAAGTTTATATAGAAGTTAGGGTCCGTCTTAAACGACTCTTTGTCTACCGTGCTATCTATTGAAATCTCTTTCCAGGCCGTTGTTGGCTGTATTAAGGTGTAATCTCCGTTACCTTTCAGTGTTACCTTCAAAGGCATGTTGAAGTCTTTAACCTCAGTTTGCCACCTGTAAGTAAGCTTGTTGTTACTGATCTTATATTCAAAAGTAGGAATATCCTTATGACGCAGGTACTGATCAAAGATCTTAGACAAGTTCAGTCCGCTTTGTTTTGCGATATAGTTTTCTATCTCAGCTGTAGTTACCGTTGTGTGGTAAAAAGTTTTGTTCATTCCACGGAGGATAGATCTGAACTTGTCGTCATCATCAATAAGCTGACGGATGATGTGGATCATGTTTGCGCCTTTCGGGTACATGTCTCCAGAGCCTTCTTTGTTTACGTTATAAGGACCAATGATTGGGATATCATTTGCGACACCTTGGCGAATGCCTTGTACGTATGCATCACCCGCTTCTTTGCCGTACAAACTTTGTGTAAACAAAGTCTCCGAATAGTTGGTAAAACTTTCATGTATCCACATGTCGGCGATATCTTTTGCAGTGATGTTGTTTCCGAACCACTCATGACCGCTTTCATGCACAATAATAAAATCGAACTTCAATCCCCATCCTGAGCCGGATAGATCGCGTCCCAGGTAACCTTTTTTGAACTGGTTGCCATAAGCAACCGCACTTTGATGTTCCATACCCAGGTGTGGTGCCTGTACCAGCTTGTAGCCGTCTTTATACCATGGATAAGGACCGAACCAATGTTCAAAGCTCTTCAGCATGGGTTTTGTATCCGCTTCCCAGTGCGCACGCGCCTTAGTACTGTCTTGTTTCAGCGCCCAGTAGTCGATCGTTAGTGGACCTTCTTCCCCCTGATAGGTGTCTGTCCAGTGCGAGTATTTACCGATGTAGAAACTCACATCATAATTGTTGATCGGATTGGACACAAACCAGTTGTGTTGCATGTAGCCATCGGGCTTTTCTACACGACTTCTTAATCGGCCATTTGAAATTTCTTGTAGGTCCCGAGGTGCGGAAATACTAATCATCATGCTATCCACCTCATCGCTCTGGTGGTCTTTATTCGGCCACCAAACACTTGCACCGAGGCCCTGGCAGGCGACAGATACAAATGGGTTTCCTGCTTCATCCTTTCTAAAAATGAAACCACCATCCCATGGTGGGCGATTTGCCACTTGAGGCTTGCCGCCATAATAAACGGTGAACTCATCCTTGCTGCCCTTCTTAATTGGGGCTGGGAAAGTAACGAAAACCGCATTAAACTCCCGGGTGAAAGGAATATTCTTGCCTTTATAAACTACTCGGTCTACTTTAAGATTCGCAAATAGATCGAATTGTAGCTTCTTGAAGGTATCTGTGGCGGTAAAAACAAATTTGTTACTACCCGATACGGATCTGTCTTCAATATCAATCTTCACATCAAGATGGTAGTAGTTGATGTCGTAGCAGGTTCTTAATGGCGTGAGCATACCTCTTAGGGTATCTGCGCGTGTAGTTTTTTCTTCCTTATGCAGGACCTGCCCAGTGGCGGAAGCCTGGATCAAACAAGCGACGGCCAGTGCACTCAACGTTTTTTTGAACATATAAATCATGTTAATTCTTTAAGGTTGTATTACTTTAAAACGGTCACGACCAGCGATGATGGATTTTCAGCATCATGGTAAATGCGGTGTGTTGCCTTCTGAAAATCTGAATCCTGTGCGTTGTAAATATCCACGAATTTTTGCGGATTACGATCTACCAACGGGAACCAGGAGTTTTGCACCTGAATCATGATCTTATGACCTTTTTTGAAGGTATGGCCAACATCAGGCAAGCTGTAGTTCACCGCCGTAATTTTACCCGGAACAAAAGGTTCTGGTTTTTCGAAGCTGTTGCGGAATTTACCACGCATCACTTCGCCCCGAACCAACATTTGATACCCGCCCATTAATGTATTGCTTGTATTTGGCTGCGGTGCTGCTGCATCTTCCGGATAAACATCGATTAATTTAACGACATAGTCTGCGTCGGTTCCGGTTGTAGATACCCTGAGCTTCGCCATAAGTGGACCTGTCAGGGTAATATCTTCGGTTAGAACATCACTTTCATAAACCTGAACATCCGGTCTACGCGCTGCAAAACGCTGATCATCGATCATGTATTCGCGAGTCCTTCGTGGCTGCACACCATTCTGGTAAGGTACAGGCTTGTTCGGATCACTTACATATTCATCAAAGCTGTCTTTTTCTGTTGGCGCATCAAAGCCCAGTTTACCATTTGCATGGAGATAAAGCGTTCTGTTTTCTGTCTCTTTAGGTGGCCAGCTGGCGAATTTCTTCCACTCATTGCTCCCAGTGAGGAAGATGCTTGCCTCGGGAATAGCTGTAGCGGGAGCACCTTTCAGATGATGCATAAAGAAAGGGAACTCCAGGTTATTCTGGTACCAGGTGCTTGTTGGCTGACCAAACTCGATGTCGTTAAAACGTTCACCCGTTCCTCGTGCCCAGCCGCCGTGAAACCATGGACCCATCACCAATTTATTATTTGCTTTAGCGTCTTGTTGCTCAATGGCCTGATAGGTTGCGAGTGCCCCAAAGGTATCTTCCGCATCGAAGAAGCCACCAACAACCAACACTGCTGGTTTGATATTCTTGAGGTGTGTACGGATATTTCTCGCTTTCCAAAAGTCATTGTAGGTGCCATTTGCCATCAGGTCATTCCAGAACTTAATGCTGTCGCCGAAGTATTTCTCTTTGACATTCTTCAACGCGCCGATGCTCAGATAAAACCTGTAGTTATCTTCGATTGGGAATTTAAAAGGCTGAGGACCTTTATCCGGAGTGATTGGCTTAGGTCTTGGTACGCCAAAACTCGAGTAGAAATTAAATGCATCTGTCAGAAAAAAAGCGCCATTATGGTGAAAGTCATCGCCCATAAACCAGTCTGTAACTGGTGCCTGTGGCGAAACTGCTTTCAACCCCGGGTGTGCTCCTGGTAAGGACGCGGTTGAATAAAAGCCAGGGTAGGAGATGCCGTAAATACCCGCTTTTCCATTGTTTCCTGATACATTTTTGATTAACCAGTCAATGGTATCATAGGTGTCTGAGCTTTCATCAATCTGTGTTTTTCCTTTTTTATGATCAAGATGCGGTCTCACATCCACAAACTCACCTTCACTCATCCACTTACCGCGGACATCCTGATAAACGAAAATGAATTTTTCACGAATGAAAAGTGGGGATGGGCCAAGGCTGGTTTTATATTCATTTTCTCCATATGGTCGTACCGTATACGGCGTGCGGTTGATCATAAAAGGATATTTACCTTTCTCTTTTGGAATGTAAATGGCAGTAAATAGTTTTAGCCCATCGCGCATAGGTATCATCCGCTCGATCTTGGTGTAATTATCCCTGACATAAGCAGAATCTGTCTGCCCAAAGAGCAGTGATCCGCAAAAGAGGATAAATAAGGTTAGTAAAAGTCTGGTTGTTTTCATATTTATTGAACTAATCAGGATAAACTTACAAAAAAACACGCTTAATAGACCATTGTCATAGTTTTGTGATCTGCCAAGGCATCAAAAACTAAAATCGTAACTTTGGAGCCTACTTAGCGCTATGCAGAAAAAGAAATGGAGTTTGTCGTACCTGGAATCCCTGTTGCCTTTCCGGCTGCTGTCGCTGGTCAAGTTTGGCTTCACAGGTATGTCAGGGCTGGTAATTGATTTCTCCGTTACCTGGCTGTTAAAAGATGAACTACACTTAAATAAATTCCTGGCCAATGCTGCCGGATTTACGATGGCGGTTATCAGCAACTATATCATTAACCGCCTTTGGACTTTTAGCGAAAGAGAACGTACGAAGGTGAGTCGTCAATTCGCGTCCTTTTTAGTGGTGTCTTTAGTAGGCTTATTACTGAATTCAGGTTTCGTGTATCTGTTCAATGAGCAACTGGGACTTGATTTCTACCTCAGTAAAGCCATAGCGATCCTTCTGGTGTTCTTCTGGAACTTCAGCGCCAACTATTTCTTTGTTTTCAAAAGCGTAAAGCCGGACTAGTGTATTGCTGAAAACACGATAGTACCGCATAGCTTAAATTTTCTTTTGAGGCATTACCCTAAAGCACAAACTGCAACTGCGTGATCGGCTTTTTCATCACTTGCCAATTAAGCCCATGCTCATGCCGATTTTGTTTTCCAGTTTCTTAACTTTGGAATATAAAATATTTGATTATGCAATACGATGTAGTAGTTATAGGTTCTGGTCCTGGTGGTTATGTAAGTGCCATAAGATGCGCTCAGTTAGGCTTAAAAACGGCCGTAGTAGAAAAATATAGTACTTTTGGTGGAACCTGCTTAAACGTAGGTTGTATTCCGTCCAAAGCGTTATTAGACTCTTCGGAGCATTTTCACAATGCGGCGCATACATTTACTACACACGGTATTGAACTGAAAGACCTGTCTGTGAACATGCCGCAGATGATTGCCAGAAAGAATGACGTTGTTGCCCAGAACACTGCGGGTATCACGTACTTATTCAAGAAAAACAAAATAGACACCTTCGAAGGTTTAGGTTCTTTCATTGATAAAAACACCATCAAAATCAACAAGAACGATGGTAGCGAAGAGCAGATCACCGCAAAACATGTGATCATTGCTACCGGTTCTAAACCAACCAGCTTGCCGTTCCTTCCGGTAGATAAAAAAAGAATCATCACATCAACGGAAGCGCTGAACATCACTGAAGTTCCAAAACACATCGTTGTAATTGGCGGTGGTGTAATTGGTCTGGAGCTTGGTTCCGTATATGCACGCTTAGGCACAAAAGTATCTGTAGTTGAATTTATGCCAAGTATCATCGCAACGATGGATGCTGGTCTAGGTAAGGAACTACAACGTGTGCTTAAAAAATCTTTAGGCATGGAGTTCTTCATGAACCACAAGGTGACTGGTGCGAGCGTGGAAGGCGAAACAGTGACGGTTACTGCTGATAATTCAAAAGGTGAGCAGGTTAAGTTTGAAGCAGATTACTGCATCGTTGCTGTAGGTCGTACGGCTTATACCGAAGGATTAGGATTAGAAAACATCGGAATCAAAACCGAAGAAAGAGGTAATAAAATTCCTGTGAACGAACACCTGGAAACCAGCGTACCTGGGGTATATGCTATCGGTGACGTGATCAAAGGTGCCATGCTTGCGCATAAAGCGGAAGATGAAGGTGTTTACGTTGCAGAGCATATTGTTGGTCAAAAGCCACATATCAATTATAACCTGATTCCTGGTGTTGTTTACACCTGGCCTGAAGTTGCTTCCGTAGGTTATACCGAAGAGCAGTTAAAGGCAAGCGGTACCAAATACAAAGCAGGTTCATTCCCATTCAAAGCCAGTGGTCGTGCAAAAGCGAGCATGGATACTGATGGCTTCGTGAAAGTATTGGCAGACGCAACTACAGACGAGATCTTAGGTGTGCACATGATTGGTCCAAGAGCTGCAGATATGATCGCTGAAGCAGTTGTGGCAATGGAGTTCCGTGCTTCTGCAGAAGACATTGCTAGAATCTGTCATGCACATCCGACCTATACCGAGGCACTTAAAGAAGCTGCAATGGCAGCGACAGAGAACAGAGCGATTCATATTTAAGATTAGCTTTATACAAAAGAGAAAGCCGCTT
>Ga0265780_10009921_pt1 | contig 11383 bp, 17 predicted proteins | sample P1T30metagenome_FD_192432 | JGI IMG/M metagenome (GOLD analysis project Ga0265780, IMG submission 192432) | Plant litter microbial communities from East Loma Ridge, Irvine, California - P1 T30 | ecosystem: Environmental > Terrestrial > Plant litter > Unclassified | place: USA: California... | reverse complement strand
TTCTGGAACCGCTTTCGCTAGACATCAGCCTTCAAAAATACATGTGATTGGAATGAGCTTACGTTTCCTGACCCTAGGCTTGAGCGGTATCGCAGGGGATTCATTATGTTTTCTCCGACTAGATCCCTCAGGTAGAATCCAACCTGTATTGAACCTCGTAAACTGATCCGAATTATCCACAGCCTCAATCTCCAAATTCAGCTCCTGCTCCCTTGCCCTCCTCTCTTTATCCGACAACCGCTCTACTATCTCACGACCAGCGACCCCGACCTGTGACCGGACCGGTCTGGAAGCAGAAGTCGAGCTCGATGAAGCCAGGGTCTTCGAGATTTCAGAAGAACTAATACCCATACTATGTCGGGTCCGGCGAGTGGAAGGTCCCGCCTCACTTTGCGGTGCTGCCGGTAGAGGCGAAAGAAGACCCGCTTCATGCTGAAAGGCTTCTTCTTTCGCTTGTCCTGCTCGGGTAGATCGACCGGATTCCAGACGCTCGAGATGTCTAGCTTCCTTCTCTTCCCATTTCCGCTTTCGGTCGGCATAGTTCTCACGTTTTTTGACTGGGACCGGTGTGGGTGGAGGCGGCGGTGTAGGCTCTTTAGGCGGTTCGAGGTCGAATGCAAACAAGCTGGCCAGCCTGTCTCGCTGTTGGGAGTCTCCACTCTGCGAAATCAGGACCTCAAGGAAATGGCGTGAAGGTTCAAGATCTCCAATCTCCTCAAGCCCATGATCACCGTCGCCATTGAACGAATCCTTGAGAGGAGCTGGCATGGCGAGTTGATCAAGTTCAGCAAGTAAGTCCCTCGAACTACCCTGGATTCGCTTGGCGATACGATGAAAAGTCGAGTCTGGAGCGTTATACTTCATTGCGTTGTCAAGAACAAGATCGATATCATGCTATTTGTCAGTCTTGTTCCAGGGTTCGATGACTTAGATCTACCTTGAAATCTGCAACGCGACGGTATTCGTTCTGCTCGATCTTCTCGTCGATCAACGTCCAGCACATAGGCTCTTTAATGACTTCGTAGTAATCTGGTACCTCGACTCGACTGACGAAATGGAGAAAGAGGTCCTGGCGGTCCATCCTGACATGTTAGCATCCGTCGGTAATGAATGAAGATGAATGACGGACGCAGAGATCTTTTGTAGAGTAAGACGCAGTTTGCCGTATGCGGGAAAGATGAAGCTGTCCACTATATCCTTGATGACCTGCGCTTGCTTGAGCTTCTCTTTTTCTCGCTTTCGAGTCAATTCTGCTAGCATCCTAACTTTGTCGAGATCGTTTCGAAGCATAGTCAGGAACTGCGATCAGCCGTCATATTGTCTTGGTAAGAAAAATGCTCACTTTCAGCTTGACAGCTTTCTCTTCCTCACTCTGATCCTTCGAAGTCGACGAAGCGGTCCAAGGCTAGCAAATCAGCTTCACACTCAGCACATCTCGACTTGACCTACCTCAAGGTGTAGCCGCTTTAATAGAGGTGCTCCCCTCCTAGCTTCCCGCTTCAGACTCCAATAACGACAAAGTCTCTCCACAAACGGCTGTTTCTTCCTCATTGCTACTTTCGCCACATACTCCAGAAGGCTATTGACAATTAAGCGTGGAACGATTGGCGGACCGGGCCGATAGGCTTTAGCATGTGCTCGAGCTGTCTTTGTGGTTACTGCTGTTTTACGTGTTCCCGAATGCCGACGGGACTGTTTGTTGAATTTGGGAGCATCTTCGAATTCTGATTCAGACTCGGAGTCAAGGGCATGACGCATGTCCGCCTGGACCGGTCAGCTTTAACGTCGGGACGTTGGCGGTGGACTACTCACGGGGAGATGCTTGTCGCAATACGCTTTAAGCACTCCTTCCGTTCCCAGAGTCTTCATGGTCATCAACTGCCCAGCCTGTCTGGCACAAGTGACGTGAAACGCTGTAAAGCACTGCTTGTTCTCGCACTGTATACAAGCTCCGACTCGCTCATGGCATAACGAACACACCTAAGTATCAGCTATAACTCCCGACCGACGAGATAGATGTACGTACAAGCTTCCATCTGCTTTTCGGCAGTAACTCCACATCCTGGACTGGCTCCATATATATGGAGTTCCCCACCGTCAATTCTGGGATCCAAATAGCGCAGAGGAGGTGAGCCCAATGACCGGTCGTTGTCTTCTTGAATGCTCCTCCTTCGTTGGGGCAGAAGATACACGACTGCTGATTAGTCGGACTCGGCGATGCTATCTGCCAGGACATACGACTGGGTTCTCCGGCGAGACTGTACATTTTCGGCATAGCCACTGGCCCTCTGGAATATATGGTACACCGTAGCAGTCTTGAGGTCAGCCCTGAGTACGGCTCAGTACCAGGCTACTTACCTTGATGAACTGCCAGATTACATCCATCACAAAAGACAATAGCGTTTGAGTTCTCTCCTTCTCCATCATCACAGATAGAGCACCTCGAGTCCTCCACGGGCAAATGCGAAGCAGGCTGGGGTATACGTTTGATCTACACCATCAGTCCCAGTGCCAGCCCCTTGACGAATGTTCACGCACCAAAGTGAACCATTCCTTCTCCAATTTATCCATGATGATCTCAAAGACCTCGTATGAAATAGGTCCAGACTGTTCCTTCTGCCTCTCAGCATTGACGCTATCGAGCCATTCCTGATCTACTGATCAGCTAGTTCCCGTTACTACTGAACAGCGCGATTCACCCTGCTCATCCATGTCATATTCCACTTGAACCGCTAATTCCGACTCAATAGGTTCTGGCGTATCAGTTATATCCCAGATGGTGGTCTTGACTTACCGATATACCTAATATAATGTTCCGGTCGCTCGAATTCTGAAAAATCGTTGACTGTATATCAGCATGACGATATGGTAATTGAGCGGATAGTGCTGCTCACAACCATAAGATCTGCATTGCTCCTGAGGGCGTCAGTTTGGTCCTATTTGATGAATCGTTGACAGCTCACCGACTTGACACCAGTCTGCGAGATTGAAGCTTGTCCATCATCTACAACTCGGAAAGAGACTTTCGGGAGCTGAAGCATGTAGCTGGTATCGGCTTCCGACTCGAGCTTCGGCATATTGCTCGGGAAGCAATCCTATATGATGATTCCTCCCGGTATGCACTTGCGAGGGCAGGCTCGAGCTGAAAGATGCGAAATAAGTGGTATAATCATGAGTCTATACTTCATTAAGTGGACGCGACTGTCAACACCTCTTGGAATCTGCTTATGTAATCATCCACGTGTCTCGCTGTATTATCGGTGTCATAGCGGCCCCAGTCAAGTCCGAGCACCGATATACATAAGCAACCAGGTAAAGTGGGGTGGAGCATATTCTTCTTTTATATCCTTTGCTTTGCTAAATCACCTATAAACAATGACCAAGATTCCTACCTTCGACGCTGAACACTTCTTCCCTGCCCAGAACCTCCTTGGTGAAGGTAAGCTTATGGTAGCGTTGCCGGTGTTGCATAGCTGACTTAGTAGGGGTCCTTTGGGATCCCAGAACTCAGCTGCTTCACTGGGTTGATATCGACAAGGCAGAGGTCCATACGTACGAGCTGTTCACACCAGTCCCAAAGCTCAGCTGACGGAATAGCCTAGACCCCGAGACCAAAAAACATTCTGTGGATGTCTATCCCGAGACCTCACACATCGGCACAATCGCCATGCGAGAGGGCGAAGGGGTAAGCTAACTTATCCAGTCTTCGGGGCCGTCGCTGATTCCACAGCTTCTAGCTTCATTCCGACATTCTCTCGTCGAGATTCCTTCCCCTACCACTCCCACCGAAGTCGGCCCAGCCAAGCAGACCAACTCCAGGAAATCCCTCAAGACCCTCTCAGAACCTCTGCCAAAGGACCAGTACGACATTACCCGATTCAACGATGGTAATGCCGACCCTCACGGTCGAATGTTCCACGGAAGTATGACCATGCCAGATCAGAAGGATGGAAAGAAGAGGGGTCAGTTCTGGAGGTATGACCCTGATGGAAAGGAGGTCAAGGTTTTGGATGCTGTTGGGACTTCCAACGGTCTCGGCTGGTCTCCTGACCACAAGACCATGTGTGAGCTTTTCATTTCTCGATTCATTCGACGGAAAAGCTAATTCACAGACTACGTTGATTCGGGCGAGGGCAACATCGTTTCTTATGACTTTGACGAAGACTCGAACATTTCCAACATGAAGATATTCGCCGAGAAACCCGAGGCAATGGACGAACAACCCACAAACGGAGTCTTTGACGGTCTAGCAATGGACGGAGTTGGAAATCTCTGGATTGCTCGATTCAAGGACCGACGAGTTATCGGTTACAACCCCAAAGGCGAGGTTATCTGTTACATTCACACCCCCAAGATGAAGAACCCAACCATCCCTTGTTTCGGAGGAAAGAACTTGGATCAGATGTACATTGTTGGAGCTCATTCTGATTTGGCGAGTGAGGGAGAGATCCAGGATCAGTATCCCCACTCTGGAGATGTCTTGAAGGTCGACTTTGGACCTGGAACCGAGATCAGGAAGTTGTTGGGAGAGGACTGGAAGGGTGCCGAGAGGTTCAGGTTCCGAGGATAGGCAGTTGTATCCTAGTAGACAGAAGATGCACGTGATGCAACGAATTTGCAGACTGGTTCTAGTATTTAAGATCGAATAGGAGTTCTCGAGCGGCCATCTCGTAGTCTCTCTACCCGGCTCCGCACAGGCTGGTTCCCCTTAGCAGGCATACCACTCCGTCATGCTCGATGTCCATCTCATTTCTTCAAAAACACACACATACTTGATACATAGGCTTACAACGTACATCAGATCCACCGAACTACCTAGCGACCTCGGCAGTAGGCGTTCCCAATGACTGATCCTCGACAGGCGCGGTGTCCACAAAGTCCGGCAGAGCCATGGAATCCTGTAGATAACTCGGTGTCTCGCCTTCTCCAATGGGATCATCATCTAATCCAAGAGCATCGAGTTCAGCTTGAAGGTCCATCTCGTCGACTTCGTCTGGTACGCCGTAGCTCCTTCCTAGCGATTCTTGGATCTCGTTCGCTTGCTCAATCATGTCTTCCATATCGTAGTGGATGCTCTGCAACGTCAGTCCAACTCGTTAGTGTGACCATGTGTGGACTGACCTCGATCTTGTCGATGTCGATTCCTTTGTACTGCTTCTTCATCTCCTTGTTGGCCACCCGCATAGCGTCGACCGTTGCCATCTACTGGATCAGCTGAAGACCTACATGAAGCGGGAGGAGCTTACGGTATTCTTTAGATTCTCGGTGGTCATGGACGCCTGTTCCATGTTCCAAGTCTGTTGCTGAAGCTGCATCAATTGACCCTCATACATTCTTTTTTGCTTTAATGTTCGAAGTGCCCGTTGTTGAATTGCATTCTATATATATAAGCTCCGCCCTATGTAGTGACGATATAATGATCGAAGATATCGCAGCTGACGTCTTGTTTCGAAGCGACCACTGAAGAAGTGATACAACAGGACGACGGATAAGACCTCCCTGACGATGCGCCAGATCTCTTATGCCGCGTGATTCAGAGGGAATTAAAATTAGTCTCACCTTTCCAGGTCCATCTCTCAGCTTTGACATCTGAGTCTTGAAAGCTCCTAGCTCCGCATCCAGCTTCTTGATCTTGACCTCTATCGTACCTATGCGCGTATCGGTCTGTATATCAGTCATTGTAACCTAGTCGGTGTTCAGGCAGCTTACAGAGGAAATAGCATCATTCAGACTGGGCTTGGGTTTAGATTTGTTTGATCCGAATATCTACATGTTAGTCAGGATCTGGATGAAGTGACATGACTCACTCTATTCATGATTGCGTATCTTGTCGAGAGGGGCGGGGTTTGTGGGATCTCAATACCAAAGACCAAGAGACAAGTTGATAAAAAAACGATCTGTGAAGGTGTGATTGAAGTAATTGAAGGGCGGTGCTGTTTGAGTGAATATAGATACAAAGGTGACTAGAGGCTAGAAGTCATACACGAGGCTAGACACGCTTGAACCGCACACAGCAACCGCCGCAAGTGATACCGTGGGAAGACCCGGGAGATCTTCGGATATACATTATCCCAAATCAAGTTGAGCAGTAGTATCAATTGTCAACTCTCGCACTGTCGCAATGTCATGCTAGACATCTTACTGCCGACCTTGTTGCTGATAGCAATAGGCGCTGCTATCAACTCAGTGGTCAGACAGTCATCCGCTCTTGGAAGGCTAAAATCGGAATTGCCAATCCACCGACGATCATTGTCCAGCGCATCTGCCTCGAGACCATGGACAATCGAACGATCCGGCCTTTCGGTCTCACTTTCCACAACGGGTCTTAATAGCATCCCAAGTCAGATCATAAGTGGCCGTAGAGATGGCTTGAAAAGGGGACTGCTGCTGTTGTACAATGTTGGCACTGTCTTTGGGGTCTTAGGGGGGTTAGGGGCAATAGCCTCGACGACCTGGCAATTGGTCGAAGTCTGGGGTACTGTATGGCTGGAAATTTCCGCTCATGCTGCACAGAAAGGGGAAGTTGGGAAGATAGTCAAGAGAGCATTTGGCGATGTCTCTACTACGACGAGTGGAACGACAGCAGCCCCGGCCATGACGGGGCTTCAACCACTGGTACGTGTACAGATTCGCCGTACACTTCCGCTCAAGAAGCTCACTGATGACTAGATACCGGGCGTGACACTTCCATTGAGACATCTACCGACCCTAGTCCTCGCCTTGGTTGTAAACCAGCTCATCCATGAACTTGGCCACGCGCTCAGTGCCGCTCTGTGAGCATCCCATCATGAAGCAAAGCTGACGATCAGTGAAGATATCTCTCTCTCGAGCTTCAGCTTGAATTTTCACTTCTTTCTCCCGAGCATGGCCGTGCACCTGCCTCCGTCGGTCGATTACTTACCTGCGTGGGCCTCGCCGCTGTGAAAGTGTTACACAGCTGAACATCCAGTCGATCTAAGATGAGGCTCGCCTCCTCCGGTCCATTTCATAACCTCATCACTTACGGGTGGCTTTTCTTCCTGGCCCTCAGCGAAGCTGGCTCCTTCCTATGGAAAGACATGGCCGATGTCGGGAGAGTCGTACACACAGTGTCAATCGTATGTGTCTTAACCAGGATATTCAGTGGTGCCTCAACTGATCCTGAGTCTTCTCCTCTATACAACCATATCTCACCAGGACGCATAATCACATATCTCGACGACGTGCGCATGGGAGGGGATAGCGACTCATGGTCGAGGTATCTGCAGGGTGGAATCAGAGATGATGACACTCGAGGGTGGTGCATTGACAAGAGCGCCTTTACAGGTACGTTCAGCGATGTAGGTGTCCGATCAGGCTGACGTATAGCACTGCCTATATCGCCATGTGTTCCCCAATCTGGCAAAGTCGCATTCAGCGCCGACTCGGAACCCAACAGTAAATGCTTGGACCCGAATCCAATCTTATACACGCCCTCTGTCCCCTGCCCTTGCTCAGGTGCCGACCAAGTCTGCATCCGACCACTACCATCTGAACGCATACTACGCATACGGCTTGATGATGGCAGTACCGAGAATGGGGAGGTTGTATTGTGGCAAGGCGATCGCTTACTAGTGATGAGAGATGTCAAGGTTGGACGAGAAGGTACTCGATTCTTTGGACCGGTTGTGAGGTGGGGTTCCATATTCTTCGAGTAAGCCTTGCCGTCGGTTACGTCGCAGCTGACAGTTAGGTATTTGACAACAATCGCTCTATCATTGTTTCTCTTCAATCTCCTCCCACTGCCCCACACGGACGGCTCGCAACTTCTTCGATCGCTCCTCAGTCTTTCCAAATCACCATCATCGACGTTCTCTCTTCGCTCCTCCCGCTCTCATCCCCTCACTCGCTCACGATCACGCTCAAGGAATGGTCCAATGATTAATATCAGGTATACTGCCGCCCAACAATACGACTTAGGGTCTGACTCTGATGATGGGTATTCGTACGGTGCAGAGGACAGATCAGGCAGAGGCGGTCGCGAAGAGGCTTGGAAAAAGAGAGTAAGACGTGGAATTGAGCTTGGATGTGTGGGACTGGCTATTGGTTGGGTTGCTGGTTGGGCGATGCTGGCTTTACTTAGATCTAGCTAGACTGTATCCATATCATCATCTGCATACTCTGTCGTATATACTAGTACTGGCCAGTATCGGCTACTGCCGACTACCGGAAAATGCCCGGAGCACAGATGGCTGGAGAAGGTGGAGGTTGTCCAACACCAGTTACCGTACTACTCATCTCCCCACTGTACTTTCACCCAACTATCATAAGCAAGATGACCCCAGAGATCCCAAAGAAGATGAAGGCCCTTCGAGTAAACTCGGGCAATCAGTAAGTCCCCCTTCCCGATTCCGCTGACATCCTAGGAAATACTATTCCCTCGAGGAGATCGATGTCCCCACTCCTAAAGGCCATGAAGCTCTCCTAAAAATCCACGCTGCTGGGATGTGTCATACAGACCTTCTCGTTATGGATGATTTCCCACTTGCCAAATACCCCTTGACGGGATCTCATGAACCTGCCGGAGAGATTGTTGCTTTGGGAGATGAGGCTGAGGGAGGAAAGGTGAAAGTTGGGGATAGGGTTGCTGGGTTGTTCCACAGGGAGATTTGCTGTATGTCTGTCTCTCTTGTAAATGGCTGAGCTGATGGGTAGATAAATGCCCTGACTGTACTCAGTTCTCTCCCAAGTAAGTGACAGTATTGTACGAGGAGATAGACATGGCTGACCGAGGTAGATTCTGCCCTAATTCGAATTATGGTGGAATCATGTCAGATGGATTCTTTGCTGAATACGCCATCGTCGATGCTCGTCTCTGCGCAAAGCTGTCCGATAAGATGACCTTCCAGCAGGTAAGATTATCCCCTCTCACGAGATATCTGGGCGATCCTGATCCAAGGCTGCACCCCTAACATGTGCCGGTACGACCATTTACGGGTCCATCAAGACTGCCAATCTCAAGCAAGGTGATATTATTGGTATCAGTGGACTAGGTGCCTTGGGGCATTTGGGCGCACAGCTCGCCAAGGCTATGGTACGTCTCCTCCTCGTGTATGTACAGCTCTGACTCTCCAGGGATACAAAGTAGTCGGGATCGATGCTAGACAACAACCCATTGATCTGGTCAAAGGAAGTAATGTCCCTCCTGACCTCGTTCTTGATGCTAGCAAGACATCTGTTGAAGAAGCCCAGAAGGAGATCGCAAAGCTACGACCAGCAGACTACGTCGGTTGGCCAGGTGTCGATGGTATGTTCCCTTATTCCCCCATATGACAGTCAGGAAACTGACACGGTAGCTATGATCCTTACCGCCGACCCCGTCCAATCTCATAGATACGGTATTGATCTAGTTCGAAGACACGGTAAAGTCGTCATAGTCGCTCAACCACCTAAATTCGATTTCAACTGGAACGATTTCATCTTCCGTGATCTTACCTTTATTGGTCATTTACATGGAAATGGCAGTGATCTACAGGAGGTCGTTGATATTGTGGCGGACAAGGGGATTAGTGTTAGTGTTACAGAGTTTGGGATTGAGGATCACGAGAAAATGGTAGATAGTCTTGGGGATGAGAGTAGGAAGGGGAAGAGTGTCTTGGTCTTCTAAGGCGAGTCAGCTGGACTAAAATCGCAAGAAGAGGAGTGAGTCAGGAGTTCAGTCGGAAACGTATAGCAAGCATGCAAGCAAGTCATAGATCAGACCGCCCCTTCCCACTCAAAGGATGTATGACCGTCTCACGAAGCAAAAGAAGCAAACACAGTGTATGACGTCTCCCCTCAGCCTTTCCGCCTCTTCAACGGGGCCGGAGACCACTTAATTAGACCCGATCGCACGCTCTTTCAAGCAAGCAAAAAGGAAGCATGATCTACCAATCCCATCCGCGATTGGACGAGAGCCCTGAAGGCAATAGTAGATCATGATGTCACTGACAAACGGGTTTATATGCCCCAAGAACAGAATCTCTGGACCTTGTTTTGTGATTCCCCTGGGAGCAAAGGTAGTCTTCACGATCTTTGCCATTCCTCCTCGTCGGTTATCACATTGGAGTAGTATCCCCCTGGGCATCGGAACGGCCTTTTGCGCAAGGGCCCATCCCCCCAGCTCCTACTACTATTACCACATCGTCGAGGAGCCTGATGAAGGGGTTTAGTGACTTGACGCGTCCGTCCCTGCGTCTGAAGAATCACATATCGTACCAGACCAGCCCTCCCGCGACAATCGAGACACAATCAGGATCTAGGTTCGTCAAGGCATGCATTTCCGCATCTTTTGAGTAACTACCAAAGACTAAGGAATATCTAGAGCTCGTCCTTGTTGGCATCGGGCTAGTAATCAGCTTTGTACTGCAGCAGGACGTGTCGAAACTCACTCGTAGACCTCGGACGGTCTTTCCGGCCCTCCAGATCTCCTGGTTGTCAATCTCGTCAAGCTCCTTCTGGAGATCCTGTCGGTAGGTCTTTCGGGAGTTGAATTCTAGAGATCGTCGGGTCTCGGATCCGTCCTTGACGGACTTGTAAAGAGCCTCGAAGACGGGAAGGTTAGCCCTGGAATGTTAGTCTTGCTCCAAGTCTAGTCGGCTCATCGGACTTACTCCTTGAACTTGGGGGCCCAGTCGAGAGCACCTCGTCGAGCGGTGGTGGAACAGGCGTTGTACATGTAGTCCATACCGTATTTACCGATCAAGGGGAAGAGGGACTGGGTAGCCTCCTCAACGGTCTCGTTGAAAGCCTCAGAGGGAGAGTGGCCGTTCTTTCGGAGAACCTCGTACTGGGCGAGGAACATTCCCTGGATACCACCCATGAGCTAATTGTCAGCCCAAATTCAAGTATATGAAGAGTTTGACATACGACACCTCGCTCACCGTAAAGGTCCGAGAAGACCTCCTTCTCAAACGTAGTTTCGTAGAGGTAACCGGAACCGACAGCGATACCGAGGGCAATGGCCTTCTCCTTGGCCTGACCAGTAACATCCTGGAAGACGGCGATGGAGGAGTTGATACCTCGTCCCTCGAGGAAGAGGGTTCGGACAGTTCGTCCAGATCCCTTGGGGGCGACGAGGATAACGTCAACATCCTTGGGCGGGATGACCTTGGTCTAGACTATTAGCAGGGTTCCTAAGATGAAAAGACACGATGAACTCACGTCCTCCTTGTAAACAACGGAGAAACCGTGGGCGAAGTAGAGGGTCTTTCCCTTAGTGATCAAGGGAGCGATTTCGGGCCAGGTAGAAGACTGGGCAGCATCAGAAAGCAAGTTCATGATGATGGTTCCCTTCTCGATAGCCTCGGGGATATCGAAAAGAGTCTCTCCGGGGACCCAACCGTCCTCCTGAGCCTGCTTCCAGGATTCTCCACCCTTTCGGACA
>Ga0265780_10009920_pt1 | contig 11383 bp, 7 predicted proteins | sample P1T30metagenome_FD_192432 | JGI IMG/M metagenome (GOLD analysis project Ga0265780, IMG submission 192432) | Plant litter microbial communities from East Loma Ridge, Irvine, California - P1 T30 | ecosystem: Environmental > Terrestrial > Plant litter > Unclassified | place: USA: California... | reverse complement strand
CTTTAGAACACTCTCATCATCGCAGCTGGACACTCAGGACTGCTACAATCGTTTATCTGTTCAGAAAAGAGCCCAACATGGGTGAGGGTGAGAGGCCCTGTAGAAGAAAATCGAGGCACCGCTGTCGGGCGCTCTCTGATCAGCAAACATCTATGTATAGATTCGTAATTTGGAGCAACTTTTCCCAATAACTTTGGCAGCATCGCAAAACTTCCGGCTGCTTTTTTTGTCGCGAGCGCACACTCGCTCGTCTCGGACATTTATGGCGAATCTTGCTTCTTGAGCGGAACATGTACAGAAGCCCCAATGTACTTTTGGAACCCAAGAAAGCGTTTTATGAAGAAGTCAAGTCCAGCAAGAACCAGCGAGAATTGATATCCACACCAAAAGCGTGGAGAGCCATAGCTGCAGGCACTGAAGGTTTTTGACCAACTCCAACCTCCGCGCATGCAGGTCTTCTAGCCACGATTTCTGGCCACCCTACATTTGAGCAGAATCATGTGATTCAAAGAGCAGTACGCCATCGTTCGCTTTCGATCTGTATTTATACACTCCCTCGCGCGTTCATAGCATCGTACTTAGCGCATTTTCGTCCAGCTTGAGAAAAGCACATCATACATCCGACCATAGCTTTTTTATCCTTTCAGCCAGCGCTGCGTTCCACGGCTTTCCCTTTTGCTCTGCGAGATTTTATATTCCACGTAGCGCGACACCTAGCGGGCGTCCAGACACACAGAAAGCATCACAGGTCGGCGAAACGTGCTTGTCATATCGACATGGGGAAGACATCAGCGATCTTTGATTTCGGCAGAAGTACATGAGTGTGTGTATGTAGTTTTGCGCTTGGTAGTTCCGACCCGCGGCGCGCAGACATGGAGACGTTTTTTGCGTTTCCGAAGGTTCACAGCTCAGGACTCAGATTCCATGGATCATGTTGAACACGATTTTTGTCCTCCATGTAGATGTGGCATTCACGTTTTGAGACATCGCAGCCCGGGCGTCGATTTTTGAAGTTTCGATAGGAAGAGTGAAGGACGTCACACGTGGACAGGAAAGTCGATAACTAGAAACTAGTTCTCGAGCAGACCGGTCATACGCGAAGTGGTAGGTTTTTTTGGCTTACACAGTGAGCTCATTAGGCACTTGATTTCGCCGTTTTGATGGTAGTTGAAGAATGAAGACGAGATTCGAACAGACAAGATATCGGCTGCGATTTGGCTGCCTTGAGCGTGCAGAGCAGTCATTATTCAGACCATAACTCATTTTGGAACACCAGAAGATGATGGTGTGTAATGAAGAAGGGACAGAGTGAGGGTGTGCGAGGTTTTTATGTGCATAACCGTCCGACCAGACAAGTCATCAATGATTCCTTTGTCGATTTCAGCAGGTTATGATAACATCTAGCTGGCTTGTTCAAAGCACAAGGACATAGCTTTGAGGAGATGTTGTTTTGATGTAAGGTTGCAGAACAATATATTTCTGATGGGTAGCTGTATGAGCGGTATTTAAATATCGTAGAGTGGCGCACTGGCTGCCAGGCACCGCACGGTCAAGCCCGTTGGCTGAATGCCATTCTCTGGGGGCTTTCTGGGGGCTTTTTGATTGGCGCAAGCGTTATGCCAGTTGCTGAGTACCACGCGCACAAGTGTCACATAATACTTTTGCTTTTGAAGAAGCCTTCATATTAGAGTCGATAAAATATGGACAACGAGGTGGCACAGACTTGAGGCCAGCAAGTTAAGAATATCATTTCGTTTCGTGCATAAGGCAGTGCTCTACACGTGCATATCATAGAGCCAGATGAAGAGCAGAGCGCCAGACGCCGTCGCGTAAAGACCTTTATCCACCTCAATCCATGTCTGCATAAGGTTCGGTTTGCTGGCTCGCTCTTTCGTTGTCGAAGGTCTCGCCATACCGGTATCGAACTCGCACCTACTCAAGCAGACGGATTAATATGCGTCTTGCTCAGATTGAGAGGCTGTGAGGAGTTCTGCGGGGTGGCTGTGCCTGATCTAGCCTGTGGAGTTTCCATTCCCGGCATGGGACTTACTGCTCCGCTAGGGGGTACGGGAATCTGAATGTCCTCTGGGCTTCCTGGCACCATACTCTGTGGAAGGCCGGGAATCTTAATCCGCTTGGCGACGTTGTTGTAACTGGAGGGTATGATCTGGCCGAAAGTTAGTACGCTGTCCCTGTGAACGGAGGCAGAGGGGCTCACCTCTATTATTTCGTCTCGTGGGAACTGGAGTTTCGGGATGTCGGCTGCATTACATGCCATAAGGTACCCGTAAAGCACGCGCAGCACTGACTCGTGCGCGATGATGAGCAGGTCATTCTCTTCGCGCTCAAGCTCGAGAATGATGGGCTCCATGCGCACTGCGAGATCGTGGTATGACTAGATACTGTTAGCGATTGCAACAAGCAAAATTGAACTTTCAAGCTCACCTCAGCCCTCGGGTACCGGTGGTGGTACGGGTCAGCTTCGTGCTTCTTGACCTCTTCGGGGAATTCTTGCCGAATTTTCGCTTCCGACATCTTCTCGCATACACCGGGGTTCATCTGGCTCATCTGTGATCGTTGCCTGACCCGGTAACCCATATTTGCGAGGTACTCAGACGTTTGCACTGTGCGCCTTCGCGTCGAAGTCCAGATAGTAAGAGGCTTCAGGGCAGCATCAGGCGCACCTTGATCAACTAGCCTCTGCTTCTCTTCCTCGCGATATTGCATCAGCACCTCGCTCATCTTCTTTGCGTAGTCTCGGCCATCGTCACAAAGGTTGGCATCCGCCTTGTAGGAGTCCTCTTCGCTGGTGGTTCCGGCGCGCGCAAAGTACGTTTGCCGTGACTTAATGTGCAGGTTCAGGAGATAGAAGACAATTCGTTGTGACAAGTAGCCGAATGCACAATTATTGACAACGACTCGCTCGCCGGCGTTGATCATCTTGATCCAGTGCAAGTCGGGCTCCTCCATGGTCTCGAAGTGCGGTATCCGTGAGTTGATGCGAGCAAGATAGTCCTGCACAGCGTCCTCATCCTTCCAGCCAATGTAGTCTGGAGAGCCGATCTTCACTCGACGCACGTTCTCCTGGATGATACGTTCGTCTGTGCAGTGCGACTCGATGAATACAGTCTGGATACCATTCTTCGCGAACTCTTTGGCTAGTGACCGACGACCTTGGGTGATCGCGTTGACGGCGTCGTAGATGGCCACTTGGCCCTTGTCGTGCTCGAGAAAGTGGTAGATGTCCTCACGGCACTTCTTCAGGATCTTGTTGCGGAGCAAGACAGACTGTGGCGAGGCGTTCAGGAAGAAGTAGTCGTCGGGCACATCTTTCTCGGGGCCCAGAGTTGCGCGACGATAATCGCCCAGGTGAAACACGTGCGTCTTGACACCAAGCCAACGCAGGTAGCGCGCTACAGCGACCGAGGTGTGAGTCTTGCCTCGTGCTGGTAATCCGACGGTTGCGATGACAATCCGCCCTGAGTGGAATAAGCGACCGGATTCCGTGCTATAGAGTTGAGCAGGCGCCATTTCCTCTTTCTCCGGGAGATCGTGGATTGCGTCAACAAAGGTGCTCGACCGCCGCCGGAAGCGGGGCGAGTTGGCATATATCTCTGCTGTTCTAGGACCTGTGAGTCACGTGCCCGAGGACGATGTAGGTGAACACAGAGCATTCACTAAGGGCCGGATGAGGGTATAACAGCACTTACAAAAGGGTATCCATGGCTAATTAGATCTATGTTTCTATGGAAAGATGTAGAAGAAGAAGAGGAAGAATGAGAAAGCGGGTTTACTACGAGACGCTTGTCAGGCGAAGAGCAATCTGGAGGCGTTTGGTAGTGGTTGAGTAAGGTCGTGACACTTCCGGATGAGGCTGCGGGCTGATATAGTTTGCCGAGCACGCCCAACGACAAGGTGCGGGCAGCGGTGTGCGGGTGGTTTGAGGGGCCCGATCTGATGCGGATACTGTCGCGGGGAGGTATGCGCAGAGGTGGGAGACGCGCAGACAATGCTGAGGTAATTGCGCGGTAGCAAAGTCCCGGCGTACCAAAAAGCAAGGCCCCATGGCCGTCATATCTTATCGCTGAGGTCGGTCGCGCGGTAAATTGTCGGCTTGGGGCTTAGCCCGGTGCATTATGTCATCAAGCTTCCAGAGAAATTTAGGTATCGTCAGGACGCAGACCAACGCATCATCGCGCATCCCGTCAAGCCCGCCGAATTCGCCGTCATTTGTGTTTTATTTGTGCAGCTTTGCCTATAACCGGAGGAGTGCCACATTCGCATTTGACGATACAGTTTGCCCGCCATGGAGGTCAACCCAACGAAGGAGCAAGCTGTCGCCAGCATCTTCACACCCCCACAGACTGCGCATACCGGTCCTTTTGCACGGGTACTGGATGTGTACACAGCATTCCAGGACCGGAGAGAGTTATTAGGATTGGCCAATCCCGGCACCGTCGAGGGAATTGCGAGGGAAGTGCAGCGCGATGTCTTCTTGAACAACTCGAGCTTCTCTGGCCTGCGCGCCGAGCTCACCAAGGCCTTCAGTGCTGCTCCGCTGTTCCAGGTTGCGCACTCGCTGTCTATGGGATCGCAGCTGCAGCCACCCTACTCATACATGGTGCTCTATGGATCACCAAGGGTGTGTTGCCTCGCTTGAATGCCGCCCATCTAAGCTGACCTCTGCCAGGTGTTTATGCAAGGTAGTCTCGACAACGACCTGCAATTCTCTGGCCGCTTCAATTGGCGATGGACATCGGCGTTTGTCACCAAGTCTGCCGTTCAGCTCACGTCGCAAGGAAACATGGTCTCGCTCGAGAACGACTACACCGGTGCCGACTTTTCTGCTTCGCTCAAGGCTGTGAACCCCTCCCTACTCGATGGTGGTGTAACCGGCATGCTCATGGCTAGCTACCTCCAGGCTGTCACGCCTAAATTGTCGCTCGGCATCGACGCCTTCTGGAGCCGTGCCGCCATGGCATACCCACCAGAGCTCAACGTCTCCTACGCTGCACGTTACAAGGCCGCAGACTGGATGGCTTGCGGACAAATTATCCCGGACCGCGGCGTTTTGGAGGCCTCATACTGGCGCAGGATCACAGACAAGGTCGAGACGGGCATCAACTGCAACCTCGCATTTGCCGGAATTGGACCTGGAGGACCAATGGCTGGCCCACAGAAGGAGGGCAACGTCACAATCGGTGCCAAATACGATTTTCGCGCGTCATCTTTCAGGGCGCAAATCGACAACCAGGGCAAGGTCTCGTGCTTGTTGGAGAAGATGATTGCACCACCTATCAGAGTCACCTACTCTGGTGAGATCGATCACAAGCAGGTATGTGTCGAAATCGAGATTTACATCAAGACACTCGCTAACAATTCTTAGAACACCGCCAAGCTCGGTCTTGCCGTCGCGATAGAAGCAGCAGACGAGGCAGTGATGGAGCAACAAGAGCAGTCTGGCGCCGCCATGTCCGCCGGTGCCATCCCCTTCTAGACTCTCCAAACCCCTCTCTTACCGACCATAATCTCATGACTTTTCTCTTCCCTGTATTACCACAATTCCTGGGTCTGAGCGAGCGAGCGAGCGCCCGCTTTTCCGTACCAATGTCACACGATATCCGGCAGCCATTTGGGCTAGACTCTATATCATCTCGAGCACGTTTGGACGACTGCAAAATGGCGCATTGTTTGGTGACATGTAATGGGGCTACGGCTGCGGTAGACATGACGGAGTACAACTGTCGCCAGATGGGTGCGATAAATCGTCGCACATTTGTATATATTACAGCATAGCAGGCGATCTAAAAGTCAACTCCACTACGTCAGATATCCATTTACTGAAGTATATGAGAAAAGTGATTTGATGCGCAATACATTATTGAAGAGTCGAGAAATATAGTACAGGTCGTGACCGTTGAGCTATATGCAGATGATTGTCATTTTCATAACGCCCCTCCCCATTTTCACACAGCTAATGCATCAAGCTGAGCGCCATTGCCGCCGTGCATCCGTTCGTCATGGTATAGAAAAGCTTTACAAAGCGGGCTTCGCGCCCTGCGGCTGTCCCGGCGTCGGCGTGCCCGGTGCCATAAACTATTCATTCGTTAGCCCTCATCTTCACCTTCCATCACCATTTCTAGGTGTGTTTCTTACCTCATTCTGCGCTCTCTGCGCCATCAGCTCCGCCCTCTCCTGCTCCACAATCATCTGCTCCTCACTATACGCCAGCGCCCACGGCACGCCCAACAACAACGCACTCGTGCTCACCACCCACAGCGTCTTGCCGCCCATGAACAGCCCCGACTTGAGCCATGACGATGTGGTGTTTACTTTCGAGCTGATGCTGCGTCGTGTGCTGGCGGGGATCATGTCTTGTAGTGCGAGGATGCGCTCGTACAGAGTTTCGTCGGTCGGCGCCGAGGCGATGGAGGAGGTATCTGACTCTGCAATCGCCCAGTTAGCACGCCAATTCACAACTCAGATAAGAGTGGTGCAGGGCGTCATACCCGAATCCGTGTCCCAGTCGTCCTCGTCGTGAGGGCCGTCCTGTTCGCGGACGAACTCCTCGTCCATGACTTCCTCGAGCTTGACCATTGTGGCGGTGTGTGTGGGCGGTTGGTCGAGGGGTTTGGTAGGGTGTGTAGGCGGGCGTGGGTGTTGCGAGTGGTGATGGCCAAAAGTTTGTAAATGTTCATCATTGGGCGCAAGCGTGGGCGGGCCGGGGTTTTGCCGATGCGGTCATCGCATGCCAGTGCGCGACTTAACACCACACGTTCGTCGCGATCATTATAACGCTTACTGAAATTGGTCTCTCCGGATCTCTATCTGAGGCCTGAGCGATGTGGTGATCATGATATTCGTTCTGGTGGCCGGATGGCTTGCGCACGTCCATGAACGACTGCGATACAGGGTCACCATAGGTATAGCTGTTAGCTAAGGCTGGCTATCCTCAAATATTTTTTATCACATCAGTCTCAAGTTATCGGTGACCCTAGGGATTGTTTACTTACTTACTAAGCACCATCAGGTCTGAACGGAACGAACTGCATTTTGGGTCTCCGGAACGACAATCTTTGGGACCTGTGCAGCACTAAATCAAGGAGCCGAAGCAGATTGTCCGCAAGATATTTTCATACATCTTCTTCATTTCAAATTTCTCTACTTCTATATCCTTTCCCTATTCTCTTCATAACTATTCTCTTTATAATCCTCATGTCACCATACCAGTACCCAGAGCACACGTCGTCAGACGCAAATGAGGCGGCTATCATGCGAGTTTGGCGCTCCCTTGAACTTCGGAAAACGATCACAGACTATTTCTGGCCTGAGAAGAGGGACCGACAACCCGAAGCGAATGAGCGCGCTAGAGAACTCGAGCTCGGCAATGCTGAGTTCTGCTCAATTTACCAACTGCCGCCAGAACTCCTCCTTAATATCACACAGCGTATATCAAGGGTTGACCGCTTAGCCTTCCAACTGTCCAGTCGAAAATTTGCTTCCTTTATGCAGCGGACTAACCAAGCGACCCCGCGTCGGATCGACAAGAAGAAATGTCGGATCGACAAGAAGAAATTAAAAGAACGGCTACGAAGAGACGCATACTTCAAGCTTGCTGAAGCCGAAGCTACAAATCTAGCAACTCTCCCGCAACTTCTTTGTTCCCATTGTCGACAGCCGCATCCCTGGTCATCCTTCGACCGCAAAGAAATCCTCCAGTCAGGCCACACTCGACGTTGCAAAGGAGCCTCGCGCGCGTTCAGGGTTTGCCGGCATGTCGCCGTGACACACGATCAACTCACGAAGCCAAATCGCGTCGGGATGTTTGGCGAGTATTACTATGGACCCCAATGTGCAACCTGCACGAATTCCTACTTTTCCCGGACCTCTCGCTCTCCAAAGACAGCGGTCCTGCAATACTTTGCCTCTAAGGCGCTCGGCAAAACTCATGCGGCCAACAGAATATACCGGACCAGGCTTCAGCAAGACTTCCGTCAATCGGCATGGCAGTTGTGTCCGCATATGCGTACAGACGATGCAGACTTCCAGACACGGCTTCTTTCTACCCCGTTGGATCCTCCGTTGTGGTCTTTTACCCTACAAAGCGAGCCTGTCACTGACGTTTTCGCTGAGCCCTACATAGGCGCGGACATGTGCATATCCTGTAGGCACAAGCACTGCAATACCAATGTCCGAATCTCGAGAAAGCTTTTCTTGGCCGTAGGGCCGACGCCTATCTTTGTCACAATATTTCGCGATTTAGGTCTCATGAATTCGGTCCAAGACCCGGCGTGGCTCGCGCAGGTTGGAGGTTGAACGCCATGAGCATGACCTGCACGTGGTCATCTTTCAGGGACACAATCTCTCAGTATGTTTATGTTTACATTGCTAAGTAATTATTTGTATCACCTCAAGCTAACTAATCGCTATCTAGGTGCAGCGCGAATGCGTGGTCTCACCACGAGCTCAGGAGAGAAATTCTTATCAGGAAGACAACCAAATCAGAATGGCTGCATTGCTGGTATTCGATGTGACTCGGTCCAAGGCGCAACACATAGTCGACTGCGGTAGTTAGCACTAGCGTTCGGGCTGCGCTGTCGGACTCCGAAAATAGGGCATAAGCTCAACCACAAAAGCAACCCACTCTGCGCATCCTGGGAATGGGGCGGCTTACGCACGCATCACAGAGGGCGCTTTACGGCTTGCTGTTCGGCCTCGGCCGGACTGGATACCGAGGGGTGATGCTGGGAGACTGGGTGATGTACAGTTTGGTAGATGGGAGTATTTATTGAAATACCTGCACATGACGTCATTAACAGACAATAAACAATACCAATGCGATGGGGACATCTTCTTGGAATTGTGGAATAAACCAATGCGTCCTCGTGACAATCAAGGTTTAGAATACTTTTTATGTCTCCAGATGCCCGACGTCGAAATTTAAGATCAAAGAGGCTAGCGCAACACTAAACTAGCCTTCTTCTTCTTTGCAATATCCTTGTTGCTCTGTCATCAAGTCAACACACTTCACTCAGCGATGATCCAGGACTTTGGTTCTTCTACGAAGAGTTTCAACTCTTGAGGGAAGTTGCTTTTGGACTCGAGCCTCAACAGACACACCGGCCCCGGATTGTGCCGGCACTGCACACTATATGGCGTGAGCATTATTGATGTCTGCAGCATTGCATCGAAGAATCACCTCCTTTTACGCGCATGCGCCTTCTCCTGTAGCCTTCTCTCTTCTCTCGAAGGATTCTGGGGTGGCTTTGCGCTGCTCAAGGATGCCAACGCCAAGAGCATGAACGATGTCTTACCTTGACATCGACGATGCAAGAGGAGCAAGTCAGCCCCGAATATATGACCACTCAGACGGGTAGCATCATATACGGTGAGCGGACCAGTTCGGACGATTGCTCAATCAGCAACTGGCACAGCACAGCCTTGTCATCACAACGGCTCAAGACCAACCACAGCTCTGGTCAAGAAGGAGTCTGATTTATCAGTGCCCTAATTCAGACTCCAACCGAGCCCATGGCTTATCCTGGAGCTTCGGCCGTTCCTCAATGTTCAGTCTAATGACAACCACCCAACTGGGTCGGTTCTGCCTCCTGTTGGCGCCATCACAAACAATAGGCCACAGGGATGCCATGCTACTTCATTTACAGCATCTTTCGCTCGATGCGGTCATTTCGAGTGGCCTGCTATAAGGTCACAGCTATTATTGGTGTACTGTCATGGGAGAAAGGTCTTGGTGCGTCAAAACTGCAGACCACAACTTCGATGTATGCAGGGTACCTGTGACTTCATCAAACGACCGGTTCAGATCTACAAATTTTTGCAACGGAAATCAGGGCCTATCATCTTCCAACTGACTGGCCATCACAGGACTATGTTCGGACCACTTGGTCGGCCGCGCGATGAGTAAGTGACCTCCGCGCAGTACACTGACCATGTTACAATAGCACGAGCCTTGCCCACCACAAGTAGCCAGACATCCGAAAAAGCCTTGAAAATATGCCTTCAAACCAGGCAGGCGGTATCTCACCGTTTACATATATTCCTTCAAAAGGATCTATACCAACAAGAGCTCGAACGCGCGTGGCCAATCAGAGACTAGGGTGGGCTTAGCGTGCATTTCGGTCTTCGTCCTAGCTTTCAAACTCCGAAGCCCCGTAGAAGCCTCATTCCTAGTGCTGACGACTCCCATCAAGGCTACACCAACTCGAAAGCAAACATTCGCAGACGCCATGTTTGTTGGCAGGGAACAATATGACGGCTTGGCGTTGGTGTAGAAACCCGACCTCGGGATACCTGCAAGTTAGCCTAACCTTCCTTTGAGAGCCGACCCCGGATCTCGACGCATCTTAATGCGTGATGCGATTACTGCAGCAGCCTACCTTACTGCCTTGATGCGGATCTAGCCCCGTGGCGTAGCCGCAGCAAGCCTCATACGACAAAGTGCCCAGGTGTCAATCACTCCACTGCAGCATCCTGGTTACCATGTGAGCGGTAGCTGCGTCTGGTAGCACACGGTCGGACGCAACACAATAAGAGGGCCGTGCAAGATAATCATCACTACGGCGTACCCGTAAGTAGGTAGCACCATGTGGTCAATGTGCAGATCCCCGAGATGACGCTCGTTACGCCTTTGCCTAAGCTTTAGAACGTTCCTCGTGTCGTACTAATATGATATATCTCTTCGAGACTCCACAGTAAATAAGGAGGCACTCACAAAACTTAATTCAGACGGAGAACCCTATTATCTTCACAACACCATGTTGACAACGCAGTGTTACGCGACAAAGGACGGACGAAAGCCTTCGTCCCAATTCCAAAGGCGCTCCGACTTTGATCTTCCAGAGCCAGCAGTACGGTAGCAAGACATACTTGAAAAGACCACCCAGTCTAACACAGCCCCAGATTCTCGCACAAGACGACACAAGTTGTTTTGGACGAGTCAGAAAAGTGCTGTCATATTGGCGCAAACACACGAAGCTTCCTCGGTCTCAAAGCCGCTCAGAGAGCCGACAAGACGTCGGACTGAACTCATTGAGCTCAGGATCCTCCAGTCTGTCTCGCCGAAAGACACATCGGCGACGCCCTACTGCGCTATCTCTAGAACGAGAGGAGAGCTCCTGTTCAGGGAGCGATCCTTCTTCTTCAACATACGACGATAACAATGACCCGTTCATCACATCGCCGACTTGGCTCAAGGATGCATACCTGGAAGGCGAAACGAGACAAGAGGGACGGAGAAGTTCGGAACGTGCTGTCGCCGAACCTTGAACAATAGACAGCGGCATGTACAGACAATCGACCTTCATCTAGGAGATTTCATCACAGTACAGAATGGTGGATGCAAAGAGTATGGCTTCATGCACGG
>Ga0265780_10009919_pt1 | contig 11383 bp, 6 predicted proteins | sample P1T30metagenome_FD_192432 | JGI IMG/M metagenome (GOLD analysis project Ga0265780, IMG submission 192432) | Plant litter microbial communities from East Loma Ridge, Irvine, California - P1 T30 | ecosystem: Environmental > Terrestrial > Plant litter > Unclassified | place: USA: California... | reverse complement strand
GCAAAACTTTACTATTAACCCAAATAACGCATTATATGCCTATTCAGGATCTTCTATTCCTGACTTTTTTGGAAGTTTCACTAATACATTTACCTACAAAGCATTCTCTTTATCGGTAATTATGAACTATCAAGTTGGTGGTAAAGCTTATGATGCAACATATCAATCATTAATGTCATATGCAGGTTACGGAGGCTCGTTGCATATTGATGCCCTAAATTCGTGGCAACAAATTGGCGATGCCGCTTCAATCCCAAGACTTGACGTTGGTAGATCAACTTTCAACAATGCTACATCGTCGAGATTCTTGATTGATGCATCGTATTTAAATATGAGATCAGCGATTTTAGCTTATAACCTTCCAACTACTTTTATCAAGAAGGTTGGTTTAAGTAGGGTTAATGTGTATGCTTCTGGTGAAAATCTTTTCATGCTTTCAAAGCGTAAAGGATTAGATCCATCAGAAAGTTTTACCGGTGTAAATACTAATAACTATACACCAACCCGTATAGTAAGTTTAGGACTTAATGCATCATTTTAAAAGGAAATTATGAAAACCATAAATAAGTTTATTTTTCCATTAATGGCCGTTGTGCTATTGATGGGTGCTTGTAAAAAAGATTATTTATTAACTAATCCAACAGATTCAGTTGATAAAAATGCAGTATTTACTACAACAACAAATGCTTTAGCAGCATTAAACGGTATCAATAGATCATTGTATATTCAGTATTCTAGACAAGAAGAAGGTGGCCAAGGTGCTGTAAACCTTAATATTGATTATATGGGTGATGATATTGTAAATACAGTTAGCACAACAGCTTTTGGGGTGCATAAATGGGTAACACATAGAAGTGCATCAACGCTAAATAACTCTTTTATATATACGTTCTATTACCGGATCATCGCAAATGCAAATTTGATCATTGATAACATTGACAATGCTGAAGGAAGTATAGCTGATAAGAAAATGATCAAAGCAGAAGCCCTAACTTATAGAGCTTGGGCGCATTTTGTATTGGTTCAGGTATTTGGAAAACGCTATGATGCGGCTGGAAATAATACACAGGCTGGTGTTCCAATTATGAATACTTCTGTTGTAGATGGTAATCCAGGAAAACCACGAGCAAGCGTTGAAGCAGTGTATGGTCAGATTAATAATGATCTTGATTTAGCTATTACTACGTTCTCTGGGGCAACTGCTCGACCAAATAAATCTCACTTTAATATCAATGTTGCTAAAGGCATTAAAGCACGAGTTGCATTGACGCAAGGTAAATGGGCTATTGCTGCTCAAAATGCACTTGAAGCTAGAACAGGCTTAAATTTAATGACTAACGCTGAATATCTAGCTGGTTTCAATAGTTATGAGAATCAGGAATGGATGTGGGGAAGCAAACAACAGGAAGATCAAACGACCTATTTTTATTCGTTTTTTGCTTATTTAGGTACGTTTAATTCCACGGCAAATAGAACCATTCCTAAAAGAATGAATTCAGTTCTTTACAACCAAATTCCTGCAACTGATGTACGTAAAGCACTTTGGGATCCAGCTGGTAACACACCTACATTTATAGCTTTCAATCAACCAGCAGGAGTAGTGTCTGGCGCAACAGCAAGTTATAAACAAGGAAAATTTAGAAATGCTGGATCTACCAGCGTTGGTGATGTGGTTAACATGAGGGTCGGCGAAATGTTCTTGATTGAAGCTGAAGCAAGAGCTCGTTTAGGAATAGCTGGTTCGGCTACAGAAACTACTGCTGCGCAAAATGTATTATTTACATTTGCGAAAAACCGCAATCCAAGTTATGTGCTTACTACAAATGTAGGTACCGCTTTATTGAATGAGATTCTTATTCAACGTAGAATTGATTTATGGGGTGAAGGATTTAGATTTTTCGACTTAAAACGCCAAGATCTTCCATTGGATAGAACAGGTAGCAACCATACTATCGCATTATCTGGTGTTTTATCGGTACCTGCGGGTGGACCAGAATGGCAATGGGCAATTCCTCAGTCTGAAATTGATGCAAATCCAGCAATCGGGCCAGGTGGACAAAATCCATAACTAACACAATTTTTACACATAACAAAAAGAGGTTGCCATTGGCAACCTCTTTTTGTTTGTCAGTTATTTTTCCAAAACGTTTATTGGCGTCGGGATTTTTGTAATTTCTTTTAATTGTAGTCGCCAGAAATTCCAAATTGAATAAAATCAGTTCTATAAGCGCTTATTTTATCGTGCCTACCCGAAATAAATATTTTTTAACATCTATTTTGATAAAGGTGGCTCGTTTGTTCTGGTTAATTAGCTTAATCTACCTTTATATAACCTTGTATGTTTAAAAACACAATGTAAATTACCTGCCTGATTGGTATTTTTGAGAGGTTTAAGCGTTATTTACTGATTTTCGCTCTTTTTTTTATTTTGTAAAATTTGTATTACAGGTTGTTAAATTTTATATTTAGAAAATCATTAACTAAACCAAACAAAATTTTATGAAAAAACTTCTACAAAGTTTGTTCATTCTATTGTTTATAGCAGGAAGCGCTATAGCTCAAGATAGAACAATCACTGGAACAGTTACAGGAAAGGAAGATGGCTTGCCGCTCCCTGGTGTAAGTGTAAAAATTAAAGGTGCTGCAGGCGGAACCACAACAACTGCAGACGGTAAATACTCAATTAGAATTACTTCACAGGCTACAGCCTTAGAATTTTCTTACATCGGTTTTTCAACTCAAACACGAGCTATCGGTTCTGGAAATGTGCTTAATGTTTCTCTATCTGGTGATTCAAAAACTTTATCTGATGTTGTAGTTACAGGTTACACTACTCAAGCAAAAAGAGATGTAACCGGTTCAATTGCCAGCGTAAGTGGTGAGCAACTCAAAAACGTTCCTGTTCAAAGTTTCGAACAGGCTTTGGCGGGTAAAGCAGCTGGTGTAAATATCGTGCAGCCAAATGGTGTGTTAAACAACCCGCCTGTTTTCAGGGTTCGCGGAATCAACTCTATCTCATTAAGCTCTTACCCCTTAATTATTGTTGATGGTATTCCTGTTTTTACTGGCGATCAATCATCAAACAGTGCTGCCGGAAATGCTTTGGGAGACATTAACCCTGCTGATATTGAATCTATCGATATCTTGAAAGATGCGGCTTCTTCTGCTATCTACGGTTCGAGAGCAGCCAACGGTGTGGTGGTAATCACTACGAAGAAAGGTAAGCAAGGGGTAACTAAAATTAATTACGAAGGTTGGGTAGGATCATCTAAAGCTCAAAATTTAAATCCATTATTAAATGCGGCAGAATATGTACAGATTAAGAATGAGGCAAGAACAAACATTGGCTTAGCCCCTGCATTCTTTTTGCAAACCAGATCAGATGGTACTCAAGTGGAAACGAACTGGTACGATTATGCTTATAGAACAGCGACTTCTCAAAATCATGCTTTAAACTTTTCCGGAGCGAATGAAAAAACATCGTATTTTATCTCGTTAGGCTACAGTAACCAGGAAGGTTTCATTATCAATAACTCCTTCGAAAGAAAAAATGGCCGGGTTAATATCGATCATAAATTATTTAAAGGCGTAAATATCGGTGCTAACTTCTCGTATAGCAATACCTTAAACAGAGCGCCTAACACCGGATCACTACCAGGCTCATCATTTAACACCGGTGGTTTAGGTCGTTTAGCTTTTGTTTTACCTCCAAACGTATCACCATTTAATGAAGATGGATCTTATAATGTTGCAGGTTCGGCAGTGGGTTTAGGTGCAAATTTAATTGCATCAAATTATCCAAACGCGGCAGTTTTGGTTAACGAAGATGCCAATACATCAGAAAGTGATCGTTTAATTTCTAACGCTTATGTATCAGTGCAGCTTTTAAAAGGCTTAACCTTCAAAACCAATTACAGTATTGATAATTTAAAGTTGGATAACAATGTTTTCGTAAACCGTATTCAAGGCGATGGATTCGCTTACAACGGTGGTGCAACCAGTAACTTTGCTAAAAACAGCCGTTGGAACTGGTCAAATACCTTAAACTATTCAGGTACTTTTGGCGATCATACCATTGGAGGTTTTGTAGGTGTTGAAGACCAGTACACTAAAGGTTATGGTTACGGCGCAACCCGCCAGAACGTAATTGATCCTTTTATCGAAATTTACCAGGGTGCTTTTGGTACAATAACGCCAGCAGGATTATCTCAGTTCAATAACGCTTTTAGATCTTTTTTCAGTAATGTAACTTATGATTATAAGAAAAAATATTATTTAACAGGATCTTTCCGTCGTGATGGATATTCTGGTTTAGCTGCTGGAAAAGAATATGGTAATTTTGGCGGTGCATCTGCTGGATGGGCCTTATCAGAAGAAGGTTTTTATAAAGAAAGTAGCCTGGCTAAAATCTTAACCCGTGTTAAACTTCATGGAAGTTATGGTTTAGTAGGAAATGTGGGCGTAGGGAACTATCCGGCTTTGTATCTATACAATCCGGGCTTATATGGATCTGACCCCGCATTATCATTTTCGCAAGCCGGAAATCCTAATTTAAGCTGGGAAACCAGTAAGAAGGCAGATGTTGGAATTAACCTTGAATTCCTTAACGGCCGTTTCTCATTAGATGTTGATTACTATCATAACAATATCGATGGCCTGGTACAAAATGCGCCACAATCGCCATCTAAGGGTATTCCAGGTAACTCAATCTTGGCGAACGTTGGTAAAATGTCTAACAAAGGTTTTGAATTCACCATCAACTCGAAAAATATTGAAGGTGATAACTTTAGCTGGAATACCAGTTTCACATTGAGTACATTGAAAAATGAGGTGTTAGAATTGGGTAATAATAATGCTGATTTATTTGGTGTTACACAATTAGAAACAGCCAATATCACCCGTGTTGGTTATCCGGTAGGTTCATTTTATACGGTTCAAACAGCAGGCGTAGACCCGGCAACAGGTGAGCGTATTTTTATCAATAGATTTGGCCAGAAATTAAGATTTAGTTTCCAAAGAGCTACGGCTGCCCGTTATCAATATTTAGACGGACCGAATGCAGGAACAAATGCGCCAGCAATTGATGCGGCATTAGATGCTCAGATTACTGGTCAATCGATTCCAAAATGGTTTGGTGGTTTAGATAACAATTTCCGTTATAAAGCATTCGACTTAACCTTAGGTTTAACGTTCTCTGGTGGTAACAAAGTGTATTACGGTTCATTAGCGGGCCTTCGCGATCAGCGTTTTTGGAACAATGAGGCAGGAATGATGGACAGATGGACTACTCCAGGTCAAATTACCGATATTCCTCGTTTGGTTTATGGTGATAACGTATCTAATGGATCTGCATTTGCACAATCGCAAAATGTATTTTCTGGAAACTTTTTAAAAGTGCGTAACCTGGCTTTAGGTTATACCTTACCGAAAGAATTTTTAAGTAAACATGGCATTTCGAATGTGAGATTTTATGCACAGTCGAGCAACCTTTGGATCATCTCGAACTATCCTGGGCCAGATCCTGAGGTTTCTGTTAACGGAAACTCTACCGGATCTACAAACAGTGGAAACTTAGCGCCAGGAGTTGATCGGAATTCAGTGCCTTCGGCCAGAACATTTACTTTCGGTATTAATGTTGGATTTTAAAATTTAAAGCATCATGAAAATCAAGATAAACAGTAAAATAAAATATCTTTTTGTAGCCGCACCTTTCTTATTCGCGACATCCTGCAAAAAAGATTTCTTAAAAACAGCACCAGATACGGCATTACCTATTGAGGAAGCTTTCTCTACACCCGCACGTATATTGTCTCAGGTAAATGGCATATATGCAGGGGTAAAAAGTGGAAATTTTTACGGCGGACGTTTCTTAATTTACAATGACATCAGGGGTGAAGAATTTATTGTAAATAAACCCAATGGCGTAACCAATTTAGATACCTGGCGCTTCAACGTAACTTCCAATACAAGTGAGGTTACTGGATTATGGGGTGCGGCTTATACTGCGATCAATAGGGCAAACCTCGTAATTGAGGGTGTAACTGCCAATACTTCTTTAATTACGCCTGCATTATCCAGACAATATATTGCTGAAGCTAAATTTTTGAGAGCACTAAGCTACTATAGTTTGTTGCAACTGTATGCTAAGCCATATATTACGGATAATGGTGCAAGCTTAGGCGTTCCATTAAGACTTAAAGCAGAAAAAGATTTGACCGGTAACGACCTTAAAAGAAGTACCGTGGCCGAAGTTTATACTCAAATTTTAAAAGATTTGAATGAAGCAGAATCAGATCTTGCTCTAACTATCGCTGCAACTAAAGCATCTAGAAATACAGCAATTGCTTTAAAAACCCGTGTATATCTTACCATGGGCAACCTGGCATCGGTGGTTACTGAAGCCAATAAAATTGTATCGGCAGCAGCGCCATTCACGGCCACAACAGGCGTAGCCAATAAATTAGAAACCAGTATTGCAACCGTTTTCGGTGGTAGTTACGTAGGTACAGAAGCGCTTTTGAGTTTCCCAATGACTGAGCTTGATGCGCCTGGAACACAAAATCAACTGGCTTTTTATTATAATATCGAGTCGGCTGGTGGAAATCAAGAGTATTTCTTAAATACAAGTGGAATATTTGGAAACCCGGCATTTGCCACAGGATCTGCTGATGCAAGAAAAACTTTAACTACAGCTGTAGGTGTTAACACTTATTTAACTAAGTTTAAAAGACCTTCACCGTACACAGATTATGTTCCGGTGATTAGATATGCAGAGGTTTTGTTAAATTTAGCTGAAGCCACTGTAGTAACTGACCCTACCCGTTCTATCGCATTGCTAACCGCAGTTAGACAGCGTTCAAACCCTGCTTATGTTTTCCCTGCAGCAGATTTATTGCCTGCCAACCTAAAAAATACAATTCTTACGGAAAGAAGAATTGAGCTATTAGGTGAAGGATTTAGATCGCCAGATATCATGCGTTTAGGTGCAGGTTTCGTAGCTAAAAGTGGTACACAAGGTACAGCTCCAGCTATACCTTTCAATACCGCAGGTTACATTTGGCCAATATCCGCAACAGAAATTCAAAATAATAAATTGGCTACTCAAAACTAGTCATCACTATTATTAACGCAAAAAAGCCAGCGGTCTGCTGGCTTTTTTGCGTTAATTGAAAATAACTTATTTCTTATCTACACTATATTTTCCAGGGCCAATAAAAATCAAACTGAAAAACACAATGCCTAATTCGATGGCGTGGCTAGCTCCTTTCAGCCCATCGCCTTTGCCAAAATGAACTAAAGCGGCTATTGCCATGGTTACCACCAATAGCATACACGCCGGGCGATAGAATAGACCAACAATTAATAGAAAACCACCAAAGGTTTCAGCCACGGCAGCCATAAAGCCCCAAAATACGGGAAGAAAATTAATGCCCACTACCTTCATACTTCCTCCCAGGCTTTCCCAGCCAGAAGGCCCCCCGGCAAGCTTCGGAAAACCATGAATAATAAACATTACCCCTAAACCAATACGAAGTAGGAGTAAGCCAGTATTGCGGTACTTACCTAAACCATCAAAAATTGCCATGCTATAAATATTTAAAGTAAACGTTGTTTTTTTCTACTGTTAGTGCTACTTCAGCGCCTAAAACCATTGCCAGATTATTTTCAATATGTCCTGTTGGAAAGTTGAAGCATACCGGATAATCATATTCTTTCACAATATCGAAAATCACTTCATCAGCGGTTTGACCGAAAGAAATTTTCTCTTCCTCGATTTCGTTAAAAGCTCCAATAATTAAGCCACTCAGGTTTTTCAGTTTGCCCGCACGTTTTAACATACGAAGCATTCTATCTATACTAAATTCCTGTTCGCCAACATCTTCCAGAAACAATATTTTGTTATCGAAATCCATCTCTGAGGCAGAACCCTGCAACATCGTGAGTAAAGTAAGGTTGCCGCCTATTAAAACGCCCTGAGCGTTGCCTGGCTGGTTGCTAAAGGTGCTGACATATTCATAAGATTGCTGCTCTCCAAAAAGCGCTTTTTTTAAGGAGCTTAAAGCTTCTGGTGTCGATTCATCGAAGGTATAAGGCATTTGGGCATGCATACATTGTGTGGCTGTTTTTGCTATAATGTGCGAAAGCAATACCGTTACATCGCTAAAACCAATAAACCATTTTGGCTGATCAACGAAAGTGCTAAAATTTAGCTGATCGATAATGCGGATTGCTCCATAACCACCACGACCGCAAATAATAGCCTTTACAGACGGATCGTCTAGAAAATGCTGAATATCGGCAGTACGCAATTTATCGGTACCCGCAAATTGATGGTGGCTGGCATATACGCTTTCGCCAGAAATCACTTCCAAACCCCAGCTTTCTAATAAGCTTACGGCGTAGTCTATTCTTTTCGGTAATTTTTTTGCCGGACAAACAATGGCAATCTTGTCACCTTTTTTTAAATATGGGGGCTGCTTAATCATCTTTAAAACACTTATCTTTGCCAAATTAATAAAAATTGTTTTGGATAATAGTAAAATAAAAAGATATACTGTAACGGCAGCGCTTCCTTACACCAATGGTCCGGTTCACATTGGGCATCTTGCCGGTGTTTACATTCCTGCCGATATTTACGCCCGTTACCTCCGGTCGAACAAGCGTGATGTGAAATTCATCTGCGGATCGGATGAAAACGGTGTGCCCATCACTCTAAAGGCAAAACGGGAAGGCATTACACCCCAGGAAGTTGTTGATAAATACCATAAGATTATTGGCGATTCGTTTAAAGAGTTTGGCGTTTCCTTCGATATTTATCACCGCACTTCGTCTCAAACGCATCATCAAACGGCATCCGATTTTTTCAAAACCCTTTATGATAAAGGCGTTTTTACAGAAGAAATTACCGAACAATATTATGATCCAACGGCAAAGCAATTTTTAGCTGATCGCTATATTACCGGTACCTGCCCTAAATGTGGCAATGAAAATGCGTATGGGGATCAATGTGAAAACTGTGGTTCTACACTGAATGCAACTGATTTGATCAATCCTAAATCGACCTTGTCAGGTGATCAACCTATCCTTAAAGAAACAAAAAATTGGTTCTTACCATTAGATCAATATGAAGATCGTTTAAGAACCTATATTGAAAGCCACAAAGAATGGCGGCCGAACGTTTATGGCCAATGTCAAAGCTGGCTAAATGCCGGCTTACAGCCCCGTGCCATGACCCGCGATTTGGACTGGGGTGTGCGGGTGCCGCTTCGCGATGCAGAAGGCAAAGTACTCTATGTATGGTTTGATGCACCAATTGGCTACATTTCAGCAACCAAAGAACTCTGTAATTATGCAAAGCTTGATGTTTGGAATCCAAAAGCTGAAGAGTATTACATCAGCAATTACGAAGCTGATAAGTGTGGTTGGGAAGAATATTGGAAAAGCGATGAAACCAAACTGGTTCATTTTATTGGCAAAGATAACATCGTGTTCCATTGTATCATTTTCCCAGCCATGTTAATGGCGCATGGCGATTACACTTTGGCTGATAACGTTCCTGCCAATGAGTTTTTGAACCTGGAGGGGCAGAAAATCTCTACTTCGAAAAACTGGGCAGTTTGGTTAAACGAATACTTGCGAGAGTTTGAAGGCAAACAAGACGTATTGCGTTATGTGCTTACCGCCACGGCACCAGAAACAAAGGATAACGATTTTACGTGGAAAGATTTTCAAGCCAGAAATAACAATGAACTGGTTGCCATTTTAGGCAACTTTGTAAATCGTGTAGTGGTATTAACGCACAAATATTTCAATGGATCCGTTCCAACTTGTATGGAAATTACGCCTGTAGATCAGGCTGTAATTGATGAGCTGGCAATTTATCCGGCTAAGATTTCTGCATCAATAGAGCAGTACCGCTTTAGAGAAGCTCTAACGGAGGTGATGAACGTTGCCCGGTTAGGAAACAAATATCTGGCAGAAACAGAGCCTTGGAAGTTGATTAAAACAGATGAAGATCGCGTACGCACCATTCTGCACCTTGCTCTTCAAATTGCGGCAAACATTCAGATTTTAATTGAGCCATTCTTGCCTTTTACGGCAGAAAAGTTGATGAAAATGCTTCAGAATGGTGGCCATGATTGGGATGATGCTGGAAGTGTAAGTTTGCTGAAACGCGGCCATCAGATTGGTGAAGGCGTATTACTTTTTGAGAAAATTGAAGATGCTGAAATCGATTTCCAAATTGAGAAATTAAATCAAAGCAAAGCCAGTAATGCCGCAAGTGCTGTTGTAGCAACACCTGCTAAAGAAAACATCAACTTTGATGACTTCTCTGCTATGGATATTCGGGTCGCGACTATTGTTGCGGCAGAAAAGGTAGATAAAACTAAAAAATTGCTAAAGCTTACCGTTAATACCGGCATTGATGAAAGAATAGTGGTTTCTGGTATTGCAGAATATTATAAGCCAGAAGATATTATCGGCAAACAAGTGAGCATGATTGTAAATCTTGCGCCAAGGGAAATTAAAGGTATCTTATCACAAGGTATGATTTTAATGGCCGAAAATTCGGAAGGTAAATTAGCCTTTGTTGCCCCAGTTGACAAGTTTCAGGAAGGCAGTATCATTCGATAATCTATCACTATTAGGATTTGCATCAAGCCCCGGACTTATTCGGGGCTTTTTTGTGTCCGGTTTAAATGAAACTATCCCAAAGGATAGTACTACCCTTTGGGATAGTAAGGAGGTTTAGTACGGCTTTACGGCTAAATTTGTCTAATAAATTTAAAAACATGAAAACATCATGATTTCAATGCCACACAGTGGAATGAATAAATCTGATTGCTTCATCACTATTAAAAAATATATACAAATGAAAAACATCCTTCATATTATTTCAAGTCCTCGTGGAGAGGCATCAATGAGTATCAAACTGGGAAATGCCATTGTGGCTAAAATTCAAGATACCTATCCTGGGTCAATAGTAAAAGAAAGTAATCTGGTTAATAAGCAATTTCCTCACCTGGAAGAAGCCCATCTTAATGCTTTCTACACGCCTGTAGAAAAGAGGAGTCCTGAAAATCGGCTTGCGGTAAAACATTCTGACGAGGCGATTCAGGAAATAAAAGATGCCGACATTTTAGTAATAGGCGTACCTTTTTACAATTTTGGCATCCACTCTACGCTTAAAGCATGGATTGACCACATTGCCAGAGCTGGCGTTACTTTTCAATACGGAGCAACCGGACCTGAGGGTTTGATTAAAGACAAAAAAATTTATCTGGCCATTGCCTCAGGTGGCGTATATTCTGACGGGCCAATGCAGGGCTACGATTTTGCCGCACCTTATTTAAAAGCTGTACTTGGTTTTTTAGGGATGACA
>Ga0265780_10009918_pt1 | contig 11384 bp, 14 predicted proteins | sample P1T30metagenome_FD_192432 | JGI IMG/M metagenome (GOLD analysis project Ga0265780, IMG submission 192432) | Plant litter microbial communities from East Loma Ridge, Irvine, California - P1 T30 | ecosystem: Environmental > Terrestrial > Plant litter > Unclassified | place: USA: California... | reverse complement strand
AAGATGAGAGTCCCCTCCTGAGGCCTAAATCACTCCCAACGTGGAGGAACAATCTTGAAATTCTCCGCAACAATGCCATTATCAGACGTTCTCATGCCCTGATACGACCACTTGCAAACGAACCCTAGTAGTGGTTGAGTAGGACCCCTTGCTCAAACACGGAACCTGAAACCTGAAACCCCCGATAAGCGAAGGTGCACAAGTAAAGACCGGGAACAACTAACACACAGACGGCATAACGAAAAGCCCATGACAAGCCGACAAGCCGACAAGCCCGTATCGGACGAGGCCGAAGGGATCGCCAAGGTACCGTTTTCTCACTCGTTGAAACAACCTTAAAACCCCACCTTTTCATGCAACTTGAAGAATTCCAAGCACCTGGTTTACCGGGCTCCCTTGTCCGCTTACTCTCGTTTTCCAAAACGTAGCCGCTTGGAATGTTCGTTTACAGGTACAAGCTTGCACAGTTGCAGATATCGCTGTTTCAAAACCTGTCAGCCCAACATCCCTATACCTTACCCACGCAACACCAACACCTGCTGTGTATGGGCGGGTAAAAAAGGAACCACCCGGGTACCAGGATACTTTCGGGTTCGGAGAATTGCTCGGGAACACCAGAAAAACACAAATAGTGGAAAGCTACTAAAATGGAGAGATGGGGTGACATACCGTTTGATCAGTTCCTGACACGTGCCCATCTTTTGGAAGAGAGTCGGGTCGCCAATAATCCGAGCCGCGTTCTTGACTTCTCGGCATGTTTCGTCAAGACGTGTGATGACGCGGACAATGGTGCCTTCCATGACGTCTGTCAGGTCTGTTATGCGGTTGAACGACATGCCCCGCGCCCATTCATAGACCACTTCAACCATACCGAAGCGGGGCTTGCTGACAAAGTCGTTCGAATCGTCTGCAGACAAGATGACTTGGTGCAGCGTCTGAATCTGATTGACTTTCTCTGATATCTCGACAATCTTGGCAACACCGCGTTCCAGGTTGGCGGTTAAGGTAGGCTCGACATCTGTCTTCTCCTGGAAGACGAATGCGGAAAGGAGCGCGACGATTTCCTCCGGTTCATACTCGGCGAGGACGTTTTCTAAAACGAGCTCGGTGAGGACCAGCTCGTCGGCAGAGTGGATCTGGCTGCGGTCAGTAAGGTGATCCAGGTCGCAACATATGACAAGCATACCTCGCATGCTACCTTGCCCTTCAACTCCACACGGGAGCCTTCGTCGATGAAACCAAGATCCTCGAGGACGTGGATGCGCTGCTCATAGTCAGGGAGTAGCTGGAGGTTCTGGTCTGACATAAGCTGTCGGAGAGCTAAAATATTTTCTTTGATCAGCCATTGGTCGTGCTCCATGGCAAACTATCACGATTAGCATCTGCCGAAAGTAAATCCCGGGTCAAGGGCCACAGACATGTTTCAAGAAATCTGGACACTTCAAACACTCTTTGCTAACCGCATTCCGTCCTTCCCGCATGCGCGCGTCTTGCAACTCTCGGAACTTGAGACTCTTGATCCGGCTGTAGTCATACTCATCCCAGTCTTCGTAGTCCCAAGATCCACACAGGGGTAGGAATTGAGCTTGAGCCAACTTCAGCGTATCTGGTATGACTGTTAACGCCAGATTTAACCCATGCGGCACTCACTTACCCATCTTGTGGCTGAAGTTCTGGACTGACTCAGGTACATCGATGATCGTCTTAGTAAAGCACTCAATGTCATTGAGTGGGACAAAAGCAGTCTTGAGTATGAGGTCATTCTGATCATTTGGTAGCTTGCGAAAGAAATGTGCCAAGGGACCGACATAGGGCAGAAGGTCGTCAGGCTTGCGGTCTTGGTGCTGTGCAATCTCCAGTACCTTGACGGTGGGCTCATTGCCTTTGCTGGTGCCATTTTGCATCAGCATGCCTGCTGTTCGTTTGTTATCCTGATTCAGTCAGCGCATGACAAATTTGTAGAAAAGTGGAGAGCCTACCTTCTTATAGACAATCAGTCGATTTTTGCAGAACACTAGTCGCCCTATGGGGTTGATGAGAAGGTTCAGATGCGTCTCGTTGGTCAATCGCTTGTAGTCCTCGCACGACTGATGGCACGCCTCGAGATCAATATCACAAATATCGCAAGGCTCGCGTTTGATCTTCTCCAGCTCGGCTTCTGAGACCTTGACTTTACCTTGATGTTCAGGCAGCAATGCCTGTGTAGCGTTCTCGCTGAAGCTTCGCTTGATCATCTCCTCAATCTTCAACGCTTCGACACGTAAAAGGTTTAACATCATGTTGTATGTGAGACGGAACTGTGACCTAAGCTTGGTAGGCTCACCGAGCATCATCTGTCGGAGTCTCGCTGCTGGTGGTGCCTCGTCGGCTCCAGGCGCGCAGATGATCACGGTGCCAACAGTATCAAGACCTCGCCTCCCAGCACGCCCGGCCATCTGGGTGTACTCGCCAGGAAGTAGATCGCGAAACTCACGCCCATCGTGTTTTCGGAAACCGGAAAAGACTACTGTCCTAGTTGGAAGATTGAGACCCATGGCGAAAGTTTCTGTGGCAAAGAGAACCTTGACCAGTGTTTTCGCAAAGAGAATCTCAACGACCTCCTTGACAATTGGCAACATGCCACCATGGTGTACAGCGATGCCTCGGCTGAGTAGCTCTCGTAATCGCTTAATCTGGGGAAGCTCACGGTCCTCGCGGCTCAGTCTAGCAAGCGACTTCTCGATTGTCATGTGAATCGCGCTCTTTTCAGCAGCATTGCAGTAGTCAATATTTGACAGAGCTTCAGCGTTTTCCTCGCAGCGTTTCTTGGAGAAGACGAATATACAGGCTGGCAAGAGGTCCTTGCTTCGCAGGTGCTGGATAAGGTGGACCCATATGTTACGATCCTGTGCTGCTGTGGTGCGACCGCCCCCACGCCCGGTTCTGGCAATGTTGCCGCGCCCCCTAGCAGCTGGTGCTCCTCCACCACGAGGTGCTCCTCCTCGGCCACCACCTTGCTGGCCTCGTCCACGCTGATTGTGTCCTCCTCTTGCAGGCGGCCCACCGCGTCCCCCTCCACCTCTGGCAGCTGGCGCATCATTAGCAGGCGGTGCTTTGACTTTGTCTTTGCCAGACAAAATGTCATTCGCATCCTTCCAACCGTTGTCGATGAACTTCTTGTCCGCTGTCACAATCTTATGCATGCCCTTTCCAGCCCAGAGATAGTGCTCAAGAGGAATAGGACGTTTCGGCGTGGAGATGACGTAAATGTCCTTCTTCTTGGTCCTGCCTACCCATGACGCAAACTCGTAGGTGTTGGGAACGGTGGCAGACAAAAGAATAAGTGTTACATGCTCTGGCAGCATGATGATAACCTCTTCCCAAACAACACCTCGCTCCAAATCATTGACGTAGTGTACCTCGTCGAAGATGACGAATTCGACATCTCTGATCAAGTCCGCTCCACGATACAACATACTTCGGAGAATCTCGGTGGTCATGATGAGACAACTAGCCTCAGGTCTTATCTGCACATCTCCGGTGAGGATGCCGACATCATCAAACGTCTGACGGAAGTCGCGGAACTTTTGATTGCTTAGTGCTTTGATAGGAGACGTGTAGATAGCTTTCGTCATGTGTTTTGCAGCAAGCGCGATCGCATACTCTGCAACTACGGTCTTGCCGGCGGAGGTATGTGCGGCTACGAATACCGAATCGCCATGTTCTAGATGATACACAGCCTCCTTCTGGAAGGTGTCAAGCTCGAAAGGATACTCGCGCGCCATCTCCGGGACAAGCTCTCGGAAATTGGTAATATCGCGGTCGATATCAACCATGTGAGCCCATTCTCGACCCCCCTTTCTTCCCGTTCCCATGACAAGGGGCCCATGAGGAGCGAGAGCAGGGAATTCCACTGGCAACAGTGCGTCAATCTCTTCCTCCCCAACAGTTTGATCTTCGTCATGTTCTGCAGCACCGTTCGAGCCAGTGATGTTAGTCTCAGCCTCGTCTGACTCAGTTTTCTTGGCAGCTGCAGGGGCCTCGCCCAAAGTATCCTCCACCTCTTTGGCTGTCCTGACATCCATGGTTGGCTTTTTCTCAAAGTCCAGACCGCGTGTAAAACCAGGCGGGACCTCTAGCAGGCCACCTTCGGCGCTGAAGTTGATGACTCGGTCAAGGCCCCCTGTTCTCTTTCTCTGGGCGTTCTCTTGCTGCTTGATTGCTTCATCTTCAATGGCCGCGATCGCTTCCACTCCATCCAAACCACCAGGGGCGAATGGGAAAAAGCCAGCTGCGCCACGTACAAATTCGGCCCTATTAGCAGGCTTCCTGAGCAGTGAAGTCGAATTCTTGGCTGTTGCTGAGTTGGCGGGTACAGTGACCTCTTTGTATCCCGTGACGCGACCTTCTAGTCCCTCGCGGGTGAAGCGAATGATCGTGCGGGTTTGTGTTGGGGCGATCTGGAATAAGCTGCGATAGTTGGTTGGGGCATCCCATCGTTGCTGGAGCTGGTTGAGCCAAAGGGTGTTGAATGAACGCGAGGGCGTCAAGAACTCTTGTTCGAGCTCTTTCTTGAGGACGTCTTTAGTTTTCCGCTGTCGCTTAGGCGGTCGTTGCTCAGCGGCTATTGAATCTATCCAGCCTGCATCTTCATCAAGCTTGCTGCTACTCAAACGCAGCTTCTCGAGTTCTCCAGACAGAACCTCCATATTCGCGAGTTTGGGGGGGCGAATTGGTTGCGTGCCTGTTGTTTGTGATGCGTCCATGAAACTGGATGACGTTGTGTGACGCGCCAAGCCATAGCGAGGCAGAATAGCGGGGCGGGTCACCCCGCCATACACAGCATCGACGCACACAACGCGTTCCGTGGAAACGGTACCTGCATACACTTCCCAGAACCGTTCTTTCTATCGGACCTTTAGCTTTCTATCATATTGTTTGGGAAAAGAAAAGGTTAAAAAACCTGGACGCGGTGACAAGGCCAGTACTACTGTTGTTTAGAAACGACATGTGTATACGTCAGTAACTACTTATGATTTGGTACTTGGGCGAGTTGCTGCCCCATAGGTATGGGGGAACAGCTGTGCCGTGCCTGCAGAGCTCTACCGTATCTCATACATCTCATGAATCTTTCCAAACGCCGCGCTATGCATAATAAATACAAAGTTATTGCCACACTTGATCAACTAATCCCACATATCATCCATATCCGCCATTGCCTCCATCTCATCCGCAAAAGGGTCCTCTTGTGTGGGTGCGGGCCGGGTTGGGAGTATTTGAGGCGCTGTTGTGCTGGGCTGTTCACTCTCTGCTAGTAAAGCATCTAGCTCGTCCTCGTCAGGATCCCCATTCGCTGCTGGTCCAGCTGATGTTCCAGTCGGAAGATGTGTGGATTCTTGGTGCTCTGATTGAAATGTCGGGTCTCCTTGTACCTCTTGCTCTATGCCATCCATGTGCTCTGTGCTCTCCTGAATTGGAGTCTTCTCTATACCCTCGTCGTCGTCGTCCTGTCTTGTAGCACGCCTTGGCTTTCCCTCGTCTATCCAGTCTTTCCGCATCATTTGCATGCGCTTTGTATGTCCAACCTTCTCAATGATGGCTAGGGCATCAGCAAACTTGGCGCGGGGGTATAGATCGTCAAGCCATAGTTGGTACATATTCAACATGCGAGCAATATCTCCATACTGTACTTCAGTCAGTCCAAGAATAACTTGAGCAAGCGTTGCAGCACATACCTCATGGCCCTTTCCTTTGAAACGCAGGCGCTCTTTGGAGATTTTGCGCAGGCGAGGGATACCAGGATCAGACAGCAGCCTTTGGTCATCGAGCTTTGGTGCAGGCTGGCGCTTTTTTGTGATTACAATCTCCTCATCGACTCCCAAGCCGCTTGCGGTATCATTTCTGTCGCTATTCCGGGACTGCGGTTGTGCCTGGTCCTCGGTCGATTGAACAATGTTTCCGGGATATACCACGTCTCCAAGGATGTCGTCAAGATCGTCGTCGAATTGGTCGGCATTGGCCTGTGGGCTTGTTGGTGACATTGCGCGAACAACAAACGTCGTATCGTGAGTGTTCCGTCGCAGAGTACAGTGAAGCACGACGCGTTTGACGCGTTCAGCCACATGCACAGACCTACAGCGATGACGCTAGCCTTGTGTGGCGCAACTTTGTCTGAGCAAGGGTCCAGTTCGACTCTCACTTCACCGTTTCACTCATACCCCGCTGCTACTTGTGTCGAGTTTTGTGTGTTGAAGCCAGCCTAGGTCCTCGGTCTGTTTCGACCCCTTCCCCGCATTAGTTGTACTGTGCCGCAGCCACGTTTGTACCAACAGAGTCGAATCTCGCCCGTGACCGAACCTCCCGGAAGCTCAACGCGACCAAACTTCCGTTCAATGCCAGACACTAATCTTCTCTCTGCTGATGCGGTAGCTCCTCGACTAGACTATCTGTTGCGCCGCGCCCGCATTATCAAACAAAGCGCGTCCGTGGATCCGCCACTACATGTTTCCGAACTCGTGCCAGAGAACGAACCTCTTTTGGGCGAAATCGAAGGCGGCAGTCAAGTGCGGGCACTAGCAGTCGAGAGCGCAGCGAAGAGCGTTTTCTATGCCAACCTTGTTAGTCGTTACGCCGTTCTCTCGGTTCTGGAAGGATGCTTACACGTCTAGGGCGCCACTAGCATCGAGGAGCCGGCGTTTGTAACTATCTGGAATCTGCTCGATATTCTCCAATACTGTGGAGACCGGGGTACGTCTCCTACGGAGTCTACATGTTTGCGCTGACATTTGCAGACCTATGTCATCCACAGCTAGTCTTGTTGCTCATCGAAGAGCTACTCGACAGCCAGTCCATCTCTGGCTGTCGAATAGTATTCAACTTCCTTGAATCCAGGAGAGAGACCATCATTGCAGTATGTTGCCTCGAGCATTGTGTGTAACAGCTCTCACGCGTGTCCAGATCAACTCCAAGAACAAGGACCTCGTCATCTTGCGGTTATGCAACGAGCTGCTCCGTCGACTGTCTCGCGCTGAAGACCCAGTCTTTTGTGGGCGTGTATACATCTTCATGTTTCAGAGTTTCCCCCTGGGTGACAAAAGCTCGGTAAATCTGCGGGGAAACTTTCACGTTGAGAACGTTACGACATTCGAGGATTTCCTAAAGGAACCGAAGACCGATGATGATTCGATGCAAGTTGATGCCGACGATGCCGTTCTTACACCTAAGGAAGAGGCCGAGTCAGAAGAGAAGGCTATTGAAAACAAAGAAGCCGACAAGGACAAGGACGCGAAACCAACCACGCTTGACACGGACAGCCTCTATCCTGTATTCTGGTCTTTGCAGCACTCATTCTCCAACCCGCCGAGACTTTTCGAGGAGGATAACTTCCAGCAATTTCAAACGAGCCTAGAGGCAACGCTGGCCAAATTCAAAGAAGTGCCAAAAGTCATCCAAGCCGGAGACTCTGAGCGTAAAAGGGGCCAACAAGCACGAGACGGAGATGAGTATGACGCATTTGCAAACTCTTTCAATCCAAAGTATCTCACAAGCCGGGATCTGTTCAAGCTCGAGGTATGCAATCACGCACCATGTATGCTGCGCTATGACTGACTATTTACAGCTCAGTGATCTCGCCTTCCAGCGTCACATCCTTGTCCAAGCACTGATACTCATCGACTTTCTCCTGACCTTGACGGAGAAATCAAAGAGTAAGCTCTTCTATCAGAATGCACAAAAGGCCATGCAGTACAATTTCACGCTTTGTGAAGAAGACGTAAGTGTTTGCCACCTTCTCCACCTTGCCACCGTCACGCTCTCGTACTCGCCCTCGCTACTGCAGCCATGATGACCATCTTCTCGGCTGACCATGAAGCACAGACCGAGTGGGCATTGGGCATCAAGACGGCTATTGTAAATTACCTGCAGGAGGGCCCGGATGGCAAATTCTACTACCGGATGGTGGACACCGTGCTTTCCCGCGATAAGAATTGGGTAAGGTGGAAAATGGAGAACTGCCAACCATTTACTCGCGACCGAGTGGCAACGACCGACTTCCAGCAAGCCAAGTCTGGGGCACAGAAGGCGGTTGTCGGCAAGAAGGCGGCCAGGCCCATGGGTGTTCCCAGCACGCTGGACTTTCTATACAACAACGAAGCTGAGAAGGGACTCTCTCAGCTGCGGCAGCGAGATAGGTATGTGTTCCGTTGGCCCGAGTGAGATTTGATGGCAGCCCCCTAACACGCACACACGCACAACAGGTTCAATGTGCCGAAGGCAGACTCGTATGCAAAGAGGGTTAAAATGACCGACTTGGATCTGGACATGGCCGATGCAGACGAGGAAAAGCGGCAAGTGGGGGAGAAGAAATCAAGCTACGTCTGGCGCGGTCTTCGGCTGGCATCAAAGACACAGCTAAGCTCGTTTGACAGAATCGAGCATGGCAAAGGGCTGGAGGCTCTTCAGCCGGCAAGCTCTGCCATTGAGGCGACAGGCGTTGACGCTGCGCCCACTGCTACGGATGGGCAGGGGCCCATTCCGCAGGACGAGCATCAGAGCGTCGAGGAGCAGCGGGCCGACCAACAAGGTCAAGTGACTACAGAGGCTGCGGTGTCGACCTAGCGGCAGGGGCAGCTGCACAAGGCATGTATGAATTGTCGATGGCTCTAACCAGACGACGGGCTGTTCCCGTTGTGTTGTCATGCAGTTCTGGGGGGAGGGAGGGGTGGTGGGAGAAGATTGTGGCGGCATTTTATTATTTTCATGGAATGGGAATACAACATGTCTGCAAGCGAAGAAAAACATGGGGCCACGGGACCCGGACGACGCTCAGCGTATCGATAGATCGGAGGCCATCCGCAGCTTGGGCAACCGCACAGGCGGTCGGTCTGGCAGCGGCGCCCCTCAATCTGCAACGCCACGATTAGCGGCCTCAAGGCTGATGCGGCGCACTGGCGTGTGGAGATGAAGGGGCCTGTCTGCAAGTACACAGGAGTAGATAATATAGGCCGCGTGGTAACGTACGACAATGCCCCGGTCTCGATCTGAGGGTAATAGAATCGATGGAGGCGTCTGGGTCAGTATGACGTTGCATCCTAGGATTCCAGAAATAAGATGAAGAGTGAGTAGAGGTGCCGTTGTATGCCGGGGCGGGGCCGTGTTCAGGCTCATTCGACTGCTGAGAGTGGTTGTGTTGTCAGCACAAAACCCACGCACATGGGCGACGGTGCATGATTCCGAAATGAAGGGACCTGTCCGACCTGACACGACCGTCCAGCGCCCGTCCGAGGCGTTTCCAGCTTTTGCTCTGCTGTTGTTTCTTTTCCTTGAGGTGGGACCAAATCACGACAAAGTGCAGAGTACAATGGAGCGGCAGAACAGGGCCAGGCCAGGGCATCGGACGTTTGGGCCCGGCCTGGGGGGTTTTTTTTTTCTTCTTCTCCAAGCCTGGCAACTGGTGGGTAGAATCATGTCCAATGCATGACGCGAGAGAGAGAGAGAGAGAGACCCAGCAGCGCCAGGCACACTGGGCCAGTCACCAGGCATCTTCTGCCGACACAGGTCAGGCACCCATGTGCTCATCAAACCCACACAAAGTGCCTCGTACCTCCTCCTCTTCCCTCCCCCTCCCCTCTCCTTCGCATCCACCCCACCAATGGCCCGCAGAAATATCCGCGGTTTCGCTCTCGGCTGCTCCTCTCATTTCACAGCCCACCACCCTTCGCCCGCCAGCCGGGGCGGTCTTGGCCATGTTTTGGAAATGGACCGCAGGGCCCGTGTCTGTATCGGGCGCTGGAGATTGCGTAAGCCCGGGAGCGTCTGGGCTTTCCCGCTGCGAAACAGGGCCAAACGCTGGTGGTTTGCCTCTGCGGTCGCGGAGCATGAAAAAAAAACACACACACCAAAAAAAGGGAAGCCAACGGGCGGGCAGGCGTTGCAAGGCGAGAAACCGCCATGAGCATGGAGCATGACCACGCCCAGAAGCCGGTTCAGGCAATGCGACCGCGCGAGGCGGGCCCGGCACTTGATTCGCCGTATTGCGTGTTGCTGTGTGTGAGAGGAGAGAGAGAGTGTGTGCGCGCGCACGCGCAGTGGGCGGCGGCGGCGGCGTTGAATTGACGCGAGCTGCGAGCGCTGCTCTCCCTCTTACTCCCTCCCTTCCTCCCTCCCTCGGCTAGAACGCTCGTCTGCTGGTTTGAACACGGGCAATGTCGATCACCAACGGAACGGCGCAGCATGGGTGGCTTGCGCATCGCCCAGTTTACCCTGCAGTCCAGTGGGCCACAGGACTCAGGTCGTCGGTCGCAGCCTCACGACGACGACATCATTTCCCAGGCCTTGCCAGACGGTTGGCCGCGCGCTTGCATGGATGCCCAGTGTCAAGCACGTTACGAAAATTCACCGCTGTCACCCAACTACCGACAGCCCACCAGCGTTGCACGCGTCGCACTACCGCACAGCGACAACTTGGACAGGCCCAGCGCCTTTTCCAGTATTTTCCCGGCGCGGGCCGAGCTTTTCGCCGTTAGATCGTTCTTAGCCCAGCCAGATCTGTCGCTCGTTCACTGCCACGGCTGCTTATTGGAGGCGCGGACTGGTGGCTAGCCGCTCGACTACCGCTGCTCGACTGCGCTCACCACTCTGGATCAAGCAGGTGAAGCAGCACCAACCACCGAAGCAGCTAGACGCGCTGTGCTGTGCTGGTCCTCGCCGAGCCCACCATCGCCAGCCCACCCAGCAATCGACCGGCGGCTGGAGAGGGCCAAGCTCCGCTGGTTATGCATCATCGAGCGGGCGCCATGGGCGGATCAAACCACACACTGGCAAGGCTGATGCAGCCCGTTCCTGATGCAAACGCAATTTCGCACACGGTGGACATTTGACAGCTGCCAGAAGAAACGCGCCTCTCGCAAAAAAGCCTCCGGCCGATACTGTTTTAGCTCAAACGGCTGGCCACCAAGCTGCACCACCAACCAGCGCCGAGGGCACACTTTCCGTACGGCCTATGTATGTGTGCCTTGTGTGCGTGTGCGTGTGTGTGTGCGTGTGTGTGTGTGTGTGTGTGTGCCGGTGTGCGCAGGGTGTGGATGTGCAATAGGCGTGGTTCGACGACAGTAGTAGCATGGAGCACACGAGCCCTGTCAGTCCCATGTCCGACGACCTCACCACCACACCACCACCACCACCACTTCTTGTCCGCTCACCGTGCACGCTTAAAGCAGCGTCCAGCATTGACAGCAACACCCCGCAACAAGCTGTGCAAGCGTTGCCGAGCCCTGTAGAGTATCCCTGCTTGCGCTCACAGCGGGTTCCTTGGAGCTCCCGCGTCGCAGCTAGCCAGTAATGGCGGCGCCGCCTGTCTCGACCTAACACTGTCTTACGCCACGGATCAGGCCTTGCTCGTCGGCCAT
>Ga0265780_10009917_pt1 | contig 11384 bp, 4 predicted proteins | sample P1T30metagenome_FD_192432 | JGI IMG/M metagenome (GOLD analysis project Ga0265780, IMG submission 192432) | Plant litter microbial communities from East Loma Ridge, Irvine, California - P1 T30 | ecosystem: Environmental > Terrestrial > Plant litter > Unclassified | place: USA: California... | reverse complement strand
TAATACTTATACTTAGACATGCATGGCTTAGTCTTTAAGACAAGCATATGACTACTGGCAGGATCAACCAGATTACTATCTTTTCTCGGCATCACAGCTTCCGATTAAGGTCGCCATGAGAGCTTCGAATAGTAGTTAATATAGGTTTTTTCGCAACACTAGCTCAAAAGTTTTCAAGGCTTTTGATAAACGCAGGCAGGAAATCAGAGCCGAAGCTTCAATTTACCTGTTGCGTCTCGTTTCCTTTACTATCTTTTTCGCCGACTAGGTATAATCTATGTAAAAATGAAAGTCTGAAAATAAATTCAAACCCAGTTTACATATATCAACCTTCAGAGCATGCTAACTGAGCACCAGGCTTTGCAACCTGGGCCAGATAGTACATGCAAAATGAACACCAGATTATGGGTATCCAATATCAGAGTCGATTTTTAAGGTCAACCCCTATCGATATTGATTCAATATCTCACATTAGATACAATCTGAGGAACATTCGGTGAGGAATGGCCCCAATAGCCATCACACACTCACAGTGTGGACTGAAAGTCCTAAAAAGGCAGCTGGCTAAACTCACACCTCCTCAGAAGTGGCTTCTTAGGCTTGGTATGTGCTCTAATTAGCCCCTCTTGATGAAGAGGCCATAGGAGTAAGATGAGCCCAAAACCCCAGGTTTGGCACTAGAAGAGTGGCCAGGTAGGGGGAAACTGAAAGCTTGACATGAGGTAGCTACTGCTTAGAAATCGCTCGTATTGAGCGATTTCAATTTTTCACTGTTTCAATTAAGCTTCAATTTTCGATTTTGGGTCATACCCTATAAATATACTTTTGAACGGGTTGATATTTTTGCTGAAATTCCCACTTTTTAATCAAATTTAGAGTCATTTGAAATACCTTTTCCGACCTAGATCATCATTAACTAACCAAAACCTCTTCAAACCTTGTAGTATCTTCCTCCATGTCCAATCTCACCTACATGCCAATTTTGGACCCTTGACTCCTTCAAATATGGGATATAGTAATTTTCACCTAATCTTCGACCTAAAGTTCAATTTCCGTAACAATACGTACTACAAACCCATCCAAAATGTTCATAATGACATTCTAAGCCGCAACCATGAACAATGTAGGACCTAATTTTACTTCTATAGGAAGATATCTCAATTACAAATTTTAAAAGCCCTCTTTTGGGGTTATAAGTTCTAATTGGTCAAGACTTTTACATCAGAAGGTGTCTTTCCAGGACAAAATTAACCAATTTATGTATTTTGTGGATCATATAGCTGGTAAAATGTACATATTCCGAAAAAGATGATCAAATTCATCTTTAACTTCCTAGATCATAGTGGCTTATAAACTATTTAAATTTAAAAGTATATATAGATACTTTCAGTGATTATAGACCACTTTGTAATGTGTTGTTGATGCCAGTTCACTATAGGTTTAAAGCTAAGCTAAGTTAAAATTTCGATGAAGGCTCTTCATCCTAGATGATGAAGCCTTCATCCGTCAGAGATTGCGATCTGTAATTTTTGGCTGACCAGAAATTTCTGTTCTTCAGAACAGAAATGATTTTTAAAAGTTGACGGGATCATTTAATGCAAATTTTAACGTAAATTTCTGATCTGCATTTTAGATCAGAAAATCCCCTCGGTTGAAGGGATCATCAGAAAACTTTATCGAGTTGACTGGCTCATCAGAAAAATCCCGTCAACTTGACGGGATCATTTAATGTAGTTTGCTAAAGTTGACGGGACATCAGAAAACTTTGACGGGACCGTCAGAAAACTTTTCTAAGTTGACGGGACCAAAATCTTCTTCCTCTGAAACCCACCTAGACATACCCTAACTCCTCCTATCTACCCTAAATACATATCCAGAATGTTCATCACTACCTAGGCTACAATACCGTTCCCTTTAAATTTTAATATTCTTATTCTATCGATTTTAGTATTTTGTAGAATGTCAAAAGTCTGACTAGTCAGTCCCTAGAGATAACTTTTGATTTTCAATTTTATGATAAATGATTTTACTAATTTCTACTCAATTTCTACTTTTTAGGGGTTATTGCCCTGTTATTGTAAGAATCGTACTCCCGATGATGCTTATAATAACTAATTAGCTCATTGCGAGTAAGAATATACCCCTTTCGAGGCAAAAGCTTAACCCAGTTTTCTAATCTCTATAATCTTAAATTTTCAGGTTTTTGCATAAATTCATGAATTTAGTTATGTTAAGTATTGAAATCACTTCCCGACGTTATCTAGGAAGATAGATCATAAGAAGACGGTTCTAAAGACATAGTCATTGGCTTAAAAGGACCACTAGTTAAAAAAAGGAGCGTAAAATACATTCAAAATTTGAATTTTTGATCAAAGATTTTGATGTATATATATCTATTATACTCCTACAACAGATTGAAATTATACTTTTAGTCTGGTGGAGTAGTAGTATAGAATAAATATATATATAGAGGGCAAAAATTAATGGAGTCATTCTACTACATAGGACTTTTTAATTGTGTGCTTAATTGTACTTAAAAAAATAGACCCTTTAGAAAGGTCCATTTTGACCTGTAGATTACATCGGACACTGCCAAACCAAGATCAGACAACTAGTTCCTGAGATAATCGTAAAAATGTCCTCAAAAAAATTCTGATCGCCTAACTCAACCCAAAATTTTTCTCAAATTTCCACTATTTTGCCCTTTTTAATAAAGTTTCTGATTACCATATAAAAAACAAATCCACTAGGTATGTTCATTTTTACATGAGGAATACATTGGACATATTCAGAATAAGATCAGACAAGTATATCCCCGGAGGGAAGCCAAGATCCCGTCAACTTTTTTGAATTTTGTTGATTAAGTTTTCCAAAGACGCTTTAAATTTGAATTAGATGTGTGACTAAACCTCCAGCCAAAATTATTAAAATCTTGTTTTTGACCCTAAATGCCTAATTAGATCATTAATCATGACTGGAAAGCGGGACATACTAACGTAAAATTTCTTACTGAGTAAGAATATCATATTTTCAAGGCTCGAAGATGCTTAAGTTATAAGATATGAAATATACAACTGAACTTAACTTTTGACTTTGGACGCCAGCTAAAGTTATCTAAAAGGTGGTTTAGGACCCCAAATGGTTATCTGAATATCTTATTTTGACCGGAGATGAGAACGTGTGAATGCAGAATTTCATGCTGAATACGAACATATATCCTCCGAGGGTCCACGAGGCTTCAATGAGGAGATATATTTTCTACAATTAAATTTGATATTTAGCTTTGGATGCCGGTTTAATTTACTTTTTAAACATAACTTTCTTTTTTGGAAAATTAATCAATTTGATCATCAGAAATGAAAAAAGTTGACGGGATCTCGGCTTCCCTCTGGGGATATATTTGTCGGATCTTAATTTGAATATGTCCGATGTATTCCTCAAGTTAACATGACCATTCCTATAGGGTCTTCTTTTTCCAGCACAATTTGGAACAGAACTAAAAAAGGCAAAATATGTAGAATTTTGGGTCATTTTTGAGAAAATGATCAGAAATGGGAAAAGTTGACGGGATCTCGGCTTCCCTCTGGGGATATACTTGTCGGATCTTAATTTGAATATGTCTGATGTATTCTTCAGGAGAAAATGAACATTTCCAGTGGGTTAGTTGATTCATGGGTAATTAAGAACATTGCTAAAATGGACAAAATAAGAAAGAATTATTCAACCATTCTTGGATAGATAGAAAGTAGTTTTTGTATGTAAATTGGAATCTCACAGAATGAGCCTCTTTGACCCTTGAAACCGGTATATTCATATCTAGCATGAAATTCTATGAAGGTCTTACCTTTAAACTAATTCAAACTAAGGGTTTTACCAGCCCTTCAGGCCAAAAGTTAATTGATCAATCTTATTGTGCATGTAGTTGCCTATTTGCTTTTAACAATGAACAATTAAGTTGCAAAGGTCACATTCTTAACGAAAATTGCTTTAAAAGCTTATATCTGAAAGAACAGACACTTGCCCTTTTGCTTTTCACAAAAAATGTCAAGATCTTGAATATTGTCATGTTTAAAACTTTAAAGCAGTGTTAAATGAACTTTTTATCTATCTAAAGGTATATATACTATTACACTTTTATAATCTCCTTTTGTAACATAGTAGAAAATGTCACTCACTACCGTACTTTTTGTCAATTGTCTCTTGGATATGTCTATAATGTTAAAATTACTTTCGTAAGACTAATTTGCAAAGATATTAGACTAACTAATTGCTCAAATTACATTAGTAAATTAGTACATAAACTTTACTAATTTAGTACTCATCTTATCTAAATTTATTTATATAGATGTAGCTGAAATTCCATACATGAGTAACGTAATGAATGTATCAATTTAGAACTTGTGGAAGCTTATGTGAACATAGTTAGAAAATACAAAATTGATATCAAGATAAATATTTACTTTTCATTATTATTGTTTATCCACTTTATACATTTATATATTACATTCTCTCTAAAGGCTTACAGCTTTCAAAAATTGGGAAGGACGCTGAGCTTTAATAGATTAGTACTAATTTTAATGAAATAAATTCTGTACTAGCTTAAATAAATTAAGGATTTCTATTTTCCTTGCTTAGCATGAAACAAAATCTCATTGTAAGTCTTTAAAGGGAGTAAAGTGTTAATATAGGTATGAATAGACTCAAATGTATTCTCTGGAAATTTCTCTACATTAATTGGTAAAGTTTCTGTTTCTACATTATTATTTGGCAAACTATCCTTTTTAGTAATAGTTTCAATTGTATAAATTGTCTGTTTAGGACTTTCCTCTTTTACATAAAAGTCATTAATCTCATTGCTGAATTCGTATTTAATGTATTTATCTGTTGGAAAACCCCGTGGAGGTCTGACTGGCCTCTCTATAACTTTAGGACCCTCGGGCTCCCATACCCAACCTTCAGGAGGTGTCCATTCATATGCAGTAAATTCAGGGATCGTACGAGCCTTTATTGTGTACTCTTGGTCCAAAGCCTCTTCAGGTTTATTAGGAATCCAAGTTTCTATACCCTCTAGCTTAGCCCTCCTAAAAGGATAAATTATATCATAAGCATAGCGATGCACAGATTTATCCTCTAAACAGTTTTCAAAACAATTTTCAGTTTCAGAGACCATTCTTGACTTGGTAGTGTTAATATTATGCAAAGTGTGAGTAAGAATGGTGATATCAATATATACTCCTGTTTCAAGATCAATAAACTCTCCATCAATTGTATTATACCCTCCATATCCACGATAAATATAATCAGGATTTAGATCTAGGAGATATCGTCCACGGATTACTGTATTATTGTACTGTAGAAGATATGCGAATGTTGGCTGATCAACTATGACATCCATATCATCATCCCATAACAATATTCTCTCATTCCATTTCCATCCTAGTAATGTGCCATGCCCAATTATGTATTTGATGTTATTATCGTCACACCAGCCAGCCCAATTAGCAAATAACTGTTTTAATAAGTCTCTACGAGGTCCTAGATAAGGGACATTGCCAAACCTTGTGTCAGTATGTTTTGAGGTGTGATAATGCCATTTACTTAGATGATAGGCAGAATGTGAAATTGTGTGTTGATAATCATCTCTAATAAAGTACAGATCATCTCTACCTGGAGTGTTTAAACATGTATTAGAGCTTGAAAGAGTAGTTTGTAACAAGCTAACAAGAAAAACAAAACTATTGATGAAAACTTTCATTATTTTAAGTCCTGACAGGAAAAATAAAAATAATTATTAAATTTTAATATTAAGATGAGTCATAAACCCATGAAACTCCACTTAAGACTTTTGTTTGGATCATTACCATGTAGATGTCTTCATATAGATATAAATGTTTTTGCCTTAAGCATTTTTGAAAAATTTTATACTATATGATTTCATACTATATCAAAATTTCGTAAAATTACAGGTTAAATAGACCTTCTACTATTAGATTTATATATTTCTGGCTTAAGCTTGCGATCTGAATTCTTTGATATATTTATTATTATGGATGTACTGCTTCTCACTTTTGATAAAGGCTGTTTATGTAAATAACTTATTATAATTCTCTTGAATAGAATCGCATAGCTCAAGATAATATTTGCAAGTGATGTAAATAAATTCTTTCCATATCTGTTTCTCAGGATCATAACCAATAAGGCTCTCTAACTCTTCAACATTTTCCCACATTCTTCCTACGGTACCATTGTATCTAAGTATTGGACCGCCCTGACGAAGTAATCTATCAGGGTCAACTTTAGGGTAGTTTGCATGAATAAACATTATTCTAACAAGAGGTCTCTTTGTCTTATTTTTGACATATTTATCCCAATCATCAATAGCATTAGCTTGTGCCATTGCAATCCCACGGAATTCATTACGGTACTCATCAGTATTATTATGACCTAGATCATCTACTGGAGTATGTACAGTATAAAACGGAAGTTTATAAAAGTTAGCAGCTATGACAAATGTTTCTTTATCTCCCTCTCCAGGACCATTTTGTGAGAATATTCTATAATAGTGAGTAGGTCCATAGTAGTTATAATAAGCAGCCAGGAGTAAAGACTTTTCATGAGTTTTCTTAGAAATAAGAAGTTGCCCAGCTTCACAAGATACACGAGTAAGGTGATTTGGGATCTCCTCCTCAAGAATCATAAAGTATAAGGGAGATACTGTTTCTGCCCAAAAATCTGGCCACGTTATCATACCTGTTTCTTTGAAAGGTTCAGAAGTAAAAAGTACGTCTGGATTGCTGACTGGTATATTGTCAGCATCTAAGAAAAGTATTTCCTCAAAGGAGGAAAACAACATAGCTATAATTTTAAACTGATATGTCTTAATTTCTATCTTTCTGTCATATTTATTTCCATTAAGTACATCAGCCATTAATATACAACGAGCATTTAACTGAGGATAAAGATCCTCACAAAAAGTTACATTGTAATCATCCACCGAAACTAAAAAGACCTCAACAGGTAAAGTTGAACCTGTAAATCTCAGCATTCTAAGAGATATGGCAAGGAACCCAAGATCTTTTGACCCACAAGTAGTAACAATACCCCTTGTATTTGAATTATAACTAAGACTATGAACTAATTTTGAGATTTTGTTGATTATCTCTTTATGCTTTTGGCGTATAGCCTTAAGATCTTGCCATTTGATGTCTAATATGTCTGGACGTGTCTCAATCTTCAAATCTTTAGCCCAAATTCTTATAGAATCTCCATGAAGTCTATCTGGATTAGATGCAGAGGGTGCAGTCTCCATAAATGCTCTTTCTAATTCATTCCAGAAGGTATGGACGCCTTGACCCAGGTAGAAACCACTAGAGGGGCATGATGTATTTAATAAGAATGCACTTGTAAAGAATGGTAGTATTATTATCAAGATAACCCCAAACATATTTGTTTTTCTAAATAAATTTTTAACAATAGAATACTAATTCAATAACTGATTAAAAGTGAAAGTTCTCTTGGGGTATTTTATAGTTAGAGGCTATGATTTTAACTAAGTTACACTCATTAAAATGGAAAAATACATAGATGTATAGGCTTTACAGGTCAAATATAGTTACTTCTTAGCTATTTTATGTAAACTTCTATTCTTTACGTATATGAATACAGGAAGACTAACATCTCTTCTTGGTATATGTGAATGAATCAAAGAGAAATAATTTAAGGTAGGAACAGTTTCTACTGAGATAGTGTCCACCACTGTCCATGTATCTGTGGTAGTATTAGAGGGTTTCTCAGGAGGCAGATCCCATATATTCGTTAAATATACATCATAATGTTTATAGTCACGAATATGTTGATCATCAACACAATTTCTACAATTATCTCCAAAGAACTTATATACCCAAGAAGTATCTTTGATATGATGAGAAACGGAATCTTCTAGCATGGTTACATTCATCTTAGGGTTACGTAAAGGTAGAGTAAATAATGAAGCTCCGAATAAGCTGCAAGACTCCTTGATTAAAATTGTTATATTCTCTTTAGCCTCATATTGAGATAATTGTAAAGTTGCAGCTCCACCGATATGATCGCCTGCTCTATGCTGCAATTCTCTTTCTGATTGAAGAAACATGAATATTAGAATTAAAGGAATACTTGTCTTAAGAATGGTCAAGATTGTTTTGTTTTTCTTAAATAGAAAATCTCCTTGCAAAATAGCTCCAACTGCCAGCACTATTATGTGATTCGCCACTGGGATTGTATAAGTTATGAAACGTTCTTCTTTATGAGGTAAGAAGCTGTAGATAATTATGTAAAAGACTGAAATAATAGAAGGAAATATCATTTTATTTCTATGCTTGAATATACCCAATCCGAAGAGTACCCACATTAAAACAGGATATAGTCCCACCATATTAGGCAGCCTTTGGAAATAATACCAGAATTCTCTTTCTCCCCAGTGTGATGAGTTACCATCAATAACATTAAACACGAAAGCAGTCAGCTCAGGCCAAACAAGTCTTCCCCAGTGCTTCCAGAAGATTGAATCTGGAGCAAGTGTTATAAAGAGAGCAATAAAGCAATGAATTATTCCCGTACGTAAAAGTTTGAACAAATCTCCTTTATAAATGAAAAGGTATCCTAAGCATAATGGGAATAAGAACAGAGCCACTTCAGAACGTAAGATTACTGCAACATAGCACACAACCTTTATAGCATTTAGGTGTTCACCCCTTACAATAAAGCCCCACATGTATAAAAGTATGTTTTGGGCGATAATGTTTGGATAAGTTCTACTGATGTTATATACTAGCTTGTATTGGACCGTACAGAGTAGCAAGAAGCCACGTTTGACGTTATTACCATATTCTCTACCAATAGCTTGAGCTAAGAAGTAATATCCAAATACTCCTTGTAGTCCAACGATTCCTCTCAATATTATTTGTATAGTTAGATCGTCCAAACCTAACCAGATGAAAGGTTTAGCTACTGCTGCAAGAATTAAAGAAGGTATGATGGTCCTTGGTACCACGTGAGGATTTTTGATGTGATGGAACTCTTTATAGGGTGTATCGTAAGCAAAATCGTAAGCAGTATTAATAATGAATCTTTCTTCAACACCTGCGAATGGATTTTCAATTAAGAAGTGTAGAGATACAATTGGTAGGCAAAGATAGCATAGAAGATCTATACCCAAGTCCCACTTTCCTTTTCCTGACGAAGATATCATAATTATATCTATATAGATGTTATTTTTATTTCGATTTTGATTTTGACTTCCACTGAATAAAATTAAGGCTGTTAAATATTAGAAATTAGAAGCACATATGAAGGTACCCAATAGATAGAATATATTTGGTTAAATAGCAAGAAAATACTTTATATAATCTATTTGTTATTGAATAGAGGCATGAATATAAGTAGTCAATACTCTCTGGTATGTCCTCCAAGGTCATCACTCATTTTGTGTTGTTTTAAGTAGGGAGAACTAAGAGTATTTGATAGAATTTGACAAACCAAAATAATCACCTATTGTTTTATCTACATCATATTGGCAATATTATAACATATTTCAGTTTGATAGATTAAAGATACAAACCTCCAGATTCAGATATCTATGATTAGATTGTATAAACACTCAATACTCAAGTAATCAGCAAAGATATTATATAAATAAAGATTTGATATGTATGCGTGATTATCATATATTATAATAGTGACTTTTCAACTGAAAGATAAACCTTTAAATTATATTTATTGTTTTGTCAAATATGAGAGAGAAACTTGTTATTGGCATCCTTTGTGTAGGGCTACTCTCAATCTTTGTGCCAAGACTATTTCTACCTGAGGACGATGACTTCCCCTTGGAGCTTAAGAATCACTTTTCCCCTTCCCAAGACATTTTTACATTTTGGGACAAATTTGAAAGAGAATTGATAGATGCTACAACTAAAGACATATATCCAGAGAGTAAATCTCCTGACCAAGTGTACATATCTAATAAGGAGCATCATACAGCACCCCGCCCAGATCGATTGATTATTAAACCAGAAGATATAGAGTACTTGCGAAGTAAACATGATCAAATTACTGCTGCAATAGAAAAGTTAGCACCTTTACTTCCTTATAAAGAGCAGAGTTATGGTATGGTAACTACTTGTGGACCTAAGGACTTTAGTTACCTTTCAGTTTCTCTACGTTTATTAAGACGTACTGGCTTCTCATTACCAATTGAGGTTTTTCTTGATTCTGAAGATAGAAATACTAAGAAACTATGTGAGAACCTCTTTCCCAGCTTAAATGTTAGATGTATTAATCTTTCTGACCTTTTGAAGATGAATGAACAAATAAGAAAGATCCAGTTGAAGGGCTATCAATTTAAAGCCCTCTCTATGATATTTTCTTCCTTTGAGAACATTCTCTTCTTAGATGCTGATAATGTTGCCATTGTTAATCCAGAAGATATCTTTACTTCACCTTTGTTTGTTGAAAAGGGTTTCATCACATTTGCTGACTTTTGGTCAGAGACTATATCACCTTACTATTATCAAATAATTAGTAGAGAAATCCCTCCAACTGTTACCCATATGTCTTGTGAGTCTGGAGAGATGTTTGTTTCTAAGAAGATGCATGCAAAGACTCTTCTACTAGCTACCTATTATAATTACTATGGACCTACCTTCTACTATAGGCTTTCCTCTCAAAATGCACCTGGTGAAGGTGATAAAGAAACTTTCGTAATGGCAGTTCATTATTATCAATTACCTAATTATGAATTACATACTCCAGTAGAGGCTTTAGGACATAAAGAAAGTGACGGCGAATGGCGTGGAGTAGCTATGGCTCAGCCTCATCCTATTGATGATTGGCTAAAATTCACTAAAAATGATCCAAATGTACCTTTTATAAGACCAATGTTAATTCATGCCAATTATCCAAAATTAGATCCTACGACTGTACTTAATGAAGGAGGTCCTGTTCTCAGAAAGGATGGTTCAGTAGGCAGAATGTGGACTGACAGAAGAACCTTAGATTTCATTGACTATGATCTTGAAAATAGGGTATGGGAAGAAATGATTTTTGTAGCTTGTAATTATTTTAAACCCCATTGTGAGCCTCTTAAAAAGAATTATAAAATAATCTTTAGTTCTGAAGAACTTCTTTGATATAAGTAATTTTGTATCTCTTATACATCTATATTGACTTAAGGGGTTTGTATTATTACAAAATTATATTTATTGACATAAGCAAACTTTACAAACAAAAGCCAAATTATTTAAGCAATCATACTTTTTGAGTTTGATGCTAAACTCTAGAAATATTTTAGTAGTTTGGTTTTTAGAATTAGGTTACCTTAATAGTTGAATTAGGGGTTTTGGGGTTTA
>Ga0265780_10009916_pt1 | contig 11385 bp, 10 predicted proteins | sample P1T30metagenome_FD_192432 | JGI IMG/M metagenome (GOLD analysis project Ga0265780, IMG submission 192432) | Plant litter microbial communities from East Loma Ridge, Irvine, California - P1 T30 | ecosystem: Environmental > Terrestrial > Plant litter > Unclassified | place: USA: California... | reverse complement strand
GCGGCCTTCGCGGCGCCGGGGGCCGCCTCGAGGATGCGGCCGATGGCCCGCTCGTCGTGCGCGGCCGAGACGAACCACGCCTCGAACACGCTCGGCGGCAGGTGCACGCCCGACTCGAGGAAGGCGTGGAACAGCGCCGGGTACGCCTCCTGGCGCTGCTGCTTGACGCTCGCGTAGTCGATGGGCGCGTGCTCGGCGAAGGCGAAGGAGAAGAGCGTGCCGGCCCACTGCACGGTGTGCGCGACGCCCTCCGTGGTCAGCGCGGCGGAGACGCCGTCGGCGACGGTGCGCGCGGTGGCGGCCAGAGCGTCGTACACGTCACCGTCCGCGAGGCGCAGCGTCGTGAGGCCGGCGGCCACGGCGACCGGGTTCCCGCTCAGGGTGCCCGCCTGGTAGACGGGGCCGAGCGGCGCGAGCAGGTCCATGAGCTCGGCGCGACCGGCGAGCGCCGCGACGGGCAGGCCGCCGCCGACGACCTTGCCGAAGGTCACGAGGTCGGGGGAGTAGTCGGCCTCGAGGCCCCAGTAGCCGGCGGGCCCGGCGCGGAAGCCGGTGAGCACCTCGTCCACGATGAGCAGCGCGCCGTGCTCGTGGGCGATGCGGCTGAGCGCGGCGTTGAAGCCGGGCAGCGGCGGCACGACGCCCATGTTGGCGGCGGCCGACTCGACGATCACCGCGGCGATCTCCGAGCCGCGGGCGGCGAAGAGGGTCTCGACCGCGACGGGGTCGTTGTAGGGCAGCACGATGGTCTGCGCGGCGACCTCGGGCGTCACGCCGGCCGAGCCGGGCAAGGCCTGGGTCGCCAGGCCCGAGCCGGCCTCGGCGAGCAGGCCGTCGGAGTGGCCGTGGTAGTGCCCGGCGAACTTCACGAGCAGGCTGCGGTCGGTCGCGCCGCGCGCGAGTCGGATCGCGGTCATGGTCGCCTCGGTGCCGGTGGAGAGCAGGCGCACCCGCTCGATCGGCGCGAGGTCGCCGACGGCGAAGCGCGAGCGGATGAGCTCCGCCAGCTCCACCTCGGCCTCGGTGGGCGCGCCGAAGGAGAGCCCGCGGGTCGCGGCCTCCTGCACGGCGGCGACGACCTCCGGGTGGGCGTGGCCCAGGATGGCGGGGCCCCACGAGCCGACCAGGTCGGCGTACTCGTTGCCGTCCGAGTCCGTGATCCAGGCGCCCTTCGCCGAGCGGATGAAGGCGGGCGTGCCGCCGACGGAGCCGAACGCCCGCACGGGCGAGTTGACGCCGCCGGGGATGACGGCGCGTGCGCGCCGGTACAGCCCCTCGTTGACCGTGGACTTCATCCGTCCTCCTTGATCCAGTTCGCGGCCTCGACCGCGTGGTAGGTGAGGATCGCGTCGGCGCCGGCACGACGGATCGAGGTGAGCGATTCGAGCACGGCGCGGCGCCGGTCGATCCAGCCGTGGCCGGCCGCGGCCTCGAGCATCGCGTACTCGCCGCTCACCTGGTACGCCCAGACGGGCACCCGGGCGGCGGCGGCGATCTCGGCGAGCACGTCGAGGTAGAAGGTGGCCGGCTTGACCATGACGACGTCGGCGGCCTCGAGCTCGTCGAGCTCGGCCTCGCGCAGCCCCTCGCGCCCGTTGCCGGGGTCGAGCTGGTAGGTGCGGCGGTCGCCCTGCAGCTGCGAGTCCACGGCCTCGCGGAAGGGGCCGTAGAGCGCGGTGGCGTACTTCGCCGAGTAGGCGAGCAGTGCGACGTCCGAGAAGCCGTGGGCGTCGAGGGCCTCGCGCACGGCCGCGGTCTGGCCGTCCATCATGCCGCTGAGGCCGAGCAGCGGGGCGCCGGCCTCGGCCTGAGCCACGGCCATGCGCTGGTAGACCATGAGCGAGGCGTCGTTGTCGACCCGGCCGTGCGCATCCAGCACGCCGCAGTGGCCGTGATCGGTGAACTCGTCGAGGCAGAGGTCGGCCTGCACGACGAGCGCGTCGCCCACCTCCTCGGCGGCGATGCGGATCGCGCGGTTGAGCACGCCCTCGGGGTCGAGCGCCCCCGAGCCCACGGCGTCGCGCTCGGCGGGCACGCCGAAGAGCATCACGCCGCCGACGCCGGCGCTCGCGGCCTCGTGCAGGGCCGCGCGGAAGGAGTCCTCCGTGTGCTGCAGCACGCCGGGCATCGAGCCGATCGGCTGCGGCTCGGCGAGGCCCTCGCGCACGAACATCGGCAGCACGAGCTGGGCGGGGTGCACCCGGGTCTCGCGCACGCGCCGGCGCATCGCCGGCGAGGTGCGCAAGCGACGGGGTCGGATGATCGGTGCGGTCATGGTGCGCTCCGTTCGTAGCGTGATCAGTCGCCGAGCGGCGCGATGTCGCGCGCGCCGTTCGCGAGCAGCTCCTCGGCCGCCCGCTCCGCGATCTCGATCGCGGGGTGCTCGGAGTCGGCCACGTACTGCGCGTGCGAGGCGGTCAGCTGCTCGCTGCCGTCCACCGCGTAGACGCGGGCCGAGAGGAAGACGAGGCCGTCGTCGATGAAGGCCGTGGCGGCGACGGGCGCCGCGCAGCCGGCCTCGAGGCGGGCGAGCACGGTGCGCTCGGCCTCGACGGCGAGGCGGGTCGAGAAGTGGTCGAGGCCCTTGAGCGCGGCGCGCAGCGGGCCCTTCGCGCCCTCGCGCACCTCGATCGCGAGCGCGCCCTGACCGGGCGCGGTCGGCCACGGGCCGAGCTCGAGCAGCTCGGTGATCGCCGACTCGCGGCCGAGCCGGCCGAGTCCGGCGGCGGCGAGCAGCACCGCGTCGAGGTCGGCGTCCGGGCCCTGCGCGCGCGCGAGCCTGGTGTCGATGTTGCCGCGGATGTCGACGACCTCGAGGTCGGGGCGCGCCCGCTTGAGCTGCGCTGCCCGGCGCGGCGAGCCGGTACCGACCTTCGCGCCCTCGGGCAGGGTCTCCAGCGTGAGGCCGTCGCGGGCGCACAGCGCGTCGCGCGCATCCGCCCTCTTCGGCACGGCGCCGATCTCGAGCCCGGGGTGCGGGGCGGTCGGCAGGTCCTTGAGCGAGTGCACGACGACGTCGCACTCGTCGGCCAGCAGCGCGTCGCGCAGGGCCGAGGCGAACACGCCGGTGCCGCCGAGGCTCGCGAGCGAGGCTCGGCTGGTGTCGCCCTCGGTCACGACGCGCACGATCTCGATCTCCTCGCCCGTGCGGGCGGCGATCGAGTCGGCGATGGTCTGGGTCTGGGCGAGCGCGAGGGCGCTGCCGCGGGTGCCGACGCGGATCACGGGGCCACCCCCGAGACGGCCGGCTTGAAGCCGAGCCGCGCGTTCTCGCAGCAGCCGGGGCGGCACACGTCGTACCAGGGGCCGAGGTCGGTCAGGGCCGGGCGCTCGGCGGCAGGGGTGCCGTTGACGCGCTCCAGCACGAGGTCGACGAGGCCGGCCACGTAGGCCGGGTGGATGCTCGGCGTCGGGGTGCGCAGCGCCTGCATGCCGTGCTCCTGGGCGGTCTGCACGGCCTCGGTGTCGAGGTCCCAGAGCACCTCCATGTGGTCGCTCACGAAGCCGAGCGGCACGATGACGACCGCCTCGACGCCGTCCTGCGACAGCTCGGCGATCTCGTCGTTGATGTCGGGCTCGAGCCAGGGCTGCGTGGGCGGGCCGCTGCGCGACTGGTAGACGAGCTTCCAGGCCACGCCCGCGTCCAGCGCGGTCATGATGTGCTCGGCCACCGCGCGGTGCTGCGCCCCGTAGGCGCCCTCGTCGCCGAAGTCCCGGTCCCGCGGTCCGCTCTTCAGGGCGTCGCCGGTGGGGATCGAGTGGGTCGCGAAGAGCACGCGGGTGCGCGCGGCGGGGATGCCGCGCTCGGCGAAGGTCGCGAGCGCGTCGCGCACGCCCTCGGCGAAGGGGGTGACGAAGCCGGGGTGGTCGAAGAACTGGCGAACCTTGTCGATGCGCAGCTCGCCGTGCAGGCCGGTGGCCTCCAGCGCCATCGCGAAGTCCTCGCGGTACTGGCGGCAGCTCGAGTAGCTCGAGTAGGCGCTCGTGGCCAGCGCGATGACGCTGCGGAAGCCGCGGTCGTGCGCGTCCTGCACCGCGTCCTTGAGGTACGGGTCCCAGTTGCGGTTGCCCCAGAGCACCGGCAGGTCGATGCCGCGCCGCTCGAGCTCGGCTTCGAGGGCTGCCTTGAGCTGGCGGTTGTGCTCGTTGATGGGGCTCACGCCGCCGTAGTGGCGGTAGTGGTGCGCCACCTCCTCGAGCCGCTCGTCCGGGATGCCGCGGCCCGCGGTCACGTTCCTGAGGAACGGGATCACGTCGTCCTGCCCCTCCGGCCCGCCGAAGCCGGCGAGCAGGATCGCGTCGTACGCGACGCCCTCGCTCACGTGCGCCGGGCCGCAGAGCGCCGGCTCGGTGGCGGCCAGCACGGCCTGCCCGTTGGTGATGCCGCTCACGCCAGCACCTCGGGCACCTCGGCGGCGGGGATGCGCCGGCCCGTGTAGAACGGGATCTCCTCGCGCACGTGGCGGCGCGCATCCGTGGCCCGGAGGTCGCGCATGAGGTCGACCAGGTCGGTGAGCTCGTCGGCCTCGAGCGGCAGCAGCCACTCCCAGTCGCCGAGTGCGAAGGAGGAGACGGTGTTGGCGATGACGTCCTTGAAGGCGGCGCCCTTGCGGCCGTGCTCGGCGAGCATCCGCCCGCGCTCCGCGGGGTCGAGCAGGTACCACTCGTAGCTGCGCACGAAGGGGTAGAGGCAGAGCCAGCCGCGCGGCTCGATGCCGCGCATGTAGCCGGGCACGTGCTGCTTGTTGAACTCGGCGTCGCGGTGCACGCCCATGGCGCTCCAGCTCAGCTCGAGCCGGTCGAGCACGGTGGCGCGGCGCAGTTCGCGCAGCGCCGCCTGCAGGCCCTCGGCGGTCGGCCCGTGCAGCCAGAGCATCAGGTCGGCGTCGGCGCGAAGGCCGCTCACGTCGTAGATGCCGCGCACGGTCGCGCCGTCGAGCGCGTCGATGGCCGCCTGCAGCACCTCGCCCTCGGAGGCGCTGCCGAGTCGGAAGCCGGTGGGGCGGCGGTAGACGGCCCACAGGGTGAAGGGGCCGGCGGAGGTGTCGATGTCGTTCATCGGTCGTCCATTCTTCCACTGCGTTCTTGTGAGGTGAGCCCGCGCTCGGCCAACGTCGAGCGGGCGTGCGCGACGACCCGGGCGAGGCCGGTGCCGGCCACGGCGGTGCCGATCCGCACGACGTCGTCGCGGTCGTCGGCTGCCGGGGAGAGCGGATGCGCGGCGCTCGCCGCGGGCGCCGCCCAGGTCTGCAGGTGCGCGCTCACGAGCGCCGCACGATCGAGGCTCGCGCCCAGCAGCCGTCCGGCCTCGGCGAGCGCGAGGTCGATCAGCTCCTCGCCCTCGAGCGCGGGCGACGGGTAGCTCAGCCGCACGACGTGCCGCCCGGCGGGCAGCGTCTCGGCGAGCCAGGGCCACTTGGCGCTCGAGGGGGTGAGCGCCTTGGCCGCGGTCAGACCGCGGGCCACGAGCACGCCGGTGCCGCGCGGGCGCGCGTCGAGCTGCGGGGCGTCGAGCAGCAGGGTGACGATCACGAGCGAGCCGGCGCCCTCGACGGCGGGGGCTCCGGCGAGCACGGTGAGGTCGGCGGCGCCGGGGCCGGGCAGCTCCGAGCCGAGGTGCACGGTCGCGCCGAAGCGCTCGAGGTCGGCGGCGAGCGCGTCCACGAGCGTGTGCATGCCGCCGCGCAGCCCGGCGACCGCGGTGCCGGCCGCCGCGGCGCGCTGCCGGGCCACGGCGGCGCCGAGCGATCCGGTCTCGCGCATGGCCTGGGCCAGGCCGGGCGCGGCGACCGCGAGCGGCATCCGCTCGGGCGGGGTCGAGTAGACGCCGCCCGCGACCGGCGCGACGAGGCGGTCGAGCACGCGGTGCCCCATCCGGGCGATCACGACCTCCGCGAGGCTGGCGTCGTCGTCGACTCGCACCGGCATGCGCCGGTCGAGGCGCGCGCGCAGCACGCCGGCACGGCCGAGCACGGCGCGCACGCCGGGCTCGCGCAGGTCGCCGGGGATGCCCAGCAGACCGGTGCGGGGCAGCGGATGCGCGCCCGCCGGTCCCACGAGCCAGGCGCCCTCCGCGATGGGGGCGACGCGCTCGAGGCCGAGCTCGTCGGCCAGGCCGGCCACCGCGTCCGTGCGCGTCGCGAAGCTCTCGGCGCCCACGTCGAGCGCGATCGAGCCGCCATCGCCGTCGTCGAGGCGAGCGGATGCGACGGTGCCGCCGAGGCGGTCCGTGCGCTCGTGCAGGTGCACCCGCCAGCCCGCGAGGGCCAGGTCGCGCGCCGCGACGAGCCCTGCGATGCCGCCGCCGGCGACGGCGGCCGTGCGGGTCACAGGGAGTGCACCAGCTCGACGATCCGGGTGAGCACGGTCGGGTCGGTCTCGGGCGGCACGCCGTGGCCGAGGTTGACCACGTGGGCGCGGGCGGCGCGGCCGCGCTCGACGACCTCGCGCACGTGCGCCTCGATCGCCGGCCACGGTGCGCCGAGCAGCGCGGGGTCGATGTTGCCCTGCAGCGTGACGTCCTGCCCGACGCGGCGCGCGGCCTCGTCGAGCGGCAGGCGCCAGTCGACGCCGAGAGCGTCGACGCCGATGGAGCGCATCGCGGGCAGCAGCTCGGCGGTGCCGACGCCGAAGTGGATCACGGGCACGCCGAGGTCGCGCACCGGCTCGAGCGCGAGCGCCGAGTAGCGGGCGACCGACCGGGTGTAGTCGGCGACGCCGAGCGAGCCGGCCCAGGAGTCGAAGAGCTGCGCGGCGCTCGCGCCGGCCAGGATCTGCGCCCGCAGGAAGGCGCCGGTGAGCCGGGCCGTCCAGGTGAGCAGCGCATCCCAGGCCTCGGGGTCGCCGTGCATGAGCGTGCGGGCGGGCAGCTGGTCCTTGGACGGGCCGCCGGCGGTGAGGTACGCGGCGAGCGTGAAGGGCGCTCCCGCGAAGCCGATGAGCGGGGTCGAGCCGAGCTCGGCGACGGTGCGGCGCACGCCCTCCGCGACGGCAGAGAAGTCGGCGGCCTCGGGGTCGGGCAGCGCGGCGACCTGCGCCGCGGTGGTGATCCGCTCGGCGAAGACCGGTCCGCGGCCCGGCTCGATGGTCACATCGACGCCGGCGAGCTTGATCGGCACGACGATGTCGCTGAAGAAGATGCCCGCATCCACGCCGTGCCGGCGGATCGGCTGCAGCGTGATCTCGCTCGACATCGCGGGGTCGAGGCAGGCGTCGAGCATGTCGGTGCCGATGCGCAGCTCGCGGTACTCGGGCAGCGAGCGGCCGGCCTGGCGCATGAACCAGACGGGCGGGTGCTCGGGCCTCTCACCGCGCAGGGCGCGCAGGAGCGCCGAGTCGCCGGTGGCGGAGCGGTGGAGCGGATGAGCATCGCCGAGAGAGGAGAGCGGCATGGCTCCCAGGGTACATCGACATGTCGTAGAAGGTTTAGACTCTTCCGGTGCTCGTCTCCCTGTCCGCCACGCACCGCCGTACGCCGTTCGAGACGCTCGAGCGCCTGTCGGTCACGTCGGAGGATTTCGCGGGGCGACTGGTCGAGTCGAGCGAGGCCGTCAGCGGTGCCGTCGTCGTGGCCACCTGCAACCGCTTCGAGGTCTACCTCGAGCTCGACGACCCCGTGACCTCGGCGCGCGCCGTCGCCCTCGAGGCCACCGCCAACGAGATGCACCGCAGCTTCGGCCTCGACGAGCTCGAGCTCGCCGAGCTGCTCGACGTGCGCACCGGCCCCGAGGCCGTGGAGCACCTCTTCACCGTGACCGCCGGCCTCGACTCGGTCGTCGTCGGCGAGGGCGAGATCGCCGGTCAGGTGCGTCGCTCGCTCGAGGGGGCCCGCACCCGCGGCACGACCTCGCCCGAGCTGGAGCGCGCCTTCCAGCACGCGTCGCAGACCAACCGCGGCATCCGCAAGACCACCGCGCTCGCCCACGCCGGCCGTTCGCTCGTGCGCCTCTCGCTCGAGCTCGCCGCCAGCCGCGTCGAGGACTGGTCCACCGTGCGCGTGCTGCTCGTCGGCACCGGCTCCTACGCCCGCGCCACCCTCGCCGCGCTGCGCGACCGGGGTGCCGTCGACATCGCCGTGCACTCGCCCTCCGGCAACGGCGCGCGCTTCGCGCTGCCCCGCGGCCTGCGCGACGTGCCCGCCGCCGAGCTGGCCGCCGAGCTGGCGCAGGCCGACCTCGTGATCACGTGCACCTCATCCGTGCAGGTCATCGATCGCGCGCTCTTCGAGTCGGGCCGCCTGCAGCACGTCGCCCGCCGCCAGCTGGTCATCGACCTCGGCATGCCCCGCAACGTCAACCCCGACGTGCGCGGGCTCGAGCTGCTCGAGCTGCTCGACCTCGAGATCATCCGCCTGCACGCGCCGCTCGAGGAGCTCAACGCCACCGAGGACGCGCAGCAGCTCGTGCGCCGGGCCGTCGACGAGTACGCGGATGCGCGCGCCGAGCAGGCGCTCGCCCCCGCCGTCAGCGCCCTGCGCCAGCACGTGCACGGGGTGCTCGAGGAGGAGATCGCCCGCCTGCGCCGTCGCGGCGGCGACCCCGAGACGGAGGCCGCCATGCGCCACCTCGTCGGCGTGCTGCTGCACGAGCCGAGCGTGCGCGCCCGCGAGCTGGCTCGCGAGGGCGAGCCGGAGCGCTTCATCGACGGTGTGCAGGCCCTCTTCGGCCTCGAGGTCGAGCGACGCGATCAGCGCGACGAGCGCGGGCCGGAGCTGCGCGCGGTCTGAGCGACCGCCGGCCTCAGAAGCCGAAGGCTTCGGCCACCCGCTGGATCTCGCCCCAGGCGTAGACCACGAAGAAGACGATCGCTGCGCCGGACCCCGCGATCAGCCCGAACGTCAGCAGCAGGTGGCGCCAGGCGGGCAGGTCTCCGGAACGGGTGCGGTTCGGTGCGGTGGTCATGCGACCAGTCCACCGCGGGGAGGGCCGTGCGCGCGTCGGGCGACGGTGCCATCCGCCATCAGCCGGAGGGACTACCGCACCCCGAGGCGGGCCCTGAGACGGCGACGGCGCCGACCCTGAGTCAGGGCCGGCGCCGTCGGGCGTGCGGTGCGACTACTCGGCGGGCGCTGCCTGCTCGAGCGCCTCGACGAGCGCGTCGAGACCCCAGCTCACGCTGAGGGCGGTGGGCGGCGAGACCGCGGCCACGTAGGACGAGCCGATCAGTGGCGCGACCGTTCCAGCGCCGACCTGCGGCAGGGTGGCGGCGGTGCTGCTGGCCAGGTAGGCGTCGGCCGTGGCCTGGTCCGCGAAGTACAGCAGCAGCACGTCGCTCTCGAGCTGGTCGAGCTGCTCGTTGCTGGCGGTGAAGAAGAACGAGCCGTCGCCCGGGTCGAAGCCCTCGACGGCCGGCGCGTTCTCGAACCCGAGCTCGAAGAGCACCTCGACGCGCGGGTCGGCCGGCGTGTAGCCGTAGAAGGTGCCCTCGAAGTCGGCCGCCGCGATGATCGTCTTGCCGGCGAACTGCGGGTGCTCCTCGGCGACGGTCGCGAGCTCGTCGGCGATGCCGTCGATGACCGCGTCGGCCTCGTCCTCCTTCTGGAGCGCGGTGCCGGCGGTCGTGATGACCTCCTGCCAGGGGGTGGACCACTCGGTCTCGGGGTAGGCGACGGTCGGCGCGATCGCGTCGAGCAGCGCGTACTCGTCCTCGGTGACGCCCGAGTAGGTGGCCAGGATGAGGTCGGGCTCGAGGTCGGCGATCGCCTCGATCGGGGTCTCGGTGCTGTTGGGCAGCACGGTCGTCTCGCCGCCGAGGGCCTCGAGCTCGTCGGCGACCCACGGCTCGATGCCGTCCGCGTTCGCCCCGTACGACTGGTACGAGATGCCGACCGGCACGACCCCGAGGGCCAGCACGGCCTCGGTGCTGCCCCAGCCGAGCGTGACGACGCGCTCGACGTCCGCCGGGATCTCGGCGGTGCCGAGGGCGTGCTCGATGGTCACGGTCTCGGTGCTCGCGCCGTCGGCGCCGGCGTCGTCGGAACCGGTGGCGCATCCGGTCAGGGTCAGTGCGGCGATCGCGCCGAGGGCGGCGATCGTGCGGAAGCGGTTGGTCACGCGGAGTGCTCCTGTGCGTTCGGGGGTGCTGTGGAAAGCAGGCAAGGATTGCCTAACCTCAGCGTACGGGATGCCGGGCGCCCGGTCGACCGTCGGACGCCGTCAAGCGCCGTGGAAGCGTCCGATCGGCACGACCATCGGCGAGCCGCACACCGGATCGGCCACGACCCGGGCGGGCAGGCCGAAGGCCAGCTCGATGGTCTCGGGCGTGACGACGTCGGCCGGCGCGCCCTCCGCGACGATCCGTCCCTCGTGCATCACGACGAGGCGGTCGGCGTAGCGCGCGGCGAGGTTGAGGTCGTGCAGCACCATGACGACGGTGCGCCCGTGCTCGCGGTTGAGCTGCAGCAGCAGGTCGAGCACCTCGAGCTGGTGCGCCACGTCGAGGAACGTCGTCGGCTCGTCGAGCAGCATCACGTCGGCGTCCTGCGCGAGCGCGAGCGCGATCCAGACGCGCTGGCGCTGGCCGCCGGAGAGCTCGCCGACCGCGCGCTCGGCGAGCTCGGTCGTGCCGGTGAGGCGCAGCGCCTCCTGCACCGCGGCGTCGTCCTGGGCGCTCCAGCGGCGGAAGAGGCCCTGGTGGGGGTAGCGGCCGCGGCCGATGAGGTCGCCGACGGTGATGCCGTCCGGGGCGATCGGCTGCTGGGGCAGCACGCCGATCGCGCGGGCGAGCTCGCGCGCCGGCACCTCGGTGAGCGCGCGGCCGTCGAGGGTCACCGCTCCGCCCGCTGGGGCGAGCAGCCTGCCGAGGCCCTTGAGCAGCGTCGACTTGCCGCAGCCGTTGGCGCCGACGATCACGGTGACGCCGCCGGCGAGCAGCTCGAGGTCGAGCGACTCGACGATGGTGCGGTCGCGGTAGCCGAGGCTCAACCCCTCGGCCCGCACGATCCGGTCCTGCACATCGCGCATCAGCGGCTCCTCTCGCGGTCGCGGCCCGTGGCGAGCAGCCACAGGAGGTAGGCGGCGCCGATCGCGCCGGTCACGATGCCCGCGGGAACCGCGATGGTCTCGGGCAGCGCGTGCTGGGCGACGATGTCGGCCCAGGCCACGATGAGCGCGCCGACGAGCGCCGTCGCGCCGAGCGACGGCCGGCCGAGGCGCAGGACGCGGCGTGCCACCGGCGCCGCGATGAGCGCGACGAAGGCCATCGGCCCTGCCGCGGCGGTGCCGGCGGCCGCGAGCGCCACGGCGAGCGCCAGCAGCAGCGGCCGCAGCCGTCGCGCCGGTGCGCCGAGCCCGGTGGCGAGCTCGTCGCCCGATTCGAGCAGACCGAGCGGACGAGCGGATGCGCCTACGAGCGGCAGCAGCACCGCCATCGCGATCGCGAGCACCA
>Ga0265780_10009913_pt1 | contig 11387 bp, 15 predicted proteins | sample P1T30metagenome_FD_192432 | JGI IMG/M metagenome (GOLD analysis project Ga0265780, IMG submission 192432) | Plant litter microbial communities from East Loma Ridge, Irvine, California - P1 T30 | ecosystem: Environmental > Terrestrial > Plant litter > Unclassified | place: USA: California... | reverse complement strand
GGTCGCGGCTTGCAACCGCACAGCCTCATTTCGTTCCGACTTTGACCGCTCTGTCACTGGAAACCGTCGCCAGGTGCGTGCAACGTTGCTAAAATTACCCAACTCTACTGTTATGCTACATTGTGGTCATGGCTTTCGATACTGCCACCGTCGCCATGGACCATGCCCTATGCCCCCTCTGCCCGTGACTGCTGCTGGTTTGCCGCTATCAAACAACAGACGCAGATTACTTCGCTAACAGCAGATGGCTCCCCTGTGACGGAAGAAAGTGAATCCTGGGATCCAAAGGCTACGCAACGACCTGCATACAACACATTCTGGATTGCCGCGCTGACGCGATAAAGCTCAGGCCGGCCAATAGCAGCACTACCAGTGACTCGGCGCCCGTCATCCGAGTCTGTGTGACGCTCCAGCAACGTTTTTTGTAGTCAAGTTAATCGCATCCGATCCCTTGAAGCAACCGTGCCGAGGTGTTGAGCATCGTGTTTGCTGGTCAAAGGGCGTGCGGCCGCGAAGCTCGGCTCTTGCAGCCTTCCAGAAGCATTCATTCTGACGTCTTCAGCCTGAGGTCCCAACCCTGCACGGGTGCTCCACATTTCTCCTGCAGCGCCCGCAGCGTCCACATGCAAGACGGCCAAAGCAGTCTGAGGATATCGTCAAGCATGCGCAGCGAATCGCAGACGGTGTATATGTAAAACAGCACATTAATCAAATGCTGCAAATCGCTTCTCCAACCATCTCCACACCGCCGAACCCCACGGGTTTGAGTAACACATGCGCCCGACTCCAAACACAACCCGACACAGTCAAAAAAGCCGCAGCGCCATGTCGGCACGGTACAATATCGCCCACCAGACGTTGGGGCTTTAGCGGAGGATGCGGGCCTGCAGTAGATCGGCCAAGAGTGGGAACCTTGTTACCAAAGATAAGCCACTCGCCGTTACTCGATTCGCAAACGTAACGCCCGCCGCCGCTGGGCCTCTGTTGCGATACTGTCGTGTGCCCCTTCACAACCGCGTCGGAAATTCGCAAAATTCCGCAAAACACGTCTGCAACATGTAGAATGGTGAGAGTCGTCTCTGACATGTAGAATATGACGTCCAGGCTGGTATCCGTGCACGTGGCGGTGTCATCTCCCGCTTCCGGCATAGCCAGAGGACTGTTCCACGTGTGGTAAGGGCGCAAGATATGCTTAACCTTCCCCAGATTCAGGCTTGCTGATCAAGGGAGCCTCCTTTCGGTGGGTAGAGCTGGTTGAGCCGCTGGGTGTTGGTCGATAGGCCCGTCTGCGCTGAGGCGCGTTGGACAAAGACTGGCCGAACTGCTTCGCTACTAAACCTCCGTCGAGTGGTGTTCGTGTGCCTTGAGCTTCTGAGGGTCGGAAGATTGTGTGCAGCGCGTCCGTGGACGTGGCGGGTCTAATATGAGCTCACCCTCTAGCACTGTTGTCCGCCGACGCCCAGCGATGCATATCTCCTGCTCCACGCTCCAGCCCCATTGGGTCATCAATGCACATCTCTCCTTGACGTCTTCGACACAGGACATGTCATGCAGCCCCGGGCGATCTCGGTGGGTGGCGAGTGCGGTTGTACCTGCAGGAAGAGGGACTTGCGCAACGATGAGCCCGGAACGATTCGGAGGGAGCTGGGGACATGGCCACCTCGTCGGGAGCTAACTCTGCTGGGTCTGAGCAGTGAGTGCCAGCAGTGCGGAAATCTGGGGTAGCTTATCAACAGCCTGGCCTTGTTGAGAGTCGTTCTGCGAAACACTCTGGCCGCGTTAGTCATCCACTGGGCACCACTCAGCGTTTTGGCTTCCTGTAAGACAACCCATCCCACTCTTTACACCTTGAATCATGCGGCCATGGCATGAGAGAGGCCGGACTGAGGGATGGCTCTAGTTGGATGCCTTCTCGCCGACAAAGACTTCGTCCACCATCTCGCGACACGCTGGTAAACCGGGGAGAAAGATACGCAATGCTTGTCAGAAACCGGGGAACGGGCTTTCTGATTGCCTAGGACTCCAGATGGATTTCGCAATCCCGATCGAAACGCCATTGCAAAGCGCCGCCCTTGCTGCGTTGTTTGGCGGTTGGTGCTCAACGAGAACAGACAGCGACTACCTTCGCAAATTGCCGGCCTTCGCACGACGCATCTCCGACTCTTCAGCACCTAAATTGCACTGGTAAAAATCATCGCAACGCATGCTTTGATTCTTTACTCATGATCGTGGTGATGCTTGGCACCTGGCGATAGTCGGCTCGAGCCGTCTGTCGTGATCCCATATGGTTGGTAAGACTTCCAGGAATCGACTGATTTGCGCTAAGCACAGCCAATCATCTTCCTCTACGGTTTCAAGAGGTTGTTTCGTTGCGGTCAGATGTCTTCATTTTTGAAAAGAGTCAGTGTTTGCTCACGTGTCTTCCTGGAGCGGGTACCTTAAGAACCTTACCAGGACCAGTCCATGCCTTCGCGGAACATCCTCTCGGAAGTTCTGAATGCCTCGTCAACTGACCAGCCGTGCGTATGAGAGCTCATCAGTCAATTTACTGATATATGTCGTCGCAACATGAGGAAAGTGAGGTATGAGGGGAGACGCACGGACGCCTTGGTCGAACCAATCAGCAACCTGTATGACAAAGAAGAACTATCGCTCTTTCCATCTCCAGATGCTTCGGAGCTCAGTCTCTCCAGCGACTATCTACTTCACTATCTCAACCATGTGCAGCATTGGAAAGCTTTCGTTGTATCCCAGACGTGCAAAACGCGCCTCGCGCGCTCTAAACCCCCCACGATGAACGACCTCGGGAACCTTACGACAACATTGCACATCACGTGCACTTTTCATTCATAAACTTGAAAGTACCAGGAAAGTGGATCGCGTCCAATCTCACGCCTCCAGTTGTCGTTCATTACTACCAGCTATAGCTCAGGATATCGACTATGCATAAAATCGTACAGGATGTCGATTGTCGGTGAAGTACTTGGTCCAATCAAAGCCCTCGCTACGATCGTGTACCTGGGTCTTCAAATCGCCACAATCGATGCTTCCTATAAACTTGCCGAATGAGGCAGTTTGAAGGCAGTGGACCTGCGGCTCAAGAAGTGTGCGACCTTTGATTTCGGAAAAATCATCGTGGCGACTCGGTTCGCTGATTCTGGCCACAGCATTCCCGCTGTGCACGGCGGAAAATGCCATTCGGCAGCGCCCCTTGTCATGTGCACTACAAGCAATGAAAATCTGAGAACCACATTTCGGTATGATCCGAAATTGTCAGGAAGGCAATTGTTTATCCGGACGGAGGTGAGATCCCGTCGAGACCTGAAGGTCTACCAAAACATCAGGACCAAACTCTGCCTAGCTGTCAAAGCTCCTGTCAAGCTGCTCGTGGCAGCGAACCGTATGCTACGCGCAACTTGGGCCTCCAACAAGATCGCCGCGAGCGAACATGCGTTCCATATGTCGACATGGCAGATTCGAAGAGCCCAGCCCCTGAGATTAGCGAAGATCAGGCGCGGTCGGATGGGTCGACCCGCACCAATGGGAAGAATTGCAGTCTGGTACCCAGCGAGAGATTACCATGCTCCACAGTCACGCTTGCATAGTCCAGCATCAACATAAGTGTAGGTACATGACAGCGACAATCCCTTATCACAATTCGAGAAGAAGCAGAATGTGTTGTTGCGCTAGTCGCGCTGTTGTGCATGGCAACCTGGGCCATGACAGGTGTCGACCTCGACCATGGTTCGACTCAGGAGACGGCATTCCGCGCGAGTCGGGGAGAACGAGCACCGCTGCATTGGGTCCATGTGAAGTTTGGCGGAGATCAGTCCACGCGTGCATGCGTCCCGACATTGCAACCGCAATACCCAATGCGACGGCGGAGCGTACAAGCTGTTGTACCGCGACACCAGGTAATCAGTCTATCACGCTGGACGACTTGCTTCTTTCCCAGCTACCGTGCACCCGGATTCGCGGTACACGCTGGCGACTCAGGGCGTCGCCAGCAAAGGCTATTTGCAGAAATCTCTCTAGCACCAGCCTTTTCGTGGTCGGAAATGGTAGAGGCGTCGATGGGAGGGCTAGTGACGACGATTTTTCGATCGCCGTCAAGGATGGCGGCCCTTCCTCTCTGACCCTGTTGCTCTCCAAACGTCGACGGGGACCAGCGTCTCAGCCTGCGTGTCCTCCGCTCCCCTATTCAGATTTATTCACTTCTGCATCACAACTAGTATCCGGCAATGTTGTCTTTCGTCATTACTTGTAATTACTAGGTTGAGTCGGAGCCGTGCTGCACTGTCCGGTTAGCGTTCGCGTACTGCATCCATTCGTTCCGCTCCACCTGCAGGGCTCTCCTAAGCCCGACATCCAGTGCCCAGCTCGAGGTACGCCCGGGGTATGCGCAGCCAATGTTCATATTGTCGTGACAGGCATTGAGGCCCTGGGGATCTACAGCATAACTGATATTCACAATTTAGAGAGAGGGGCACTCGCTCGCCATGCATCGGCATACCCTTTCAGACACAGGCGAGATGGCCTCGTTGCGCAGCTCCCGAGCGCCGTCCTTCAGCAGCGACAGGCCATCCGCCGCCAGCTCAATCACTTTCCAGATGCCCACCACGGTGCGACCGGCGCCCGCGTACATTGCTGCGTCGGTGGCCTCGCAGATTGTCACCGACCACCACAATGCACAGCTGCGCGAGGAAGACGACGATGCGGAAGAGCTCGAGAACGCCATCTTCTCCGAGCAGGCCCTTTCGCTGCTCAATGCCTTTCTGGACCACCTGCTGTTCGCCTTTCTCTCGTCAGCGCGCTCTCCTTCGCTTACCGCCATCCGACCGGCCATATCAGACGTGCTCAAGCCGCGACTGGCGCGCGAGGCGACCGAATCCGCCGACGAGGAGCTCCAGGGGCTGCTCGCTGGGGAAGACGATGAGGTCAACGCAAACGATGGCCAGCCGGTCGATAAGTGGGATGTGGAGAAGGTGTGGAAGCGCACGCGACTGCGCATCATGGTCTATACGCGCCTGGGCGAGCTCGAGGATGAGGACGAGGAGAAGTACGTCCAGCAGGAGCGTGGCCTCAGCATGGACGAAGACGAGGACGACGAGGCAGGGCTTGTTTCGTGGGCGTCTGCCATATTCCTGACTTCGGTCATTGAATACATCGCAGAGCAGACGCTGCTGGTGTCCGGCTCGGCTGCGTATGCGCGCATGGCCGCCAAGGTCAAGAAGCTCCAGCAGCAGGTGCAGGACACGGAACAAGCCAGCTTCGAGCGCATCGTGGTTGAAGAGCCCGACGCGGAGAAGATTGCGCTCAATTCAGCGCTCGGCAGGCTCTGGAGGACCTGGCGGAAGCGCGTACGGTCACCGCTTTCGCCCATCTCACCCGGTCGTGGCATTCGCTCTGTCGCGAGCTGGGGAAGCCTGCATCGCCGCAAGATGAGCCACGACACGATGGACGGTTCCCTCCGCGGCGAGCAGGAGCCCATTCCTGAGCGCATCCCCACAGAAACCGAAATCGCGGCAAACATCCCTCTGCCCGTTGGCGATAATGATGTCAACGAGATCGAAGTGCCAGGACTGGCAAATACATTCGAGGTGGATACCGACAGTACAGGCACACAAACACCAGTACCACGAAACCAGCGCCCATCGAGCGTCATCATGCTAGCCCCAGTAGAGACTTTCCGGCGAAGAGCCACAAAGTCACGCCCGGTTTCCATGCCGCACCCACCTGCATCAGAGTTCACGGTGCCCATCTTCTCTGAACAACGAGCATCCGACCCGCCCGAGACGCCCTTCGAGACGCCCATGGAATACGCTACCAAGCCTACCTCATACATGGCGCACGAGCAGCCAGCAGCTGTCCCTCAACACACACATCATGAGGAACGCGAAGCACTCGAGTCGCCTCAAACCGCAGATGCTGAAATGGTGGCTTTCGCTGCCAACACGGGTCTGGGCTTCAGGATGAGCACCGTAAACCCGATCAAGACAGAAGTGCCAGCAAAGGCCGAGGACGAGCCAGAAATTCCAAGCGCGGGAGGCTATGAGAGCGAGCCAAAGATCATGCAGTCCAAGAGGATGTCGGTCGAGAAGACGGGTCCTCCAGGCATCGTGCGCACCTTCTCTACGCGAAGCTCCAGTCGTTCCGCCCAACACACACCTGTAGCAAGCCCGAACCTGCCACAGCAAGCCGACGCCCGATCCTACCTCGACGACGCTGAGATGACAGATGACGAGCCAGAACGCGCAGCAATTGGTGTTGCACGCACATCCGATATTCCCATTCGATCCACGCCTACCCCCGACATGGCTGCACATGGCGGATACGTCGAAGTTCAGCCTCGACAAACCTCCATCTCGTCCATCTCGGCGCGCAATACCCCTTCACCGGACGCGACGCCTATCATCCCAGATCGCTCCGTCGCGCGAAAGGACCTACACAAACGTGAGTTGTCAGGCGGAGCTTATGCTGCTGCTGGGGCAAGCCAGCTTGGAAACATCACTAGCGCGCCACGACAGCAGGCGCCACCAAAGTCAAGGGGGGCTTCACTACCTTCATTGCAAGAAGCCGAAAGCCCAAATGCACATAAGAATCAGACTGCCTCCGACGCTAGCCCGACGCAAACTTCCACCCAACGTAAGCCCGTTCAGGCGGGTCGTGATGCTCGAGCCAACACCCTCGAACGACCAGCGCAGAGCAAGTCCGCGGAGGAAACCAAGCGCACGCCTCACGCTACTTTGGATGGCTCGCCATCTAGCGAAAAGTCTGCTGTACAACGTGTCTCCTCGACATCGTCGAAGAAGTCAGGTAGCATCCATGCCCGAAACAACGGTAGAGATTCCGAGGCAAGCCAGCGCTCAACCGTGCGTGGTCGCATGTCTGAGGAGGACCGAGAGCGCCAGTTCGAATCGTTGGTAAATGCAGAAGAGACGGTAAAGTTCACCCTGACTCCACAAACTGTTCGCGACTTCGAGGCAAGCTTACCTTCACTCACCGTTCACTTTACTGTCTTTCAAAGCTAACTTTGCTAGGACTCGCAACCGCCACTTCAAAGAAAGATCGAGACTCACAGACCTTCCACATCCAAGTCCAGCGTCACAGTCCACCCGCGCGTAAACGCCGACAAGGATAACTCTTTCGGCACTGGACATCTTCCATCGCGGTCGTCGTCTAGAAGCAAAGGCCCTGTTGCCGCTCCACACAAGTCGTCGCCAAGCAGAAAGGTCGTTGGTAGGCAACTTGCTAGAGAGCCGCGCATTGAGCAAGAATCGATGCGCGACTTTGCAGACTTCATTCGTTCGACTGGGCCTTCACCAGGTCAAGACAAGCCAGTGCAACCGTTCGTCAACATCAGTGGCAACGGACCACGATCGACGAACGCTTCATCCTCTTCGCTTGGCCGCAAAACCTCCACTAGGCAGAACAGTACTCGAGGCACAGAAGGCCCATCCGCCAAACCGCGTGTCAACATGGAGCCTCGCAGTCCCGCCGGACTCAGCACTGGCAACAACGATCTGATTGACTTCATCCGCCAAGGACCACCTAATGCGCCAAACGGACAGCCTAGGATCCCCCGCAATGTTGCACCCTTCCGGACCACGGTAGACTCTGACCAATTCGACCAGATGCTAGGTGGTAACAATGTAGAATCTGCGTATGGATCAACAGCGTCCACTCTGGACTCGAAGCACTCCACCCAGACTATCAACTCGCGGACCGGACTTATCCCAGAGCCAAAGGTCGTGCAGCCTGCCTACTCGAACCAGCCTCAGAAGCTTTCTGGCAACATGGCCTCGAACAACCAGGAGCCCGTCGTCACCCGAACCCGCCGTCGCGTCAAGGACCCCTACGCAATCGACATCTCCGACGAAGACGACGACGACGATGAGGACGAGGACCAACTCACCGCTCTCCCACCATCCGCCCAGCCCCCAGGCGTGCGGCAAGAGAGCTTGATGGACTTCCTAAATGGCATGGATCCCCCATCCACCAGCAAGCCCGAGCCCTTCGTTCTTAGCCCCGAGACCATCGCCGCAGCCAAAGCCCGCGCAAACACCTCCAGTTCGACCTTATCCTCCACCACAACTGGTCCCCGCAACGGGCCCCAAAACTACGGCGCTATTTCTTCCACGTCAGTTGCGTCTGATGCGCATCGGGCGTACAAGCCGCGACGTCAGGCTAGGGCGCCTGCAGTGGGCGAGGTACGCACTTCCAAGACAGCGATGAGCGACCTCGCGGACTTTTTGCGCAATTCGGGGCCGCCAGAGCATGTTGTGCCGAGCCAGCCGGTCGAGGAGAAGAAGAAAAGTAGGAAATTTTGGAGGAGGGAGAAGACGTATGGGGATTTGCCTTGAATGTGACGTAATGCTACATGGACGACGTATTCCTTTTGTGCTATGTTCCTACTTTGTATCTTTCTTGGGCTGCTTAATGAGCATGAGTATTCGACGGCATGGGACAACTTCGAAGGAAGTTGTCGGCTTGGAGAAAGTTGATTGGAGGTTTATTTCTCAATACCCCATGTTATATTCTATTCTTATCAATTCTTTATAAATCTGGTGATGGGGTGTTGCTGTTCTTATGTATCGAATCATTACATGTTATGAGTATGTTTTGGGTATGCTGTACTTGTACAATACTATGGATCTGTGTATGCTAATGAACTGTGGTCGAAGAAGAACTGGTACCTAATGCTGATCTTTGTTACGCAAAACAGTCTTTCGTGCATGATATCTACTTCATTCCCACTGAGTATCTGAATATATATAGCACGTAACATACTTACTCTTCGTCGCCCCTCAGCCTAAACAAAACCACGCGGGATCAAAAGACGAGGCTACCCTCACGCCCTATTGATAACGTCTTCACTAGAGCAGGCTAGCAACAACAACGCCATACCCCTACCTTTTCGCATGCCCATTCCAAATACGCAAAATACCTATCTCAACCACGCACCATCCTCATCTCACAGCCCAGCACGGCGTTTTTCCAACTTCCGTCCACCGCGGAACTATTCCGACCCATCTCCAAGTAAACCCCCATCCCCTCCTCCAACCCCGAACCATATCACCAACCCACCATGTCTCCCTCTTGTGGCGATGAAACAAGCTCCCTCAGATGTTTTTATTCATTCAGATTGTGCAGTTCCGATATCGAAACTCCCTGCGCTTATCGCTGGCACGCAGAATCTCATCACGGCTGCGACGCCTATGGGGTCGAAGTGGTTCTGCGCGAATGTTGGACACGTGGGGGATGGGAATGTACATTGCGCAATCATCTGCTGGGCGGAAGATAAAGAATTAGCAGAGGCGGTGATTAAGCAGATCTGTAGACTAGCGTTGAGCTTGGAGGGTACGGTGATGGGCGAACACGGCGTTGGGATGAAGTTGAGGGATATGTTAGAGGAAGAGGTGGGGAGTGTGGGCGTGGGCGTGGGCGTCATGAGGAGCATCAAAGAGGCGTTAGATCCGAGGGGCATAGTGAACCCGGGGAAGGTTTTTGTCTTGGAGGAGGGAGATGCAAAGGCGAAGTTATGAGGCGGTGATGGGAGATGGGATGGGCGTGTGTATAAATACCTTTCTCAGGCGGTGCTCTGCTTCTGTTTCTTGTGAAACAAAGTCATCTTTGCACTCCAAAAACGTCGACAGTGTAGCAACATGTCTTGGTGCGCTGCTACGAACAAAAACAACAGCAACGTAGCAACATGTCTTTTTCTCCAGAACCAATCAGACGACAACCAACGTCAGTCATACTTCTCTGCATCTGCAGTCTTCCTCGAAAGCGAGAGAGGACAAGCAGATGAATTTCTCCAGCCATATAGATCTAAATTCAATGGCTTTGGAAGTCTTGAAATTCCATAAGACTATGTTCTGCACCTTTATGCTCTTTAGAAAAGGGTGGCCACATCGATGGAATGTTTTCCTGTCGCCCTTCTGGCAAACAAAAGCGGGATTTGCACGGCCATGACTTTCGCTATTATGACAGACGTCAAGTACTCCCCAAAAGTACTGGTATGGAGGGAACATGCTTTCCCGCCATTTTGCAGAAATTCCGCTAAAACGAAAAGGGACCTGAGCAGCCGTGAAGGTATTCTCAAAAAGGAATGTCACCCGCATCGATGTATGACTGCATTTCGAGCCACACGTTCATAAAACAGCACAGGAAAGATCACATATCGCAGCAAGGGTTCAATTTGTACAACATTCTCTCTCGACTCCATTATCAAGTTTTGTTCCTTGCCGCAGCCTTCCTCGCCTTTCTCACCTTAGGTATAGCCTTTTCTCTCGTTCGTTTCTCCCGCTGCGTTGCCCTCGACTTATCCTCCACCCTCGGCATCGATGTGGGAATTGCCTCCTTCCCAGCGGCTGCGTCGCCAGCTGAGCCACAGTTCTCTGAATCGTATGTTCTTGAGCTGTCATAGCATCCTCTGCTGGCTCTTTAGCAGCGAGTTCATAGGCCTGCTGTTTTTGGATAGTTGTGAGCCCCAGTTCCGTGTATTTCAGTTCATGTTCCCCGCAGAGTACTTTTGCCGATCGCACGCGGTCTTCGAGTCGCACGATTCGCTCCTCATAGGTATGTCCACACCAGCCAGGCTTTTTCCTGTGGCTGTTGTTGGGATCGCATTTCCAGGTTGGTGCTTCGCCGTCGATCTTGTTTGGGCAGTCTGATACGCGACAATACTAATACCATGGTATGCACATTGCTTAGATTGTAGGCAGTGTGGCGTAGTGAAACTTGAGATTCTTGGGGAGTTGGTTTCTGGATTACTTTGATTGATAGAGGCCCGCCTCTGAGAATGGAGTTTCGAATGATGAGAAATGCGGTAGTTGGTTGGGCTATCGAAAGAATGAAGCAGCGGACACATCAAGCTTTGTACTGAGCATATAGTGACCTTGAGGATTGACTGTACTTACCAATGTGCATGTCACTCGTGCGCAATATGATAGGCGTGGAGGCTGTGATAGCGACGTCGCGAAGCATGACTTCTTCCTGTCAATGTTTTACGTGATCTGTGATGCTGTAAATTGAAGCTGACCACCCCAATGAATCACATACTGCTGCGATTCACGGCAAATATTGAGAGAGTATAACGTAGAAGAGGAGGCAATATTCTATTTAAAGTTTTGTGAACAAAAGTAGATTGTAGACCATCATGACTTTTCATCGGTGTATGTAATATCCTTTATTTCTTGCGAAGATGCATCACACGCTCATCTCGCGAGAAGAGACATAAAACCGGAGATTTTTTCATCAGGCCGTACAATAACACTGCCCAGACATATGTTAGGGCATCCATTGGATAATGAGCAGCAGTGAGTTTTTTTACAAAGTTCAATTCTCGTAACATCCTACTATTGCCCATCTCTTTCCCCCTATCT
>Ga0265780_10009912_pt1 | contig 11388 bp, 12 predicted proteins | sample P1T30metagenome_FD_192432 | JGI IMG/M metagenome (GOLD analysis project Ga0265780, IMG submission 192432) | Plant litter microbial communities from East Loma Ridge, Irvine, California - P1 T30 | ecosystem: Environmental > Terrestrial > Plant litter > Unclassified | place: USA: California... | reverse complement strand
TTCTTCACCCCCTCCCCACTCCCCTCGGGAATCAAACTCTTCGCCGCCGAATCCGCCCTCACCACCTGCCTCTGCACCTGCCCGACCCTAAACTGCGGCTCCAGAATCCCCACCATGCTGAGCAACCGCCACGCCGTATCGCTCGGCTGCGCGCCCACGCCCACCCAGTACCGCGCGCGCGATATGTCCAGGCGAATGTCTTTCCACGGCCGCCCGTGCGTGTCACCGGGCCGCGGAGGTTGTGGCTTGGGGTCGTAGGTGCCGAGGACTTCGAGGGGGCGCGAGTTGCGGGCGGTGCTGGGGGGTGTTAGTGGGGTGATGGCTGGGAGTGTAGATTGGAGGTGGAGGATTTGGCGCAGCGTGAGTGGGAGGGGGGATTGCGGATGGGACGTACCGGGCGTGCGCGACGACGATGTTGTAGAAGGGAGCGTGCTTCTTGCCGAAGCGGGCGAGGCGTATCCGTAATACCATTGTGTGATGTGTGGGTGTGGGCTTTTGGGTGCTGGTTGGAGTGAGGTTGAAGGTTGGGATGGAACTTTTGGGATGGGCCGAGGATTTGCCGATGGGGTGGTGAGCACGTGCGGAGGTGGACTTTGTACTGGATTATTTACATAGTTTTAGGACTAGGCTGGTTTGAAATGTATGAATCTACAATCAACATCGATGTGATTTTGAATTTGGGTAAGGTGCGTTGTGGTGAGAAGAGCTGTTACCTGTTTGAGCATTCGTGATGCGGTGATGTAATCGCGACACCTTGGAGACAACTCCAACACTCAAACACATACAGTATTGCTGCGTCATGGCGCTCCGAGTATGATCAGAATCCCACTAGATGTTACAAAAATATGCTGATAAGGTTTTATTTAGACACTCTCAGCCAAGAGCGCTGCAGCGCTCGATCAAGAGCTCATGTCATCGGGCGCCTTTTCGATCGATCAGTTGATGGAGCTCGCTGGACTGTCGGTATCACAAGCAGGTAAGCTTCATTTCTCTTGACACATGCATCATCATGTTTCTACAAATACAATACTTGAAGCTGCGTCAAGCTGTCAGCTAACCAAAGTCAGTCTTCAAGCTCCAGCCGCTGAACAAGGGCAAGAGAATCCTGGTCGCTTGCGGTCCAGGTAACAACGGCGGTGATGGGCTCGTTGCTGCTCGACACCTCTTTCATTACGGATACCAGCCAACCATTTATTACCCGAAGCAGAGCAAGAATGAATTGTACCAGGTGAGTTGCTGTGGAGCCAAAGACAGACCATGAAACTGTGCATGATCCTGACTTGTGCAGCGTCTAAGAAAGCAACTCGAGGATCTGAAAGTACCCTTTACCGATAACTTCCCTAGCGCTTTGAAGCAGACTGATCACGTTGTGGACGCCATCTTCGGCTTCTCATTCTCCGGCGAAGTTCGTGAACCTTTCCCCAAGGTCATCGAGGCATTGGAGGCTACGTCAATTCCTGTGCTGGCAGTCGATGCACCCTCATCATGGAGCATTGAAGACGGTCCGCCAGAATCTGGGCCAGGCAAGGGCTTCATGCCGCCTGCGCTCATCAGTCTGACCGCACCAAAGCCGCTCGTCAAGCACTTCAAGGGCAGGCACTTTCTCGGCGGGCGCTTCTTGAGTCCGGAAATGGCAGAGAAATACAACCTGGACATTCCGAAATATGAAGGATTGGACCAGGTCGTGGAGGTACCGGTTGAGAGCGGGAAGCTGTAGAGGGCCTGACGATTGAACATGCAACTGGATGTTAATGACCTTGGTGGATGAAGCTATGATCCGGGCGAAGTCACATATACTACCGCCAGCAAAACTATTCAATGACCAAGCAGTTAATCCCCGTTGATGGTGGTGCTGAGGCTGTTCGCGAAAGTACCTCCTCAGTTGCGACTAGCGTGATTTCCCCGCAGAGCCGCGGTACGGCTACCAGCGGTCTTATCGTGTCATTCCAAGCTGTATGCTTTCAACCCCAGACTTCGGCACAACAGCATTGCTGCCGAACCGTAAAGTCTCGAATATCGTGTGTTCTGCTTCCTCTGTGACTTGTATCTGTTCTAAGCAAACGACCGGTCTTGCTTGCTGAATTTGACGCCCTTGAAGTCTGCCCTACACGAAAGGTACCAAGAACATAAATGTGCAAACAAACACGGTCTGATGTCTGTATTATAGTAGAGACCTTGGGTCCCGAGTCACAATGGTTCCTAAAGCACCCTCACGCGAAGCGCTCGCCCTCCTCAAGAACACTGTCCGGCCTTCGAGAGCTGTTGGAACGCAAGCACAATGCCGATTACTATCCTCTTCATCCCGTCCGGTTGTCCCGCGCACCCCATGCACTTCCTCGACCTACCAAAGCTCAAGAACTGCAGCCACATTCACGCACTCGCACCATGCTGAAGCCGTCTCGATCATTCCTACTGCAGTCGACACCAGCTCAACGGACTTCAAAGAGAACAAGCGCCAGATGGAAGAGGCAACGAACAACTTGGTCGATTTGCACGCAAAGATTGCGCAAGGCGGTCCGCAGAAAGCAAGGGATAAGCACATACAACGAGGCAAGATGTTGGTCCGGGACCGAATAACGGCTTTGATCGATCCGGGCACACCGTTCCTCGAATTGAGCCAAATGGCCGGCTACGACATGTACCAGGGAGAAGATGTACCCGCAGGTGGCATTGTCACTGGTATTGGTACTGTCAGTGGAGTACAGTGTATGGTAGTGGCCAACGATGCTACTGTAAAGGGCGGAACATACTACCCAGTAACTGTTAAGAAGCATTTGCGCGCCCAAACAATTGCGCAGGAAAACCGACTGCCATGCATCTACCTCGTCGACTCGGGTGGTGCTAATCTGCCAAACCAGGCAGACGTCTTCCCAGACGTCAACCACTTTGGACGCATTTTCTACAACCAGGCGCGCATGTCAAGCATGGGAATACCACAGATCAGTGTGGTAATGGGCCCATGTACAGCAGGTGGTGCCTACGTTCCTAGCATGAGTGACGAGAACATCATCGTCGAAAACCAGGGGCACATTTTCCTCGCTGGTCCGCCACTGGTAAAGGCTGCGACGGGCGAGGTTGTTTCTGCCGAAGATCTTGGTGGTGGCAAGCTCCACAGCGAGATCTCAGGTGTCACGGACTATCTCGCAGTGGACGACGCGCACGCTCTCGTACTTGCGCGGAGAAGCGTTGGCAACCTCAATTGGCATCGCAACCAGACCATCCCTGCACCACCGACCTTCAAAGAACCTCTATACGACACCACGGAGCTCTCTGGCATCGCTGGCACCAACCTTCGTAGACAAATACCTGTTCATGAGGTCATTGCGCGTATTGTTGATGGGTCGTCATTTTCAGAGTTCAAGCCGCTCTACGGATCAACGTTGGTCACTGGCTTCGCAAAGATCTATGGCCAGCCTGTGGGTATTGTGGCAAACAACGGTATCCTCTTCAGCGAGAGCTCTCTAAAGGGTGCCCACTTCGTTCAGCTCTGCGGTAAACGTCACATCCCCTTGATCTTCCTCCAGAATATCTCTGGCTTCATGGTTGGACAAGATGCGGAGAAGGGTGGTATTGCAAAGAATGGAGCAAAATTGGTCACAGCGGTCAGCTGTGTGGATGTCCCCAAGTTCACAGTTGTTATCGGATCAAGCGCTGGAGCTGGTAACTACGGCATGTGGTAAGTCAAATTCACATTCAAGTGAGGTTTTGAGCTCGTGCTAATAACTCCATAGTGGTCGGGCATACTCTCCTCGTCTTCTCTTCACCTGGCCTAATGCAAAGACGTCTGTTATGGGTGCCGAACAGCTCTCTTCAGTCATGGAGGCTGTAGGCAAGCAAGCTGATCCTGCGCTCAAGGCACGGATCGAGCACGAGAGTGAAGCCACATTTGGCTCCGCAAGGCTGTGGGACGACGGCATTATTCCCCCTGAGCACACCCGGCGAGTGCTCGGTATGGGTCTGCAGATGGCATGTGGCGGCCAGAACACGGGCGTGGAGAAGGAGAGCACCTGGGGCGTATTTAGGATGTAGTCATCGACCTATGAAAAGCACATGCCATTTGTTTCGTACTTTACTACATTCGTCTACGCGAACCATCAAGCGCGCGCGAAAGCGTTATGCCGTGAACGTTTTAGCGGCTAGGCAAGGCTGATCAGGTTCCTCTTGGGAGTACTGCTGCATTCAAGCACTCCACAAGCTCCTTAGCATATGTCTTGTATACAAGTCCCGTGTGACTTCGAATGACTGTCGACGGTTCTGCGGCATCTGTTTGCATTACAATGGCCCCCATACGTGCGCCCCATCGATGCGCCCCAGCCTTCGCTCGTTGGACTCCGGGACCTAATCAACCTCTCTGCAGGATGCGCTGAGCCACCCTCGCCCCTCCCTCTCGGGAACCATTCGTATGACTCTCTATTAGCAGGCCGATTTGAACGACTAGGATCTTTGCTGTGCCGTGTTCCGATGCGAGACGGCAAGCAGTCAATCAGCAGTCGCTGCTGATCGTGAAATTGGGAGCCCCTCCAGATGTGATTCGCCGTCCTTCGTACTACACTCGCGTGCTTACGCCCTGCAAGGCAGCCCGCCTGCATGAGCAGAATGCGAATTATAGTAGTACGCATTGGGATGCCTGAAAGCGATAAACGGGCGGCGCATTACGTCGTGATAACCACCGCGCCGTCTGCACCACATTCCTCGTGGTACAGCAATTAGCCCAAGTTGGAGCGTACCTGCCTTTCCTCTGTCACTCTTTCACTCTTATTCGTGTTTCAGTCTATAGTCTGTTTGCTCGCACCTTCCCCACCTTCTCGCACGTCTGCGGGGTCGCGTCTTTCCATCTCTTCCACCGATTGAGGCGCATCCCCATGTTGGCCTCGCAATGAAGCTCTTCAGCCCTACGCAAGCGCTAGCGGCGCTCTCTTTACTGTCGCTTTCTTTTGTGCGACAACATGTAGGAGCTTTGCAGTTGGATCCGAAATCTCCTGGTACATAGGCTCTACTCGCCAATACGATTCGACTGTCGCTAACAAGGCTTGCAAGAATCGATCAAGAATGTTTCCGCACTGGTCGCGAAACAGCTCGTTGCGCAGTATGCGACTCGTAACGAAAAAGGCATCCAAGTCCTCGGAGGCTATCCCGGCATATTGTATCCGCCGTACTACTGGTGGCAGGCCGGCGCCATGTTCGGCACTCTTCTGGACTACTGGCATTACACGGGCGACGACCAGTACAATGACATGGTTCGCGAGGGACTGATTCACAATTTTGGAGAGAATCTCGATTTGGTAGGTGTTGCGCCGACAAGAAGTTGCGGGAGGTCCGTCGCTGACAATTGCTAGATGCCATCAAATCAGTCGAAGAACGAAGGCAACGATGACCAAGTCTTCTGGGCCTTCTCCATGATTGCTGCAGCCGAATACAAGCTCCCTGACCCTCCAGACGGCCAGCCTGGATGGCTAGCCATGACGCAGTCGGTCTTCAATCAGTTCCTCAACCGGTATCAGAAGGAGGTTGCGGATGGCAATTGTGGGGGCGGGATGCGATGGCAGGTTAGTGCGCCACGAAAAGTTCGGAGAACGTATACTGATCGAATTGTACACGCAGATCTATCCATGGCTCAAGGGCTGGAAGTACAAGAACACAGCTTCCAACGGAGGCCTGTTCCATCTCGGCGCTAGACTGGCAATGTACACGAAGAACGATACTTATGCGGCTTGGGCCGAGAAAGCCTACGACTGGATGGCAGCAAGCCCATTGCTCAATCCCGAAGACGGCACCGTGAACGATGGTACGTCGATCGAGACCACACCAATGTGCAAAGACGCGGATCATACCCAGTGGACATACAACTACGGTATCATGATTGCAGGAACGGCATATGTGAGCAGATCAGATCAAGGGAGAGGTTACAGCACTAACGCCTGTAGATGTACAACTATACAAATGGTGCTGAAAAGTGGAAGAAGGCACTGACAAACTACATCAACAAGAGTCACGATATGTTCTACCCCCCGGACAAAGGCGGCATCATGGTCGAACCCTGTGAACATTTTGGGATCTGTAACGCGGATCAAGAGAGTTTCAAGGCATACCTCGGCCGTTGGCTCGGAACATCCATACAGATGGCGCCGTTCACGTACGACATCATCATGCCTGAACTCGAAAAGACGGCCGTGAGAGCAGCGCAGACCTGCAACGGGCTATCGAACCACAACGGTGGCAACTTCCAATGCGGCATGAGATGGTACACGGACGGCTACGACGGCAAATACGGTGTCGGGCCTCAGATGAGTGCGCTCAACATCATCAGCGTGCTGAACGCCGCCCGGGCACCAGCGCCGTACACAGGAAAGACGGGCGGAACAAGCCAAGGCGACCCGGGCTTGAATACCCAAGACGACTCGAAGAGGCTGCCAATCTTCCACGATGATATCACCACGGCTGACAAGGCTGGAGCTGCCATCATCACGATTATTGTGGCAGTAGTCTGGATCGGTTGCGCATGGTGGATGATCGCGACGTAAGAATGCCTTTGATACCCTTTCGTTCGACGGAGTCCGCATTTGCGGCTCTAACATGGCATTGAATTGGATACGGCTCACTTGGAATTGATGGGCGGCTTATGTATAGCACACAGTAATGCTATGTGTCTTCCAGCTCCAGGACTTGAGGATGGCATATTGCGGACAGAGCACCAATTCGTAATCTCTCGCTCCTCGCGCCAACGCCATTTTGGTATCATTAGATAGTGCGATTCATGGGTTTCGTTTGACAGACACGTTGGTGTGTTGATTAAACAACAAACACCTGCACACTCAGCTTTACTTCTTCAGAGCAAGATAATATGAGCGATTCCAATTCACTTCCACACTTACTTTCACGCTCACGTTCACCATGAGTTCAAGGTTCACATGGCAAACGCAATTTCCAGTTCTAAAGCTTCGATTTGCCGCCTCCCTTCAATCAACCGCCACACGACTGCAAAATCATCAGTTGAGCCGTCGACCACAGCCAAAATGGCTCCAAAGCGCAAGCATGATGAGTTCCTCACCGACGTCAAGTCGTAAGTCCCTAGCTCTTCGTCACGCCAGACACGACTAACGCAGACAGATTGCTCGACACCGGCAAGTTCTCGGATTTCACCATCACCTGCCAAGGTCGAGAGTGGAAGGTCCACAAAGCGATTGTCTGCACTCAGTCAGATGTCTTGGAAGCCGCGAGCAAATTCGGCAAGGTGAGAGCCAGTTCATAGACGGGGCCTGTTTGTTTATTGATGAAGAAATAGGAGGCTGGAGAAGCTAAGATCGACTTGCCTGATGATGATCCTGAGATTGTCGAGTACATGCTTCGATTCATGTACGAGCGCGACTATCGCCTGCCGTCTAATGATGAGCCTGGTCCGCACTGGGTATATTGCGAGTGTGGCGAAATCCTGAAAGGACTTAGCATCACGCACCAAGAGGAAGCCAGAGAGAAACAGGTTCGGATCTATGAATGCAGTGTAGCAGCGTTGCAAGTGCTGCGCGAGCACTACCCGGGTCTATTAGAGGTTTGTGATGACACTGAGAACTGTGTTGCGTGTACTAATTCCATATAGGAACAATCAGGCGCCGTCTTTTTTGTAAACCTATGTGTTGAAACCCCCAACTTGGTAAAGGAATTGGTCTCAATGCCCCTCGAGTACTATGATAGGGAATCGAATACATATCGCCAGTCTAGCCGCCCACCGACGGGCGACCTGGACCTGAGCATCCATACCAAAATCTATGGTATCGCCGACAAGTACTTTGTCAAGGGCCTCAAACAATTGGTGCGCGAAAATTTTCGGGAGTGCTTGGAGAATTCCTTTGCAGGCTGGAGCTTCTACCAGGCAGTCAACCTTATCTTCACCACAACTCCCGATACGGATACTGGACTTCGAGATCTCGCTGCTGAACGAGTCTCGGAGGAGAAACGCAAGTACCGTCTGTGCTTTAATATGGACCTCAAAACCGCGCTGAAGGACATTCCGGGTCTGGCTTACATGGTGTTGAGCTACGAAGACATGCGGCGCCAGGATGCGGAATTTGCTGAAGTTTGAGAGCACCGCGCAATTTAGGGAAGGTGACTGGTGCTGATGGGATTGCTTTGGATGTTCACTTGTAGCGGGGAAATGTTACCTGCAATCTGGGGCGAGAGGTCTGGTGAACTGGTATACTAGCGCACGTGATAGCGCGAGCGCGACGCGTCGGGCGTGAGTGCTCCTTCCTCAACTTGAGCTGGACCCACTTTGGCGTCATACCTTTTCCGCGTCTAATTAATTCTCTCGCGTTCCCTCCGCTCATAATCTCCTACTTGTTCTTTCTATTACAACGTCGGATAACCTCAACTCACTCACCGTGGCGGCGCTGGATTACTAAACACCATGGCATCTTCTCCTCAATTTGCCCAATGCACTACTTGCGATAAGGCTGGAAAACTAATGTGTAGCGGATGCAAATCCATTCACTACTGCTCGGCCGCGTGCCAGAAGATGGACTGGCCGGTTCACAAGATCATTTGCAAGGACTATACACAGTTCGCCACAACTCGACCCGACCTCGACCATCACAGCGCCATCTACTTCAGCCCCAATGAGCCAAACCCGCGCTTCATGTGGCTACGTTTCGAATCTGGTCACAACTACCCCGTCCTGGAGGACCTGGCACAGCTCGGTGTCAGCAAGGAGCGGATCAAGGCACACGCTTTTGAAGAGTTTGCGACGAACCCGATGCTTGATCGCCATATTGAGCCACATCATATTCTTGTCTCTTTGCCTGAGGCGAAGAATCTCTGTCCTTGCTGTACTACGGATGTCGACCCGAACGGAAGTCTTGTGAAGGTCGACCAGGTACGTAACTACACGTACGAACTGCACATGAGACATACACTAACTTCGTACTCCAACATCCTAGGAGCTTGCTGATTTCTTTCGTGGTCCAGTCCTTGCGCTTGGTACTCATTGCGAGGCCGACTTCAACAAAAAGTCTTCTGATCTCGACCTTGGACCAGTCGACTTCCGGCACGTCGTCGACAATCTTCGTATGCTCTACTGCCAATGCGAAGATGACAACCGACACACGCTCACAGGTGGACCATCAAAGGGAATCAAGGCTGTTCGGCTCAATTGCGTGGGCGACACCGATTTCGTTGGCCGGCCAATGCATGAAGCTGTGCTTGAGCCTAGACCCACGCTCGAGTTGGGCACCGAGATTGCTACTCCTGTTGCAGACAAGATCGGTTTGCCGCTCATCGTCCGCAAGATGCCACCTGCTGTGGTGTGGCGCGATGGTCGTCGACCTTGCCGCATCAAGAATTACCGCGCCGCAATGCTGAACCCGCCCGATCAACCTGGAGACACTGGCTCTCTCATCCTTGTGCGCAAAGATGGCAAGCCTCTCCACCCCATGCACGTTCAGGCTCTGATTTCATATACCTCTACGAAATTGAAGGACCCCAATCATCCCATCAACGCTTGTCTTCTTGCCGAGGATCTGCTAGCCGACCGCATCACCCAGATCTCGAAGGAAGACTTCCAAATGTGGTATGCAACTACCTGGAAGAAGATTTCGATTCATACCGCTCTGATCCCCTCACCTTTCGACACGGAAGGTGACTCAGAGGCTGACGACGGCGATTGGACTACGGATGAAGAGATGGGCGAGAGCGAGTGAAGGCCCAGGGTTCACGAAGACTGGATCATTCATACTCTGGCAAAGGATGTAGAGATTAAATTCATGTGGTATATGTTTTCTTTCGGATCAAGAGTATGTAATGTCATCGGTGGTGTCTGTTCGGACGCGAATGCGCCAAATTTCGAATGTTTCTAGTATCTCGGTCCAAGTAGCTTAGAGCGATCATGTCAAGCACAATGAATACTACAATCTAATTGTATCGTGCTAGTTTCCTAAGTTGAGGTAGAATCAAGTGGTGAGTTCGGTGCCGGCCGCTTACGGCACGGCTATACGCACTGAGTGAAGGTGGACTACAGGCGTTTGTCCGCCATCACGTGCACGAAGATTTTGTTTTGGCGAGTAAAAGCCTCACCTGCAACCAACTACGCAACTCCAACTCGTTTCAACTGCTCCGGGAGCCTGCCAACTTGAGCCAAGCGCGACTATGGCCGAGAATACCGACACGAAGCACTGCGCCATGTGCACGAATCCGAGCACGAACAACTGCACAGGTTGCGGTGCGATCCGCTACTGTTCTACCGCGTGCCAGAAAGCCGACTGGCCCGTCCACAAGCTGCTCTGCAGCTCCTTCGCCGCCGGCTTCAAGGACACCCAGCGCCCAACTCCCGTCCATTATCGTGGAATCTTCTTCGCAGAGGATGAGGAGAAGCCTCGCCTCGTTTGGATCCACATCAGGAGAGGTCCGGATGGAGAGTTCCAGGTCAACATTCTGCCTGTACTTCCCAACCCTGTCGGCATGCAAGCACGAAAGGAAGTCGAGATCAGCGTGTTGCTCAAGCGCCCGCTTTCCAAGGTCATCATGGCCTCATTCAGGATGCGCCGTCGTTCAGACGGGCATCAAGAGTCTTACGGCCAACCAACAAAGAGCTTTGGGAAGATCGATAAAGAACTAGGTGAATGTTTCAAGGGCCCAATGTTCTTGTATGGCATCGAATATATCGATAATAAGCCCAACAAGCCCGCTGATCTCGATCTCGAAGACTTGCGTCATCTCGTGGATCACTTCCGCGTTCAGCATGACAATGCTTTCCGAGAACATTACGAAGAGATCAGCAGTCAGGGTAGCAAATGTGTCAGAGTGAATTGCGTTGGCGATCAGATCGTCTTCGGCGACCCAGAGTTCGAGGCCATTAACACACACGCGAGCTTGTTCACTCCTACCAATGTCGTAGTCATTCACCCCGTTGCCAAGGCACTCGGACTCAAACTCATACTTGCAAAGAGCCCGCCTGCGCTCAGCTGGCGCGGCCGACGCTTCGACGGCAAGCTGGCTAGCGCAGCGCCGCACTTCAACTTGCTCGCTTCCTACATGTTCATGCGTTCCAGCGACCCTGTGGAGGAAACAAAAGACTCTTTTGAGACGCTCATAGCACATGGGTCGTTCATTGTGGCAAGGTTGGACAAGAAGGAGTTGAGGCCGGAGCATGTGCAGGCTCTGTCTGAGTATTTGATGGCTACGGCATGTGTCCTGGGTAATGAGACTGGACTGGGATTCCTGGAAGCACTTTCGAAGGAAGGTTTCATCAAGTACTGGGAGGCGTGGAAGGAGAAACATCCGGAGGCTAAGGCTGTGCAGTCGCCTTACGATGTCTAGACTCGCGGCTAGACAGGAAGGGTTGGAAATCTTGACGAAGCTCTGGATTCTACCTTAGCTTGGCGGGCTTTCAGCAGCTGCATT
>Ga0265780_10009911_pt1 | contig 11388 bp, 10 predicted proteins | sample P1T30metagenome_FD_192432 | JGI IMG/M metagenome (GOLD analysis project Ga0265780, IMG submission 192432) | Plant litter microbial communities from East Loma Ridge, Irvine, California - P1 T30 | ecosystem: Environmental > Terrestrial > Plant litter > Unclassified | place: USA: California... | reverse complement strand
TACCATTCCTTGGACGCCTTGTGTTTCTTGTGGTGTTTTCCCTTTTTTCCCTTTTTATGCTTGTGTTTTTTGTGTTTACGGATGATGAAGTCGTTTTCATCCACCACCTCCTCCTCCGCCATATCCTCTACTTCTCCTTCACCATCGTCTTCTACTTCCGACTCTTCCTCAACATCCTCCTCGCGTACATCAATAGTCTTGGTCTTGCCCGTGGAAGCGCCAATCTTGCGCGCATACTCGACCCACCTCCTCACGGTAAGATCCTTGAACCCACGGTCTTTCTTCGTATCATACTCCACCTCGAACACAAACTCATTCGGATGCGGTTCGGGTCTCGGCTGCTTACCCTGGTGCTTCTTGTGCTTGCCCTCATTCCACTTCTTGTTCTCGATCATCCCATCAGGACTGACACCGAATCCGAATATCGCGCTAACAGCTTCGTTGTTGATGGAGAGACGGTCGTGGATGGCTGCATCGGGCGAGGGCTCGAGGAAATCGTTATTGATGTGTGTGAGGTTTGCGAAGTACTGGATGTGACGTGTCCATGTCAGGGTCTGCGGGGAATAGGCTGGGCCTGGTGGAGAGGATTTCGAGGGGCCGTCTGGGACTTTGAACTTGTATTTCCGGGGCTTCTTTTTGTCCTTTTTGCCCTTGTGCTTCTTTCGCGTTGTTTCTACGTCTTCGTCGTCGGTATAGTCGTAGTTGTCATACTCGTCGTAATCCGTGGGGGTAATCGGGAGTTGCTCGGCTGGCATCTCAATCGTGGGCGGGCTGATTGGGCTAGACGCTACACTGAGATGTTCCAAGCCAGTGATGTTGTACTCGATGATGCGGAGGGTGGGGAAGTAGTTCGGTACTACGCTGGGTGAGACATGTGTTACCGCGTAACGTTCGGCGTATCTTCCTCCAATCTTCTCGAGATACTTCTTCCTCTCTTCCTTCTGGTCTTTTGACGGCTTCGAAACCATGGCCATGAGCCACTCCCACATCGACTCTTTTCCCTCCTCGTCATCGACATTCTTCGAGCGCGACTTGTTGTTCGATTTCGGCGGGGGCGCAGGTAGTTGAGCCCAAGCCTCCCGCAGATTGAGCAGATAATCCGACGCAGATGCCACCGTCACCTCACCATCTTCCAGGAGCTGAACCCCATCAGCCAGAGCAGATCTGCCATCCAAAGCTCCCATCTTGCCATTCTCCGTGTCCTTTTCAATATGCTCGAAATCCTGCAGCATGAAGTGATCGATATTCATGTGTCCGAAAAGGCTTCCCACAATGACGTCTCGGAACTGTCGTCCAAAGAGCGTGTACTTCTGCCAACAGGTCTCGTCCCAACTCTCCTTGCTGTCGACGCGAGCAGGCGGTACGTGTCCGATGAGAATGGCTTTCATGCCGCGATCGCGCAGAATATCAAGCTGAATGCGCAACCATTCCATGTGTTCGTAGCCGGGTTCGCGTTTCTTTGCGCAGCCATCGACGGCGGAGTTGGAAGTGAAGAAGTACCTGCGCGTCTTAGTTCTTGCCCTAGAGATCACGTTTCTTTCCCCACTTACATGGTGTTTAAGCTGATGACGGACAGCTTCCCAGGAATCACCTCGACCGAGAACCAGCCTCCTTGCGCAAACTGATGTCGTTGCGCCTCGGGTATAAAACCGCGCCAGATGTCCAGAAACTCCGTCGTCCACCTATTTGGTCCGCTCGTGAAGATGTTGTGTGGCAAGATGTCGTTGTTCCCGAAAGTCGGTACTATGGGTATCGCGAAGCTGTTGGGCCCTTGGCCGTGGCCGCTCTGTCCAAAGACGTCCGCAAACTTGGAGACCATGTACTCGTTCTGCTGCACGACCTGCTTCTGCGTCCGCGGGATCTCGTCATCGTTGTCGTGTCGCGCCGAGTCGCCGGTCCATATAACAAAGTCTACATCGTCTTTGATGTTGTCTTCTATCCACTTGAACGTCTGGTTGACGAGCGCAAAAGGGGAGTCGCATCCTGTGGTTTCTGCGCCATAGAGGCCAGCGGGTCCGCGTTTGCGATGGCACGCAGCGTCGGCTTCTGTGCTCGAATATGTCTTGTAGAAAGGGTCTGGGTGAAAGTCTGCGGCATGACGTTAGTCGCGATATCAGCCCCAGGGATCAAATGGCCGACGTACCCGTAATATGTAGGAACCTGCCTGTAAGCTTTCGTCGCCCATCCGCGTCTATGGATCGGGAACCCGCAGCGCGGCTGTTTGCTGCATCGCCAGCCGCGTTAGGCGGGGCCGCGGTCGCGTGTGCCCAAAAGAGCAGCCCGCATAGAGCTGCGTCCCGTACGCGCAGCATGTGTATCATGATGGAGTGTTGGAGCGAGGCATCTGCGTAGGCTTCGTGGATGGCGCGCGACTGTATATTCGCACAGGACTCTACCATGCAAAAGCGCCGAAGACACCCTGATGGCGCCCGCCGGGGAAGCAAGGCGCAACAGGGAGCCACCGCTGCGAGCACGATCCTTCAGCGACCCTTGTCATTGGAGCGTCATCGCCCTCGCACTAGACACTCTCCCACACAAACCCCAGCCAGCGACACACATGCCCTTCCCCACAGCCACAGGTGTCTCACTAGCAAACGTACGCTGCTGATCGCGTGACCTCAGAATACCGACAATCCTCGCGCTCCATCAAATGCCTCTGCGAATTCTCAATCTGCCGCTGGAAGCTCCCCGAATATCCCTCACCGCTTGGCTTCCAAGCCACGTGTGGGCCGTTGGAATACTCTAGACAGCCCAGCAACCAGCTTGTAGGGTTGTAGACCGTGAAGATTGGGCAGCAGATGACTCGCGTGACCACAGTTCATCCTTCAAGAAGCCAAGGCTGCAGTCAGTAATAATACCTCACCATCATCATGCAGCGAAGCGAAAGCGTGATGTGTGTAGTCCATTGTCATCTTGCACAACCGCAAGTGCTGAATCTACATGCTACTAATGATACCCTCTCCACAGAGACACCTTCCATTCTTGTAATGTAAAAGCGCACTATCCCAAGTGCCGCCATGTTCTTCAACAACCTGTACGCTAGTTTTTATTTGCGCCGCCCTGCGAAAATCTTGAACACCGGGGCGCACCCTGATACTGGGCTGTCCATGCAAATACAATAGAAAGACGAAGAATCAAACAGTGCCCGTAACTAGTCATAACTTGAGTAGCCAACCGAGCCGAACACCTACGCTATGCTGCAAATATACTCGACGGCGTGCCACCGTAAAAAATCGAAAACGCCATATGCCCATGGTAGATAATGTGGAATGATGCGTGAGCATCATGTGTGTGTATGTGTATACGTGGAGAAGTGCTCAGGCGCCGTTGTTCTGGCCGTTCGTCGGAGCCGCAGCCGCACCTGGCTTTTCAGAGGTGACCATCTTAGTGTACATGCCCTTGACCGATGCGACAGTCACACCGGGCCGGGGCCAGTGGTGGTTGATCGTGAAAGTCCTATCATCGATTAGTATGAGTGTGTGAGAAGTTGATGAACATGCTTACCATAGACGATCCTCGAGCTCCTCATTCTGTTTGGTGTTTTGACGGATGAAGTTGCCGATAGCAATCAGCTCTTGTTTGAGGATCTTGAGCATCCCTTCCTTCTGCGGGTAATTCTTCGGCGTCGCCTTTTTAAGGCGGCTGAGATTGTCGCGAACAGGTCGGAGCTTACGCTCAAGGAACTCGTCTGCCTTCTTCTCCTTGGGCTTGGGTGTTTCCACGCTGCGGTCAGGCACTTGGCTCTGGCTATGAGAGCGCGGGCGGTCTTCAGAAAGGCGAGGCCGATCATCCTTAATACGCGGCCTATCAACGTCGCCACTGATCTTTCGGCGATTCTCTGGCGTGCCGTTCCGATCAGAGGTGTGGGCACGACGATCAACGCTGTCGCGGTCATTGCGATGGTCCTTGCGGGAGTCCGAGGGCCTGTACTGGTCGCTGTTTCTAGGGCGGTCATCACGTTTCCTATCGTGATGGCGGCCTTCAGTCCGGCTATCAGGACGTCGAATTTCGCTGCTGCTGTTCGCCCGATGCGCAGGACGTTCTGAATCCCGTCCTTGCATCTTGCGTGCTAAGCCAGCTGGAGCGGGGCTAGCAGAGACGCCCTTGTCTGTCCGGCGCGCAATGTTGAGCTGATGCTTCTTGTTGTTGCGGTGGTGGTTCTCCATCATGCGCTTGACATTGGGATCCGTTGTGCTCTTGTCTTTGAGTACAGTGAGGAGATAGTTCGCGCGACGAACCAGATGCACGGCGCCAGGAGACTTGGCATTCTTCTCTTCACCCTTCGTGCGCTCTTCCTTCTTGTCGACACGATGCTCTTCAAGATAGAACTTGTCGGTAAGACCAAGCTCTGGGTCGTCACGGATGGGAATCCATGCACCGTAGCCGTGCCGCTGGATACCGATGCAAAGCATGCCGTCTTCGCGTGCGCCCCAGGGACAGGAGTAGCTCGCAGGCTTGATGGCATCCGGGACGCGGAAGTTGCGCCACTCGGGAGTTGCCTCAACCGCTTCCTTCAAGACGCGCATCTCAATGGGGCGCTCAAGGATGGTCTCAGCGTTGACCTTCTTGACCTTGCCGAAGTCGAAAAGAACAGCCTTCTTGTCCTTTTTCGTGATAGGGCGCTTGGTCTCAGCCTCCAGGTTCTTGAGCCTAGTCTGCTCATCCTTGACGAGTTGCGTGCTCATGGAGATGATCTCATCAAGAGTGGCCTTGACGACCTCCATGTCGCGACCAACAAGCCTAGCTGCGCGGAGCATCTCTTCGCCACGCTCCTCGAGTGAACCATATCGGCAGTACGCGCCAATGAGGTTACGAGCCTCCTTTGTGTTGAGAGGCCGCTTGGGGTCGCGCTTGACGTTGTCGTCTGGCTCAGATTGCTCGTCGTCGTCGGCTTCGACGTTGGTAGCCTCAAGGGCCCGCTTCTTGGCTGCTCGCTGCTCGCGTGCGCTTGCTGAGGCTGCCTTGCGCTTCCGTGGTGCGCTCTCTTCAAGAAGCTTCTGAGTCTCTTCCTCATCCTTTCGTTGCTGAATATCAGCCTTGACTGCCTCCAGCTCTTCTTTCGGAATGATGTCGTCCCACTCGAGATCGATCTTAACATCGGTGTACTCAAAGTTCTTGAGAAACTCTTCGCCACCATCAGATGTAAGACCGGCAGCCTGCTCAGTCTTGTGCTCCTCAGCGTTCTCCAGGACTGAGTCAATGTCGAGCTCTTCCAGCTTCTTCTGGTTGCCAGACTGCTCGAACATCTTCTGTCCGCGGCGCTTGAGGATGTTGTTAATGTCGTCGGCGGAGTTGGGCTCTGCTGCTGCACGACTCATCTTGTCGTTGAGCTCCTTCTGCTGACGATCGGTGACACCACGCTGGATTGTAATAAACTCCAGCATGCGCTTGTTACGAGCGCGCTCCAGAATCTCCTCTTCGATGGTGTCTTTGGAGACAAGACGGTAGACGCTCACGGGCTTCTGCTGACCGATACGATGAGCTCGGGCCATGGCCTGCAAATCCGCCTGAGGGTTCCAATCGGAGTCGAAAATAACGACAGTATCAGCGGTCATCAAGTTGATACCGAGACCACCAGCCCTAGTCGATAGAAGGAAGCAGTAGTCCTCGCTGCCCGGAGAGTTGAAATGATCGATGGCGATCTTCCTCTCTGCTGCTGGGACTGTTCCATCTAGACGCTGGAATGGGTAGTTGCGCAGCTTCAGGTAGTCGGTCAAGATGTCCAGCATGTGGACCATCTGACTGAAGATGAGTACGCGGTGACCGTCGGCCTTGAGCTTTCCGAGGAGTCGGTCCAGCAGCATCATCTTACCACTGGAGGTGATGAGGGCCTTCAGGGTCTCGTCCTTGGTCGCACCGGGCTTGACAAGCTTGTTCTCGGCGTTGGGGAAGAGCAAAGCATGGTTGCTAGCCTTCTTGAGCTCCATGACGATGTTCAGTAAAGACTGCTTGTGGCCGACTCCACCCTCATTGAGCGCCTCGTAGTTGCGCGTGAGGATGTTCTTGTAGTACTCAAGCTGGATGTCGGACAGCTCGACACGGAGAATCTTCTCAGACTTGGGAGGTAGGTCGTTCTCTACCTTCTCCTTGGTGCGGCGAATCATGTATGGCTGAATCGCTGAGCTGAGCTCGGCAAGCTTGTGGCTGGCGTCTTCCGAAGCAAGGTCGACATTCTCATCAACCTGGATCTTTCCTGGCATGAGGAAGTCCATTAGGGCAGCCAGCTCTCCAAGGGTGTTTTGAATGGGAGTACCAGTGATGAGAAGCCGACATGGTGCCTTGAACTGCCGAAGCCGGTCGTACAGTTGCGACTCGCGGTTCTTCAGTCGGTGCGCCTCGTCGACAGCAAGGAACTGCCAGTTGATGCTCTGGAGGAACTGCCAGTCGGCAAGGACGTACTCGTATGTGGTGAGGAGCACGTTGAACTTGATCTTCTTGGTGTTGCCGTCGACCAACAGCTCCTTCTCTCGGATGATGCTACGGGCTTCTTCCCTGCCGGTGTAGATGACATAGTTGACATCCGGTGTCCAGTTGTTGAAGGTGTCTGCCCAGGCAGGCATGGTCGACAAAGGCACGACACAGATCATGGGGCCGTCTTGCCTCCGATCGTGTCTCAGCCAGTTGATGAAGGACACCGTCTGCACTGTCTTTCCCAGACCCATCTCATCGGCGAGGATGACGTTTGTGCCGCGACACCAGTTGTGCGCAAGGAAGTTGACACCCTGAAGTTGGAAGGACCTCAGCTGACCAAACTTGATGTAGTCAGGCTGGGTGTCCAACTTGACGAACTTCCTGCGAGTGTTCGGGTTCGCCTCGCGGGCATCGGAAGAGGGCCGGTTCGATGAGCGGTCGAGGAATCGGTCAATCTCGGATTGCGATAACCGGCTGACGAGCGACGCGGGTTCCCAGGTACAGAACTCGTAAGTCAGTCCCTTCCCTGTACAGCGTTAGGTAATCCAGATAGGGGTGGGGTGAGTCGACTTACACTTGACAAAGTACTCTGTCTCGTCCTCGCCATCTCGCGAGTCGATCACACGCTCCACGACGTGGAAGTCGAGCTGGCTCTCGCGCTCAGCTTCGCGTGCAACCATGTGCTGCTCGTACTCTTCTGGGTCGGCGTTCTTGCGGCTGTAGACGTACATGTCGTTCTGGACAGGGCCCTTGTAGTAGTTGTCCAGCTTACGGTAGCCCTTGTACGAAGCTGCCGTCTTATAGTCTTCCCACGTGGAGTGGTAGTGAGCCTTGTCTTGCCATTTGACCTGAGAAAACGAGTTAATACTGCGTATTTGGAGCCAGGACTGTGAGCAGTGCTTACCAAGTACTCGAAATCCCGCTTGTCGAACGAAGGATCCATTTCTATTGTTTGTTAATACATGCTAGCACATGACCTCATGGGCTATTCTTACCTAGTCCATCCTTCGGCCGGTGGTCGAGGATCTTGTCGATGACGGGGCCAGCGTCTTCAGGCGCGGTCGCCCAGTAGTTGGGGGTCATCTCATCGTCCTCTTCCACGAACTCGTCCTCGTCTTCTTCCTCATTGTAGTTGGCGACTTGGACAGTGCGACGTGCAGAGAATCGGACCTCGGCCTGTGATGGGGGCTCGCGGCCTGCGGCAACGGCGTGCTGACGTTGGCGTTGCTTCTTGGTAGGGATATTGCGACGGGCGCCAACGTAGCCATCCGACTCGGAGTCGGAGCCAGCTGAGCGATAGACTGGTGTGGCTTGGTTTGAGGCTGGGCAGACGGGTTAGTACGACTTCAGATGGGCAGGTGAGAGTTGACAAACTCTTCCGCGAGGCTGTCCTCTGTCGCTTGCGGGGCTGATCAGAGCTGTAGTCTTCATCATCTTCATCATCGCTATCGACCTGCAGACTGTTAGTGATGCTTCTTCCATCAACTGGGGGTCACTTACGACGCGACGACTAGGGCGGGCACGACCCTGGACTGGAGTTAGCTCATGTACATGCAGACTGGAGATGCCACGTACGCTGCGACGCAGGCCATATAGCTCCGGGTTCTGTTCGATGTAGTCTTCCTTCTCATCGCTGGCCTTCCGCTTCGGCGGCCGCCTTGACTCTTCTGATGAACTGCGGGCGCGGTCGCTCTCTGCCTGTTCGGACGGCGGTGACTCAGAGTCGTAGTCGCCGTCCGGCTCGCCCTCTGCATCGACATCCTCCGACGAGTCTGAAGCAGCAGCTACCTCGTCGTCTTCGTCGTACTCCTCGCCCGGCGCGTCGACATCGGAGGCTGGGTCGACTGCGGCGGCTTCTTGCGTGTCGGACTGGTCGTTGTCGCTGTGTTGGGAGGAGCTATCGGCGGCCGTCATATGGGCTGCGAGAGGCGACAAATGGCCGTTTGTGTATGGTAACGAGGCGACATGGCCTGGTGAAGAGGGCATCATGATGGACGCGGCTGTGTGGATGGTCAGTACGATATTTCGACCTTCTGTGGGCTCCGGCGGCTCGGAGCGGGTGCGTTGGATAGAGCGCAACTACGCGATCCAGAATAGCCAGAACGCGACCAGGAACCAGGGCAGTGACTTGCACAATGGAAGTCTGATGGAATGCGGTCTTGGGGGTCGAGCGCCTGATGGGAGAAAGGCGGTGGAGTCGCGCGAGCCGGAGGGTGGGCGGGGAGAGTATGCACGGTGGTGGAGGGCTGATATAGGCGCTCTTTGGGCCGCGGAAGAGCGTGTTCTACGTGAAAGGCGAGTTGCTGGATGCGTGGGCGTGGTCTGGCGATGGGATTGATGGACGCGGACAAGGCCGCCGACCGGCGATATAGGCAGAACCGCGGGTGAAGCAGACGCGACGGGAGACTCAGAAGGGAATATACATACAGTCCATGGTCAAGATACCCTCGGTGTGAGAGTCGGGTGGGGGTTGGGGGTAGGGTGAGGTGTGGGTAGATTGTGGAAGCGGAGGTTCATTGCTAGCCCTGGAGAGAGGCGCGCGCTCGGGCCTTCAACCTTGCGCCTTTGTATGCCCCAATCACAAGCCGGCAAAATCGCTGACCCAGCGTGCTCGCCAACAACGTCAGTCAACTCTTTCATTGTTCTCTCCTACCCGTGCAGTCGTTGGCGACCTTCCCTTCACTCTCCGCCTCCAGCATCCGCGCGCGCCTCTCTCGCAGTGACTGTCGCCGAGTCCACCCACGCACTGCTCAGCCGTCACCCTCATCTCAGTTTGCGACTCCAGGGCCACCCACAACCGCAACCGCCGCAACAACAAAGCCGCCGCCAACATGTCTGACAAGCTCACCCGGTACGTCACATGCCGTGAAAGACCTCACCCACGTGTATTTGCTAACACCGTCCAGTATCGCTATTGTCAACTCGGACAAGGTACCCCACTACCCCTCCACACTCAAAAATTGATCACCGACTAACATGAGGATGTTCGCTTGACAGTGCAAGCCCAAGGCAAGTGCCACCCCTTGGTCGCGCCTCCCCAGTGCTAACACGTCCCAGAAATGCCGCCAAGAATGCAAAAAGTCGTGTCCCGTCGTCCGCACGGGCAAGCTGTGCATCGAAGTCGACAACTCGTCCAAAATCGCCTTCATCTCTGAGCGCCTCTGCATTGGATGCGGTATCTGCCCCAAGAAATGCCCCTTCGACGCCATCAACATCATCAACTTGCCCACCAACCTCGAGACCCAGGTCACCCACCGATACTCGGCGAACAGCTTCAAGCTGCACAGGCTGCCTATGCCCCGTCCGGGCCAGGTCTTGGGTCTCGTGGGAACAAACGGTATTGGCAAGAGCACAGCGCTGAAGATCCTCAGTGGCAAGCTCAAGCCCAACCTCGGTCGCTACGACAACCCGCCAGACTGGGAGGAGATCCTGAAGTACTTCCGCGGTTCTGAACTCCAGAGTAAGACACTGGTTTCTGGACAAAGGAGTCACTGGCTAACAACACACAGACTACTTCACGAAGGTCCTGGAAGACAACCTCAAGGCCGTCGTCAAGCCCCAATATGTCGACCAACTTCCCAAAGCTATCAAGTCGACCGAGCGCAGCGTCGGCAAGCTCATCGGGGCCCGCAGCCAGATGGAGAACCTTGACGAGATGATTGACGAGTTGGAGCTGCGCCACATCTTCGAGCGTGACATTGGACAACTCTCTGGTGGAGAACTGCAGCGCTTCGCCATTGCGCTTGTCTGTGTCCAACAGGCTGATGTGTACATGTTTGACGAGCCGTCATCCTTCTTGGATGTCAAGCAGCGTCTCGCCGCAGCCCGCAAGATTCGCAGTCTGCTCCGCCCCGACGACTATGTCATTGTCGTCGAGCACGACTTGTCCGTCCTCGACTACCTCTCCGACTTCATCTGTGTTCTCTACGGAAAGCCCGCTGTCTACGGTGTCGTCACACTGCCAGCATCCGTCCGTGAGGGTATCAACATCTTCCTGGATGGTAACATTCCCACCGAGAACTTGCGTTTCCGTGAGGAATCGCTGCAATTCCGCATCGCAGAGGCTGGTGACGAATACATGGTTGACCACAACCGCGGCTACAGCTACCCAAACATGAAGAAGACCCTCGGAAGCTTTGAACTCAACATCGAGACTGGTAACTTCACTGACTCTGAGATCATCGTCATGATGGGTGAGAACGGTACTGGAAAGACCACTTTCTGTAAAATGCTTGCCGGCGCTCTCCAGCCCGACGGCGACACCAAGATCCCCAAGATGAGCATCAGCATGAAGCCCCAGACCATCACTCCCAGGTTCCAGGGAACCGTTCGCCAGCTCTTCTTCAAGAAGATCAAGACCGCTTTCCTCAGCCCTCAATTCCAGACTGATGTTTACAAGCCCCTCAAGATGGACGACTTCATCGACCAGGAAGTGCAGAACCTCTCCGGTGGTGAATTGCAGCGTGTCGCTATCGTCCTGGCCCTTGGTATGCCAGCTGACATTTACCTCATCGATGAGCCTAGTGCCTACCTCGATTCCGAGCAGCGTATCGTCGCATCCCGTGTCATCAAGCGCTTCATTATGCACTCCAAGAAGACCGCCTTCGTCGTCGAGCACGATTTCATCATGGCTACCTACCTTGCTGACCGTGTCATTGTCTTTGACGGCCAACCTGCTGTCAACGCTCGCGCCAACAAGCCCGAGTCTCTCCTCACTGGTTGCAACTCTTTCCTGAAGAACCTGGACGTCACCTTCCGCCGTGACCCCAACTCCTTCCGTCCCCGTATCAACAAGGACAAGTCCCAGCTTGACCAGGAGCAGAAGTTGAGCGGAAACTACTTCTTCCTCGAGGATGATAGTTGAAGAGGTTTTCCACAATCAGAACACGCCTCCCTCCCAGCGCCGCCCACAAGGGCACGTCAAGACCGGGGTGACTAAGAAGGGCAATAAGAAGCGCGGCCTGAGAGGACGCACTG
>Ga0265780_10009910_pt1 | contig 11389 bp, 12 predicted proteins | sample P1T30metagenome_FD_192432 | JGI IMG/M metagenome (GOLD analysis project Ga0265780, IMG submission 192432) | Plant litter microbial communities from East Loma Ridge, Irvine, California - P1 T30 | ecosystem: Environmental > Terrestrial > Plant litter > Unclassified | place: USA: California... | reverse complement strand
ATGTTCAGATCATCGCTCAGGCTTCCGAGGATCAGCATTGGAAGATCAACTACGCAGATGTGATCGGGATCTGGAGGTTAGTCATATCGCGTCCTTACATCGCTCTGGTCGTCGATTGCTGACGTCGTTTATGATTAGGGCTGGATGTATCATCCAGAGTGACGGGATCTCCGATATCCTGCAACCTATCTACACCGAGTCACCTGGATTGAAGAACCTCTTGGAGAACCCCAAGGTGGCCAAGGAATTGCGTAAATCCTACGAATCCCTCAAGAAGGTCTGCAAGATTAGCTTGGAGAGCGACTCTATCAGTCCTGCCTTCGATGCTACACTGTCTTGGCTCAAGCAGACCGGTTGCGACTCCCTGCCTACCAGTATGTCTATCACCCGCTCGTGGATTTCGATCGTCCATTCGTGCGTGATTACTGACGGTAATCTATCTGTAGATTTCGAAGAGGCTGAACTCGATTACGTAAGTCAATGTCCAAAGTAACTGCCGAGATACTGTTACTTACCTGGTTCTTTTAGTTTGGTGATCACCAATACGATACCAAGGTAAGATTTAATGTCCCGTATATCGGAATGTGCTCCTCACCTGACATGACCTTGCCTCTACAGGACGAGAATGCCTTGGACCCGGTTAAGGGCAAGCACCACACCGAATGGAAGGTAAGTAGCATCGGGCCGGCCTTGTCTACCGACAAATCATGAGGACAGCGACTAATACTTTCCGGCACTTCTATCAGTCGACTTGAAGCAACTTTCTCGATCCTCGATAGGCTTAGTACTAGTATTATAGACAGCTCGATCTTTTTCCTGTATCCTTTCGTCATACAGTGTATCAACAGTGTGATTGAAATTTCGCCATCGCGCACATCGCCGGAGAAGGCGCTTCCTACCGAGTATCAGAACGCCTTGAAAGGCTCCAGAAAGATGTGGCTGTGAGCTTCTCCGTGATAGGCTATGTAATTTTGCCACTGAGTGATGATTCTCAGGCTGAAACAGCGGAGCCTTCGTTTACGGTCCCGATCGAGCAGTGGCCCTGTCTTCATATACTCTTGGCCTACAGCTGCGTTGACTGCCTGCGTTTCATTCCTTCGTGGCGATTCACGTTTTTGATGATGCGGCTTAGTGGGAGGTTTGTGACACCGACGGAGCCGAACTAGAAAGAAGCGCGGTATGGAAGATCACGCCAGCATATCTTGGCGCTGCGTAGCCAGCTATGAGATTCCCTAACCCTTAGGACACAAGGATGCTTTCCTCCAGTCGAACGGTCCTGTAATGTGTAGGAATCAAAGTGTCATTCCAGAGACATGTCAATCCAGTTTTGATCTTGAGTATGTTGCGGTCCGCCTGCTGTGACGCCGGTGAAACATGGCGGACAAGACTTTCAGTTGAGAACGATGCAACATGATGGTCACTCCAACTTATCCTACCACCACACTGTAAGGAATAGAACCGTTAATAACGATGGGTCAGGGCTGGGTCAGGGCTGGGTCAGGGCTTCCTTCTCGAATACCGCAAAAAATGACATGTCACCGATAGAGCGGGCTTAGTCGACGCCGGCGACAAGGATGAAACCGATGTCAACTTCCCTTGCGCGCGCGCAAAAAGAATCAGAAACGAATGAGAGTCGAACTCATGACCGATAGATAACTGGGACGCAGTTGCAATCTATCGCTCTACCCCTGAGCTACCGCTTCGTTCGAGCAGTCAAAAAATAGAACAACAAATCGTAGTTGACCCCTGAGCCTCACTTAAACTGGTTTCTCGGTAATGATCGTGTTGCAGCATTTTTGTCCCTCTTGGCCCGACAAGCTCTGCAGGATGCCTACAACATGTTGGACCTCCCTCTCGACCATCTTCATACCACTGAGTTGATCCTGAAGTCTGAGCCCATCTCATCAGTACCTTTTCTTGATATCTTGATTGCATACTGAAGCCTCACCATGGAAAGATGAGCCCAAATAAGAACGCACAAAGTAAACAAGGCACGGGATCAGACCACTGGCCACTCGAACTGAACGTCCTGTGACTTCGAGAAATGATCAATTGATTGCGACAGTAAGCTAAAAGCCACGACGTGACACTAGCTCTAGGCTTGAGGAAGATCAAACTGGCTTACAGCCTTAGAAGACTTATTTCAGCGTCAAGAACTACCTAGGCATACCCGCTTCCATACTTTCAAGCTAGAGATCGACATCAAGACGAGCTGCAACGATGCAGCGGATTTCCTATCCCGACTATCACTGCCCTCATCATCGTACAACCGCAACTTCGAGCTCATCCCGGAAAACCTTCGTACGACCTGTATCTAGCCCTTCGTCGAACTATGAGTTCTATCCCCTGGCGTCACTCTATTTCTGCGACTCTTGTGACGCCATCAGATGCCCCTCATGTGTAGTCGAAGAAGTCACCACATACTTCTGCCCAAATTGTCTGTTCGAAGTGTCAAGCGGTAGCGTCAGGACGGAAAAGACCAGGTCAGCTGGATTTCTCGTACGCTGAACAGGGCATCATGTTAATCGAGATTATCCCACCTTCAGATGCGCAAGGAATTGCTTTCTCTGCCCCGTACCCAATTGTACGGCTGTGCTCACGGTCACGACGGTCGAGCAGACGGGTCAAAGCTCTGATGCACCACCGAAATATACTCTACACTGTCCGATTTGCAAATGGTCAGGGGCTGAATTAGGATCCCGATGGATGTTTGACAAACCAAGTGGTATAGGTCGTACGTTAGGCGAGGCAGCAGGCGATTATAGCTGTGCAAGCTGACCTTCTTACCTCACAGATCAGGTTCTTGACCGAGAAAAGACAAGCACCGAAGTGTTGGAGTACGAGTCTCTGCAGAATCACTTTGACCGATATCTCCATACACTCAGGGCAGCGCTGGGTACAGGATCGGGGGATGCGCCTGGTCCTTCCTTCCCAACGGGACCGCTTGCCCTAGGCAAACGGCAGCCTTCTCGAAATACGGCAGCAGCAGCCATCGCCGCTAAGCTCGCTGCTCGTAAGGTCAGCGAGTCTCGTTTCTTCACTAAAACGGAAGACAGGATCAAACCGAAAAAGCCAAAGATCTTGCCGGTCCCGAAAAGCGAAGACCCTCCTGATTACAATTCGAAGCGATCCCGAAGTGATAGTCTCGACCGGTCTCACCTTCCTGCAACGGTCGAGGTGGGAGAGACGTCGACATGGGCAGATGACGTCTCGCTGCTACGTCAACTCGATGGCATGAGCCTGGTTTCCGCTCCTCTGCCTCTGGAAACAATATGGAGCACGCCCTTTTCGGCCCCTACTTCTCCGAATCAGCTGGTTCCCCAGCGAATCCCCCTTCGAGCAAAGATGTCCAAGCGATGCACTGCTTGCAATCACACTCTGATTCGACCGGAATCGAAGGCACAAAGTCTTCGCTGGAAGATCAAAACCCTGGCTTCTACATACATTCCTACAATCGAACTTGGCAACAGGCGAAGATTGGTTGGGAGACCTGCTGAAGAACCAGGATTTGGGAAGATCGTCGGCGGCACAACTGGTAGAGGTCTTGGAGAGGAAAAAGAAAGCCTACACGCACCTCTCGCTGCGAATGCCACTGTGAGTGCAAAGCGCCGCCTTGTCCCAACGATCGCCAGCTGATCATGTTTTGCCCAAAGTATGCGTATCAACTGGCTTTTACCAATCCGCTTCTCGAGAGGACATCCATCAGGTTGTCAGTGGGACATATCCAGCCGACATCACAGCTTCGTATCACTATGCACGACTTGGAATTTGAACTCGGTGCATTCTCCGAGCCTTGGGAGCTGGAAGCCGCCGGAGCGGATGACAAAACGCGGTCTCGATCGGGCGGTAGCGCAAAGACATCACGCACCGCCGTGGACAGGAAGGGCAATATCACAAAGGTGCCGTTGTGGGCTCATATCGGATCACAAGCGAGCTCGACATTGAAGGCAAGTCCCGATTAAGATACCGCGAAAAGCGAAACGGCTAACGAGGGATTGACTTCGCCAGTTTGACCTCAATGTCGACTTTACTTATCAAGCCGACGACGAGACTCACTCCGAGCATGTACCTCTGTCCCAGACCCGGGAAGACCAAGCGAAAGCACCCGGCTCGACGTGGAAGACATTCACCTTCCACATCAGGGTCAACCTCGGCACACTCGAGATCCCTCCAAATTTGCTGTATGACGACATGAGTTCACCATACCCAAATTAGCGTCGCTTTCCCCGGGTCAAAACCGTTTTCGTATCAGCGAACAGACTTGGTACCCGTTCCCGTCCGTTACAAAGCCATCGAGATCGAATCGGTTGGTCGTAATACAATGCTCATTCATATCCAAGTCAAAGCTCATGCAGCGTTACGCAATACTGTAAAGCCGAGCAATGTCAGTGCAAGTTCAAGACTGATCGTTATCGTTTGTGAATCCACTGACCCAAAATCACAGAATCACCACGCAGGAACATTTTTCTACAGCAACGATATATCAGCGAGGGCCCATTTGTGAGATGTGCTCGACAGCGTGCTCACGAGATGAATCGGTCCTTGTTGACCGGCTTCTTCCCCTTGCCCTTTGGTACTTCAGTCCACATCTACAATGGCGGGTAAAAGGTCAGCCATCGAGGTCTCACCAGCTTTAGACAGAGTCGAGGTCCTACTTCTTTGACGTTCTCCAAAACCTGTGATGAAGCCAAATCAAGGGTCAGTGAACAGTTCACAGGACGTTGACCATCGAAGCAGAAGACGCAGAAGGTTCAATGACACTGTTAGTGCCTTGTATAGCAGTAGCAGCATGGCGAAGCATTTGAGGGCGAGATAGACAGCTGAAATCGCCTGTCCAAGGCCGACGTTCACGTTCGACTTTTCGACCTGACGCGAACATCGTGGCTGGCTGCCCTGCATATGCCAAGCCTGGGCACCTTTCGACTAATGCTTGGTATTCTTTTCGATCCAAGTGTCGCAACCAGGAATACAGAAGCGGAGCACGTAACGAGACTCACCATGTTCGCGTGCCTATCAAACGCTTTCACCCTTGCCAACAGCTTCTTGTTATTTCTCAAACTGATCAAGACCTGAGTGTTGTTCCTGACGCTCTGTTGAAGTACCGACAGAGGACCTTGCGAGATCTCCTGCTCCTCCAATTCCTTGATCTGACCCTCGTCCATATCCGACTTGCTCATGTTGGCGAGTTGACTGTTGACGATCAAATCAGCTTCTCGCCCATCAGTATAAGCTGTAAACATCCGCACCTCATTTTGGAAAGTGAACAGTGAGTGTTATGTCTATCTGCAATGGATCTGCCCCTTCACTCTGTCGATGTCATGCCACACTGCCGTGAAAGAGATCTCTATCTAGCTCGACGTTCGACATGCATCAGTTGCGAACGACATCGACGGGAGCCGCGCGGACGCGCTAAAGGTTACGCGAGAATGCGCTTCTATGCCTAAACATTTACAACGTAATTATATTCAACGGGTTTGTAGTCCCGACTCAACGACCTGTACACCAATATTCATCAAGGCTCGTTCCAACCTAGCCGTCCTCTCTCGTAAAATCGTGTTGTCTGATTGGGCTTTGACAAGAAGCTGAGCCGTCGCCGCATCGGCTTCGTTGGCCCTTAACCGCTGAGATGTTTTCGGTGCCGCTTCCCAAGCGGGATTCCATGTGCTCGGGAAACGAAATATTCGGTAGTCAGATCCCTGTATACCTCCAGCTCCGCACGCAACTGTCATGCCTCGTTCCCGGATTTTGGAACAGAGATCTCGATCTTGCTGCCACCATTTGTTTAGGTTCTTCATCGGCTTCAAGTCCAGATCCACCAATTTGATGACACAAGGTTGTTCAGCAACCGCAGACAGTTGATCGATTGGCCATCGGAGCATGACCGAGCAATCTTTGAAGATGGCCGCGATAGCGTATGCCATGCAAGCATATCGAACGTTAGTCTTCCTTTGTCGTGTCAACGGGTCGGGAATGCCTCCACTACGTCGACCGCAGACATCCGCCCACTGGGAAGCACCTGGCTCGATGCACAATTCCCTGTTGAAAGGGGTTTCGGTGCGGTGACCTTCTGGGTTGGCAAGGTGGGCGAGCAATTGAATGTCCCCGCGATCATAGAGTTTCTGAAGATGAAGCAGCGTGTCAAGGACGCCAACGGAAGACAAAGCATTGTTGACGAGCCTCGCCAGCGCGAGAGGGTCGCGATAATCCCCTAGATTGGCATTTGGTTTGGCTTCAGCCGCCGAGTGTACGATCTCGCCGTCTACAAAGACTTTCATGTTGTTGCCCGCATCGCCGAGGGTCCATGCTTCAGCAAGACATTGTAAGGCCCGACTGCGGGGCGCGTAGTCTTTGCTGAAGAGATCGATTGGGCAGAATCCAGAGCCGGTATCGCCTTGACCGTTGGTAACGCAGCGTTTCATGCAGTATTTGCATGCTTTGGTCTTGATCGGAACGTATTCTAGGTCTGGACCTTCCAAAGAGGGTACAAACCCCGCTTTTGGCTTGATTTCAACGGCGATGTGACCCGCGCCACCGATAAGATCGTCCGTCAAAACGACTAGAGATTCTCGGTCACGGTCTTCTAGATCTGCATACTCGGACTGAAGTCGATGAGCGGGCCGATCCTTCTTAGAGTGATTACCCATCGCCCAGATCCAGAGGGAGTTTACTTGCATCTTCATGCGCATCGGTAGCAAGCCTCGAGCGTCTCTGTCCGCATGCCGAAGAACATGAGGAAGTAGCCTTTCTTGCCAGTGGTCATTTGGGGTTGTCGATTGTCGCCTTGGCGGAAGCTCGAACAACGATGATCTCCCAACCGGCGAACGTTTCTTGATTCTGAGCGCTTTGTCCTTGAAAACCTCCCGCCAGCCTCGATACACGTAAACGACGTTCGCGCCACCTTCCGACAAGTACTTCCATTCTTCAGGTCGGGTCTGCTGCAAAAGAGCATCCAGGTCTGTCGGTACGTCCGCCATAGCTGGATCTGGCGCCGACTGAACAGCATCCTGTCTTGAGGACGAGGGTCCCGCGACGGCTGCCATAGCGTGAGAACCCTCCTGCACTTCTACATCTGTTTCTCGCTCGTGACATGGCTTCTTGCGAGGGTCAGTCAATCGCGCTTCGCACTCTGAAACTTTCCGCTTTCGGGAGTCGCTTGGTGCGCATTGTCCAGCAACCGTTGGGGCTGAGGAGCCACGCGTTGGAGTGCTATCAAGCTCCTGCTTGAATGCAACCACCGGTGCAGCTGTTTCTGACACACGAGATGAGACGGCAGAGCCTCGTGGTACCGAAGGACTACCGGTATTTGCCGTATCTTTAAGACCCTTGCGCGCCATCGCATCCATGTGCTCAGAGACGAGACTTGTCGGAGGCGTTTGAATCAATGTGGAAGGTATGGTCGAGATGATCGAACCGCTAGCGGTATGTTCAGCCTCCACGAGGGACCCTGAAGTGTCCGAGGAGCGGGATTGTGCAGCTTTAGCAGCCAGATCTGCCCTTCTCTTTGCCATGGCTCTTTCTCTAGCGTTGTTCCAACTCATCGACGACGGCGATGAGGTTGTCTTAATCGGCACTACACTGGATACAGTGGGTGGTGTGTTGACGGAGGAGGATCGCCGTTCTATCGATTCGGGTACTAGGTTTGAAGGTGTGGTTGGAGACGAACGGCCTGCTACCGAAGTGCCAGGCTCGGCTTTGACTCTCACAGCGCTCCGTTCCGAGCGAGCATTAGACGCTGCGCCCTCCCCCGGCGTGGAAGCAGTCGCAACATCATTGCTTCGTATGCCGAAATTGGAGCGCAAATTTCTCATAGGCAGGACTGAAGGTCCCGGCTCATTGGTCTGAGCGGAATCTGTGATGGGGCCGGGTGATTTTGGTGAAGAAGTATCGAAGCTGAATCGACCGCTGCGTCCCGTGTTTTCGGTCACCTTATCCCCCCAGACTGATAATGCAGTTTTGTATATAAGCCTAGCAGGTTAGTGCGGGTGTTTCCAAATCGCCGACTCACCGAAATAATCACACGACTGCTTCTGCGAGCATATATAGAACGCTCGTCCTGCATTGGCAGCGGTCTTGCTGACCAGCCTCGTACTTGGCTTCCTGTGAGTTTCGCATAAGACCACCGGAGAAGATTCGTCGTCCGACAATTCTAGGCCTGGGGAGGAGATTGTGAAGTCTGGTGGTGCCGGTGGGGATGCCATGTTGCAGCTCAGTTAGAAAAGCTATATTCCGGCAACTTGGTTGTTTGGCAAGCGAATATTCGTCCCAACCCTGATAGCTATCGGATGCGGGACATCACTATGGTATGACGAGTCCCACTGCCATAGCGATTGTCCAGAGTTAATTCTGGTGGCTGCAACTCGGAGACGGTCCTTACATCAAAAGAGATCTAGAGCTTTTGAGATATACAAAGAAAGGTGAACTGGACTGTGTCGACTGAGGGATGTGTGATATAGATCGACTGATGCGACTTTGTAACCGGAATATCTCGGTCGTATTTTGCTTCCGCTCAAGGGTGGAGGTTCAGGCTCTTGTTGACGATTCGATCTTGAGGAACAATTAAGACGGTTTTAGTTGTGACGTTGAGTATATACCCCGAGCTGTCTGGAGTCCTGTATCTGACTCGATAGTCGCCTTAACCTCTCATTTTCAGCTCAGTTCTTTCACCAGGTATTTGGCCTTCAGAGCCGGAAAACAATGGCGCTACAAATGCCGACCGTCTCGCAGGTCGACCTGGACCAGGTTGCAGCCGTGAGTAAATCAATCCTTCCTGGCGCGACAGCAAAGACTGTCACTAAGATCCTTTGCGTTGCAGATGGTTTTGAGGCTGCATGCGCCTGAGACAGCCGGAAATCCGGAGTTGGCCCAAACGCTCCAGAAAGAAGTGCTAGACGTATTTGAATCGGATCATGCCTGGGGATTGACAGAAGGATTGTTGCAGCATCCTGTGAGTTAATGGTTCAGCTCGGATCAGCTCGAGAGCTTTTGATCTTACCTAGAGTTGCCCATGCAAGCATCAAATCGTACGATTCTCCGGCGCCCAGAACGGACACATCAAAATTTCTCGACAATGGTCAGTCGCTGGCCGCTCTACGGTCTTGCTCGCGAGATGCTCACCTCTTGCATCAACAGGGAGACCCTGCCTTCGGAGCTCCAGCCAGTCTTGCTACAACAGACACTAAACCTTACGGGCCAGGCGGCTTCGCCAGATTCGCCATATAAGAATGAAAACAGTGTCGTATTGAGAAAACTCTTCAGCTCCGTGAGCTACACGTCCGGTCTTGGTGGAGCCACTCGTACATTCGCTGATAACGCTACTATCCTTTCGCAGCTCGCAAGTCTCATACTGCGTCTAACCCCTAAACAGTGGCCAAATCCGCTCTTGGTGGTGGTGACAACGCTCGCTGGACACCGAGTCGAAAAAGCTCTCATATTTGAGTGGCTCGAGATTGCGATAAGGGATATTCAGCGTGGTGCTTTGATTGAGCCACGCAAGTGAGTGCTTCAGTCAACGCAAATCAGTATGAAATGCGTGCTAATTCTGGTACAGATCGGAGCTCTCGGCTGCGGTGTCGAAAGAAATACCCCTCGTCCTTAGCACGGTCGTGGAAACTCTGACAGGAGCAGGAAACAATTCTCGCGAAGTGGAAGCGGCATTCAAGTGCTTAGAAGCATATATCGAATGGGGTCTGAGGGGAGAGTGAGTGTAACACCGGATCTACATCGTCTCACCATCGCAACTGATGCTTGTTTTTGCTCAGGGAAATAACAGAACTCCTACCTACGCTTCTGCACCTGCTCAATACGCCTTATATGAGTCAAGCGATTGGAGTTCTGGTTGAAATCTTGATGACCTCGGTCTTTATGGACGGCAAGGCAACAAAGATAACTACCGAGCCACTTCTAGACTGGTTCGCTGGACGAGGCGGCGAGTTTGTGAGGGAAGCGGTTGCCAGTCAGTACATGCACAATATCCTGAACATGGATAAACAATCCTACTAACGATGTCCCTGCTGGACAATTCGCTTAGACGAAGACTCAGATTGTCCAGAAATCAACAGCATAACGAAATTGGTAGATGCTCTGGTCGATCATTCTTCGAGCTGGATGGTACAGAGGATGGCCGAGCCCAGAGTTCAAGCTTTCTTTGGGGTCATGTTGGATTTGACGGGATTCCCGGGAGTACCTGGACGAGATGAGAATGTCAGCGAGGTATGTGCACGTTACGACAACGTCGTTGTACTTGGACGTACTGAACATCTCCCGCTTCGCAGACGACATTGAGTCTATATTCCACAATTCAGGAGTGCATAACCGATCTGCAGGAAGAGGATCCATTGGTCGAGGAGTCTTTGGCGATCGCGAAACATTTCTTTCGGGAAGTCACTGTTCGAATACGGAATAAGATCCGCTGGTCAGCAGACACACTCGACCCGGAAGATCTTTCTTCCTTCGAAGTCTATCGGCGAGATGCAGGAGAGGTTATGATTACGGCGTGAGTAGACCCGCTTGAGCTTCTCAACCCACTACTGATCAACAAACCCGCAGCTTTTATGTTATGCGAGAAGATGTACTGCGGGATCTTCTTCAACTGCTGGTCTCGCAATTAGAAGACTGTTCCAGTGCATCCTGGCAAGTAAGTCATGTAGCTGGGTTGTGGATTCTGCTATCTTTACATTAGGGTGTTGCTATAGCTGACAATCCTTTCTGCCGACAGGATGTCGAGGCTACCTTGCACTGTATACGATTTACGTCTGAAGCTGTTCCACTCGGCGAAACAGCCATTCTTCCCATGGTCTTTAGCAAAGAGGTCTTCTCGAGACTTCCGACTGATCAAGACCATCGCATCCAGCTGGCGACCATTCGATTGATACGTGAGTCGATTCTGCATTCCCACGCCCCCTGATACGTCTCGGAGTAAAAAAACTTGTTTTGCAGGGTCGTACGAGGAATGGTTCAAATATCACAGCGAACACGTCCTTTTGGCGCTGGAGTATCTTGTGACCTCACTGGACGATCCAGCGCTAGCTCCGGAGGCTGCCATTGCTCTCAAGTCCCTCTGCGATCTTTGCAGAGGTAATTTGACCGCACACGTCGCTTCGTTTGGGCAACTGCACTCCAAAGTCGCCAGCATGGGTGTGAGTGTGTAGTGTAGAAATCCGGACGATAGATTGCGCTAAATAATGGTTTCCGTAGCCAGAGGAGCAGGTCAGGGTCACAGAAGCAATTGCCAGCGTGCTACAAGCGATCCCCCCGGCAGACGCTATGCAGCCCATACTGGTACGATTCGATCATTGCACCTCCGCTACGATCAGAAACTGAATATGACGTCTGGCTTCCAAAGACCATCACGCAACCGGTCTTGCGACGATTTGAACAATGTGTCAACGCC
>Ga0265780_10009909_pt1 | contig 11389 bp, 12 predicted proteins | sample P1T30metagenome_FD_192432 | JGI IMG/M metagenome (GOLD analysis project Ga0265780, IMG submission 192432) | Plant litter microbial communities from East Loma Ridge, Irvine, California - P1 T30 | ecosystem: Environmental > Terrestrial > Plant litter > Unclassified | place: USA: California... | reverse complement strand
AACCCACCGGCGCCACAAACTATAAACGGAAGCACCTTGCCATCCGGATACGTTTTATTAAAGCGTTGGTAATTGTGTACGTGCCCGCTAAATATAATATCTGGCCGTACCCCGCTTTGCTCGAAAGCATCTTCTAAAAACGATATCATAGCCAGGCTCGAACCGTGATTAACATCTGCCGAATACGGCGCATGATGTATGGTGACAATTATAATTTTATCAGGTCGCTTAGCCGCGGCCGTTTTTAGCTCTTCTATAAACCAGGCGCGTTGTTCGTTATCTATAAACCCGTACTTAGGCACATTACTATGCAGCCCAATTATAGTAGCTAAAGGGGTCTGTAATGTCCAGTAAATATTAGGCTGCACCATGCTTTTACGCTGGGTATTCGCAAAGCTAATTAGTCGGCTCTCAGCATCGCAAAATACCGCTTTAAAAGCATCAAGGCTGTGGTAAGGTATAGGGTTAGCAGGGTTAATATCGCTGTCATGATTGCCTGCTATTGCAAAAATAGGTCGGGAGTAGTATTCGTAGGGTTTAAAAAATTGCCTTTCATAATGTTCTGCTTCCCCAAAATGATACACAACATCTCCTAAATGGTATAAAAATGCCGGCTTTTCATTAGCCTCGCTTTCAGAGATTTGTTTGCACAGTTGCTGCGCAATTTTTTGCTGACCATCAGGGTGTTTTACACCACCGGTATCGCCTACCATCTGAAAACTAAATTTATCAGCACCCAATTCTGTAAATTTTTCAGCATTTAAATGGTACGGATAATTTTCTATAGCGGGTTGTACTAAGCGTTTTTTGTAACTATCGTCAGGCTGGTGAAGTTTTATTATAGGGACGTGGTATCTTTTATGCGAAGTCATGATAACAATAAAATAAATTATAACCGCAAGATACGGCACACATTAATTGTTGCCATGCATTTTATAATTTATAACTTAGTAATAACATTTGGGCTAAAATTATAAATCAAGAATCGATTTTGCAGACTTACAATTGGCATCAACTTTATCGCCAATGTAACATTTTACGTCTCCACCGCAACCCCACATTCGTGTAGTCCCATCTTCATAAACCTGCGGAAAGCAACTGCCATCGCCTTCGCATGTTTGATACGTTTGTTCAAACAAATCTCCTTCAGTAATTTCATCGTTCGAAAAAAGTTTATCACCTTTTCTATTAAGCCACTTCGCAACTTTGTAACGATTATTTTTTGTAGATAACATTACATAATAAAACTCTCTATCAGTATTGAGCGTATTTTGCCTGTTGATGGTTATTTTATCGAAAACAATATTACGGTCGGCAAACAAAGCCTCTCTAACTTTTTTCTTACCCTACGGTATCAATCTTAAAAACAAAGGCTCCGTTTTTAATGCTTGCGAAAGCCTTTTTAGGATTAGAGTCTGTAGTCGTTTGACAAATCTTAAATATGCATAGCGATAGAAGGGAAATAATTAGCAGCTTCATAAGAACTATTTGACAATAATAGATTGTGAAGATATTAAAGTTATTTGAACCTTGATATAAAATAAATATGAAATAAGTATATTATTGTTGTCGTGTATACTATATTTGTAATAACATTAATTAAATTATATGAGAAAGTTAGAATTTACATCGCTACAGGTTAGAGATCTTGAAGCGTCGAAAGAATTTTACATTAGCAAATTGGGGTTTGAAGCATCAGAATTTTCGAATCCAGGAGCATGTATATTTAAATATAAAGATGGAGAAGCAAGTTTCGCTATAAGAAAACCTATTGGTATTTTAACCGATGGGGAACTTGGTGCAGGTGTATCGCTTTGGTTTGCAATAGATGAAAGTATTGAAGATTTATATGCAAGCTTTATCGAAAAAAATGTAACAATATTAGGAGCTATAAACAACACTCCTTTTGGTCAAACGCTAATTGCTAAAGATCCGGACGGATACAACGTCACTTTTTTGAAGGGGAATTGATATTTGTAACATCGAACAAACCGAAGTTATTCATTGGATTTACGAATTACCGACACGACTTTAACCTTATTAGTTCACAAATGCTAAAAAAGAGTATGCCTGAAAAAATTGAATTCAGTTTTAAAAGCCCGGAAGACAGTCCCGGCTACCTGCTTGGCCAGCTTACCATGATTTGGCACAGAAAACTAAAACAAGTTTTAGACCCTTTAAATTTAACCCAAACGCAGTTTGCCTTGCTGGCCGCAGTGGCGTGGCTTGCTAAAACAAGCGATTTAGTAACCCAAATAGACATTGCTAATCAGGGTAATGCCGATAGAATGATGGTATCTAAAGTGATTAGAACACTTTTAACTAAAAAATTTATTACGCGACAGGAACACCCTATAGATACTAGGGCAAAAACGATAAAGCTTACCGCTGAAGGTGAAGTGGTTTTGCAAAAAGCTATCATTGCTGTAGAAAATGCCGATAAGGAGTTTTTCTCAGTCAAAGAAATAGATATTAAAACGTTTAATACCAGCGTGTTTAAACTTATAAACGAGAATAAATAATCTAACAATACTAAAAAAAGCCTCTGATTTCTCAGAGGCTTTTAGTTTGTGCGGGTGAAAGGACTCGAACCTTCACACCTTGCGGCACCAGATCCTAAGTCTGGCGTGTCTACCAATTTCACCACACCCGCGGGTATACTAAAATAGTATCTTGCGTCATTACAAGGCTGCAAATATACAATTAGTTTTTAATATTCAAAGAAAAAGCTTTTAAAAAATTTAGAGCATAAAAAAAGCCCCTGAGACATCAGAGGCTTTTAAGTTGTGCGGGTGAAAGGACTCGAACCTTCACACCGTGAGGCACCAGATCCTAAGTCTGGCGTGTCTACCAATTTCACCACACCCGCAGGCGTACAATGCAACCAGTAAGTGTTTCATTATTACGGGTGCAAATATAGTACTGTTTCCGGACTTTCAAATTAAAACCCAAACTTTTTTTCATTTTATTTTTTCGTATTTTTGATGTTCAATCGTATATCACTAATTTATAATGGATAACATAAAAAACTACGTAAGCCAACATAAAGACCGATTTATAAACGAGCTTATAGAATTACTTAAAATGCCATCGGTTAGTGCCGATAGCGCTTATTCTCAGGATATATTTAATACTGCCGATGCCGTTAAAGCCAGCCTTGAAAAAGCAGGCTGCGACCACGTAGAAATTTGCGAAACACCGGGCTACCCTATTGTGTATGGCGAGAAAACCATAGACAAAAACCTGCCAACGGTATTAGTATACGGCCATTATGATGTTCAGCCGGCCGACCCTATTAACCTTTGGACATCACCCCCGTTTGAGCCGGTTATTAAAAAGACTGAGTTACACCCTGATGGTGCTATTTTTGCACGTGGCGCCTGCGACGATAAAGGCCAGATGTACATGCACGTAAAAGCGCTTGAATATATGGTGCAAAACAACAACCTGCCGTGCAACGTTAAGTTTATGATTGAAGGCGAAGAGGAAGTTGGTTCGCCAAGCCTTGCTTGGTTTGTAGAGCGCAACCAGGAAAAACTTAAAAACGATGTGATATTAATATCAGATACCGGTATGATATCTAACTCGCAGCCAAGCATTACAACAGGCTTGCGTGGCCTTAGTTATGTAGAGGTAGAGGTTACAGGCCCTAACCGCGACCTGCATTCGGGTTTGTACGGAGGTGCAGTGGCTAACCCAATCAATATCCTTGCAAAAATGATCGCGCAACTGCACGATGATAATAACCATATTACCATACCAGGATTTTACGACCGTGTGGAAGAACTAAGCCGTGAAGAACGCGACGAAATGGCGAAAGCACCTTTCTCGCTTGATGCTTACAAAAAAGCTTTAGACATTGAAGATATTTATGGCGAGGCTACCTACAGTACTAACGAACGAAATTCTATTCGCCCGACGCTAGATGTTAACGGTATTTGGGGTGGCTACACCGGCGAAGGTGCTAAAACGGTTATAGCAAGCAAAGCCTATGCTAAAATATCGATGCGCTTAGTACCTGACCAAGACTGGCATGAAATTACCGAATTGTTTACCAAACATTTTACCAACATTGCACCAAAAGGTGTTACTGTAAAAGTTACTCCACATCATGGTGGGCAGGCTTACGTTACCCCTATTGATAGCCTTGGCTATAAAGCAGCTGCATTAGCTTATGAAGAAAGCTTTGGCCTTAAGCCAACACCGGTACGCTCTGGTGGTAGTATTCCTATTGTGGCACTGTTTGAAAAAGAATTGAAAAGCAAAACCATTATGATGGGCTTTGGCTTAGATAGTGATGCGATACATTCGCCTAACGAACATTTCGGGATTTTTAACTACCTGAAAGGTATCGAGACGATTCCGTTATTCTATAAATATTTTACTGAACTTTCTAAATAAAAGTTGTCGGTTGATGGTTGTTAGTTATTGGACTTAACGCAGCGTGAAGCTCCTGGCAACCATCAACCGATAACTATCAACCTTTTAAAAAATCCGCTTCTAAAAAGAAGCGGATTTTTTGTTACCTAATCCGAAACCTGTCAGCGCCTTACAACATTATATTCAAAAACACGTTACCTTTGTATCATCATCAATCAAAAATTAAATCATCATGTTAAAGCGTTTTTTTATTACCTGCTCCGGGGCAGATAAGGATATTATCTACTCCTGCTCTAACGGAGAGCAAAACAAATATGCCGGTATTGGCGCTACCGTATTTTTTACAGCCGTACTGGCGTGGATTGCTGCCAGCTATGCACTGTATACTGTTTTCAATAATGTATATACCGCCAGCTTTTTCGGCCTCGTTTGGGGTTTGCTAATCTTTAACCTCGATCGTTTTATAGTTTCTACCATTCGCAAGCGCGACCGTTTTGGTCAGGAGTTTTTACAGGCTACTCCGCGTATTGTACTTGCAATTATTATTGCAATTGTAATATCAAAACCACTCGAAATTAAGATATTCGAAAAAGAGATCAATACCGTACTGCTCAAAGAAAAAAATGATATGGCCATTGCTAATAAAAAACAGGTTGCCAATTATTTTAAAACTGACCTTGATAAAAATAAGACGAAGACAGACAGCCTGCGCAGCGAAGTAACAAAAAAGGAGAAAGAAGTAGCCGCTTTGTACCAATCGTTTATTACCGAGGCTGAAGGTACTGCGGGAACAAAAAAAATGGGTAAAGGTCCTATTTATAAAGAAAAACGCGCCCAGTACGACACCGCACTAACACAACTGGATACACTACGAAAGCATAATCAGGAAAAAATTGCAGCAAACGAAAAAACAGCTAAGACTCTGCAGACTGACCTTGATAAAAAAGTAGCCGATACCCAACCCATTATTGATGGTTTTGACGGTTTAATGGCGCGTATTAATGCACTTAACAAGTTGCCATTTTTACCTTCGCTATTTATTATGCTTTTGTTTTTAGCAATAGAAACATCGCCAATAATTGCAAAATTGCTTTCGCCTAAAGGTGAATATGATTTTAAATTGGAAGACAGCGAAGCTGCTATACGCACTAACCTTGCTCAAAATAACCATCAGCGTGAACTGCTAAAAACTACTGATGCCGGTATTTATGATGACGTTTACGCAGAAATACGCACCGACCGTGAACTGTTTAACTACAAGAAAAACAAAGCAATAGAAATGCTTGAGATGCAGGCCGACCGTTTTAGCGAAAAACAAAAAGGGGTAATGTAGCCACTATCCTAAACTATAGCTTAATAAAATGCCTTACAATATTGTAAGGCATTTTTTATGGTTAATTTTGCACGATATTTTAATCACTATCGTGAAGATACACACTCCATCAATATGTAAAAAGATGTTACTTATTACATTGCTGCTTATCGGCTTTAATTTGCATGCGCAGGACACCATACAGCCCATTATTGATACCACAAGTACAGCTGCAATTGTTAGCGATACCGTAAAAACATCGGTCTGGAAAAACCTAAAATACGATGGTTTAAATATGTTAGGCGGCGTGTTGCACGCCTACTCGCAACCAGCCCGCTGGAAGAAAAAAGACTTTATGATACTTGGCGGTGTAGCGGTAGGCACAACAATATTGATAATGACGGATGAGCAAACCAGCCCTTACTTTATTAACCAGGGTAAAGGTGCCCCACAACTAATTAAAGATGCAGGCTGGTATTTTGGCAGCCCACAAAACAACTACGGTATAACAGGTGGCATTTATATTTTTGGGTTACTTACCAATAATGAAAAGGTCAGGAAAACAGGGGTGCTGCTAATTTCATCAGCGTCGGCGGCAGGAATAATTCAGACATTCAGTAAAAATATTACCGGGCGCGCAAGGCCATTGCAGGGAGAGGGTCCAACCAGTTTTAAGCCATTTTCTAAAGAAGGTGGGTATCACTCATTTCCGTCAGGGCACACAATACTTACGTTTACAACCGCTTATGCAATTGGCAAGCAGTTTAAAAATCCGTGGGCACGTTATGGTATTTATACATTAGGAATGGTTTCGCCACTTACCCGCTTATGGGAAGGTGCCCACTGGGCATCGGATGTAGGATTGAGCCTTGCACTAAGCGTGGCGATAGTAGAAAGCATTGATAGTTATTTAAACAAAGGCAAGAAATACAATATCGACGCTAAAAACAGAATCACGTGGAATTTACAAATCAGCGGAAAAAAGATTGGCATTGTAGGTACGTTCTAACCGTAGCATGCATTAACTATTTCGCTTTAAAAGCATTCAATGCCTTTACGGTAAAGTCAGACAGCACAAGTTTACCGCTCATTTCTGCACGTTCACTCAGCAGGGTATCCCAATGTTCGGTGCCTTCCCAAGCCACTTGTTTTAGCAGCTGCATCGCTTCAGGGTTATAACTTGCCAGCTTATCCGTTAGTGTAGCAATAGCATCATCCATTGCTGCAATGTTTTCAAAAACTTCTGTAAATAAATTTTTGTTGTGTGCCCATTGCGCACTTTTAAACTCGGTAGCATTAAGCGACATTTCTAAAAAGGCAGGTGTACCTATTTTACGTTCAACTGCCGGGCTAATTACAAAGGGACCTATACCTATAGCAAGTTCGCTTAATTTAACCTCAGCGGCAGTGGTTGCAAAAGTATAGTCGGCAGCAGCGGCGAGGCCTACGCCACCACCCACGGCTTTACCCTGAATGCGGGCAATAACAAACTGTGGTGCTTTACGCATAGCATTTATAACAGCGGCAAAACCAGAGAAAAAAGCTTTCCCGATTTCAATATCTTTTATAGAGGTGAGTTCATCAAACGACGCGCCTGCGCAAAAAGCACGTTCCCCCTCGCTTTGCAGTACTATAACTTTAACTTCTTGATTATTTCCTAAAGTAGAGATCTCATCTGCTAGTTTGCGTAACAGAATGCTTGGCAGCGAATTACCCTGAGGGTTAAAAAAAGTAACTTTACCTACACCATTCTGTATGCCTGATTTTACAAATGCATCCATTACAGGTGGCTTAAAATTTCTTTTTTAAGCGTGTCGTACTCGCCTTGTAGTATTAGTCCGTTATCAAGCAGCTTTTTGTAACTCTGCAGTTTATCAAACAATTCTTCTTTAGAAAGATCTGATAAGGCTGATTTAGCCGCTTGCTTTTCCTCTGCAGGAACTGCTTCGGTATACTGGTTACTTGCCTGGATATTTGAGGACATTATTTGCCGGAAATCATTTACTTCCTCGGTTTCAACTTCCTCGACCTCTTCAATAAAATTTAGAGGTGTTGCGGTACTTACAACCTCATCGCCTTCTTCATCCACAGGTGCAGCTGTTGGAGCTATGGGTGTAATAGGATTTACATTCGAAGGATTATTGGCTTCTTTTAAAAGCTCTATTTGCTCTTTCGCAAAAGTATATATTTTACGAGCCTGTGTTTTAGGCAGGTAATCTATCGACAGCGTTAAATCGGTACTGGTAGTAAACGAAAATTCCGACCCTAGTATATTTTCTTTTACAAATGTAGCGCCAACAAGGCTCCAGGGATAATCGGTAAAATCCATAGACAACCCTAAATTTTTAGGCTTGCAGAAAATTATTCTCTTATTAGTAAGCACAATACTATCCGGGAACACCGTGATAGCAGGCTTTTTTTGAACGCCTATATAACCTATTTCCTCATTTTTCATGAGCAGGTCACTTAGTTTAGATGTTATTTTCTCTATCGCTTTAGGGTCCTGATCCTCATTAAGGAATTTTTTTATCTGGTCTTTCATAGGTTACACGTTGTTATACCAAAGTTACAAAACTGAATGCGTTTTTTTAATTATCTTTTTCTTTAATTTCTGCCTGTATCTTTTTGGTAAGGCTGGCAAAAACTAAATCATATGAATGACTTATCAGTTCGTGCACCAATTTTTCAGGCACATCGCTGTTTATAATAATGGTGTTCCAGTGCACTTTACTCATATGGAAACCCGGTTGTATGCCCTCATAATCCTCACGCAGTTCTATAGCACGCTCAGGATTGCATTTTAAGTTTACGGCGGCTGCGCCTTTTTCCCAATTGCTTAATGATGATAATGCAAAAATCTTACCCCCTACTTTAAAGACAATGGTATCTTCATCAAACGGAAAATGTTCGGTAACGCCCTGTTTGCTTAGGCAATATTCATAAAAATCCTGTATTGTCATATTTAGTTGAATGTATTAAATTCAAAAAATCTTAAAGTCGAATATCTAACGTCTCTAACCTACTTCCCTATCTCGCCTAAATGGGTAAACTTAAAGCCCTGTTCATATTTAAGTCCGTAACCAAACATCCTGTCCATAGACGAATGTGCGAACATTATTACGCCGGCAAGTTGTAATATCGAAAATGATAGATATACTCCCGCTAAATATAACACAATTGCAATACCTTTATGATGGAAAATATTATAAGCCCACGCCCCTGCTTTGTTGCCAAACACGTAGCCTATCATTGAGAAATCCGGAACTAAAATAAGCACCAAAAACCACCACCATGCATACGGTAATATACTAAACATATAAATGCCAAAAGCAAATAGTGCAGCTTCTTCTAACTTTATAAGATTGTTCATTTTTTATTTAGGCGATGTTAACTACATTATCTCTTGTACTTTCAAAAACCCAAGAATCTAACTATCTAAAATACTATAAAGAACCGGCTTACTTGGGCTGGCATCATTTTCAAACGATGCTATTTGCAGGTTAAGCAGATACGTGCCATCATTAACCGTATCAGGAATAAAAACCATTTCGGTTATAGTGGTATTGTGGCGGGCATCGGCATTTAAGTTGTCAACATCCTGCACATTCCAAAACGCTTTATGTGCCAGTAATTTACCTTCATCTTTTTCCTTATCTACACTTGGTAAATCGATCAGTAAATGATTGATACCGCATTCACGGATGAAGGTCGCAGCATCCTCTTCTAAATAGGGAGGATTAGTATTACTGTAATTTTTAGATTGCTTAGCCGCTTCATTAGGCAGTGTTCGTATTACCAAAGCTTCAGGGTGTTTGCCTGCAATAGCTTTTTCAATTTGCGCCCCGGTAATAACCAGATCTTCTCCCTGAATTTCAGGAGTGACAGATATCACTTCCGCCAGAAAAAAGAATTGCTTTAGTGCTTGATTTACACTGTAAAAATCTCGGGTAATATGCCCCAAGCATTCGGTATGCGTACCGTGCGCGTGCGGGTTAAAAAAAACATTATTAAAATTAGTGCTAGACCCCTGCCCCACTTTACCTATCCAACCGCCCATAGTAACAGGCTCGATTACAGGTTTATCTAAATACCAGGCGATAGGGTTTGCATCGCTGTTGATTAGCGGTATTGAAATATCAATAGGTTGTGAAAGGTTGACGGTAAACGTAGAATTGTTGTGTTGAATGGTAGCTTTCATGAATAGCCGGTTCCCCGCTTGGGGTTATAGGTATAAATTATTCATCCAAATTTATAAAAAACAGGTCACTTGCAATGCCATCGGCTAAAAACTTTCCTTCGCGTGTGGTGGTAAGTATGTTGTTATCTAGTAAAAGTAATCCCTGAGCAATAAAATTAGCCGCTTCTTTAAGCATGTAGTTTTTATATAGCGGGCCAAATTCATCCTCAACCCGTTGAACAGATACGCCCCAAATGGTACGCAGGCCTGTCATTACATACTCGTTATAGCGATCGGCCAATGTGAGTCTTTCTTTTTCGCCGGGCAGTTTATCTTCGTTAATGGAATTTAAGTACAACGCATTGTTGGCAATATTCCAGCTGCGGTGCGTGCCATTATAACTATGCGCCGATGGCCCTATGCCTATGTACTTTTTACCCAGCCAATACGCTGTATTATTTCTAGAAAAATAACCTTCTTTACCAAAGTTAGACAACTCATAATGCACGAAACCGTTGGCATTAAGCACGTCTATAAGCATTAAAAATTGCTCGTGAGCGACAACATCGCTGGGTGCTGCAATGGTACCCATTTCTACTAATTTGTGTAGGGCCGTTTTAGGCTCTACAGTTAATGCATAACTCGAAATATGCGGAATGCCAAAGGTTAGCGCCTTATTTATATTTTGCAACCAGCGATCATTACTCATGCCGGGTGTACCGTATATAAGGTCGATGGAAATATTATCAAAGTACTTTACGGCTTCTGCTAAACAGGCTTCTGCCTGTTTGGCATTATGAGCGCGGTTCATCAGCTTCAAATCTTCCTCAAAAAAGGACTGGATACCGATGCTTAACCTGTTAATGGGACTTTTAGATAGTTCGATTATTCGATCGACAGAAAGATCATCGGGGTTAGCTTCAAGGGTAATTTCAAGATTGGTACCTATACTGTAATTACTATAAACAGCATCAATAAGTAACTGAATTTCTGCATTAGTAAGTACCGATGGTGTGCCCCCGCCAAAATAAATAGTCTCCACCGTTTGGCCTGCAAACTCCTCTTTGCGCATCGCGATTTCTTTGGCTATAGCCAAAACCATAGCATCCTTTTTTTTCATGGAAGTAGAAAAATGGAAATCACAATAATGGCATGCCTGCCTGCAAAAAGGAATGTGGATGTAAATACCTGCCATACCGCAAAGTTACGACGTTTTAAATAGATTAGCTGTTGCTATTTTTTAACCCTGTCGTCGTTTTGTTTTACAAAAGCATCCCAACCGGTATAACTTTTACCCACAACGGTTGCTCTGCCGGTATTAAAAAAGTGGCACACGGCAGCCGCAAGGCCATCGGTACTATCCAGGTTTTTAGGAAGTTCTTTTAAACCCAAGAGTTGCTGAAGCATTTTTGCCACCTGCTCTTTACTGGCATTACCATTACCCGTAATCGCCATTTTAATTTTTTTAGGCTCATATTCGGTAATGGGTATCTGGCGTGAAAGCCCCGCTGCCATGGCAA
>Ga0265780_10009908_pt1 | contig 11389 bp, 6 predicted proteins | sample P1T30metagenome_FD_192432 | JGI IMG/M metagenome (GOLD analysis project Ga0265780, IMG submission 192432) | Plant litter microbial communities from East Loma Ridge, Irvine, California - P1 T30 | ecosystem: Environmental > Terrestrial > Plant litter > Unclassified | place: USA: California... | reverse complement strand
ACCGGAAGGACGAAGACGGTCAGGCGGTCAGGCGGTCCCGGAACGGCGAAATCGCGACCAGGCCCGATCGGACTGCTGGATACGCCTCAACAAGACGCCCTCTCTTCACCAAATATTTCAACTCACTCGGAAGCTGGGGGCGGACGCCATCCCCGGATTGCTGCTGGGGATATGACGCTTTTGCTTATGACATCGCAGGCGACAAAATCACGGTCATACTGCGACCCCGGGCGGAACATTTTTGGCGGACGACAACGGCAGGATAGTGAAAACTAACGGCCGCTCTGTATTGGGCTCAAACTAAATTCGCCATTCCGCGATTCCCAACTCGACGTTCGCTGACGGGGGATAATTTATCCACGCAACTTTTACGCTGGTGCAAAGGCGCCATCGTCAGCAACAAATTTTGCTTCTGTAAGAAAGAACGGTGGTAAATGCCACTCAGCCGAAAGATACAAACCGAGTGCCGAAAAATGCTTGGAGCCCGGTTCAAGATGCAGAACTGGCACGCCGCTATATGGCTGGCGAGTCCGTCGACAGCATCGCAGCGTTCTTCAGCCGTTCGGTACCCGGAGTTACTACCCGTGCAAACACGCTGGGATTACGTCGCCGGAAGCTTAAGGCTGATCCATCCAATGAAGGGAACGCGGTTTGGGTGATCGGCACCGCGCTGCGCTCAGCAATACCAGAAGTCGACCAGCCTTTTGCACAAGATCTTCTTGATCTGCTAAAATGATCATCAAACGCATTGTACTGCGGAGGAACTCTCCTCAATGAGGATGTTCTCCGGATCCTGGCTTAGGCCTGAACCCGATTCGAGCTGATCGGCAGCTCAACCGTTTCGTCCAGCATCGGACGATCACGTTACTCAACGCCTCACGATTGCGAACGTTTGTATCATCGAAGATAGTGTACCGATGAAGCTATAGTTTTTCTTGCGCCAAATGCATGTAGCAGGGCTAGCTCCCCCCTTTCGAGGAAGCTAGCCCCGTGAATTACTCTGCTGCTGCTTCTTCGGTCTTGCGCTTGCGCGGAGCCGGAGCCGACTTGGCATCCGCCTTAGCTGCGTTGGTCTGGCCAGGCTTGCGGCCTAGGCCAATGCTCTTTGCCATCGTGCGACGTGCCTCTGAATAGGCAGGAGCGACCATAGGGTAATCAGCCTTCAGGCCGTAACGCTCGCGATACTCCACAGGCGTCATGCCGTTAGTCGAGAGGTGACGGCGTAGCGTCTTGTACGGCTTGCCATCGATCATGCTGATGATGTGATCGGGGCTGGCAAGCGACTTACGAGCCGTCACCGCCGGGGTATACTCCTGAGCAGGTACTTGGGGCTCAGCAGCTGTTGCGTTTCCACCGACCAGCGCCGAAACAGTTTCGTACATTTTGTTCAGGAAGGCTGGAACGTCGTCAGCATTGGTGCGCGTGTTGGGATTGGCTAACCAAGCGATTGTCAATTCCGTGGCGAGTTCGACCGGGTTCAGATCGAGGGTAGTGTCAGACATAGCAGGGCTCCATTTCTGAACGCGCATCTAGGTATCTGATTGGTCTGTGGCAACCTCAGACTGTAAAAGACCAATCTATTTGTGGTCCGTACATAAGTGACGCGTGAATATGTTTCACAAGGGTTATCTGAGACGTTGGACAAATGTCCACCTTCGCTGGCGTCGACACTACCGCCCGTTTGAGCCTTGTCGGATATGCCGCGGACTCCTAATCGAAACTCTCACTCTAAAGCCCCTAGGCTCGACATTCTCCGACAAGCGTCGCGACTAGCGCAGCTGCGGGCATTGCTCTCACAAGTGGCGCACCTTGCCCTGCCCATTGCGCGCCGAACCCGCTTTCTCCGGTCGCCTTTGCAGCCGCGTTGAGCGCCTTGCCCGCGTCATAGGTCATCGGATACCCAGGTGAGCCGAGCCCCGCCTGCTCCCCCCATTCGGTGAAGCGGTTCCGCAGACAGCGGGCAGGCCTTCCCGATATGGCGTGTGTCATCACCGTATGTTCCGCACCCGGTCCGGTTAGGGCACCGCGATAGGCTAGATCCGCGCTACTTTCGGGGCAGGCAATGAACGCCGTGCCGAGTTGTGCTGCCACAGCGCCGAGATCGAGTGCGGCCCTGATCCCACTTCCATCCATAATCCCACCCGCCGCAATCACTGGCACGCCGGAACGTGCAACCAGTAAGCGGGTGAGTGCTATCGTGCCCAGGCGGTTATCCGGCAAGTCAGGGTCGAACATACCTCGATGGCCACCTGCCTCCCACCCTTGGGCAACTACGGCGTCAATTCCGGCCTCTTTCACCGCCTGGGCCTCACTGAGGTTCGTCGCCGTCGCCAGCAGGACGCAGCCGGCCGATTTCAGTGCGATAATCACCTCTTTGCTCGGCACGCCGAAATGGAAACTGACCACCGGAGGCGCGAGATCGATAAGCGTGGCGAGCATCTCGTCATCCTCGATCAGGCTTTTGTAGATCGGCCGCAGTGCAGTGGGAGGCTCAGCGCCGAAACTGCGAAATGTCGGGGCAAGCGCGTCTAGCCAGGCGGCTTCCCGCGCAGCATCGCCCTGAGCGGGCGCGTGAACGAATAGATTGACGTTGAACGGCCGCTGGGAGCGCGCACGCACGCCTTCGATCATCGTACGTGCGCCGCAAGCGTCTGTTGCTCCTACCCCGATCGATCCCAGCGCACCGGCATTCGAGACGGCTGCCGCCAACTCGGGAGTGGACACTCCCGCCATCGGTGCCTGCACAATCGGCAGCGTGATCCCAATTTCTTGTAGCAGCGTCATAGAAAAGCAGTGCGCCTCAGGGCAAGGGCGCGCAACGGATAATGGTCGCGAGTGTCGTAACCGAACGGGAATGTTGAAAGAGGCCTGACGCCTTGCCCTGGTCGTCCCATTGGGATCGAATAGCGGGAATGACCGGGTTGGAAGGATAGCGGCCTGTCCGGCAACGGGTGGCGATCAGCGGTAAGCTGCTGTTCGTTCAGCGTGCGGTAGCAAGAGGCTGATTGGTCAGCCCCTTAAGGACACCCGCCTGTCCGTTTAGCGCTGAGAAAACACAACCAGACTTCTGCCTCTCTACCGCGACGATCAGCGACCATCTGGGCGCGTCCGCCATAGCGCGAATGGTGGATGCTATTGCGCAACATTTCAGCATAAATGTATTGGATAGGTATTGTTTGGGTATTGACTGATATGACAAATTAACGAAATCTGTCGTTCGAACCGGTCAAAGCGTCAGGGCGCAGCCGGATAGGGGGTAAGTATATGATCTTCGACCAAACTGTGTCGCGTATCGCTCTTGCGGGCTCGCTTTTGTTCTGCGCTGTCCCGGCAATGGCGCAAAATCAGGATGTTGCAGCGGATCCCGCTCAGACACCGGCACTGGCTAAGGTCGGGGCGGATGCCGCGACCGCGCTTGCCGCAGCCAATCCTGCGTCCGCATCAGATAACACGGTCGTTGTGACCGGATCCCGCATTCAGCGTCCGAACATGACGTCGGCCGCACCGATCACCTCGGTCACCGCGCAGGACATTCGCGCGCAAGCACCGACCAACATCGAGGACGTGCTGAACCGTCTTCCGCAGATCGCGCCGGACGCGCAGCAGAACTACCAGGATTCGGACGGCCGCCAGCGCATCAAGCTGCGCAGCCTAGGCTTCGAGCGTACGCTGACGCTGATCGACGGCAAGCGTATCGGAACGCAGAATGGCGCGGACGTCGGCATCATCCCGCCGTCAATGCTTGAGCGTGTCGACGTGCTGACCGGCGGCGCCTCGTCGGTCTATGGTTCGGACGCGGTAGCCGGCGTGGTCAACTTCATCCTAAAAAAGGATTTCGAGGGGTTGCAGATCGACGGCAACTACAATTTTTACAATCACGACAACAACGACACGATCGTATCGCCGCTGGCGCGCGCGAACAGTTTCAGCAGCCCGCGCGGCATGACCAACGACGGCGGCCGGGCCGACATTACCGTGACCGCGGGCAAGAAGCTGTTCGACGGCAAGCTGCGCCTGTCGGGCTTCGTCAACTACCGCCACACCGACGCGGTCGATTACGACGCGCGCTCCAGCTCGGCATGCCAACTGGTCCAGACCGGCAAGGATGGCCCTCTCTCATGCTCGCTGTCGACTTATTCGCGCAGCGGCTACATTTCGCCACGCTCGGGTGCGAACAACGGCGCCACTTATGTCAACGACCCGAACGGCACGCGCACCTTCGTTCCCTACGGCGTCGGCGTGGGTAATGCGGCGAACCCGTATGACGGTTATTCCTATCAGCGCGGGTCGGAGCGGTGGAACGCGGGCGGCTTCGTTAGCGCCGATCTCACCTCCGATATCGAAGTTTACGGATCGGGAATCTGGTTCCGCGACAAGTCCGTGAACGTCTATCCGGCGCGGATCTACAGCTATACCGTCTATGGCGATCAGCCGTACCAGGTGAACTGCAACAACCCGTATCTGTCGGGTTCGCAGGCAACCGCGATCTGCGGCGGTGCAGCCGGTACCAACACCAAGGCACCGATCGAACTCCGCTATCGTTTCAACGATCTCGCTGATATCCCTGATACTTATATCAACAGCGGCATCCGTGCCACCGGCGGCTTCCGCGGCAAGGTCGACGATACGTGGACTTGGGATGTCGGCGGCGTCTACGCGCGCAACCAGCAGGTTGTGAACTACGGCAACCTGCCCGACTACGACCGCGTCAACCAGTCGCTTGACGTCGTCAACGTCAACGGCACGCCGACCTGCGCGAGCGGCGTCGCGGGTTGCGTGCCGTTCAACGCCTTCGCCGCCAACACGCCCGGCCAACCAGTTGCAGACTGGTTGTTCACGGCTCCTGGCGGGCGCACCAAGGGCGTGGGTACGCTCTGGGACGGCCTGCTCTCTGTGACCGGCGATCTCGGCAAATACGGCGTTACCTCGCCGCTAGCCAACCAGGGCGTCGCGATCGCGCTGGGTGCCGAATATCGTCACGACAACTACACGTCGACGGCAGATTCTTTCTACCGCGATCTCAACGGTGGTGCCGATCTGGATATTTCGCAGAGCGTTTGGGAATCGAACATCGAAGTGCAGGCGCCGTTGATTGAGGATCGCCCGTTCGCGCATCTATTGCAGGCGAATGGCGGCTACCGCGTGTCAAAATACAGCAGCAATCCCAAGACCTTCAATACCTGGAAGATCGAAGGCATCTACGCACCGGTCAGCGACCTCACATTCCGCGGCTCGTACAACAAAGCGCAGCGCGCGCCGACGGTGATCGAGATCGGTCAGTCGCGGAACATCAGCTACGGCCTGCAAGGCGGCTCGCAGAACGATTTTTGCGCGCCGACCGTCACGACCAATCCGACCACCGGCGCGATCAGCTACGGCACACCGATCGCATCGCGCGACGTCTGCCGCGCGACGGGCCTGTCCGACGCGCTGTATGGCAGTCCCACGCTGCTGTGTAACCAAGGCGACGGTAACCAGTGCACCGTCCAGTCGGGCGGATACACCGCAGATCCGGAGACCGCCTACACACTGACCTACGGTCTGGTGGTGAAGCCCAGCTTTATCCGCGGTCTGGTCTTCTCGGTCGATCGCTATCAGATCAAGATCGATAACTCATTGGGGTATAACGATTATACATACTACACCGATGGCTGTCAGCGGTCGAACGGGGATCCCTTCTTCTGCTCGGGCATCGTCCGCCAGCCCGGTACCGGCATCCTCTACGCACCGGCCAGCGGCAACCCGACCAGCGGCTTCATCCGCCAGGGCACAACTAACTATTACAAGTCGATCGCTCGCGGCATCGATTTTCAGGCACAATATACGCTTCCCCTTGGTGTTGCGGGTAAGGTCGACTGGAGTTTCAACGGCTCACTGACAACCTTTGCCGGCAGCCAGGATTCACCGCTTCAGTCCAAGCGCAACTGCGTCGGCTATTACGGCAATGGCTGTAGCCAGTTGCTACCGAAATGGTCGCACGGTCTGCGCACGACCTACACTACCGGCGACGGCATCTTCAGCACGTCGTTCAACTGGCGCTATGTCGGTTCGTTGACCAGCGCCGACAATTCGGGCGACGAAGCGATCGGTGGCACGCCGGATCGGGCACGCACCACCTTCTACCACATCGCACCAGCAAGTTATTTCGATCTGGCGCTCTCGTTTGCGATCGCCAAGGACTTGTCGTTGCGGTTTATTGCCAACAACCTGCTCGACAAGACCCCGCCGATCCTCGCGAATTCGTACGACATCAGCCTCGCACGGAGCAACACGATCCCCGCGCGCTACGACTCGCTCGGTCGTAACATCGCGGTTGGCGCTACCATCCGGTTCTAAAGCCGGACGCAATGAGTACAGGGCTCGCCAGCAGCGGGCCCTGTACGTGTTACGGTTTTGGGATGGATGGGCACGCGAACAAAGATCTGCGCCGGTTGGTACGTACTGTTAGCCGGTGGAAACTAGGTCATGATCTGACGCGCGGGAACGTTGTCGTTGCGAACATTGTGTCGAGGAAAACCAATCCCGGCCCGCTGTCTTCGGACCATACGGTGTATGGGTCTGCGTTCAAAATTGGGTAAGCGGCACAAATCTGAGAAGCAGGTCGGGCTTTTGAAATGCCGGCAAATCGGCGATAATTAACTTATCGCTCTCAACCGCAATGAGCCTGTTATCAGGCGGCATCCTGCAGCAAGCGTACAGGGGGCTGTACATGCTGGCGGGCGCACCAAAGATCATGGTTCGCCTGCATAGCCAACCACGCTCATGCGCTGCTTACCTCAGTCTGTTCGAGCCGCAACGCCAGATCAGGGCTGATGCCTGCTTTGCCGTTCAACACACGTGACAGAGCTACCCGCGACATTGCGAGCCGGTTGGCAGCCACGACTGCTGCGTTCCAACCCGAAGGAGCGGACTCGGCTAAGCCCCTGCCAGCAGCGGTGCGTTCGGTAATACGATGGCGCTCGTAGCTCGCCGCAACACCCAACACGGCAATGATTACCTTATCGACTCTTCGGCGCGAGGCTATCAAGGGCCTCCACGATGTACAACGCCACAATATCACGCCCTTGGGCGTCAGCTATTCGCAACGCCTCAACTAACAACTTACTCAGTTCGTCATTTGAAGTTTCAGACATCAAATGCTCGCCTGCTGCCATCACAGCGGCATTACCGGATCGCTTCGATATGTAAGCGTCAGCGACCCGAAAAAGCGATCTATATCGTCCTGACTCACATTAAGAAGCGCGGTAGGAGTGAATTATTCACCAACTGTTGCGCCGAACCCCAAGCTCTTCAATCAACTTCCGACGTTCGACAAGGTGGACACATGGTAAAGCTGCACGAGGACGGGCAGTAGCGATTCGACCATTAGAAAGACCCAGGAGCCATATGTCTCTCAGGCCGCCTTCGTGGTGGCTGGAGGGACACAGCGCAGCGGTCGAGTCCTCCAGCGCCCCGTGATACTTGCCATCCTTCTCGGCCATCTGCAGCGCAGTCGTCATAGTATCGCCCCCCGTCCCAACGGTAGGCCAACAATATTCCCTCCACCAGCTTCGGGTGATCTGTTTTTGGAACATACGGGGGCCTGCGATTGCTCCCGGTCGGCCACATCATCCCCGGACTCAAACGCTACTATGGTAGCCTTCATATCTGCGTCGAGCAGGTCAAGGACGCGAGCTGCACCAGGCGCTCCTGGCCATTCCTGCGGTCTTCCCCACGGTCCTGCCCGATCTGCCGAACATCTCTACCACGGCGTCCTGCGGTGTCCGGTCGGGGGACTGCGAAGGCGAGCTATGGCAGATGGCGTAGGCCGGACGCGGCTCCAGCTTCAAGCACACTTACCGCTTCAGATACGCAGTCCTTCAAACAAAGGTCTTCCTGCTTGGTTCGGCGTGTGCCTCGCGCTCGCCGAGAACGACCACCCCAGTTGCCGTAATCAAACGATTGGCGGAACCAAGCGGACAGACTGTTATCGGTAGCGCCATGAACCCATCGATACGTTTCGGTCTATAACCAAGGACAAGTTCAGTATCCAACGCCAGTAGCTCTATAGAACCTACCCGCAACAGCCAGCCGACCGGATATTCTCCACGTTCTACTGACGCAGAAAACCCATCGCGCAGCAATTTACGCATTCCCACAGTTAGCGATATCCTAGAAGCAAGACAGTTCGCCTCGACCGAGCACGGAGCGGGTCGAGTATTTCGGCGATAGAGTTCTACTAGGAAGAACCGGAGCTACGAGATGAATCGGCTAGTCCGATGTACATCGCAGCCATCCTCCGATAGATCGCCGCTATTTCCGGATCAGTCGCCTTTTCGGCTTGTTCGGCTACTTTGGCAGCACGAGCAACATAATAGGCGCGTTCATTAACTTCCGGCATGGTCTCGCCCCATGTCAAGCGAGAGCTTCAAGCGCTCCCATCGTCACCGTGCTTCAGGCTAGGCGTGCCGACTGCCGGTCCCTGCCGTTTAATATGACCGGAATCAAGCGGCGGTATTGTCAGATCAAGATCATTGGCGCTTTCGTCTGCGGTGAAACCACGCCTCGCCATTCCGAGCTTTCGCATAAGGCAAGGACGATCGGGACGGGGGGACGTTCTCGGAATCCATGGACATTTAGCACTATTCGGTTGGATCGGATTATACATAGGCCGCGTCAGGATGCCCGAGAGGCGTTGCGCCGGGCGGCAGCGCTGCTCGTTCACTGAACCACCGATCAAACGTTGCCGGATCCATAGGGTGGCCAAAGAAATATCCTTGGCCCTCATCGCAACCCATCGCCGCCAGTACATCTGCAGCTTCAAGTGTCTCGATGCCTTCCGCAACAACGCGGTAGCCAAGATCGTGGGAGAGAGAAATCATCGAACGCACCAAAGTTTGCTCGCGCTTGCCTTTTAAAAGATCACGAATGAAAGATTGATCGATTTTTACCACCTGCATTGGAAGGCACTGGAGATAAGACAGGCTGCTATATCCGGTCCCAAAATCGTCAATCGCTAGAGACACCCCTATTTTTTCAAGAGAAGCCAGCCGATCCATTGCGCCGCTCGAATTATCCATCATGGCACTCTCAGTTAGTTCCAACTCGAGCATTTTAGCAGGAACGCGATACTTGCGTAGATAGAGCTGAACCTGTTGGGCAAAATCGGGCTCGGTAAGGTTACTCGCCGAAACGTTGACCGATAGCCGGAGCTCCGTCATAGACCCCATCCATTGACTAAGCTGCTTTAAACTAGTGTCGAGTACCCACGCGGTAGTCGGGCGCGCTAGCGATGTCTGCTCCACAAGGGGGATAAACTCCCCTGGTGATACGTTGCCAAAGTACGGGTGCGTCCAGCGCAGCAACGCTTCAGCACCGACTGTCGCGCCAGTTCTAAGGCTAACTCGGGGTTGATAGACTAATCGTAGCTGTTGCGGCTGCTCGAGTGCTGAACCAAAGTCATTCAGCAGGGCAAACCGACGACGGTGAGCGATATCCTTCGACGACGAATAAACGCTTATACCTGAGTGTGCCGCGCGCGCGTCTAGTGCCGCGTTTTGCATAGTTCGTAGGACGTCTCGCGGTGGCGTTATGCCCGCAATGAACGGGGAGACACCAATTGCCGCTGTTATGACAAGACTGACATTCGAAGATTCACGAAGCTGCGACATCAACGATGTCAGTCCGCTAATGGCATCAGCTTCACTTGCACCTCGGGTTGCAAGAAAGGCGAACTGAGTAGTAGCAATGTGATATATTATTCGGTGAGGAATGACTGTTGCAACTAGGAACCTGGTCGCATCCCGCACCATGTCATCGATATAACTACCGCCCATGACGCGTGTACCCGCGTTGAGTTGGTCAGGGCGAGCAAGATCGATTAAAATTGCAAAGCGAGGGATACCATGCTCTTCGTGGACAAGGTCCTCAATGTCATCGATGAACTGCGTGCGGTTTGGCAACCCGCTAAGTGGATCAATTCGACCAAAAGCATGCTCAAGCTCAATCTGCGACATGACCATTTGCGCAAGATCGGTCAGCGCTGTGATCTCTTCTTTGGAGGCGGAGCGTGGTTCGCCTCCCAGAACACACAGCGCCCCCAAGCAGTACCCCTCACGCGTAACAAGCGGAGCGCCCGCGTAAAAGCGTACGCCTTGCTCGGAAAGAACGCTGTCGCGATAGCAATCCTCGGCCAGCAGATCGCGAATTATGACGGTTTCGGATTTCTCAGCGACGCTGGCACAGGGCGCTTTATCTCGCGGGATGGAGGTATGGTCGACGCCGACGCGGGACTTGAACCATTGCCGGTCGCGATCGGTAAGCGAAATTGCCGAGACAGGGAGCCGGAATATCTGGCTGGCCATCCGCGTGATACGATCAAAATTGTCGCTTGGCGCTGTATCCAAAAGCTTGAGCTGGTACAGCGCGGCGAGTCTGGCTTCTTCTTTGTGGTCGTGCACGTGGTATCCTTTGGACCCATCATGGCCTCTGAATCTTAACGATTATTTTTTCGTACGGTATCGAACAGTCGAACTCTTCCGATCCAGTTGCGTATCGTTCTACAAGCCAGGCGTTCCGCCGAGGTAACGCCTTGGGTACGCGACAATGGCGATTAAGGCGCCGCGGCAACTCGGTTCAGATCGAATTTCAGGAATGTCCGGCTTGGGAAAGCTCCGCGGCCTTCAGGCCCGCTCATCCATAAAGGCCGTGTTGCGACCTGTTAACGATTAGACGCTATGCCAGTCCCTTATTCAGGAGACTAATCGTGCGTATCGACGAGTTGGAGCCTACACCGTCAGTCGCCGAACCGCTTGAAATACCGGCGGAGCTGCTGAGCAGTGTCAATCGACATCAGGCCCATCTAACGACGTTAGTTGCCAGCTTGCGCGCTGCTGGCCTTCCCACCGACATGATTGAGACTAGTGTACGTACTTTAGTTGACAGCTACGCTGATGAATTGACGTTGGCGATCCGAGCTATGCTGAAGGATTCTCAGCATGGATGATCTATTTTTACAGGACGACGATGCAAGAGTTTTTGCCTTGCGCCGTCTGAACGTGCTCGACAGTTCGATTGAAGAGCCATTTGAAAAGATAGTAACGCTCGTTCGAACTGTCCTTGCTGTGCCGATTTCGACAGTCACACTTGTCGATCGCGATCGGCAATGGTTCAAGGCCCGCCGCGGTGTCGATGTTTCCGAAACGCCGCGCGCGTTCTCTTTTTGCACGCACACCATTAAGCAGCGCGAGCCGCTAATTGTTGAGGATGCACAGAGCGACAAACGCTTCGCTACTAGCCCGCTTGTGACCGGAGCGCCTTATATCCGCAGCTATGCTGGCGTCCCGTTGCGTACGCCAGAGGGCTATAATGTTGGAGCTCTTTGCGCGATGGACACGCGTCCTCGACGATT
>Ga0265780_10009907_pt1 | contig 11391 bp, 17 predicted proteins | sample P1T30metagenome_FD_192432 | JGI IMG/M metagenome (GOLD analysis project Ga0265780, IMG submission 192432) | Plant litter microbial communities from East Loma Ridge, Irvine, California - P1 T30 | ecosystem: Environmental > Terrestrial > Plant litter > Unclassified | place: USA: California... | reverse complement strand
TGCCTCGCCCAGTACACCTGTCTGCTGCAGCACGGCGACCAGGTGTATCGCCAGCGGGTAGCTCCCCAGCTGGATCCCTGCCCCTACAAGGGAGAGCAAAATTCCAGGATCTGGACGCTTTCCTCAATAGCGATAGCGAAGAAAGTAGCGAGGAATACGAAAGGTGAGTCCAATTACGATGGTCTCATGAAGAAACGCTGATTTCCAGTGATGATGAGGAAGAGCCTTCTGTGCTGGCGGTGAAGCCTACTGCAACCGCGGCTCCAGTCTACGAGGAAGAAAGCAGCGACGAAGAGTCGGAAAGTGAAGAAGCAGGGTCAGATGAAGAACTCGTGAGATGGAAGTGAGGGATCTCATGAGGGTGTGGACTAGATGGTGCATTGATAGAACGCGAATGCAGAGTCTGAGATTTTGCAGGGTAAAAGCGACTATACACTGACCACATATTGACTACATATAACGGCTCTCAAATCGACCTCACTCCGATGAGGAAGACGCAAAAAGTTCAGTCGATGAAAGGGAAGAAGGTCAGTCGCCACACAAACTAGCCCCGCCCCGGCTGTTCTGTGTCTGTCCCATCAGAGAGTCTCTCATTCCTGTTACTTCCCCTTTAGCCACAAAATAGCATCACGCTGGTGAAGAGAGTGGGGTCGGAGGCGCTGAGGCCACCAGATGAGATGGATAATGGACCCAGACAAATGGCAAGGAGAACAAATCGAAAAGTGCGAACGAGATAAGGAATTGCTGAAATGCGATTTCAAAAAGTGCGAACGAAATAAGGAATTAGTGAAGACGGAATCTAGAAAAGTGCGAACGGGATAAGAATAGGTGGGAATTAGGCATTTCAAAAAGTGCGAACGAAATAAGGAACTAGTGAAGATGGAATTGAGAAAAGTGCGAACGGGATAAGAAATAGGTTCGGAGAGGCATTTCAAAAAGTGCGAACGAAATAAGGAATTGGTGAAGATGGGATTTAGAAAAGTGCGAACGAAATAAGGAATTGGTGAAGATGGGATTTAAAAACGTGCGAACGGAATAAGGGTAAGGTGGGGAAAGTCGTTTCAGAAAGTGCGAATGAAATAAGGAATGGGTTGGGAGAGGCATCACAAGAAGTGCGAACGAGATAAGGAGCTTAGTGTGGTTTGAAACGACAGTGGATACTTTTACCTGTTGGTCATCGATCCACAGTCTTCGCAACAGGAGACGGTCACGACTGAGGTCCCTGCTCACTCATACTCCACTTTGCCGACAAGATCTTAACGGGTATTCCTATGCATACAACGTGTTCTAACCCAATTTGACCAATTCACCCTCTCATCGTTCTTGTTACCCCCCAGAGACCTATCCCATGCTACTGATCGTCATCTGCAAGAGAATCCAACAAACCGATATCCTGAAGATGCTGCACGATTCCCTCGCCTCGTAAGTTCATTGACATGTGCTCGTATCGGTACTTGTGCAAGAGATTGTGATCCGAGATTCCTTTCAAGGGTGAAGCGCCTACGAGTCGATGTGGAAAGACTTCCACGATGATGTCCATAGTGAGGTTGAACGATTGGTGCTTCAACCACAAGAAATCGAGAACAGCGTCTTCCGCCGGGGTCCACCTGGAACTTTCAGTGCTGTATCATTATTGCATTCGACAAAACTCACTCAGGCTCCGGGACCTTGGGCTCGTTTCCTCCGTGGGCCACTGTCGCGTGAATGAGGAATACGTTTAGGGTGCCTCGGAATTTACAGTGGACGACATCGCAGATAGTGTGAATTTCATGTTCGTGCTTGAATCGCTCGGTAGCGCTGTCGGTGGACCATTGACAACCGACAAATTGACATTTGATGGGTTTCTCTTCGGCAACAGTGGGTGAGATTTGATGGTATTCCCACATGTGAATCACCTCTTGTGAATTCGAGTATCGGCCCTTGCAGTTCGGGATATGGCATTGGAAGTGTTGTTCCTCGGCGATATGGTCCTGGGCAGATGTCGAAGAGATCCCAATGAAGGTGCATCCGTTGATCGTACATTGGGGTAGGACGGGGGTAGTTCCTTCCGCGAGCCCAAGGTGTGGCTGCTGATAAACCGAGTCCTGGTGGGTGGTACTAGCTGAGTGTGACATGTTCGAGTGGGAAGTAGGAGTAATGGGCTGCAGTCTTAGCATATCAGCATGCTGCGAACCTCACCTCGTGGGTAGATTAGGGTGTACACTCCTGCTCTGTCAGCCACATTTTGCTCTTCATGTAATCACACTCACAAACTATGTTGAATATCAGAATTAGGTGAGGAGAAAGACAGAAAGGATCAGCAAGGGGCGTCAATGATCAAGTTTTTCATATGGGTCAAAGCGCTCGGTGTTTGGTTATGTCTGTGTGCATTAGTTGCTAGGTTACACGACATCCATCGAGATCTCAATCGAGAGCTATCCCCAAAAAGAATAAAAGCTACCATGCCTGACAGAGCTTAAGACATATCCGACAGCATCAGCTTATAGATGCGACTGATCCTGGCTACCTGCTGTACCTGGCGAGGTGTGAATGTATGGTAACATGCGTTCTTCTCTCCTTGCTACTCTACGCGACTTGAGTTTGACCATGGAGTCCCCAGATTGCCACATTGGGCCATTATGTGACGGACGTGGCAGCTGTATGAAAGTGGCGGAAAGGCACCGCCAGTACCTTTGTCTCGGGTAGGCATTTTCACCCCTTGACAGCTTATGCAAGCGCCGTCCAACCACAACAAAGGCTCTCAGAGAATCGAAGGCGATCATGGTGAACCAGTGCAAAGGGAAGGATCAAGGGAGGATGCAACAGTACGAGACCAGGTTAGGACCTTTAAGTCCTCGCCACCGGCCTTTCGACGTCTAGAAGTCTCGCCCAGCTCAAAAAGAAAAAAACATAACACAAAAGACTCAGGTTCTGCAGGGAATCGAACCCTGGTCACATGGATCAAAACCATGTGTCTTAACCATTGGACCACAGAACCGTCTGTGACACGCGGGTCTTTGACAAATATGAACATTTCTGTCGTCTTGCTCCCTTGTCACCATTTCGATTGGCACGATCATGGTCACATCCCGGAAGTCGGAACGACTGAAGCAAAGGCTTCAGCACATCTTTCGTGAACGAGCCAGGGCGCGGAGTTGTCAGCAGACATGGGCCAGTCACGTGCAACTACCCATCAGACATCCAAAAATTCAGCTGACCGGCGTTTCTCCGGTCCCCAGATCTCAGGGCCAATTGGTCTCTTCGTTGATTGGCTCGTCTCTTCGAAGATAAGAACAACCGGGATTCGCGGTCCCTGAAAATCATATCTTGATCCAATCAGAAGAATTCGGCCGTGCACTCGCCGACGTTTTCTAGCTTGTAACCAATGCGGGGGAGCATACACCAGAGCCATCGGTCGAAGACTCACCCGAGTCGTGCGGGTCGTTCCGGGGACCGCCAGTGGATAAATAGTAGCGCCATGAACTTCTTGCCCGTCTTTCTTCCATCTATCCATTACCAACTATCTAATAGAAATTATCTTAGATTACAATGTCCAACCTACCTACTGAGCCAGAGTTCGAGCAGGTCAGTGTGATTGCGTGCAGTGCCGTGTGCGAAGCTGACTTTTCAAGGCGGTCCACGAGATCACCTCTACCCTTGAGCCTTTCCTCGTCAAGAACCCCGAGTACCGACGAGCACTCGATGTCGTTCAGATTCCTGAGCGAATCATCAACTTCCGAGTCACTTGGGAGAGGGATGACGGATCTGTCGCCGTCAACAGGGGTTTCCGAGTTCAATTCAACTCTGCTCTCGGTCCTTACAAGGGTGGTCTCCGATTGCACCCCACTGTCAACCTTTCCATCTTGAAGTTGTGAGTTTATAGCTATTCGAGCCGTGCTGATCTTAGCCTCGGTTTCGAGCAGATCTTCAAGAACGCCTTGACTGGTTTGATGATGGGTGGTGGTAAGGGAGGAGCCGACTTTGACCCCAAGGGCAAGTCTGACAACGAGATCAGGCGATTCGTGGGTCACCTCACACTGTCAGAATTGCCGAGCTGACTTTAGTGTTACGCATTCATGGCAGAGTTGTCCCGACACATTGGTGACAACACTGATATCCCCGCTGGTGATATCGGAACTGGTGGCCGAGAGATCGGTTACATGTTCGGTGCCTACAAGAAGGCCAAGAACGAGGTGAGTAGCTTTCCTATACATTTTGACTTGAGCTGACAATCCAGTTCAGCGGTATCCTTACCGGTAAGGGAGCCGACTGGGGAGGATCCCTCATCCGACCCGAGGCTACTGGGTAAGTGCAAGACTTGAAAGCTATAAGAGCCGCGCTAATCAACAGTTACGGTCTAGTCTACTACGTCACCGAGATGCTCCGAGATCTCGACAACACCGATTGGCAGGGCAAGAGGGTCCTCCTCTCCGGTTCCGGAAATGTCGCCCAGTACGCTGCTCTCAAGGTCATCGAGCTCGGTGGTAAAGTCCTCACCCTCTCCGACTCTACCGGATCTTTGGTCGCCACCTCCGAGACCGGTTTCACCCCCGAGGACATTGCAAAGATTGCCGACCTCAAGCTTCAGCGAAAGTCCCTCACTGCCTTCGACGCTGGATCCAGCTACAAATGGCACGAGGGCAAGAGGCCCTGGACATTGGTTCCCGAGGCCGATATTGCACTACCCAGTGCTACTCAGAACGAGGTCTCGGGCGAGGAGGCCAAGGCTTTGATCATGGCCGGTGTCCGATACGTTGCCGAGGGTTCCAACATGGGTTCTACCCAGGAGGCTATCGACATCTTTGAGGCATCCCGAGCAGGTGCCAAGTCTACCGACAACACCAAGGGTGTTTGCTTCTACGCCCCCGGTAAAGCCGCCAACGCCGGTGGTGTCGCTGTTTCCGGTCTCGAGATGGCTCAGAACTCTCAGCGATACAGCTGGACCTCTGAGGAAGTTGATGGCAAGCTCAAGGAGATCATGAAGACATGTTGTAAGTTCTACAGTAATTCCTCGTTTGAATGCGGCTGATGAGATAGACAAGACATGCTGGGACACTGGAAAGGAGTACTCCGACACCGCCATTCCTTCTTTGGTTGTCGGTGCCAACGTCGCCGGTTTCCAGAAGGTCGCCGATGCCATGAGGGCCCAGGGAGATTGGTGGTAGTGGTCTCGTTAGAGCAAAGCAGTAGTAAAAGACAGCCTTACACGGCACGCATAGATTTTGTATATAGTAGTTGTTCATGCATCTCTTCTTGGATAAAGTTCAGATCTTCAATTTGTAAAACATGTCTCATCTGCTTCATGCACCGTTCTCTGGTGTCATCCACCCACTTTACTAGGCGGCACATCTCGCAAATTAGGATAGGAGAGAGAGAGAGATTACTACAGCGACTTGCAGAAAACAAGGAACTGGACGCCGAGGATGCAAAGAACGAGCTCAGATGGATGAGACAATCCTTGTCGGACCGCGATGAGGAGAAATTGGCTTTTTTAGTGGAGAGGCGAGCCAAGGGGGAACCATTGCAATACATCCTCGGTAAGTCTCATCATATACCATATAAGTAGTCAGCTGATTTAAGGCTCGACCGACTTCGGGCCATTAACACTGAACTGTCGAGCTCCGACGTTGATTCCCCGACCCGAAACCGCGGAGATCTTCGGACGCCTAGCTTCTCTGCTTTCGCCTGAAGGCAGAACCCCTTCTCGTCCCCTCAGTGTCGTCGATCTATGTACTGGATCAGCACCCATTCCCCTACTTCTCCGCCATCACCTGGGAGACCGTGTACGGGTGAAGGGGTATGACTTCAGTCAATCCGCCGTCGAACTAGCTAGGGAGAACATCGGCTCTACCGGCCTCGACGTCGAAGTGAAACTTGCCGATATACTCCACAAAAGCTTTGCAGAGACCGTGATATCCGACATGGACGGTCGGGTGGATCTTATCGTCTCGAATCCTCCATATATCCCTATCGCGGAATATCGCCAATTACCCTCGTCGGTCCGCAATTGGGAAGATCCAGCGGCTCTACTGGGTGATTTGCCTGGCGGAGAAAGTGGATTGCTGTTCTACGAGAGGATTGCAGAGCTTCTACCTACGCTTCTGAGCCCTAGGAAGGATCTGGAGATTAAAGGATGGGGGGAAATACCGAGAGTTGCTGTAGAGATAGGATCATTGCAGGGAGGTGTTGTGAGCAGTGTCTTGAGAGCAGGGGGAATGAGCCACATTGAGGTTTGGCAAGACCAGTACGACAAAGACCGAATGGTCGTGGGCTGGAACTAGAGCATGACTTCCACTTTGATGCATGCTCGGCATACCCTGTTGACAGAGAGTTCGTATTTACTGCAATTTCTTTTTTCTCAATCCCTCCTCTCTCGTAAAGGCACCCATGCTGGTCCACAGCACGACCATACACCCAGCTGTCAAAGCATAAGAGGCGGTAGGACCAATCATGAAGTACATCGATGAGGTCAAGACCGGTCCAATAGCTCGACCCAATTGCCCCTAGAAATCAGCATCACTCACAAAGCTCAACATACCTTTGACCTGAAACTGCCCATCGCTCTTCCCCGCTTCAAATCCGACTGGGTACTAGAATCATCATCGCAGCAAGCAGCTGCGGCTGCAGTGAGACCCGTGACCACTGTGGCGCTAGTGTAGGCGAGACAAGTTGCGGCGAGGTACAGGACGATCGTTGGGGTCTTGCCGTGTTTAATGCTTTCTAGGGGTAGGATTGATAAGAGGATCAGTGCAATTGTACAGGCGAATACTCCTCTTCGGGATACTGTGAGTTCTCCTGACTTGGCCAAGGAAGGTCTAACGTGCCGTGCTTGTAGCATCGCAGCGAGGATACCGATATCTGGTATCAGCTTGTTCGGACTGAGACACGTACAAGACAGCAGACGACCATTCTCGGCATTCGACGCAGCAAACAGATCATAGGTGAGGAAAGTCAAGGTGAATTCGGCCTATGATCAGCTCGGTCCAAATATGTAGACTTACCCCCGAGAATAGAAGCAGGAAGGCCCCGTGAAGCTTCCCAGCAGCATTCAATCGTTGTCTTCTCACCACGGCGCTGTCTCGCTCAGCGACCTCCTTGTTCACCGGCTTGTCGTCCTTCTTTCTCCAAGATATGGTCTCTGGGAGCGAAGTCGCCAAATAGGTGGTTTCGATCAGTAGTAAAGCGAGGGTGATTCCGGCTGGTACAGCGTAGATGTTCCACTGCTCCGCCGAGCCCTTGGAGACGGGCGGGGGTCGTGATGCAAAGTATGCTCCGAGTGAAGGCCTTTTCGTCAGCATCACACTAGAAGAGTCTGTGGGGGACGTACCCAAAGGTAAAGCAGACTGAGAAGGCAATACCGATCAGAGCAAGGGACTTTGACCTCGTCTCGGTCTCGGTGACGTCTCCGATGATAGCCGTGCTGAGCTGAACGTTTCCCTCGCTAAGTCCGCCAATCAGGCGAGAGAGCAGGAAAGAAGCCTACATTCAGCTCGGGCGGAATAGTGAGACTTACGAAAGTGGTCGACCTCAGCCATACCACTGCAGACAAGATATTTCCAATCATGGTTGCCAATAATACCTTCTTACGTCCATATCGGTCCGACACTACCATAAGCACAGTTATAGGAGCAAGACTCACAAGAACCGAGCGAAGGGCTAATGAGGCATTGGCAGAAACTGAACAAGCTGCCCATAGCTCCACCCAGCAGGACCACATCCCAATTCTTTCCCCCCACTCTCATCTTATCGCTTCCGCCGACTAGTAGAGCTCTCCATCGACTCGACAGAGCAAGAAGCCGAGACAGGATAGCACTTGGATCGTTTGACTCTCGTTCGGTGTACCATGCTACCAGCCTTGGGAAGAGAGGGAGGGGCATGGTAAATGCTACTAAATCAGCTGATGTCACCAGTAAAGGGTCCGAGCTTACCCAGCAAGTCGAGGACGAGGGCTATGAAGACAACCTTGACCACATTTCTTCCTGCCTGGCTAGTAATCTGTGAAGCTGTCATTGTGTCTCTTGTGTACAGGTGTGAAGACAAGAGTAAAAGACGGTGAATGCCTATAGTTAGCTAGTGTATAACCCGGTTTCAACTTTAGGTAGAATAGCCGTACCTTTGGGCCCCGCCCTTTACCCTGGATACCACACTTAGACACCAGTGACGCAGTAGCTATAACTACAACACTATATCACCTACACTATCCACACAATGGCTTGGACAGCAGGACCCATCTACCCATGCAACCCAGCGACAGCTAGATCAGAGTCTACTAAGCTTGGTGTCGATCCAAAAGGCGAGAAACTCATCTATACCAATGGAAGAGCTGTTATCGTAAGTCCTCTAGGCGGTGCAGAGCTGACAAGTAGATCCGAGATTTGAACGTAAGTGGAATGCTAGAACTTCACTCACACCCAGCATCATGGACTATCTCATGCTTATACGCGTGAGTGCTCCTAGCCCTCCTAGCTGATTGCAGAACACACGGCCACAACCACTGTAGCCCGTTTCTCGCCCTCTGGTTTCTACTGCGCTTCGGCGGATGTGGCCGGAAATGTCAGGATCTGGGATGCTACACAGTCAGAGCACAGCCTCAAACTTGCGATCCGACCACTTAGCTCCAGGATCAATGATCTCGCATGGGATGGTGAGAGCAAAAGGATCATTGTCGGAGGAGAGGGCAAAGACAAGTGAGCAAGCTCCAGAGATGCGGCTGACGACAGGTTCGGTGCAGCTTTCTTCATGGACTCTGGTTCTTCTTGTGGAGAGATTGCTGGACATGCCAAGGTACGAGCTATGTGAGAGTGACGCTGATGTAGACCATTACCGCAGTGTCGGTCCGACATCAACGACCATTCCGAGCTGTGTCCGGATCAGACGACAACTCGGTCGTGCTTCACACCGCTGTGCCCTTCAAGTACGATAAGATGCTCTCGAACCACAATCGGTTCGTTCGAGACGTAGCTTTCTCCCCTAATGGGGACTTGTTTGCTTCCTGCGCAAGTGACGGAAAATTGATCTTTTACGATGGCAAGTCGGGCGAGCTCAAGGGAGAGGCGGAGAGAAGCGATACCAGCAGTTTGGTACGTTGCAACCTTTGATGAGCGCTGATGGCAGATGGCATGTTCATGGGCTCCGGACTCGTCCAAGATTGCTACCGCAGGTGCAGACGGTGTGGTCGCTATCTGTACGTTACTTCGGTCCTGCTTAGCTGATTGTAGGGGACGCTTCCACCTTCGAGTCCACCCAGACATACAACGTTGGATCCGACGTGCAATCTCAACAGAACGGAATCGTCTATGCCAACGCCAATATCATCGTCTCCGTCTCCCTCTCTGGTGTCTTGAACGTGTTCGATACTCGAGAATCATCCAGCTCGAAATGGAGAACCCTTCACGGGCCTACCAAAGCCATCACCGCTTCTACGCTGTCCGAATCGACGTTCTACGCAGGTTCGTTCGACGGAACCATGAAGAGCTTCTCCATGGGATCTGGGGATGACGAGGGTAAATGCTCGGCAGTTGGCGGTACTGGACACTCTGGTCAGGTCTCGGGCCTAGTCAGTGATGGAGGTAAAGTCTGGTCCGCAGGCTGGGATGACAAGATCGCCAGTATCGAGGGTGACAGCTTCTCGTAAGTTTCCGTCCATTCCATCGCTGAAAGTAGGTCCAAATCCATCCCGACTAAAGCTCAACCCGCCGGTCTAGCTGCAACAGCGTTAGCAGCCTATGTCCCCACCGCGAGCGGTCTCGAGATCCATCCTGTCGGAGGCTCCTCCTCGGTTCATCCAGGAGCAGTCACTGCGGCGGCAGCTTTCGGTGGTTCAGACGGAGACATCGTCGCTTTTGGCTCCGGAACAAAGGTCACGCTGGCTACGGTCAATGGGACTTCTCTGAAGGTCTTGACCGAAATCTCGGACAATCGAGGCGATGTCCTCGTGCTCGCATTCTCGAAAGATGGCAATCTACTCGCGTCAGGAGATGTACGTGCGAACTGATGTAGCCCCACTGACCAGTAGTCTACCGGCCGAATCGTATTGATCGACGTGGCAAAGAAGGAGACTCTGGTATCATCAAAATGGACGAATCACACTGGCCGAATCACATCCCTAGCTTTCTCGGAGAATGGAGAAAGGATCGTATCTGGTGGTCTGGACGAGGCAATCTACGTATGGCATGTCAAGAAGACATTGAAGAATATCCCAATTAAGGTTCGTTTCTACCCGCTATATGGGGCAGATGCTGATTAGCAGAACGCTCATCCTGGTGGTGTGAGTGGTGTATCTTGGTCTGAGGGCAATGAGAAGATTATCAGTGCTGGGGCAGATGGTTGTGTGAGGACTTGGACTGTTCCTCAAATCTAGATTAGGAGCTGGAAGGATGCATGCGATACATGTCAACTAAATTACACCTTGCTTCTTCAACTGAACGTAAACATCCTGCGAATAGACGTTTCCAGCCTCATCTTCCTCCTCCACAGCCTTACTAGCCTGTGCCATCTCTGCCCTACCTTCCTGCTTCAATTTCTCAGCAAGCGACAAGGCATCTTGAATCTTTGTGATTCCATGGAAATGTTTCGTATTGGGTAGACCCATTGCTCGAAGTGCGAATGAATGCCTTGCTTCTGAGAAATGTCTATCGAAGGCCTATTGTCAGCTGAATCCCCAGGTTCTTTGAGCTTACCTTTCTACCTCTGTAGCTATCACTACAGAGTTCACACTCGAAGGAAACACCAAGACCATGTAGCTTGTACAGCCAGAATGGAATTGGTTTTCCATCCCATCCAAGAGGTAATTTGAGAGGATTATAGATTTTGCCATCTTCATCTTCATCATCCTCTTCCGGTTCCCCAATAGCAGTCTCAGCAGGTGGAGCTTGTTCTTCCTGATTCTCCAATTCTTCTTCTCGCTCACGAGACGTTAATGCCATTCGTCGTTGGACTTCGTCTCGGGAAGCGTTTAATCTAGCTGGAATGGGTTCGGTAGTGAGGAGAGCATGGATTAAGAAAGTGAGTCGAGCGGGTGGACGTGTCTTTTCGCGTGTGGATGATGAGGATGCGACTGGGGCTGGGGCTTGTGTTGGGTCGTCCACTCTCACGCCAGCTTTCTCCTTCTTCTTGTGCTTGTCACCGTTCAAGTGGGCATCGTAGACAGTCTGTTTCGAGTAGTTCTTTTGACCTACTCATCAGCTCGGCCAGGATACGTAATAGGTCATAGAGCTTACAGAAAGGACACCAAATTCCCTCTCCGACAGGTGCTGCCTTCTTCCCCTCAGTCTCCCATCCCTCGACCTCACCAGCCGCCCAAGCTGCTTCAAACTTCTCTTCTTCCTCCTTGATCTTCTGGTGGATATCGGTAAGGGGTAGTGCTCGATCAAAGAATGATACGAGGTAGTTGTAGAGTGTTTGAACGTATTA
>Ga0265780_10009906_pt1 | contig 11393 bp, 11 predicted proteins | sample P1T30metagenome_FD_192432 | JGI IMG/M metagenome (GOLD analysis project Ga0265780, IMG submission 192432) | Plant litter microbial communities from East Loma Ridge, Irvine, California - P1 T30 | ecosystem: Environmental > Terrestrial > Plant litter > Unclassified | place: USA: California... | reverse complement strand
GCATCATGGCTCGTATCACCAAACTGCATGCAGGTGAGGCAACGAAACTGGAAGGGCCGTGGTAGAGTTGTGCTGGGGTAGGGGTGCATTGACCTTTGCCCCGCACCCGGGCGATGTTGGTGGTCATATACGACGTCCAGTAACGAATCAAGGATCGTCCCTAAAGTTGTGGTACGCGGATAGAGTAGTACGCCACGCAGATTCGCTTTTGTGTCGCTGTTCGTATGACTGTGGGCATGAAACACACACGCATCCGCGCAATGTTTGTTCGGCGCTATGCGACAAAGGAATCTGTAAGTCGGAGCCAAACGACGTGCGCATGATACACGATGACGTCTCATACTCGATGTAAGTTTCCTCAACTCGAGGACATGCCAAGAGGGGTAAAGTACCCAGTAGGAACTTGATTAGCGATACCAATCTGACGGCCAGCCTGTTCCAGAATGGTCAGCACGGCACCGCATCCGGAGGACGAGCGTTCGGCTCCATGGCATTGGATATACAAGCAGGACATATTGAGCCGATTGCGGAAGATGGACAACAGTGGGCCGTGCGCGGTATGTCTTATGGTAAGCGATGCGGTGTAAGTAAGCGATGGTGTCTGACGGACTACTCCAGATGTTGCGAACGTATCGTAAACTCAGCGCTATCTCTGACCGGCTGTTGCCATGACGCAGTGTAGGTGACCGGTGAGTGAATGACTGTGTTGGAGAATAAAGTTCAGATCGTATGTATTCACGAGACCTCTTTCGGACACGAACGCGATATCCAACTCTAAGCGAAGGAAGGCTGCAACTTTCCCGCGATCCTCTCCAAAATGCGCTCTGGAAGTAAGCTTTCATACATGTGATCTGTCCACTCACAACAGACTCGCCGTGTATATGCCGGATCGATGATCTCCTCGATACCAAACGCGTTCGCAGTACGAACTGGGTTCATCAGTCGTTTGTACTCGTTCTCCAATTCTCTATAACGCCTGTCGCGCGCTTCTTTGCCCTCTTTCCTCTCAATCTCCTTGAGTTCAAACGAATGTCCAACTTCAATGCCACCCTCGAGGGGTAAGGAGCCCCACACGCCGGACGGCCAAGCGACGCGCATGCGTGGGTCGCGGCAGTCTAGCATGATGCCTCCTGCTACGCCGTAGACGCGTCGCACAATGACGTTGAAGATGGGCATAGTCGTGCTGTAATAGGTCGCAGCGAGAGTGACGCCGTGCCGCATCGTTGCAGTGCGCTCTGCGACAGTTCCTATTGCGTAGCCTGGGACGTCGACGAATTGGACGAGCGGGAGGTTGAACACATCGAGGAACTTTAGCATGCGTGTGATCTTTTGCGAACCCAATGCATCCAATGCGCCAGCGTTTTGCTCGCAGTTCAGAGACACAATCCCGACTGGTCTGCCCGCAAACCGCGCGAGCCCTACTATTGCCGTAGTTCCCCAGAGCGCTCCGATCTCGAAGAACGAGCCTTGGTCGACAACTTCGGTGATGATGGCCCGCGGGTTGTACATGCGGTTCTTGGAACGCGGTATGATCGATCGGAGGTTTTCGGACATTCGGTCGATTGGGTCAGAGCAGTCGATTACTGGAGGCAACTTCGTACCGCAGTCGGGCAGGTAGCTCAAAACCGTGCGTATCTGTTCAAAGCAGCCTGCTTCGTCCGGCGCCAGGTTATCGATAGTGCCGTTGGTGCAATGCATTGCGGGCCCACCAAGATCTATAAAGGAAAGACCCTCCTCGAATGTCGCGTTCTTGACAACACTGGGACCAGCGTTGAACAAAGATCCAATATCTGCAGCCATGACCGAGAAGTGGCAGGCCACCACACGAGCTGCTCCTAGACCAATCGCCGGACCTGCCACGGCGCCTAGATTCGGAATTCCCATATTGAGCTGTTGTACGACTTGTGCGAAGGAGGGTAGCGGAGGGACGTAGGAGAAGCCTGTGGAGCGAATGGTCGTGACGGAGCCGCCGCCGGATGAGCCATCGACGAGTTTGACGATGGGAAGCTTCAACGCGATTGCGAGCTTCTCCATGTATATCTGCAGTCGTCAGTACCAGCACGGATCGATGCAATGAATCGAACTCACGGTCTTCTCCATAAGCGCGCCATCAGCGTGTCCAGCGCGTATGGAGAAGTCATCGGCCGTGAAGACAATCTTTCGACCTCGTAATCGTCCGAAGCCTACCCGCCATCAGTACATCTTCCCAATGCCGTCCATAGTACACACCCTGCACGTTGTTCGAAGGCACGTAGTCTTCCGGTTCCTCTTTCACCGGCCCTAACTGCTTCCACTTGACTGTCCCACTCACGCTTCCCACCTCCTGAAAGCTACCGGGGTCAAGCAGCTGCTCGACCCTTTCGCGAACCCATAGTTTCCCTGCCTGCTTCTGCCTCACATAGCCCCTATTGTTCTTGTCAGGCGTCGCGGCACTTTTGCGCAGAGTCGCGATCTGCCCAAGGATGTCTGAGTAATCAGCGGGCAGATCTGAGTCTGCGCCCTTTCGTCGTCGTCGCTTTGGTGTGTTGGGAGCGATGTGGGAGCTGACCTGCGCGAGTCGGTCCTTGGCGGTTTCGGATGACGTCGACGCGTCTTTGGGCGAGGGCTTTGGCCCGGGCTCGTCACCAGCCATGACTGCTGATCAAGTATAATTAAGGTTGTTCTCGAGCTCCAGTGATGGAGCGACAACGAAATAGTCACATCACGATGATATGGACCAAGATGGGATGGTCGTGGTAGAATGTTGGGGTAGAGCTGGGGAACCGAGGCATCTTCAAGCTCCCCGCGCTTGCCCTCCTCCATCGCACTCCACCAAAACGCGACCATGTCATTGTGGATGAATCGAATGTTCAACGAGCGTCCCGCTTTAATATTCAATCCAAATCGCATTCCAGCTCCCAGAAAGCCTCCTTGACGACGGATAACGTAATCCCGCCTACCCGATCCAACGACTCGTCTACTCGAGTCATTCCACTGATGGTATAGTGGCGTAGGTACCTAGGTATATCCACGAATGTACTGCTTGACCGATCCATACTGCTGGCTAGACTCCAATATGACGCGACCTCCACAAAGACCCATCAAGCGACTTCTTATCGCGAATAGGTTAGTAGTCAAGTAGTATTCTGGGGAGCATGATTAACTGTCTGTAGGGGAGAGATAGCAACACGAATCATCTCTTCAGCTCGAGAACTTGGCATTGAGACGTTTGCAATATACGTATCAGGCGACGACTGCCATGCCGTTCGAGCAAGCCATGCGATCAAACTATCATCAGCTTCATCCTTCATGAGTATTGATGACCTTGTCGGCATCGTCAAAAAGCACCAAATCGATGCTGTACACCCAGGATACGGCTTTCTGTCAGAGTCCGAAGCGTTCTCGAAGAGAGTCTGGGAAGAGACCGGTGTCATAGTTATCGGTCCCGGATGGGGTATCTTGGGCAATACTGGAGATAAGCTTAAAGCGAGAGAGCTTGCTCAACAATGTAAGAGAAAAGGCGCGCTAGAGTTGCGAAATTACTGACACGTAAAACAGGCGACGTCCCAGTATCTCCAGCACTCCATCAACCGACTAACAAAGTCGAAGACGTCCAGCGCTTCGCATCTGAAGTCGGCTTTCCCATCATGGTCAAAGCAGTAGATGGAGGCGGTGGCCGCGGAATACGTCTCATTCGCAGCCAAGACCAGCTTGCTTCTTTAGTGAAAAGAGCAGTCGAAGAAAGCCCATCCAAGCAAGTCTTTGCAGAGAAGGCTGCAGTCGATGGCTTCAGACATATCGAAGTACAGATCATTGGGGACGGTACTGGAAATGTGACGCATCTATGGGAACGCGAATGCAGCATCCAGAGACGATACCAGAAGATCGTTGAGCTGGCACCAAGCGTTGTGTCTGACCGCAAACTGATTGCACAAGTCATCGAGAATGCCTTGAAGATGGCGAGACACGTAAGTACCAGTGCTGATCAAGGCTGAACCACGCTGATGTCTAAATAGATACAATACTTTTCACTCGGCACCTTTGAGTTTCTCGTGAATCCATCAACGAAAGAATACTACTTTTTGGAGGTCAACCCTCGCCTACAAGTCGAGCACACGATCACGGAGTCCATCTCTATGACTGATATCGTCAAGGCACAGCTGTTACTCTCCCAGGGTGCATCTCTGAACGACTGCGGTCTACCAATAGCCGAAAGAGATCCAGAAGTGCCTCCTTCAGCGCGTTCAATCCAACTGCGTATCACTGCGGAGAATGTTCAAAGCGATTGGTCATTATCAATTGGCAAGATCACCTCTTTCCAGTTTCCTTCGGGTAACGGTATTAGGGTCGACACGCACCTCATCAGCGGCCGACCCATCGTGGTATCCGCAGATTTCGACAGTCTAATCGCAAAGGTCATTGTAACAGCGTCATCTTGGAAAGACGCTGTTCGTAAAGCCCAGCGGGCGTTGGACGATACGCAGATCGCAGGAGTAAAGACCAACATCGACATGTTGAAAGCCATAGTGGCACACTCAGACTTTTTAAACGGACAATGCGATACGCAATGGCTAGAAAGCAAACAATCCGAGCTCCTCCAGTCAAGCCAAACCATCGCTTCAGTCAGCCCAAACACTCTAAACTCAGACATCGCGCCATCCTCCTCAACGTCCGTAGTCTCAACAGCCAACACCCTCTTCCGGAAAGGCGACGCATGGTCCATTTCCATCTCCACTCCCACGACAAAAGCCAACGAGAAACCACCGCCACACCACCTCGAACTAACACGCGTCCTGCGAAACGACTTCCCTACCTCGCTCAGCGCAGAACTCCTGTTCACAACACCCTCAACAGCTTCATCTAACATGCCCCACACAACACCCTACACCATAACTCTCTCCTCGACCTCCGCCAGCGCATCAGCTGCGACGTCGCATCATAGACGAGGGAACCCGAGCGATCCTTCACACATCAGTATCCCATTCCCGGGAAAACTGGTAGAAGTGTTAGTTGACGAGGGCGACGTGGTGAAAGAAGGAGATGTAATTTGCGTAGTTCAACAAATGAAGATGGAACTAGAAGTACGCAGTCCACGTAGTGGACGCGTGACATGGGTTACAGAAGCGGAGGATGGGGAAGATGTGGCGGAGGGGGTGTTGGCTGCTATCGTTGAAAGCTCGCAGGAGACGCGTCTTTGAAATCATAATTCATTCGTTCGTTCATCTGTTATATCATCTCAGGATCTACATTCCATACCATGCCTTCCTCTCGAGCGACACGTATCTTACATAGTCTCACACTTGACAGTCGTATAAACATTATCCTTCGTTGCCCGACTATACGGGCACACCTGCCTCGCCTTGTACACAACCTTCTCCAGATCCTCCTTCGCCAACCCGCGTACCTTGACGAGAAGCTGGACGCGCAGACCCATGTCGAGGTCTTTCATGCTGCCGACGAGTTCGACGGTGGATTCGACGATCGAGTCTTCGGGGGTGGAGGGCATCTTGACGCCGAGGGAGGGGGCGACGGCGTTCATGGCGGATTGGACTAGTGGGGTTAGTTGGAGCGATGGAGATAGGTTTTAAGAAGGGGATGAAGACATACAGCATGCACCGTAGCCGGCTGCGAAGAGTTCTTCGGGGTTGGTCTTTCCGGCGTCGCCGGGGCCGCCGAGGGCTTTGGCCATGGTTAGGTCGACCTTTAGGTTCTCGCCGTCTACATGTCTAATGGTGTGTTAGCAGAGCTCCTTTTGTGTCCAATAATATCGTTCAGCATACCCTGTGCGTGCGCCGACTACGTGCGCCTTTGCTGAGTAGAGGCTGGGCGCACTCTCAGTGTTCAAGAAGCGACGGCACGGTACCGCCATGCCATTCCGCTGCGAGACGCGAACCGCATTGCGGAGGATTGGTGTGAAGGTCCTGCTCGCCATTGTGTATGAATTGAGGTTTGTGTGAGGGTGAAGCGGATTGAATTTGTAGATGTCCGAGACGGAAGGTTGAAAGGACCACCAGGGCTAGATTGAGCGATTCACCTAAGCTCTACGAAAAGAAATCTGAAGCTATGACAGCTGTGACGTCCTCGCGACGATCTCGCGACGTCCAAAGTCATGACGTTTGCATCCAGCCAGCTTGGTGGATTCTAGCGCAAGGCACTCCCGCCGCTAGTGAAGCGAGATCTGGGGAGATCGCGCATCGCTATGAGCCGCAGATATAGGTAAGGATTGCCAATTTGCTGTTCGCCATGTGCAATAGTAGTGCGGAGCGCGAGAAACGATTCGCGTTCTTACTGTGCGGGCTTAGAGATGGAATGCTACTACTTCCGCCTGCAAAAGAGTATCATGCAACGACACCTAGGTACATTGAGAACGGACACTTTCTACGGCTGCCAAAGTTCCAGAAACTTCCACCATACGCGCTACAATTGGGAAACTCTCTCCTGTTTTTAGGGCTGCAATACTGCTGGCTATCGATCTTCTTGCAGTAGAGGTACACTCATCTTTGGGGACGCCCTAAGTTGTCGTGCGTTTGCCTTGTCGTTCATTGAGAAGCACGAAGTGAAGGTGTGCTTGCTATAGAAACTGGCTCGTGAGTAGAGGCTCCGGATGTGACAGTGCCTGCTTTTGAGCTCTCTCCTACTCGTATGGCTTCGGATTCGTTGTCTGTCGGTATGACTGGTGAGGAGGTGACTCGGTGGTTGGAATTGCTTGGAGCTGCAGCGCTGCAGTGCGAAGGCTTGCCCACTTTCGCTGTTTCAGAAGTGCTAGGTCTCGGTTGTTCTCTTTTTGAGCTCTTATCCTGAGTAGCTGAATCCGTAGATGGGAGCGAATCGGAATGCTGATCGGCCGTAGGGGTAGACTCATCTGGTTCTGGCGGGTTTTTCCATACTGTGCATCGCGCAAGTGATGCAACAACCAGAATCTTAGCATCTCGCTCATTGGCTGCCATTCCAGTATCCAACAGAATCTTCACAGCTTCGTCTACATTCAAGACTTTAGCACGCCCATCAGCAATCACATACCAATTCCTGCCTTTGTAGTCATATCTCACATTCATCTTCTGCCACCGCGCATCCATGAAACCAGCAAGCACCTCGGAAGCGAAATCAGCTGCTGGCTTCGCCAACTCAACGACTAGATAACCATACAAGCGGTTTTTGACAGCCCCGAGAGGCTCACTAAAGTCTTGCATGTTTTCGATACTTAGTCCAGTGCGCCGGGATTTATCATTCATCCTCGCGTAGTCGTAGTTCTCATACTGCTCTGCCACGTCACCATTGGCCAACAACAGAATACATAGTACTCTCGCGTCGACTTTGGCTTCGAGAAAGCTCTTCTTTCTGATATAATCATTCTTAGAGTATACCTTCGTAACATACATCTCGGCGGGCTGAGTAGGTTTTGAGTACCTCCACATTGCTAGTAGAGCATGCAATGCTTCCTCATCCACCCACCCATAATCTTCCGCCGTGAGCGCCAGTCGTACGTAGTATGGATTGGACTCGTTGACGCTGCTCTCCATTACGTGCACCCATGTGATGTCTGGGGAATGAGAACGCCCGTCACGTTTGTGTTGTAACTCACGTATGGCGCGGTGAAGATTCCGAGCATAGAGAGAGAGATCGTCATCAGCATTAGACGACAAAGATTGTATCTTTCGCCGCAGTACGATCCTGGGGTCCTCGATGGTAATAAGATCCGCGCTGAGCGTATTGCGCATACTGCCTGGCGACTCGCATGGTAGAAACCTCAAACGTTGCTTTGGCCAAGTATCACCCTCAGTGGGCCATGAGCCTTCGCAGGCATCGCCCACAGAGAGGGCAATCCAATTTGGGTTGGGTTCCAGCTCGAAATTTAACGGCTTATTCGAAATACCTCTGCGAATCCAAGCTCGGATGCAAGTCATCAACAGCGTCACCACGAGCTGGATGACTGTTGCCGACCAATGTAGTGCTCTCAGCCCGACAAACTGGCAAACAAATCCAGTCAAGCAAAGAGCAACAGCAACGACGACCTTTAGCTTCTGAACATTGCTTTTCGTTTCCAGCGAACGTTTGCGAGGATGTTTCGAGAACCTTGGAAGGGTCTCCATAATGCGTCCTTGGACGAGCCCCCAACGGCCGCTTGGCAATTTGTCTTGACCATCATTCGGGGATGCACCTTCTGCGCTGGTGCCTAGGTCGTGGGTATCATCTTGGTCAAACTCTTCAGGGTCGTATCTGGAAGTGCGAATTCGTATATCATCAGGATGGTTCAGGATGATATAGGCTTTGAAAGGCTGATCACCCATATTCTGTTGTATTTGCAACCGGAAGACACTCTTCACCTCGTAATCTCCCGTCGGTGCGAAAACATGCTCAACACTCGTTGCTTCGATTATAAACGAGCATAATGCTATACTCATGACGAGTAAACACGTTCCTACGAGAAATGTTGGGTATGCATAGTCTTGAACAAGATCTGCACCCTTCGGTTTTCTCCAGTGATATGTCATGACTGCAGGTACTGCTACAGCAGCAAATTGCAGGGCAATTCCAAAGACCGCAAATACCCACAATTCTCTGCTCTTTGGGAGGGCATCGTGCACGTTGAGTGTGAGATTTGGTGGCTGGTCGGCAATCCTTCTAGCAAGTATGCCAGTAGAATCCTCGCCTTGGGTGGGAGCTTCCAACCGCTCATCAGACCCAAGGCCGGCCTCTCCGAACACGCCTTTGGGTCTGTTGGAACGGCTTTCTGTGGCAGGTCTGAGAACCCCTTGATCATAGGCATCACTAAGGTCGCCGATGCGAACTTCACTGGGTCTTTCGATTTCGATTCCATTCTGGCATGGACCTTTTTGCTCAGGCTTCATCCGGTAGACGACCAGCTCCAGGATTTTAGCATGGCCTGGTTGGCGCACGACTCCTTCCTCGGTCCAAAGCTCCGAAGTGGCATCTGAAGTCGATGAAAGCAGCTCCAGCTCTGCTGTCGCCAGTTTCTCTCGTGCACTTTTGAACAAGGTTAGCAGAGTACGAGTCCTCAATGAGAAACTACTTGCCGACCGATCACAGCCTTCAAGACTCTGACGTTTGAAACTCGAATCGCGGAAACCACCGTAGTGATTATTCCCAGCGGACCAACAGCGAGAAGAATATGATCGGCCCACCCAAGCGACATGCTGAGGAATTGTTTGGTAACTTGCTCTCCGAATAGCGTCAAGAGAGGCGCCAAATCGCTGCCGAGGTTGTTGATGAAGTCCTCGCCATTGAAGCCGTCTGAGGGGGTAGGCGTGGCGATGATCGGTATTGCTGTTGGCGTGCCGCTGCTGGTCGGGGTAGTCACGGTCGGCGCCATGACGTGGACAACAACGAAAGAGGGAGTGACGAAGGACAGCGGGAGTACGGCAGAGCCGCGCGGGGACTCGATTTGAAGGCAGGCAAATGCGGCTGAGCTATTGCGCAGGCCAAAAATGCCGCAAGGCTGAGCACAAGAATCCCAGCAACGACGCTGGCGAGGCGGTTTGACTGACGGTGACGCGCCTGAGAAGCCTGGATTGTTATACCCTCAGTTGGAGTTGCCTGCCTCGGAGAGACCCTAGGAGTCTTCCGGTATTGTCTTGGGGATGTCCGAGGAACATTGGTTGAGGGAAGACAGGACGAAAGAAAGTTGCGGGGCTCAGGCTGGGAGTTCATCCACATCAGCTATGCCTGAAGCGAAGGTGCATGAGGCAGATTGATAACTGAACGAATAAGACACCAAGCCACGTCTGACAGCAGGCGCCTACCGCTGCACTCGGGCGAGGAAGGAGCAGACGGAACGGACTTCCAATTCTGACCAACTGGGGACGTGTCATCTGTCAAAAGCCAATAGGCTATTTAGGTACATTAGAGGTGTGTCTTCTTTGGTATGCGCTTACTTCGTGCCGATGCGATTGTGATTACTTATGGTTGTGCTTCGGTTAGCAGAGGCCTGTCAGCAGGGTCTCAATCATCGCAGCTTTGCATGCCATCGTCTCGAAGATGATTGATTCAATAGTCTATGGTCTTTTTGATCGCATCGTAAACCCCTGTCAATATTAGCAAAAGAGAGCACCCATAGATCCATACATGGCAGCTTACTCGTGACGTCCGGAATGACAAACTGCTCGAACATAAGCCCGGTATGTGTCGCCCACCCCGTCACCCTCTTCACGGGGGCCTCCAGTCTAAGGAAGGCCTTCTCCTGGATCGTAGCAGCGACCTCAGCCCCCACACCAGCATTCATCATACTCTCATGTACCACAATGGCCCTTCCAGTTTTCTTCACACTTTCCAGGACCGTCTCTCGGTCCCAAGGGTATATTGTCCGCAGATCTATCAGCTCAACGCTGCATCCGAAGTCCTTCTCCGCCGCAGCTATCGCGGCTGAACATGTGTATAGTGGTGTGCCGTATGAGACGATCGTGACGTCTTTGCCCGTCTTGAGGACTTCAGCCTTGTCGAGCGGGAGATAGAACGCGTCGACGGGTACGTGCTCGACAGCAGCGCGGTAGAGTATTTTGGGCTCCATGAATATGACGGGGTCTTGACAGCGGATCGCGGAGAGGAGGAGGCCTTTGGCCTGGACGGGTGAGCGGGGTATTACGACGCGTAGCCCGGGCGTGTGGGTGAAGAGGGCTTCTGGGGACTGTGTGTGGTAGCTAGTGACGTGTCAGTAAATCTCATAAGTAAGCGCTGCTGGATTCATACAGTGCGCCATGTCCGACACTGCCTGATGGCATGCGGATGACTAGTCCTCCGCAGTTCACGCCAGTACTCCCCGACCGGTACCTGTACTTGGCCGCCTCGTTGTGTATTTGATCGAACGCAGGGAAGACGTAATCGGCGAACTGAACTTCCGCTACTGGCTTCATGCCCTCGGCAGCTGCTCCTATAGCGAACCCCACGAGTCCCTGCTCGCTCAAGGGCGTGTTGAAGACGCGTTCTGTGCCAAAGTCCCCAGCCAGGTTCATGGTACATCGGAAGACACCGCCGAATTGCACGTCTTCTCCAAACACCATAACGCGCTCGTCGGTCTGCAATGCATATCGCAGGGCTTCATTGACGGCGGTGTAGAGGTTTATGCGCTTGGTCTGACCCTTCTGTATGTCTGCAGGAAACTCGGGGTTCGCGAGGGAGGATTTGGCGGTGTGGTGGAGAATGGGCGTTGCATCGTACTCTACTGTGCCATTGAGGCGTGCGCCAGGTGCTGCCGAGGAGTATTGTTTGCGTTGAGGGTGGTGTTGACAGCGGGGCCGGAGTGGTGCTTGCGGGCGAAGCAGATAGCGCGACGATGCGCGGATGGATGGTGTTCTAGCAGCCATGTCTATAGAAATGAGAGCAACGAGTTTCCCCAGAACCCCAGAAAAGGTACATGCAATAAAGTCATGCTGGGCACAAACATGTGAGCCGACGGTTGT
>Ga0265780_10009905_pt1 | contig 11394 bp, 10 predicted proteins | sample P1T30metagenome_FD_192432 | JGI IMG/M metagenome (GOLD analysis project Ga0265780, IMG submission 192432) | Plant litter microbial communities from East Loma Ridge, Irvine, California - P1 T30 | ecosystem: Environmental > Terrestrial > Plant litter > Unclassified | place: USA: California... | reverse complement strand
ACATCGACGGCCTGGTGCACCTGTCCGACCTGTCGTGGACCGAAGCTGGCGAAGAAGCCGTGCGTCGTTTCAAGAAGGGCGACGAGCTGGAAGCCATCGTTCTGGCCATCGACGTCGAGCGCGAGCGCGTGTCCCTGGGCGTGAAGCAACTGGAAGGCGACCCGTTCAACAACTTCGCGGCAATGAACGACAAAGGCTCCCTGGTAACGGGTACGGTCAAGTCGGTCGAAGCTAAAGGCGCCGTCATCGGCCTGTCCGAAGAAGTCGAAGGCTACCTGCGTGCGTCGGAAATCTCGCGTGACCGCGTTGAAGATGCCGGCACCCACCTGAAAGTTGGCGACAGCGTCGAAGCCCTGGTGATCAACATCGATCGCAAGGCACGCAGCATCCAGCTGTCGATCAAGGCGAAAGACAACGTCGACACCCAGGAAGCCATGCAGAAGAACACCGCAACGGCAGACAGCAACGCCGCTTCGGGCACGACCAGCCTGGGCGCGCTGCTCAAGGCCAAGTTCGACAACAAGAACTAAGTTTGCGGAGTCGGCGCGATGACCAAGTCCGAGCTGATCAGCCGCCTTGCTGAGCGTTATTCTCAGCTGGTGGCCAAGGATGCGGAATACGCTGTCAAGACGATCCTCGATGCAATGACCAACGCCCTGGCGACGGGCCAGCGCATCGAGATCCGCGGCTTTGGCAGTTTTGCCCTGAACAGCCGGCCGCCCCGTATCGGCCGCAACCCGAAGTCGGGTGACAAGGTGATGGTCCCGGAAAAACGGGTCCCCCACTTCAAGCCCGGCAAACAGTTGCGCGAACGGGTGGACGCGATGGTCGGGCAACCGATTATCGAAGACTGAAGTCGTCTGCTATTGCGACACAAGAACGGCATCCTCGGATGCCGTTTTTTTTTGCAGGCGCCGCCAGCATCGCGCGCTGAGACGAGGCACCGGTAGCGGCACGGATGTTAAATATGAGCTGCATTAAGTAACAAAATTACCAAACAATTCGACACTGACCCCAATTGTTTTGCACTAGTTTTCCGGCAATGTCGGCGGCGCCGGATGCGGCGGTTTTTTGAAATAGTTGGGCAGATGTGCGACACTGCGCCTTTGGCGAAATTATGGACGGGCAGGGCTGATGAAATTTGTATCGACCATCGTTGGATGCATCCTGTTTATCCTGTTTTTCGGCTTCGCCCTGAAAAACACCCAGGAAGTGAACCTGCACCTGTTCCTCGATTACGAGGTGCGCGGACCGCTGGTGCTGATGCTGCTGGCGTTTTTCATTATCGGCGCCGGCCTGGGTATCTTGGCCGTGACGCCGACCGTGTTCCGCCACCGCCGCGAAACGTCGCAGCATCGCGACACCATCCAGGCGCTGCAGAGCGTGGCCGGCACCAGTGCCGCCCAGCCTGCCGCTGACGGCGTCAACACGCCGCGCTGAACGGCGTGACTGCTTTGTACTGACAACAATAAAAGAACACCATGGAATTTGAAATCTGGTGGCTGCTCGGCATCCCCGTCTTTTTCGCCCTGGGCTGGATCGCCGCCCGGGTCGACATCAATCAACTGGTCTCGGAATCGCGCAGCCTGCCGCGCGGCTACTTCAAGGGCCTCAATTTCCTGCTCAACGAGCAGCCCGACAAGGCCATCGACGCCTTCATCGAAATCGTCAAGCTCGATCCTGAAACCGCCGATATGCATTTCGCGCTGGGCAATCTGTTCCGCCGCCGCGGCGAGACGGAGCGGGCGATCCGCGTCCACCAGAACCTGCTGTCGCGTCCCGACTTGCCGCTCGAGCAGAAAGTGCACGCGCAGTACGAGCTGGGCATGGATTACCTGAAGGCCGGCCTGCTCGACCGCGCCGAAGAAACGTTCAATGCGCTGGTCGATACGCAATATGCGGTGCAGGCGCGCCGCGCCCTGCTGGAGATTTTCCAGCGCGAAAAAGAATGGCGCCGCGCCATCGATGCTGCCGAAGGCTTGCAGGATTCGGGCGCCGGCGCGCGCCAGAAAGAAATCGCCCAGTTCTACTGCGAGCTGGCCCAGGACGCGCTGGTGCACATGGAGCCAAGCGACGCCAGGCTGCTGCTGGAAAAAGCCTTGCAGGTCGAGCGCAAGAGTGTGCGCGCGACCATGCTGATGGGAGACGCACAGATCGCCCAGGGCGACGTCGAAGGCGCGCTCAAGACCTGGCGCCGCGTCGAGCAGCAGAGCGTGCCGCACGTGGCGCTGGTGGCAGGCCGACTGATGGATGGCTACCGCCGCGTCGGACGGCCCCAGGAAGGCGTGAACCTGCTGCGCTCCTACCTCGCCGAAGCGTCGTCGATCGACTTGCTGGAGGTCGTGTTCAAGGCCGTCATCGAGCTCGACGGCGTCGCCGCCGCCAAGGTCCTCGTGGTCGAAGAACTGCGCCGCAACCCAACCCTGCTGGGGCTTGACAAATTGCTGGAAGCGCGCCTGATGGATGCGCCGGCCGCACTCTGGGAAGAGCTGTCGATGGTGAAAAACCTGGTGCATGGCTATACCCAGAAAGTCGCGCGCTACCAGTGCAGCCATTGCGGTTTCAAGGCCCGCCAGTTTTACTGGCAATGTCCGGGATGCAGCCGCTGGGAAACCTACCCGCCGCGCCGTACCGAAGAACTCAACGTCATGAACTAAGCATATGAAAATCACGATTATTGGCACCGGCTATGTTGGCCTGGTGACCGGCGCCTGCCTGGCCGAACTCGGCAACGACGTCTTCTGTCTCGACGTGGATGAAAAAAAGATCGCCACCTTGAATGCGGGGGGCATTCCGATCCACGAGCCGGGCCTGGAAGAGGTCGTGGCGCGCAACCGCGCCGCCGGCCGGCTGCAGTTCTCCACCGACGTGGCCGCCAGCGTGGCGCACGGCGCGCTGCAGTTCATCGCGGTCGGCACCCCGCCCGATGAAGACGGTTCGGCCGACCTGCAATACGTGCTCGCGGCCGCGCGCAACATCGGCAAGCACATGACGGGTTTCAAGGTCATCATCGACAAATCGACGGTGCCGGTGGGAACCGCAGACCGCGTCAGCGCCGCGATTGCGCACGAGATCGCCCAGCGTGGCGCCGATGCCTCGTTCTCGGTGGCGTCGAACCCGGAATTCCTCAAAGAGGGCGCGGCGGTCGAGGACTTCATGCGTCCGGACCGGATCGTCATCGGCCACGACAGCAGCCCGGAAGGCCTGCGCGCGCACGATCTGCTGAAGCTGCTGTACGCGCCGTTCAACCGCAATCATGAGCGCACGTACTGGATGGATGTCCGCTCGGCCGAGTTCACCAAGTACGCGGCCAACGCCATGCTCGCCACGCGCATCTCGTTCATGAACGAACTGGCGCTGCTGGCCGACCAGGTCGGTGTCGACATCGAGGCGGTACGCCACGGCATCGGCTCGGATCCGCGCATCGGCCACAGCTTCCTGTATGCCGGCGCCGGCTACGGTGGTTCGTGCTTCCCGAAAGACGTGCAGGCGCTCGAGCGCACCGCGCGCCAGTACGACCAGGACCTGCTGATCCTGCGCGCCGTGGAAGCGGTCAACGAGCGCCAGAAACAGGTGCTGGGCAAGAAGGTCGTCACGCGTTTCGGCGCCGACCTGGCCGGCCGCCATTTCGCGGTCTGGGGCCTGGCCTTCAAGCCGAACACCGACGACATGCGCGCCGCGCCCAGCCGCGTGGTGCTGAAAGAGCTGATCGAACGGGGCGCGACGCTGGCCGTCTACGACCCGGTGGCGATGGACGAAGCGCGCCGCGTGCTGACCCTCGACCTGACGCCGGAACAATTGGCCAAGGTGCGCTTCGACGCGGCGCCGATGGACAGCATCGACCGCGCCGACGCGCTGCTCATCATCACCGAGTGGAAAGCGTTCCGCAGCCCGGATTTTGACCAAATCAAGGCGCGCCTCAAGACGCCGGTGATTTTCGATGGCCGCAACCTGTTCGAGCCGCGCCAGATGGCGGCACTGGGCTTCGAATACCACGGCATCGGCCGTTCGGTCCTGACGCGGGGTTGAGCATGAGCACGAGCATGAGCACGAGTGCCGCGCCGGCATTGCCCGGCAGCCGGCTGCTGCAGGCCGACGACTACCGCCACGCTGCCGCGCCCAACCTCGAGGCCGTGCGCCTGCTGGTGGTGGGCGATGTCATGCTGGACCGCTACTGGTTCGGCGAGGTCAGCCGCATCTCGCCGGAAGCGCCGGTGCCGGTGGTGCGCATCGAACGCCGCGAAGAGCGCCTCGGCGGCGCCGCCAACGTGGCACGCAACGCTGCAGCGCTGGGCGCGCATTGCGCGCTGCTGGGCGTGGTTGGTGCCGACGAAGCCGGCGAATCGGTCGCGCAGTTGCTGGCCGACTCGTCGATCCACAGCTACCTGAAAAGCGATAGCGCAATCTCGACCATCATCAAGCTGCGCGTCATCGGACGCCAGCAGCAGATGGTGCGCATCGACTTCGAGGATGCGCCCACCGAAGTGGTCCTGCGCGACAAGCTCACGCAGTACAAGGCGCTGCTGGCCGACTACGACGTCATCATCCTGTCCGACTACAACAAGGGAAGCCTGGTGAATGTCGCCGAGATGATCGGCGCGGCGCGCGCGGCCGGCAAGCTGGTGCTGGTGGACCCGAAAGGCGACGATTTCACGCCGTACAAGGGCGCGACGTTGCTGACGCCAAATAAATCCGAACTCAAGCGCGTGGTCGGCAGCTGGTCCAGCGAAGAGCAGCTGACCAGCAAGGCTCAGGCCCTGCGTGCCGAGCTCGGCCTGGACGGCTTGCTGCTGACGCGCTCGGAAGAAGGCATGAGCCTGTACACCGCCACGGAGGTGCTGCACATGCACGCCGATGCGCGTGAAGTGTTCGATGTGTCCGGTGCCGGCGACACCGTCATCGCGACGCTGGCGGCCATGCTGGGCGCCGGCGCCACGCTGGCCGAAGCTCTCGCCACCGCCAACCGCGCCGGCGGCATCGTCGTCGGCAAGCTCGGCACCGCCACCGTCACTCGCGCCGAACTCTTCACCGGCTAATCGTCTTTCCAAAAAACAGATGCCCAAAAAGTAGGGTCAGAGTCAAATTGTTTAGCAATAGTTCTGCAGAAACCTGCGGCATTGGCGCTCTGACCCGCTGCTCGTCATCGCTCGTCATCGCTCGCACAACGTGATGCTGCGAATAAATTGGTCAATTAATCGACTCTGACCCTAATTTTTGAGCAATAGTTGTGAGGCAATAAAGTGGCGGGCGCGGTGCTTTGTGCTGGCGCAAGCGGCGCTGTCAACCGTTGCGGGGCAGGGACGTTAACGCGGCTATGGATGGCAACCGCTGTCCAGCCTCGATGAATACTTGGAGATGACCTCATGATGAAGAAACTGATGCTCGCAATCGCAACGATGGTAGCCACGATGGGTTTCGCGTTCGCACAGGTCGATGTCAATAAAGCCGATGCACCGGCGCTCGATTCGGTCAAGGGCGTGGGTCCGAAAATGTCGAAAGCCATCCTCGATGAGCGCGCCAAGGGCGAGTTCAAGGACTGGGCCGACTTCGAGAAACGCGTCAAGGGCGTGGGCGAGAAGAGCTCGGCGAAACTGTCGGCCGCTGGCCTGCAGGTCAACGGCAAGTCGAAGGACGGCGCGCCGATCAGCACCAAGGCCGGCGATACCAAGGCCACCAAGACCGCTCCTGCGGCGGCACCAGCCGCACCTGCCGCTGCAGCCGGCAAGCCAACCGCAGCCGCGCCTGCCGCCAAGCCAAGCGTGGCCGCCAAGCCGGCCGATGCGAAAAAGCCTGCGACGATGTAAGGTCGTTCGCTTTCGCACACGCCCCGCAGCCTGCCGCGGGGTTTTTTTTCGCCTGGCGCATCGTGCGCGTGTCCTGCGACCCCTGTCAGGCACGATTATTTTGCTGTCAAGACTTTGTCTGCGGCCCCTGCGCGTGCGAAGATAACCAGATCACTTCGTCGACCCTGAGGATTTCATGCGTTCTTGCCGCCTTGCCCAGCCTGTTCATACCGTTCTGCTTGCCAGCCTGCTCACGACTGCCGCGTTTGGCCCTGCCGCCCATGCAGCGGCACCAGGTGCACCGGTTGCACCCGCCGCCACGCCAGGTGCCGCCAGCGCCGGTCCCGATACCACGCGCCACCAGGCCCAGGTCGATCAGCTGGTCAAGCAAATTTCCCCGCAGCGCATCGAAGCCTACATCCGCAAGCTGGTCAGCTTCCAGACGCGCCATACGATGTCCGACACCACGTCGGAGACGACGGGGATCGGCGCGGCGCGACGCTGGATCAAGAGCGAACTGGAGCGCTGCGGCGCCGGCGCGAATGGCCGCCTGCAGGTGAGCTATGACTCGCACGTCGCACCGGTGGGGCCGCGGATTTCGAAGCCGACCGAAATCGTCAACGTGGTCGCGACCTTGCCCGGCACGCAGGGTGCGTCGAAGGACCGCATGTATGTCGTCAGCGGCCATTACGACTCGCGCAACACGGATATCATGGATGCTACCGGCTATGCGCCCGGCGCCAACGACGATGCCTCCGGCACGGCTGCGGTGATGGAGATGGCGTGCGTCATGGCACGCGAAAAATTCGACGCGACCCTGGTCTTCATGACGGTCGCCGCGGAAGAGCAGGGCCTGCTGGGCGCCGCCCACTGGGCCGAAGGCGCCAAGCAGCAGAACCTCAACGTGGCCGGCATGTTCACCAACGATATCATCGGCAGTTCGCGCGCCGACGACGGGCGCATCGACAACACGCAGGTGCGCCTGTTCGCGGAAAGCCTGCCGAACACCAAGGAAATGAGCGACGCCAACCGGAACCTGCTGGCCACCGGCGGCGAAAACGATTCCATCTCGCGCAACCTGGCACGCCACGTCAAGGAAGTGGGCGAACGTTACGTTCCAAAATTCAAGGTCAGCGTGATCCAGCGCCGCGATCGCTATCTGCGGGGCGGCGACCACATGCCTTTCCTCGAGCGCGGCTTTGCAGCGCTGCGCTTCACCGAGCCGAACGAAGACTTCAACCACCAGCACCAGAACGTGCGTACCGAAAACGGTGTCAAGATCGGCGACCTCATCGAGTACGACGATTTCGACTACATCGCCAAGGTGGCGCGGGTGAACACGGCCGCCCTGGCCACGCTGGCGCTGGCCCCGGCCGCGCCGCAACAGGTCAAGATGCTGACCGCCAGGCTGGAAAACGATTCGACGCTGGCCTGGCAAGCCAATGGCGAACCTGACCTCGCCGGCTACCGGATTGTGTGGCGCGACACCACGGCGGCTACCTGGCAAGGTTCCCAGTACGTCGGTAACGTCACCCAGGCCACCGTCAAGCTGTCCAAGGATAACTACTTCTTTGGCGTTCAGGCCATCGACAAGGACGGCAACGCCAGCGTGGCGAGCTACCCTTCGCCCCAGCGTTGAACACAGTATCGCGCGGCCGGCTGCGCCCCCTTGAAGGTGGCGCAGTGCGCAGCAGGGAACTTGTGTGCGATGCTGGCGGCGTGAACAGCAATGAACCCCTGGCCGGGCGCGGGGGCTCCCGTACGCCATGGTCCGAGACGGATTAAAATGGCAGCTTACTCAAGATCAGCAAGAGACTAACCATGGCATATTCGACCATCGAAGACACGATCGGCAACACCCCGCTGGTGCAATTGATGCGCCTTCCCGGCCCCGAGATCGCGGCACGCAACAACATCATTCTCGGCAAGATGGAAGGCAATAATCCGGCCGGTTCCGTCAAGGACCGCGCCGCCATGTGGATGCTGCGTGGCGCTGCGGCGCGCGGACAGATCAAGCCGGGCGACACGCTGATCGAGGCGACCAGCGGCAACACCGGTATTGCGCTGGCCATGGCCGCGGCCATCCTCGGCTACAAGATGGTGCTCCTGATGCCCGAGAACCTGTCGATCGAGCGGCGCCAGAGCATGGCCGCATACGGCGCCCAGATCATCCTGACGCCGCGCACGGGCGGCATGGAATACGCGCGCGACATGGCCGAGCAGATGCAGCGCGACGGCCAGGGCATCATCCTCGACCAGTTCGGCAATGAAGACAATCCGCGCGCGCACTACGAGACCACCGGTCCCGAAATCTGGCGCGACACGCATGGCGGCATCACCCACTTCATCAGTGCGATGGGGACGACCGGCACGATCATGGGGGTGTCGCATTACCTGAAAGAGCAGAACGAAGCGATCCGGATCATCGGCGCGCAGCCAGAAGAGGGCTCGCAGATTCCCGGCATTCGCAAATGGCCTGAAGCGTACATGCCGAAGATTTTCGACAAGGCGCGGGTCGACCAGGTCGAAAGCGTGAGCCAGGCGGCGTCCGAACAGATGGCGCGCAGGCTGGCGGCGGAAGAGGGGATGTTCTGCGGTATTTCAGCTGCCGGCGCCTGCGAAATCGCCCTGCGCGTTGCCCGTACAGTCGAAAACGCCACGATCGTCTTCATCGTCTGCGACCGCGGCGACCGCTACCTGTCGACGGGGGTCTTCCCGGCGTAACCCTCAAACAAAAGTGGAAACCTACTTTTGTTTGATACTGCTCGTGCTGAAAATCACTGGCGGAGCCAGATGATTTTCAGATGTAAACCCTACGCAAGTGCGCTGTGCTGGCTGCAACAGGAAAAGCGCGCCGTCGCGTGAGGGAGTCAAACAAAAGTGGAAACCTACTTTTGTTTGGTACTGCTCTTGCTGAAAATCACTGGCGGAGCCAGATGATTTTCAGATGTAAACCTTACGCAAGTGCGCTGTGCTGGCTGCAACGGGAAAAGCGCGCCGTCCCGTGAGAGAGTCAAACAAAAGTGGAAACCTACTTTTGTTTGGTCTGGTCAGCTGAAAATGACTGGCAGAGCCAGATCATTTTAAGGAGTAAGCCCTACGCAAGTGCGCTGTGCTGGCTGCAACAGGAAAAGCGCGCCGTCCCGTGAGGGACCGGCGCGCTTTTTGCAACGCGACGCAAGCATACCGCCCTTGCGTCGCAGTTCCTCTAGAAATCATCTGGCTCCGCCAGTGATTTTTGGGTCGAGCCCTTCCAAACGAAAGTAGGTTTCCACTTTCGTTTGAGTCTTATTCGCCTTCTTTTGGCTTGAACTGCTTGTCGCTGATGCGGAATTTGTTGCGGCGGTCGCCCATCAAATAACGCAGGTCGCGGATCGACAGGTCGCTGACTTCGTGCATGCGGATCAGCAGCGATGCGCCGACTGGCAGGCGGTGGTGACGAATCTTCGAAATTACTGGAGGTGCAACTTCCAAAGCGCGCGACAGCGCTGCGTCGTTCTTCAGGCGCAGGTTCTCGATCAGGGTATCGAGCAGGCGGTTGGGGTTGTACTGCAGCAGTTCATCGGACTCCGAATCGCTGTTCATATCAATGCCGACTTGGTTTGTCATGATGTCTTTCATTCCTTTTATGGGTTGCGGATCGCTGGCAGAGGTTCGATTCCGGACTACTTTCGCAAATATATACTCAATTGTACAACTAATTTCATTTTAGTACTCATGAGCAATTCAGAATATGTCAGTAGCAGATTCTTGTTGTCTACCCGCAACATAGCTGTAGTGCAATTCTCGCATAAAGTCACGGGAAAATAGTGTTCTTTTTATTTCAAATTGCGTTTTTAGAATCTCGTCACCAACGGTAAAATCCTGTGATTTTGATACAAAAAATGCAATTAAATCCGGGGTATGTCGAAAATTTCGATAGCTTCAGAGCTGTAGTCCGAGAAATCCCCCTATACCCCCTGGGGTATGCGGTCGCAGGAAAATACTTTTAGTTTCCTGGCGAAAATTTGGGTTACACAAATTTACAAAAAGATTCCCCTACGACAAGGCTTAATTTCCCCTCGTCAGGCGCACCGCACGGCCCAGATCGATGACCGACATTGCGTAAAAGTAACTTCTGTTGTAATTCGTGATAGCAAAAAAATTATCCGATGCGACCCAGTACTCGGTTGCTTCCGCACCGTTCTGCAAATCGATGAGTCCATACAGGCGTTCCGGGCTCAATGTCGCCGCGGTCGTGACGCCAGCCGCAGCCAGTTCATCGGGGCGGTAGCTGGGGAACAGGCCCTTGCCGAGCAGGCTCTCCCAGGCCCGGCTCGGCGCCACCTGGGCGGCAAACACGGCCGGACCGGTATCATCGCGTTTCCAGCCGTGCACCACGAGGAAATTGGCCACGCTGCCGATGGCGTCCGCCACGGAGTTGCGCAGATCGACATGGCCGTCGTTGTCAAAATCGACGCCCCATTTCAAGATGCTGCCCGGCATGAATTGCGGCAGGCCGACGGCGCCGGCGAACGAACCGAGCAACGAGAACGGATCGACACCTTCGTGCTGGGCCAGCAGCAGGCTGTTTTCCAGCTCGCCGCGGAAGAAAGCCATGCGGTCGCTGCGGTTGGGCGCCTCGGGGTAAGCGAACGCCAGCGTGGTCAGGGTATCGATCACGCGGAAGCGGCCGGTATCGCGGCCGAACACCGTCTCGACACCGATGATGCCCACCAGGATTTCCGCCGGCACGCCATAGATGCGCTCGGCACGAGCCAGCACCTCGGCGTTGTCGTTCCAGAAACGCACGCCGGCATTGATGCGGATCGGCTCGATGAAGCGGCTGCTGTAGAGCTGCCAGTTCTTCGGCTTGCCGGGCGGCGCTGGCTTGACCAGCTGTACTGCGGTTTCGAGCAGGCGCGCCTGACCGAACAGCCTGTCGAGTTCGTCCCGCTTGAAACCGTGCTTGGCGACCATCTCGTTTTCGAATTGCTGCACCGCGCTCCAGGCGCTGAAGTTGACCGCTTCACTGTCCGGTGCCGGGGCCGCGGCGACAGGCGCACGCCTCGCGGACGTTCTGGCCCTGGCTTTGGCTTTTGCCTTGGCCAGCACCGTGCTCGCTTTCGGATGTTTTTCGGTGGCAGCGGCGGCCGGCGCCGCAGAGCCGGCCAGGGTTGCCGCGAGCAGCGCGACGGCGGCATACACGGGACGGGAAGGGCGGCGGGATCGAATCAACGGCATTGGGCAAGAAGGCTTTTCATGGTGGCAAGCAGGTCGGGCGCTGGCGCTCCCGGCCCGTAGCGATAGGCGCTGTAACAGCGCAGGAATTGGGCAAGTGCGTGCTGGCGTGCCGGATCGAAACCGGCGCCGGCGAGGCGCGCCGCGTACGCAGTGGGGCCTTCGTCCGGCTGGCGCGGATGGCCGAGCTGGCCGAGCCGTTTGCACAGGGCCGAGTATAGCGCATCGACCGGATCGATCCGGCGTCGCAGCCTGAGCGTGTGCGCACCCCACAGCAAGGCCAGCGAAGCGGCCAGCACGGCCAGGCTGCGCCAGTTGGACAGGCCAGCCGTCAGCGTGCTGACCAGTGTTTGCTGGCGTTCCGGCGTGTAGTTCAGCACCCACTGGTTCC
>Ga0265780_10009903_pt1 | contig 11394 bp, 6 predicted proteins | sample P1T30metagenome_FD_192432 | JGI IMG/M metagenome (GOLD analysis project Ga0265780, IMG submission 192432) | Plant litter microbial communities from East Loma Ridge, Irvine, California - P1 T30 | ecosystem: Environmental > Terrestrial > Plant litter > Unclassified | place: USA: California... | reverse complement strand
GGATCAGCTTCTCGGCGCTGGTGAGGTGCTGCTGCACGTAGGCGACGGGACTGGGCACCGCGAGCATGAGCAGGCGGCGCACGCCGCGCGGGGTCTCGCGCGCCTGGTCCTCGGGCGTGGCCATGAGGCGGATCGAGACCGAGCTGCCGTCGTCCAGGAGGGCCGGGTAGGCGCGGACGACGGTGTCGCCGTGCCGGGTGTCGACGACCCGGGGGAGCTCGTCGACGTCCCACGTCGTGAGGCCGGAGCGCTCGAGGGCGTTCCGCGGTGCCGCCGGGGCGGGGGCGTCGCCCGCGGGGGCTCCGCGGCGGCCGCGACCACGGCCTCCTGCGCCCTGGCCCTGCCCCTGCGTGACGCGCGCGACGCTCTCGCGGGCGTCGGCGGCGAGGCGCTCCTGCAGCAGGGCGAGGTCCTTGCCGGCGCCGAGCGTGCGCCCCCGATCGTCGACGACGGACCAGGTCACGCGCAGGTGGCCGGGCACGCGGTCGAGGTCGAAGTCGTTCGCCGTGACCGGCACGTGGGCGAGCTTCGTGATGGCGCGAGCGAGGGTCGCCGTGAACGGCTCGGCGACGTCGGCGGGGGGCGCCTCGGGCAGCTCGTCGGTGAGCTTGCGCGCCCAGTCGGCGGCGGGCACGACGTTCTTGCGCAGGTGCTTGGGCAGCGACTTGATGAGCGCGGTGACGAGCTCGTCGCGGAGTCCGGGGACCTGCCAGTCGAAGCCGACGGGGCGCATCCGGGCGAGCAGCGGCAGGGGCAGCACGACGGTGACGCCGTCGTCGTCGGCGCCGGGCTCGAAGCGGTAGCGCAGGGTGAGCGTCTGGTCGCCCTGCCGCCAGGTGCTGGGGAACGCCTGCTCGTCGACGTCGGGCTCGTCGTCGCCCAGGAGGTCGGCGGCGGTCATCGTGAGCAGGTCGGGCGTCTCGCGCCGGGCCTTCCGCCACCAGCCCTCGAAGTCGCGCGTGGTCGCGACCTCGGCCGGCACGCGGCGGTGGAAGAACTCGAACACCGCCTCGCCGTCGACGAGGACGTCGCGGCGTCGGGTGCGCTCCTCGAGCTCGGTGAGCTCGCGGATCAGCTCGCGGTTCGGGCCCTCGAACGACTGGCGGCTCTCCCAGTCGCCCTCGACGAGCGCGTGCCGGAGGAACAGCTCGCGGGCGTAGGCGGGGTCGACCCGGGCGAACTGCACGCGTCGTCGCGGCACGATCGGCACGCCGTAGAGCGTCACCCGCTCGTAGGCGACGACGGCGCCCTGCTTCTTCTCCCAGTGCGGCTCGCCGTAGCTGCGCTTGACGAGGTCGGGCGCCAGCGGCTCGGCCCAGGCGGGGTCGATCGTGCCGGCGACGCGGGCGAAGAGCCGGCTGGTCTCGACGAGCTCGGCCGCCATGACCGCCTCGGGCTGCTTCTTGGCGAGCGAGCTGCCCGGGAACAGCAGGAACCGCGTCTGGCGGGCGCCGACGTAGTCCTTCTTCTGCGGGTCGCGCAGGCCGATCTGGCTCAGGAGGCCCGCGAGCAGGCTCCGGTGCACCCCGTCGGGGTCGGCACTCCGCTCGCCGACGTGCAGTCCGAGCGGCTTGGCGGCGCGGATCAGCTGGCGCTGGACGTCCTGCCACTCGCGCACGCGCAGGTAGTTGAGGAACTCCTCGCGGCAGAGCCGCTTGAACGCGTTGCCGCTGAGCTCGCGCTGCTTCTCCTCGAGGTGGTTCCAGAGGTTGAGCAGGGTGAGGAAGTCGCCCTTCGGGTCGCGGTGCCGCGCGTGCATCGCGTCGGCCTGCTCGCGGCGCTCGAGGGGACGCTCCCGCGGGTCCTGGATGGCGAGCGCGGCGACGATGGCGATGACCTCGCGCGTCGTGCCGTGCTGCTTCGACTCGAGCACCATGCGCGCCAGGCGCGGGTCGATGGGCAGGCGGGTGATCTGCTTGCCCACGCGCGTGATCTGGGGCTCGCGGCCCGCGGCTCCGGGCGTGACCGCCCCGAGCTCGCGGAGCAGGTCGACGCCGTCCTTGATGCCGCGGGAGTCCGGCGGCTGGAGGAACGGGAAGTCGGCGATGTCGCCCAGGCCCAGCGAGATCATCTGCAGGATGACCGCGGCGAGGTTCGTGCGCAGGATCTCGGGCTCGGTGTACTCGGGGCGCCGGTCGTGGTCGGCCTCGGAGTAGAGGCGGATCGCGATGCCGGCGCTCGTGCGCCCCGAGCGGCCGGAACGCTGGGCGGCGCTGGCCTGCGAGATCGCCTCGATCGGCAGGCGCTGGACCTTGGCGCGCGTCGAGTAGCGGCTGATGCGGGCGGTGCCGGCGTCGACGACGTACTTGATGCCGGGCACGGTGAGGCTCGTCTCGGCGACGTTGGTCGCGAGCACGACGCGGCGTCGGACCCCGGGGGTGCGGCTGCGCTCGAAGATGCGGTGCTGGTCGGCGGCGCTGAGGCGCCCGTAGAGGGGCAGCACCTCGGTGCCGGGGAGGCGGCGGGCCTCGATGGCGTCCTGCGCGTCGCGGATCTCGGTCTCGCCGCTGAGGAACACGAGCACGTCGCCGGGAGCCTCGCCCGCGAGCTCGTCGAGGGCGTCGTTGATGCCCTGCAGGTAGTCCTTGTCGTCGGCGCGGGAGCGGGCGGGCTGGTCGTCGGGGTCGTCCCCCTCGACGTCGGCGTCGGCGACGAGGGGCCGGTAGCGGACCTCGACGGGGTAGGTGCGGCCGGAGACCTCGATGACGGGGGCGCCGCCGAAGTGCCGCGAGAAGCTCTCGGGGTCGATGGTCGCGCTCGTGACGATGACCTTGAGGTCGGGTCGGCGGGGGAGCAGCTGCTTGAGGTACCCGAGCAGGAAGTCGATGGTGAGGCTGCGCTCGTGCGCCTCGTCGATGATGATCGTGTCGTACCGGCGCAGGTCGCGGTCGAAGTGGATCTCGTTGAGCAGGATCCCGTCGGTCATGAGCTTGATCTGCGTGCGCTCGGAGACCTGGTCGGTGAAGCGCACCTGGTAGCCGACGAGGTCGCCGACCTCCCCGCCGAGCTCCTCGGCGATGCGCTCGCTGACCGTGCGCGCGGCGATGCGCCGCGGCTGGGTGTGGCCGATGCTCGTGCGCCCCAGCTCGAGGCAGATCTTGGGCAGCTGCGTGGTCTTGCCCGAGCCGGTGGCCCCCGCCACGATGACGACCTGGTGGTCGCGGATCGCGGCGGCGATGTCGTCGCGCTTCTGGCTGACGGGCAGCTCGGGCGGGAACGTGATCGTGGGCATCATGAGCCCTCCATCCTAGGCGGGCCGACGGGCATCGTCCCGTCCTCCCCGGCAGGAGTCACGGGCCCGTCCTCCACGGACGCCGCCTCCGCCGCCGCGCGGGGGTCGCTCGCGGGGCACGGTCGTCGGCATGAAGCACGCAGCCACCGTCCCCGCTCCCGTCCTCGACCCCGCCGACGTGCCCCGCCACGCCGGCCGGGCCTTCCTCACCGTGATGACGGATCCGGTCCGGGCACGGCTCGTCGACCTGCTCGCCGAGGGGCCGGGCACGCTCGAGCAGCTCACCGCGGCCGTCGCCGAGCGGGTGCCCACGTCGCCGGAGGTGGTCGAGGCGCACCTCGCGGTCATGGCGGCCGCGGGCTTCGCCTGGTCGGACGCCCCCGAGAGCACTCCGCCGGGCTCGCGGCCCTGGAGCGGCCTCGACCTCGAGTCGTTCAGCGAGCGCCTCGAGGACCTCGTCGAGCTCATCGACGACCTGCGCGACGCGGGCGACCACGAGCAGGTCGGCGATGCGGCGGGAGCCCTCGACGCCGCCTGGAACGGCCGGAGGCGCGAGCCCGGCCTCCGAGCGGCCGCCGCGGCGTTCCACCAATCGCCCGCGGGCCGGCGCCACGCGGCGCGGGTGCGTGCCGGGGTCCTCGGCGTCCCCGCCCCGCCGACGCTCTGCCCGCCCCCGCCCCCGGGCCCGTCCCGCCTCGACGCCCCCGGCGCGGAGTCCCGCCCGGACCGCGACCGCTCGAGGTGAGGGCGTGTCGTCCCACGACGAGCTGCCCCGCGGGGAGTCGGGTCTCGGCCGAGCGACGGGGTCGCGCCCGGGGGCAGGGGCGCCCTCTGGGGCGGGGTCGCGCTCGGGGGCAGGGGCGCCCTCCGGGGCGGGCGTGCCTCCCGGGCCAGGGGCGCCTCCCAGGCCAGGGGCGCCGCCTGGGGCAGGGGCGTCTCCTGCGCGAGGTGCGCCGCCCGGGGAGAGGACTCTCCCCGGAAAGGGCATTTCGTTCCAGGACGAAATGCCCCCTGGGGAGTCAAGTCTCGGCCCGGCGGCGGAGCGGCGGGCGGTGGCAGAGGCTCCTGCTGGGAAGGGCATGTCGTTCCAGGACGAGATGCCCTGGGGGGAGTCGGGTCTCGGCTCGGGGACCGAGCGGCGGACGGTAGCAGGGGCTCCTGCTGCACAGGGCATTTCGTTCCAGGACGAAATGCCCTGTGGGGAGCACCGCGGGGGCGGCCTCAGCGATCCCCTCGGCCTGGACGACGGGCCAGGGCGCGAGGAGGGCGGCGAGCCCTGGGTCGACGGGCTCTGGGTCGACGGGCTCTGGCTCCACCCCGACCGAGAGCTGATCCTCCGCAGGGACCGGCGTCGACGACGGCGGGCCAGGAACGCCGGGCTCGAGCCCTTGGCCGTGCTCGCCGACCCCGTCCGGGCCACCATCGTCGAGCTGCTGTGCTCGGGCTCGACCACGGCGGGCGACATCGCGTCGGCCGTCCACGACCGTCACGGTGCCGGCTGGTCGTCGGTGTCGCGGCACCTGGCGGTCCTCCGGGCATCCGGCTTCGCGCTCGACTGGCACGACCCTCCTCGCAGGTTCTGGTACCTCACGGAGGACTGGCTCGACCACCTGCGCGCCGCACTCGCCTCGTGGGAGGGGCACTGGCAGGCGGGGGCCGCCGACAGAGAGCTGGGGCACGTGCCGGGGCTCGTCGAGCGGGGGAGCCTGCCGGCCGTCGGTGACGGACCGGGTCGGGCCCGACGACGCTCCCACGGGCGCCGCGGACGGGACCGCAGCGCCTACGGCGACGGGCGTTCGGGGAACGGGGACGACGACGACGGCGGCCACGGTCTCGACTGACGCTGCCGCGACGACCCCCCGGCCGCGACGACGCCCAGCCGCGGCGACGTCGCGGGAACGCCGCTCGCGTGCGCTGCCGCTCGCATGCGCTGCCGCTCCCGCGCCTCCGCTCCCGCGCCTCCGCGGTCCCGCCTAGAGTGGCCGCGTGATGCTCAACGACGTGCACGTCCACCGTTCCGGCGACCCCGTGGAGCGCGAGCGCGAGCTCGCCTGGAAGCTCGCGGCCGTCGCCACCGACCCCGTCGAGGTCGACGACGACGTCGCCGAGGCGATCGTCGACCGGGTCATCGACAACGCGGCCGTCGCCGCCGCGAGCCTGCGCCGCCCGCCGGTCACGGCCGCCCGCGCCCAGGCCGAGGCCCGCCAGCAGCGTCGGCCCCGCCACGGTGCCGACGCCACCGCGGGTGCCGCCGGGGCAGGAGGCGCGCCCCGAGCCCGACACGGGTCCACCGTGTTCGGCCTCCCGCCCGAGATCGCCGTGCAGCCCGAGTGGGCGGCGTGGGCCAACGGCGTCGCCGTGCGCGAGCTCGACTTCCACGACACCTTCCTCGCCGCCGAGTACTCGCACCCCGGCGACAACGTGCCGCCGGTGCTCGCCGTCGCCCAGCACGCCGGCCGGACCGGCGCGGACCTCCTGCGCGGCCTCGCCGCCGCCTACGAGCTGCAGATCGACCTCGCGCGCGGCATCAGCCTGCACGCGCACGCCATCGACCACGTCGCGCACCTCGGCCCCAGCGCCGCCGGTGGCCTGGGCGCCCTGCTCGGCCTCGACACGGCGACCACGTACCAGGCGATCGGCCAGGCGCTGCACACGACGACCGCGACCCGGCAGTCGCGCAAGGGCCTCATCTCGACCTGGAAGGCCTACGCGCCCGCCTTCGCCGGCAAGCAGGCGGTCGAGGCGATCGACCGGGCCCTGCGCGGCCAGACCAGCCCGAGCCCGATCTACGAGGGCGAGGACGGCGTCGTCGCGCGCCTGCTCGACGGGCCCGACGCCGCCTACCGGGTGCCGCTGCCCGAGCCCGGCGAGGCCAAGCGCGCGATCCTCGCCAGCTACACCAAGGAGCACAGCGCCGAGTACCAGGCGCAGGCGTGGATCGACCTCGCCCGTCGCCTCGGCGCCGAGCGCCCCGAGCTGCGCGACCCCGAGCGGGTCCGCCGGATCGTGCTGCACACCAGCCACCACACGCACGTCGTCATCGGCTCGGGGTCCGGCGACCCGCAGAAGTACGACCCGACGGCCAGCCGCGAGACCCTCGACCACTCGATCCCGTACATCGTCGCGGTCGCCCTCCAGGACGGCGCCTGGCACCACGAGCGCAGCTACGCGCCCGAGCGCGCCGCACGGCCCGACACCGTCGCGCTGTGGCAGCGCATCACGACCGCGGAGGACGAGGCGTGGACCCGCCGGTACCACGACCCCGACCCGGAGCGGCGGGCGTTCGGCGGGCGCCTCGAGGTCGAGCTCGAGGACGGCTCGACCCTCGTCGACGAGATCGCCGTCGCCGACGCGCACCCGCAGGGCGCCCGGCCGTTCCGGCGCGAGGACTACGTGCGCAAGTTCCGCACCCTGGCCGAGGGGGTGCTCGACGACGCCGAGGCCGAGAGGTTCCTCGACGTGGCCACGCGCCTCCGGACCCTGCGGCCCGACGAGCTCGCCGGGCTCACGATCACCCCCGTCACGGGTCACCTCGACGGGCTCGACCTGCCCGACGGGCTCTTCTGATGCTGTACTCGCAGGTCACGCCGGCCGAGAAGCGCCGCCGGTTCCGGGAGCGCCTCGCCGGCGACGAGGTGGTCCGGATGCCCGGCGCCTTCAACCCGCTGAGCGCCCGGCTCATCGAGGCCAAGGGCTTCGACGGCGCCTACGTCTCGGGTGCCGTCGTCAGCGCCGACCTCGGCCTGCCCGACATCGGCCTCACGACGCTCACCGAGGTGGCGACGAGGGCCGGTCAGATCGCGCGCATGACCGACCTCCCGACCCTCGTCGACGCCGACACGGGCTTCGGCGAGCCCATGAACGTGGCCCGGACGGTGCAGGCGATGGAGGACGCCGGCCTCGCGGGCCTCCACGTCGAGGACCAGGTCAACCCCAAGCGCTGCGGACACCTCGACGGCAAGCAGGTCGTCGACCGCGAGACCGCCGTGCGCCGCGTGCGAGCCGCCGTCGAGGGGCGCAGGGACCCCGACTTCGTCGTCGTCGCCCGCACCGACGTGCGCGCCGCGGAGGGCCTGGCCGCCACGATCGAGCGGGCCAGGGCGCTCGTCGACGCGGGTGCCGACGCGATCTTCCCGGAGGCGCTGGTCGGCCTGGCCGAGTTCGAGGCCGTCGCCGAGGCGGTCGGGGTGCCGGTGCTCGCGAACATGACCGAGTTCGGCAAGGGCGAGCTGCACACCGTCGACCAGCTGCGCGACGCGGGGGTGAGGATCGTCATCTGGCCGGTCACGCTCCTCCGGCTCGCGATGGGGGAGGCCGGTCGGGGCCTCGACGAGATCGCGGCGACCGGCACCCAGGCGGCGCTCCTCGACCGCATGCAGCACCGGGCCGACCTCTACGACCTCGTCGACTACGGCGGCTACTCGACGTTCGACGGAGGGGTCTTCGACTTCACCGTGGAGCGGGGCTAGGCTCGCACGCACCATCCGGCTCACGAAGGAGTGACCATGGGCGACACCCTCACCGCACCCCTCGGGGCGCGCGCCACCGAGCCGGAGCTGCACCGCGGCCTCGTCGGCGTGACCGTCGACCGCACCGCCGTCTCGCACGTCGACCCGGTGTCGGGCTCGTTGCTGTACCGCGGGCACCCGGTCGAGCAGCTCGTCGAGCACCACGACGTCGAGGACGTCGCGCACCTCCTCCTCGTCGGCGAGCTGCCGACGCCGGAGGAGCGCGAGGCGTTCACCGCCGAGGCGCGCGGGGCCCGCTCGCTGGCGCCGGGGCTCCGGCACCTCATCGACCTCGTCCCCACGAGCGCGCACCCCATGGACGTGGTCCGCACCGCGGTGAGTGCCATCGGGGCGGCGGCACCCGAGCGCCCGCTCGCCCCGGGCCGGTGGGACGCCGACGCCACGCGCCGTCACGCCGCCCGGCTCTTCGGGGCGCTGCCCGCGATCATCGCCTACGACCAGCGCCGCCGCCACGACCTGCCGCCGGTGCCGCCGCGCGACGACCTCGGCCACGCCGCGGACTTCCTGCACCAGGTGTTCGACCGCGAGCCCGAGTCTCTCGACGTGGCCGCGCTCGACGCCAGCCTGATCCTCTACGCCGAGCACTCGTTCAACGCCTCGACCTTCACGGCGCGCGTGGTCGCCTCGACGCAGTCCGACCTGCACTCCGCCGTCACGGGCGCGATCGGCGCCCTCAAGGGGCCGCTGCACGGCGGGGCCAACGAGGCGTCGCTCGAGCTGCTCGAGGCCGTCAGTCGCACCGCCGACCTCGACTCCTGGCTCGACGGGGCCCTCGGCCGCGGCGAGAAGCTGATGGGCTTCGGCCACCGCGTGTACAAGGACGGCGACAGCCGCGTGCCGACCATGGAGCGGTCCCTCGCCGGCCTCGTCGACCGGGCGCGCGCCTCCGGCCACCCCCGCGTCGACCGTCTGGCGGCCACCTACGAGGCGCTGCAGGCCGCGGTGCTCGAGCGCAAGCACCTCCGGCCCAACGTCGACTACCCGTCAGGGCTCGCGTACCACCTGATGGGCTTCGAGACGCCCGTCTTCACGCCCCTGTTCGTCGCCGCGCGCGTGCTCGGCTGGTCGGCGCACGTGCTCGAGCAGCGTGAGGCGAACGCCCTCATCCGGCCCCTCGCGCGCTACGACGGACCCGATCGGCGCGACGTGCCGCTCGCCGCCGGGCGGGCCTAGCGTGGGCGCATGCCGAACCGTCTCGCAGGCTCCGTCAGCCCGTACCTGAGGTCGCACGCCGACAACCCCGTCGACTGGTGGCCGTGGTCGGAGGAGGCCTTCGCCGAGGCTGCCCGCCTCGACGTGCCCGTCATGGTGTCGATCGGCTACTCCACCTGCCACTGGTGCCACGTCATGGCGCGCGAGAGCTTCAGCGACCCGGCGATCGCCGAGCTGCTGGCGGGCAGGGTCGTCGCGATCAAGGTCGACCGCGAGGAGCACCCCGACGTCGACGCCAGCTACCTCGCCGCCGCCTCGGCCTTCGTCGAGGGCCTCGGCTGGCCGCTCACGGTCTTCGTCACGCCCCAGGGCCACGCGTTCTTCGCGGGCACGTACTTCCCGCCGCAGCCGGTGCAGGGGCACGCGTCGTTCCGGCAGGTCGTCGAGGCCGTCCTCGAGGCGTGGCGCGACCGGAGGCCCGAGGTCGACGGCACCGCGGCCAGCGTCGCCGAGGCGCTCGCCGCCGGGCAGCTCGCGGCGGCCGACGCCGGCGCGGGCGCGGCACTGCCCTCGCGGGCCGAGCTGCTGAGGAGCGTGCACCAGCTCGCCGCCCACGAGGACGTCGAGCACGGGGGCTTCGGCGGTGCGCCCAAGTTCCCGGTCGCTCCCGCGCAGCTGCTGCTGCTCACCGCCGCGGCGTGGGGCGACGCGACCGCCCTCGACCTCGCCGACCGCACCCTGCGGCGCATGGCCGCGTCCCCCCTGCGCGACCCCGTCGAGGGCGGCTTCTTCCGCTACGCGGTCCGCCGGGACTGGCACGAGCCGCACTACGAGCGCATGCTCACCGACAACGCCCTCCTGCTGCGCGCGTACTCGCGCCTCGCCGTGCTCGACGGGCCGGAGTCGCCGGGCACCGACCCCGCGACCGGCCCCGACCCGCTGACGGTCACCTCCGGCATCGCGGAGTTCCTGCTCGGCACGCTCCGCACCGCGCGCGGGGCCTTCGGCGCAGGGCAGGACAGCGAGAGCACCATCGACGGACGCCGCGTCGAGGGCGGCTACTACGAGCAGGACGCCGCCGGCCGCGCCGCGCTCGACCCGCCGCCCGTCGACGACAAGGTCCTCACCGGGTGGAACGGCCTCGCCATCGGGGCGCTCGCCGAGGCCGGCGCCCGGCACGACCGGCCGGACTGGGTCGACGCCGCCCGGGACGCCGCCGAGCTGCTGCTCACCGAGCACGTGCGGGACGGCCGGCTGCTGCGCGCCTCCACCGCCGCCGGTCGGTCCGCCGCCGTCGCGACGCTCGAGGACCACGGCATGCTCGCCGAGGGGCTGCTCACCCTGACCCTCGCCACGGGGGAGCCCCGGTGGGCGGTCGCCGCCCGGGCCCTCGTCGACTCCTGCCTGCTGCCCGACGACGACCCCCGCGTCTTCGCCGCTCCCGGCGGGCCGGACCCGCTGCTCGCCTCGCACGGGGTCGCGCTCGCGGCCGACCCGACCGAGGGCGCCTACCCGTCGGGCCTCGCGGCGACCGCCGCGGCCTCGCTGCTGCTGCACCAGCTCACCGCCGACGCCCGCTACCGGGAGGCCGCCGCGCGGGCGGTCGCGACGCGCGTCGAGGCGGCCCTCGACAACCCCCTGGCGCACGGCACGACCGCGATGCTCGCGGCCCGCCTGGCGGCCCCGTCGCGGCAGATCGTCGTGGTCACGCCCGGCGTCGGCACGCCGGGCGTCGGCACGGGCGCGGGCGGTACGGGTGCGGGCGGTGTCGGCACCGACGTGGGGGCCGGCCCCGCCGGTGGAGACCGTGACGACCGCGACGCGATCGCCTGGTGCGCGCGCCGCGTCCTCGCGCCCGGGTCGCTCGCCGTCGTCGTGTCGGAGGGGGCGGCCGTGGAGCTCGCCGACGCCGGCTTCGAGCTCTTCGCCGGGCGCACGACGCAGCAGGGCCGCGCGACGGCCTACCTCTGCCGTGACTTCACCTGCCGCCTGCCCGTCACCGACCTCGAGTCGTTCGAGGCGGACCTCGCCGTGGCCTGACCCCGTCGGGTCCCCGTGCCGACCCCGCCCCGTGTCGTAGATGGCGACAGGTCGTCGTCACCGGCCCGTGACTCCTGAGCCCCTGCGGGCGTGTCGCGGTCGACCTGTCGCGTCGTGCAGCACGACGTGCCTCCTCCGTGCACCAGCACCACCGGACCGTCGGCCGCGGGTCGTCGCCCGGCCTCCTGTCGGCGAGGACGCCGAACGCGACATCTCGTCCCCGACACGCCGTCCGAACGGCAGGAGTCGGGCCCCGTGACCTCGGTCCGGTCGCCTTTTTCGGACCCGAACCGGGCGTGCGGGCGGGCGCCCGTCTACGCGGCGGCGGGGGCGTCGAGGGGCGCGGCGGGGTCGGCGGCCCACTCGGCGAGGGAGCCGTCGTAGACGCTGACCCGGGTGTGGCCCACGAGCGTGAGGGCCAGGGCGTCGGCGGCGGCCTGC
>Ga0265780_10009902_pt1 | contig 11395 bp, 10 predicted proteins | sample P1T30metagenome_FD_192432 | JGI IMG/M metagenome (GOLD analysis project Ga0265780, IMG submission 192432) | Plant litter microbial communities from East Loma Ridge, Irvine, California - P1 T30 | ecosystem: Environmental > Terrestrial > Plant litter > Unclassified | place: USA: California... | reverse complement strand
GGCCGTGTACAGCGCGCCGATGATCACCGGGCGGTCGATATTGTTCTCCATGAACTCGACCAGCACTTCCTGGCCGATGCGCGGCAGGAACTGCGCCTTGCTGCCACCAGCGGCGCGCTGGGCAACACGGACCCAGCAGCTGGCAGTGTCGTCCTGCCAGTGGAAGCGGATACGTACGCGTCCGCGCTTGTCGCAATGGACTTCCCTGGCGCCGTTCGGGCGCGTGATGCCGCCAGGGCCGACAACGATGGCCGTCTGCGCGCCATATGCGGTGGGTTTGGGATGACGTCCCGCTTCGGCATCCGGCAGCTGCGCGCGCCACGGTCGCAAGGCGGGAATGGCTTCGAAACAATTGGCGTAACCGGATTCAAGCGCCTGCTTGCGCATCGACGCCAGCATGTCGGCGTCCTGCAGCGGCAACAGGTTCTCAATCTCATCGACATCATCCATCAACGGTCCGAACAGTTCCGCCAGCGCCTGCTGCGCCTTGGGTGGAAAATTGTTGATCCCCAGGCTGGTGACGCGCGTGACCATGACGTCAACCTTGGGGCTGTAGCGCTTAATCGGCAATCCTGTCACGACCATGCGCGTGCCAGCGCGCAAGGTGCGCACGGTCGAGCGGCCGCGCCAGATCAAGGCGCGCGCCTCCAGCGTTTCCATATGGATGTCGGCGTAGCGGCGCGCCTGCTCGTCGTTGGTGTAGGCGTACGCGCCCGGATTGTCGAACACCTCAAGTTCGGTCGTGCTGCGACCGTTCTTGATCAGCGACGGCGACGTGGCGGTGACGAGATAGCGCGATTTGTAGTCGGTGCTGAGCGTGGTCACGCTGGTGGAGACCAGGTTGCGCTCGACGTTCATCGCCTGCACCGTATCCTGTGCTTCGCCAGGACGCGCACCGTGATAGCGCACGCCATCGCCCTTCGCGCTGCTGGGATCGTACGGGACAGCAAACAATTCCGTGCTGTCGGAAAAGATTACGCAGCACGGCCCGAACTCGCCCTGCTCAAAACGCCAGCACAGGCCCTCCTCGGTCAGCAGGCGCCGGATGAAGTCAAAGTCGGACTCGCGGTACTGGCAGCAATAACTGCGCTCGACCGCCTTCTCCATGTAGCGATAGGTCTCGCTGGTCCAGCGCCACCGGGCATCGGGTTGATATGGCCAGAAGACCTCGTCGATGATCTGCACCACCGTCTTGTTTTCCCAGACGCGGCAATTGCGTACTTGCTCGAGCTTCCACATCCACGGCGCAATGCGCAGGCAGAACCGGGCAAAGCCGCCGTCGCATGACAGCAATGACGCTTCCGTGATAAAGCCGCTGAAGGTGGTGCGGGTGCCGTCGGCCAGGCTGATCAGCAGGCTGGCCGGCTCGTTCAGCAGCGACGTCAGCGGGATGAACGCATTGGTCGACAGCGCGATGACGGTGCGCGCGCCCAGTTCCTGGATGGCGTCTTCAGCGGTGAACGCTTCGACCAGCAGGTCAGTCGACTGGTTGTCGCCGATCCGCAACTCATACAGCCGCGTGGCGCTGGAAAAGAGGATGAGTGACTGGATGACCTGCCCGATCTCGACGAGGTTCATGGCGATCCTTTTCCATTGGAGGACGGAGTGGAAGGATCACGATAGCCGAGGCGTTCAGGCAGCTTGCATGGCCTGCGCGATTGTTGCGTTACATCAAATTCTTGTGTTGCTTTTGGAGGTTGTCAGGTCGGAATCGACGAATGCGCGATGTTGCATACTATGTGACTTCGGGAGCATGGTATGGGTCCCCGCGTTCGCGAGGATGGCTTTTCAACTGCGGCAACGACGCCATCAAATCCGCAAACCGCTGCCCCTGGATCATCACGTGTTCGCGCGTCAGCTGCGCTGCCTTCTCGCCCTCGCCCGCCACGATCGCCGCGACCATCGCGTCATGCTCGGACCATGAATTGGCAATCCGGTCGCGCACGCGCAGCTGCAGGCGGCGGTATGGGCGCAGCCGGCGGTACAGCGCACGCGTCTGGTCGATCAGGAACTGGTTGTGGCTGCCCACGTAAATGGCCTCGTGGAACGCTTCGTTCTTGTAGTAGTACGCGTCAGGATCCTGCGCCGCCCGCGCCGCATTGCACGCTGCATGCGCTTCCAGCAACGCGGCCTGCTCGACCGGTGTCATGCGGCGCGCGGCCAGGCGGCTGCAGCTCGCTTCCAGCTCGGCCATCATTTCGAACATCTCGACCAGTTGCTGCGGCCCGAATTCCGCCACCACCGCGCCACGGCGCGGACGGATCACCACCAGCCCGCGCGACGCCAGGCCGATCAGCGTTTCGCGGATCGGCGTGCGCGATACACCGAACGCTGCCGCCAGTTCCGTCTCGTCAAGATGCTGGCCAGGCGCGTACTTTCCCACGGCGATCATCTCCTCGATCGCGTCGCGCAGCGTTTCGGAACGGCTTTTCGTCATGTGTTGGTTACGCGGCGTGATGGACAGTTTTTCATTATAAAAGCCCTTTTCTACTTGACAACGTATTTTAGAGGCATATTCTTGTATACATGAAGTTGAACGATGCATATTGGCACGATTTAACCGCAGGGCAAGTGAACCGAAGTAGTTTCCGCTCTATCCATTTCTTGGAGGATGTACATGTCTCTTACGACACGCAGGACCGTGCTGGGCGCGCTCGCGACCAGCCCACTCTGGCTGCACGCGCCCGCCTGGGCACAGGGCGCCACCCTTAAAATTTCGCACCAGTTCCCCGGCGGGAACACCGCCGAGGGTGACTTCCGCGACCGCCTCTCGCGCATGTTTGCGGCCGAGGTCGAGAAGCGCACCAAAGGCGCGCTGAAGTTTTCGATCTATCCCGGCTCCTCGCTGATGAAAACGAATGCGCAGTTCTCGGCGATGAGAAAGGGTGCGCTCGACCTGTCGCTAGTGCCGCTGTCATACGCCGGCGGCGAAGTCCCGGAAGTGAACATCGGCCTGATGCCCGGCCTCGTCACCTCGTACGAGCAAAGCTACGGCTGGAAAAACAAGGAAGTGGGCAAGGAGCTGGCCCGCATCCTGGCGGAGAAAGGCATCATCATCGTCAGCTGGATCTGGCAGGCGGGCGGTGTGGCGTCGCGCTCCAAGCCGATCGTCGATCCCGAAGACGCGCGCGGCATGAAGGTTCGCGGCGGCTCGCGCGAAATGGACCTGATGCTCAAGGAAGCCGGCGCCGCGGTCATCAACCTGCCGTCCAATGAGATCTACGCCGCGATGCAGACGGGCGCCATGGATGCCGCACTGACCTCATCGACCTCGCTGATCTCGTTCCGCCTCGAAGAAGTCTCGAAAGCGCTGACCACCGGCCGCGCCGGCGCGTACTGGTTCATGCTCGAGCCGTTGATGATGTCGAAAGCGATTTTCGACCGCCTGCCGAAGGACCAGCAGGCAGCCATCATGGCAGTCGGCGGTGAGCTCGAAGCGTTTGCGCGCAAATCGGCGCAGGAAGACGATGCCGCGGTGGCGGCGGTGTACCAGAAAGTGGGCGCCAAGGTGGTCGACCTGAACCCGGCCGCGCTGAAGAAGTGGCAGGCGATTGCCCGCAACACCGCGTGGAAAGACTACGCTGGACGCAGCCCGAACTGCGCCAAGCTGCTGGCCCTGGCGGAGAAAACCCTGTGAGCCATGGCTTCGATCTCGAACCCGCGCAGGCGATCGCGCTGCCCGACAACGCGCCGTTAGCTGGCGCCACGGTCTGGCTGGCGCGCCTGAACACGGGCCTGATGCGCCTGTCGATGGGCGCGTTGATCCTCACCGCGCTGATCCTGACATACTCGGTGGTGTCGCGCTATTTTTTCAAGGCGCCCACCGACTGGCAGGATGAAGCATCGGTGTTCCTGCTGGTCGGCGTGACGTTCTTCTGCACTGCGTGGGTGCAGGGCCAGCGCGGCCATATCGGGATCGAAGCCCTGGCGTCGATTTTGCCGGCGCGCGTGAACAAGGTGCGCCTGTTCATCGTCGATGTCGTCTCCTGCGCGTTCTGCGCGTTCTTCGCCTGGAAATCCTGGGCGATGTTCCATGAAGCCTGGGTCGACGGCATGACGACGTCGTCCACCTTTGGCCCGCCGCTGTGGATTCCCTACGGGATGATGGCGGCCGGGATGACCCTTCTCGCCGTGCAGATCCTGCTGCAGGTGCTGACCCATTTCGTCGGCGTGCGCGGCGCGGTCAGGACGCCCGCATGAGCGATCTTGCCCTGGGCGCCCTGTACGGCGCAGTAACGCTGATCGTCATGTTCAGCGGGATGCCGATCGCGTTTGCACTCGGTGTGGTCGCTGCCGGCTTCATGTATTTTTTCATGCCGGCGTCGTCGCTCGACACCATCACGCAGAACGTCTACGAAGAGATGGCGTCGATCACGCTGCTGTCGATTCCCCTGTTTATTTTGAAGGGGTCGGCCATCGGCAAATCGCCGGCCGGGCGTGACCTGTACGCCGCCATCCACGCGTGGCTGCACAAGGTGCCGGGAGGCCTTGGCATCGCCAATGTGTTTGCCTGCGCGCTGTTTGCCGCGATGGCCGGCTCGTCACCCGCCACCTGCTCGGCCATCGGCTCGGCCGGCATTCCGGAAATGCGCCGGCGCGGCTATTCGCCGGGCTTTGCGGCCGGGATCATCGCGGCCGGCGGCACGCTCGGCATTTTGCTGCCGCCATCGATCACGATGATCCTGTACGCCGTGGCCGCCGAGCAGTCGCTGGGCCGCCTGTTCCTGGCCGGGATCGGCCCGGGCGTGCTGTTGGTCGGCCTGTTCGCGGGCTATGCCGTCTACCGCGCGCGCAAGGAATACGCGCTCGCCAAGACCGTGTACGAAGGCGGCGGCGTCAAGTCCGCATACCTGGATACCGAGCACTTCACGCTGGCCGACAAGGTCGAAATGCTGCCGCGCGTGCTGCCATTTCTGATCCTCTTGATTGGCGTGATGGTGGCGCTGTACGGCGGCTTTGCCACACCATCGGAAACCGCTGGCCTCGGCGCGCTGCTCGCGCTGGTACTGATCGCGGTGGTCTATCAGGTCTGGCGTCCGCGCGACCTGGCGCCGATCCTGTCGTCGACGATCAAGGAGTCGACCATGCTCCTGCTGATCATTGGCATGTCGCTGTTTTATTCGTACGTGATGAGCTACCTGCACATCAGCCAGTCGGCCGCGCAGTTTGTCGTCGACATGCACCTGTCGCGCTGGCTGCTGCTGGCTGTGATCCTGACCATGGTGATCGTGTTCGGCTTTTTCCTGCCGCCGGTGTCGATCATCCTGATGACCGCGCCGATCATCCTGCCGCCGTTGAAAGCTGCCGGATTTGACCTGATCTGGTTCGGCATCGCGATGACCATCGTGATGGAGATGGGGCTGATCCACCCACCGGTGGGCCTGAATATTTTCGTCATCAAGAACATCGCGCCCGACATCCCGCTCAAGGACGTCATTTGGGGCGTGATGCCGTTTGTGGCGCTGATGTTTGTCGCCGTGGTGCTGCTGTGCGTGTTCCCGTCGATTGCGACCGCACTGCCTGACATGCTGATGGGGGTGAAATGAGCACCACAAAAACCTGGAACACGCTGCAGGTCAATCGCGCCGCACGCCTGGACCGTACCCGCGCGGTGCTGGGGAACGGCTTGCAAGGGAAAATCGCGGCGGCGGACCGCGTCGACGACCTGCTGCACGCCGCGCTCGAACCGGGCGACCGGGTCTGCCTGGAGGGGAACAACCAGAAGCAGGCCGACTTCCTGGCGCAGGCGCTGGCCAGCCTGGACCCGGCGCGCATCCACGGCCTGCACATGCTGCAGTCGGTGCTGGCGCTGCCGGAACACCTGGACGTGTTCGAGCGGGGCGTGGCCGCAAAGCTGGATTTTTCGTTCAGCGGCCCGCAGGCCGGGCGCGTGGCCAGGCTGGTGTCGACCGGCCAGCTGAAGATCGGCGCGATCCACACCTACCTTGAACTCTTCGGCCGCTACATGATGGACATCCCGCCGCGCGTCTGCCTGATCGCGGCCGAAGCGGCTGACCGTCACGGCAACCTGTACACGGGACCGAACACCGAAGACACGCCGGCCATCGTCGAAGCCACCGCTTTCAAGAATGGCATCGTCATCGTGCAGGTGAATGCGATTGTCGACACGCTCCCGCGCGTCGACATCCCTGGCGACTGGATCGATTTCGTGGTGCAGTCGCCGCAGCCGTATTACATCGAGCCGCTGTTCACGCGCGATCCCGCCCAGATCTCGGACATCCAGGTCTTGATGGCGATGATGGCCATCAAGGGCATCTACGCCGAATACCAGGTGGAGCGCCTGAACCACGGCATCGGCTTCGACACTGCCGCTATCGAGCTGCTGCTGCCCACCTACGCCAAGCAGCTGGGATTGAAAGGCAAAATCGCGCGCCACTGGGCGCTGAATCCCCACCCTGCCCTGATTCCCGCCATCGAGGCCGGCTTTGCCGAGTCGGTGTACTCGTTCGGCTCCGAGCTGGGCATGGAAGACTATATCCGCGCGCGGCCCGATGTATTTTCGGTGGGCCCCGACGGCAGCATGCGCAGCAACCGCGCGATGTGCCAGGCCGCCGGCCACTACGCGTGCGACATGTTCATCGGGTCGACGCTGCAGATCGATTTGCAGGGCAATTCATCGACCGCCACGCTGGGCCGCATCGCCGGCTTTGGCGGCGCGCCGAACATGGGGGCAGATGCCCGGGGGCGCCGCCACGCAAGTCCGGCCTGGTTAAAGGCGGGCCGCGAAGCGCGGGAAGGCAGCGCAGCGATCCCGCGCGGCCAGAAGCTGGTGGTGCAGATTGTCGAGACCTTCCGTGAACACATGCAGCCGGCATTTGTCGACCGCCTCGATGCATGGGAGCTGGCCGAGCAGGCCGGCTTCGACATCCCGCCGGTGATGATCTACGGCGACGATGTGACGCACATCCTGACCGAGGAAGGCATCGCCAACCTGCTGCTGTGCCGCAGCCTGGAGGAGCGCGAACAGGCGATCCGCGGCGTGGCGGGCTACACCGCGGTAGGCCTGTCGCGCGACCCCGCGATGGTGGCGCAATTGCGCGCACGTGGCGTGATCCGGCGCGCTGAGGACCTCGGCATCGACAAGCGGCTGGCCACGCGCGACCTGCTGGCGGCAAAAAACATGAAAGACCTGGTGCGCGCATCGGGCGGGCTGTATGCGCCGCCGAAGCGCTTCAGGAACTGGTAAAGGCTCCACATCATGGAACATCTTCACTACAGTTTTACCGGCGGCACGCGCCTGCTTGACCGCCAGGCCGATGTCGTCGGCGTGGTTGGCTCGGGCAACCTCGAAGTGCTGATCGAGTCAGTCGCGCAGGACGGCGCATGCAGCATCGACATCGATACCGCCGCAGTGGGCTTCGGCGCGATCTGGCAAGCGGTGATGGTCGACTTTCACGCGCGCTGGCAGCTGGCGGATGCGCGCATTGCGATCAACGATATGGGCGCCACGCCTGCCGTGGTCAGCCTGCGCCTCGACCAGGCGGTGGAAACCATGCTTAAGGGGCAGCCATGAGCAGTTACCTTGAATCGACGGCGCGCGAGCGCCTGGCCCGCCTGTTCGATGCCGGCAGTTTTCAGGAATTCCTGCCGCCGTCCAGCCGCATCGTCAGCCCCCACCTGGGCCAGCTGAATGCGCCGGTGGCGTTCGACGATGGCGTGGCGGTGGGCCGTGCGCTGCTGGACAACCGGCCTGTCTTCGTGGCCGCGCAGGAAGGCGGTTTCATGGGCGGCGCGGTGGGCGAAGTCCATGGCGCCAAGCTGGTGGGGATGCTGCGCCGTGCGATCCTCAAGGCGCCCGATGCGGTCGTTCTGCTGCTGGAAACCGGCGGCGTGCGCCTGCATGAAGCGAACGCCGGCCTGATTGCAGTGTCCGAAGTGATGCGTGCCGTGCTCGATGTGCGGGCGGCTGGCATCCCGGTGATTGCGCTGGTTGGCGGCGCAAACGGCTGCTTTGGCGGCATGGGCATCGTGGCGCGCTGCACGAATGCGGTCATCATGTCGGAAGAAGGACGCCTGGCGATGTCGGGTCCGGAAGTCATCGAGACCGCGTCCGGCGTGGAGGAATTCGATGCCCGCGACCGCGCCCTGGTCTGGCGCACCACTGGCGGCAAGCACCGCTACCTGCTCGGCGACTGCCAGGCGCTGGTGGCCGATTCCATCGACGATTTCCGCGCGGCGGCCATCGCGCAGCTGGAAACGACCATCTCTCCCGCCCTGACCCTGGACGCGCTGGAGCAGGAGCAAGCGCTGCTGGCCGCGCGCCTGGAAAACTTCGGCCACGTGCGCGAACCGTACGATTTGTGGCGCACGCTTGGCGTGCCGGATCCGGAAGCGCTGCCGCTGCTGGAGGCGGAGGCGTTTGTCGCGCTCGTGGATTCACATCGACTGGGAGCACGCTGATGGATTGGCACACATTGACTGCCGCGCTGTTCCCGCAAGGCGCCAGCATCGTCGAAGCACACCAGGTACTGACGGGCGAAGGCACGGTTGGCGACACCACCATCGCGGTCGTCGGGACGACCGGCCACACGCCGATTGGCGTCGACGTCGCGCTGGCGCAGGCGCGCTTCATCCTGCAGACCGTGCGGGAGCATCCCGGCCGGCCGATCCTGATCCTGGTCGACACGCAAGGCCAGCGCCTGCGCCACCGCGACGAAATGTTGGGCATCAACGCGTTCATGGCGCACCTCGGCAAATGCGTCGAACTGGCGCGGCGCAGCGGCCACCGCATTGTCGCGCTGGTGTACGACCAGGCGCTGTCGGGCGGTTTCATCACCAGCGGCCTGATGGCCGACGCATGTTATGCCCTGCCCCACGCCACCATCCGCGTCATGGGCCTGCCGGCCATGGCGCGCATCACCAAGGTGCCGGAAGAACGGCTGACCGAACTCGCGGTCGACAATCCCGTGTTCGCGCCCGGGCCGGAGAACTACCTGCTCATGGGCGGGATCCAGGAGATCTGGCGCGACGATCTGTCAGCCCGACTGATCGAGGCGCTGGCACTGGAGAGCACTGGTGATGTGCGGCCGGCACTCGGTCTCGCCCGCGGTGGCCGCGTGTTGTCCCAGCGCGTGATCGCCGCGATCCTGGCCGGGCAGGATACGCTTGCGCCATGAACGGTCGCCACGACCTGGTCTGGCTCACGCGCGCCGGCTGGCACGCTGCCGTCACGGCCGATCCAGGCCACGATGGCTCCCTGCGCGACTGGTACGAAAACGACTGGCCGGCGGTAGTACGGCGCCAGGATGCATCGGCTGGCGACGACGTCGTCTGCCTCGGCATCCCGCTGCCCGTGTCGGACGGGGTGCGCCAGCGCTTGTCGCTGGTGGCGCATGCCGGCCATATTGCGCGGCGCACCGCGCCCGTGACGCTGGCCGATGCCCTCGCTGCCGCGCCGCCGGCATGGCTGGCCGGCCTGGTGGCGCTGGCCCGCGATGCCGCTGGCCTGGACCTGCGCGTCTACGGTTCGCTGGCGATGGAGAGCGTGACCGGTGCGCCTTACCTGCGCCCGGAGTCCGATATCGACCTGCTGTTGCGGCCATCGACACGCACCGAACTGCGTGCTGGCCTGGCGCTGCTCGCGCACCACGCGGCGCTGCTCCCACTCGATGGCGAGATCGTGTTCCCGTCCGGGGACGCGGTTGCATGGAAAGAGTGGCTGGCGGCGCGGCGCGACCAGGCGCGCGTGCTGGTCAAGTCGCTGCATGCGGTGCGGCTGCAGGATCCTGCGCTGCTGGAAGACAGCCTGCCGCCATGATGCATGCAACGCTGATTCGTTCTGTGGCGCAGCGTGCCGACATCGCGCGGGCAGCGGTTGGCTGCCTGTACGCCGAACTCGCGCTGTATCCGAAGCCCGGCCTGGTGTCGCTGGTCGACAATGGCAGCCACGCCGACATGAACGCGGCGACCTTCATGCGCAGCCTGTTCGCGCTGCGCCATTTTTTTGGCCAGATGGTGGATGCCGGCCGCGATGACGCGCCGTTCTCCCAGCTGAAGCTGCTCGGCATCGATGCTGAACGGCGCATGCTGGCCGCCACCGGCGGCGTCAACACGCACCGCGGCGCGATCTTCAGCGTGGGACTGCTATGCGCCGCTGTCGGGCGCGCATCCAGCCAGGGCGTGAAGCTGACGCCCGCCGCGCTGCGGGCCGTGGTGCTCATCGCATGGGGCGAAGCGCTGGCGGCGCATGCCGGGACTGCCGGCGGTGCACGCATGGAAGGCGCGCTGGGGCTGCCATCGGTATTCGACGTCGGCCTGCCTGCGCTGCAACACACGCTGGCCGCGGGCCGCAGCATGCGCCACGCGCGCGTCGATGCGCTGTTTGCGCTGATGGCGCAGCTGGACGATACGAATGTCGTGCACCGCGGTGGCGCGCAAGGCGTGCTGACCGTACGCCGCGGCGCGCAGGCGTTTGTCGATGGCGGCGGCACCGCGCAGCCGGACTGGCTGGCGCAGGCAGTCGCCTTGCACCACGCGTTGATCGCGGCGCGCCTGTCGCCCGGCGGCGCGGCCGATTTGCTGGCCGCCAGCTGCTTTGTCCACGGCGTCTGCACGGCATGAACGGACGCCTGCTGCTGCTGTGTCCCGGCCAGGGCGGCCAGCATGCGGGCATGTTCGACCTCGCACGCACGCACGCGGGCGCACGCGATTTTCTCGACCACTGCGCTGTCCCTGCGGACGCCGCCGCGCTCTTCGACAACCGCGTGGCGCAGCCAGCGATTGTCGCGGCCACGCTGGCGATGTGGCTGGCGTTAAAGGATACGCTGCCCGCGCCCGCGCTGGTGGCTGGGTACAGCATCGGCGAGCTGACGGCGTACGGGGTGGCCGGTGCGGCGCCGCTGGAGGACATTGTTCGGTTGGCCGCTGCGCGCGCCACGCTGATGGATGCCGCGGCAAAGGGCGAGCCGCAAGGACTGGCCGCCATCTCCGGCGTCGCGGTCGACGCGGTGCGCAAGCAGGTCGATGTGGCGATCGTCACCGGCATCGACAGCTGCATCGTTGGCGGCACGCGGGTCCAGCTCGACGTCCTGCCCGCGATCTGGCCAACTGCGCGCATCCAGTTGCTGCCGGTGGGGATCGCATCGCACACCGCGCGGATGCAGGATGCGGTCGCACCGTTCGCGCGCCTGTTGGAAGGCAGTTTGGGGAAGCCGCGCTGCCCGGTCGTGGCCGGCATCGACGCCACCCGCGTGACGCGGCCAGACGTGGCCGTCGACCGGCTGTCCCGTCAACTGGCCGAGACCATTGACTGGGCGGCATGCATGGATGCGATGCTGGAGGCCGGCATCACGGTGGCCCTGGAACTCGGACCCGGTGCGGCGCTGGCGCGCATGCTGCAGGCACGCCATCCGCACATTGCGTGCCGGTCGGTGTC
>Ga0265780_10009901_pt1 | contig 11396 bp, 12 predicted proteins | sample P1T30metagenome_FD_192432 | JGI IMG/M metagenome (GOLD analysis project Ga0265780, IMG submission 192432) | Plant litter microbial communities from East Loma Ridge, Irvine, California - P1 T30 | ecosystem: Environmental > Terrestrial > Plant litter > Unclassified | place: USA: California... | reverse complement strand
TGTTTGATGGCCATCGCGGAATTGTTGATGGAACACCATATCCGCCACTGGAAGAATTCCGTCAGGATTGGAACGTCATTACGCCGGTTTTGAGGGAGATCCTCGCTAATGTGACTTCAGAAAAGCTAAACGAGTCATTCGATATGGACAACATCAAAATGACGAATTACGAATACGTTTCGTTCCAGACGTATCGCGAGGCAAATTGTATCGGCCAGATTGCCCTGTGGCGACGGTTGCTGGGATTTCCGGCGATGCGTTACATGTAGCTTGCCGGACATTGGGGTTTGGCTACTAACCGGACATCCGAAAATCAAAAAAAATAAATCAACTTAAAACAACATAACATGAAAGCATTAAATCCGTATTTGAACTTTGAAGGGAACAGTGAACAGGCCTTTACTTTCTACAAATCTATTTTTGGTGGTGAATTTTCCCACCTGGTACGCTTCGGGGATTTGCCGAAATCAGAAAATCCGGATGAGCAAGGTTGTCCTGGCATGCAAATACCGCCAGATGACAAAATCATGCACATATCGCTTCCGCTGCCTACGGGAAATACCTTAATGGCTACAGATGTCGTATCAAGCAGCGACTTTCCGTTCACTCCCGGGAATAATATTTCGATCTCGATTCAGGCCGATTCGGTAGATGAAGGCCAGAAATTATACGATGCGCTTTCCCAGGACGGGATGCCAATGATGCCTTTCTCGCCTGCAGATTGGGGCGGCCACTGGGGAATGCTGACCGATCGCTTCGGGATTCAATGGATGGTAGATTGCGAATAATGGAAGAGCTCAAAGCACAAATAGCACCTACGTTTAACAACATGGTAAAAGCGATCCAGAGGTTTTCCCATTCCGGGTTTAATGCGATCCCGTTTGAAGGAAGCTGGACGCCGGGCCAGATCGCGGCACACGTGAAAATGTCCGTTCAGGGGATTCCCGAACTTTTCACTTCCGAAACCCGGCCTGCCAACCGTAAGGCCGATGAAAAAGTGCAGATGGTGGCAGATGTCTTTCTCGATTTCGGGAAAAAGTATGATTCTCCGGAAGCTATCGTGCCGAAGCAAAAAGAATATGACCAGGAAAGGTTTATTGCTTTTTTCAGCGAATATTCCGATGCGTTGCAGGCAATGGTATCGCAGTTGGATATGTCAGAAATTTGCCTGGGATTTGAAATTCCGGGATTCGGTCCGATGACACGCCTTGAATTCCTGTCGTTCGTATTGTTCCACACGCAGCGTCATACGCATCAAATGGAGAAAATAGCAACATCTTAATATGAAAAAACTCCGGTGTAGTTCCGGAGTTTTTTTTAGTTGAAAGTGGTAGTTTCCGACACGGTCTGGGTTTGACCGCCATCGATAAAACCGTTTCCGCTTGCGCATCCACTGTTGCCAAGCGTAATCATATGCTCGAAAGTTTTTGTGTCGCTACTTGTATTGGTGATCGAATAGTCCATATTCGCATTGAAAGGCAAGGCGACCCTTACTTCTTTTTGCCAAACGCTTCCGCCCGGATTGGTTACGGTGACGAAATTGCCATCAGCATCGCGATAATTGACGGAATTCAAGGTAATCCCCGAAGAAAGATTGATTTTGTAACGGACGGTCTTTTCTGAATCGCCATCATCTCCGCTGCATGAAGAGGCGCCCATTGCGACGACTGCCAAAATCAGGAAGCTGATCTTTTTGAATGTTTTCATAAATGAATCGTGAATTTTTTATTTGTGCCCAAAGATGGCGAAAATTTTGAATTAACAAAACATCCTGACGTAAGACACCGCGGCTACAGCCTGAGCAGAAGCTGCTTCGCGGCGGCTTTATAACCCGCGGAGTGATGCGCAAAATCTTTGGACAGGACTTCCTTTAGTTCCGGATAAATCCAGTCGTACCGCTTGCCTAAAAGATACAGCGTGCGCATGGCGTAAGCCTTTGTGGCCACTTTACGTTCGTCAATGAGCCAGTCGAAGGTAGCAGATGCTATTTTTTGAAGCTGGTCGTCTGACGCAAAATTACCATTTCCACGGCCCGGGAATTCCCGTTTGGCAATGAACAGGCAAACTTTTGACACGGATCTCAGGGCGCTCTCATTAGTAAAATGTACAAGGGAATTGCAAAAGCCGTCAAGGTGCGGATGGATCCAGTCGAGGCGATGCTCTAAAACCAACTCGAGGTTCCAGCATGCTTTATGATGATGGGGATTTGAAACATCGAGGCACATTTCGAGCAACTGATCAAAGGCGTCCGGATTTTCAAGCACATAACCCGAAATCGTATCGCGAATTGGCCTGTGGGCTGTACTGTTTGCAATTTCGTGGCTCAGATCCATAGTCCAAAAATAAAAAAGGCCAGACAAACGTCCGACCTTTTTTGGCGATTTCTATTGTAATTCAGGTAAGTCTTATTTTTTGAAAACGTATTCCACGGCTCCGATTGCATATTCAGCGCCACCCTCATCATTGCGGGTTGGATATTGACCGATCAGCGGAGTGTACGTCAAATCATTTCCTCTTTTGATAAGTTGCAACGGAACATTATCGTTGTTCTCGTCAACATACGTTGCAGAAATGATCGTTGTCGAACCCGTTTGTCCTTCAAGTGTCCATGTTCCTGAGAACGTGTTTGAAGCACAGCTGTCAGTTCCAAGCTGCTCGTCAATGCTAACGCGGCTGTAGGTGTACGATAGTGTGTTGTCTGCATTCAACGTAATTTTCCCGCTGTCGTAGCAATCTGATTCTTCAGTAAGATCGCGGTTGGAATCTCCATCTTCATCAAAATCGATTGGATTCGTGATGTTCACTTCTTCAAGATCATACGTTCCTGCGATCGATCCACCGTTTCCGCTGTCGTCATCGCTACATGATGTAATACTCATTGCCGCCACAGCAAAAAGTCCTAGTAATACATTTCTCTTTTTCATTGTTGTGTTAGTTTTAAATTAATCTGAAGGCAAAGTTAAGCGCGACGTTTATTCGTTTGTTACATAAATTTCCTACGATTTTACAGGATTTTTAAAGCGTAAAAGGTCAGAAGTTACAGTTCAGGGATAATCCGGCAAAATAATTAACAGGCAATCCCGGATAGTAGTATCGGGCCTCTCCATTGGCGGGCGCAACGGCATTTGGAAGAATCATAGAGGCGTATTTTTCATCAAAAATGTTATTGAAGCCGGCAAAAGCTTCAAACCTTATATTATCGGACATGACGAGCCGATAGCCCGCTTTGGAGTTCCATACGCGGTAGGCATCGTTGTACAAGGAATTGGCGTCGTTCATCGGGATTTTATCTACGAACCTAAAATCTACAGCCAGATAAAAACCGTTCGACCAATCCAAAAGAAGCCCCGCATTGACAGTGTTTCGAGGGACACCGGTCAGGTCATTGCCGGAATAATCAACATCATTATTTAAGAATTCCTCGAATTTATACCGTCCGATGCTGGCGTTTGCAAAGGGCTTTATAGACCAGTTTTGCAAAATGCGCCAATCATAAGAACCCGAAACCTCAAGGCCCCGGTGGGATGTTTCTCCGGCATTTACACCCGTGTACTGGTCGTCTCCGATGCGCTGGGCGACAAGCAGGTCGCGAATTTCCATGTCGTAAAGGGCAAACTCGACAAAAAGGCGCTTGTTGAAAAACAAAAATTTTCCGCCCAGTTCAAAATTATATCCATTTTCAGGTTTAATGTCTTGGTTAATCGAGCCATCGGGATTTAAAGTCTCTTCAACGGCAGGCATCGAAAATCCCCTGCTTGCCGAGGCGTAAAACGTATGGTCGACGCTTCTCCACGGATGAAAAAGCAGCGACAGTTGAGGTGTCCAGATCCCGTCATAAGCATCGCTTTCCGAATCGCGGTCCTGAACTGGAAAAGTGGTTTCAAGATCAAATTTTGTCTTATTGTAATTTACTCCTGCCTGAACTTCAAAACGTTCGTTTGGCTTGACCCGGAGTTGGGCGAATGTATTGACAATGGTGCGGTCCTGCTCATTTCCTGCCAGCTGTGCCCCGACAAGGCTACCATTGCCGTTATTTTGCTGATAGCGATTTTCAAGATTGCGGCCTTTAAATCCGTCGCGGAAAAACTCGCCTCCAATTAAATACGTGATCTTATCAGAAAAAACAGGTCCCGTGAACTGAGTGCGCGCGCCGTAACCATTTGTGTCTTGCCGAAGAATATCAAAAGGACGCGGTTCATCGCTTTTTTTATGGCTGTAAAATACCGAAGTGGCATTGTTGAGGCTCCCGGTAATTTTAGTTTCGTAAGATAATCCGGCCATCCAGGCGTCATATTGTTCAAATCCTTTTGAAGCAAGCCAGGTAGGCGCTGCCGATTGTGGATTTTCCTCAAACATTGTCCTGCCAATCGAACTCGGTATGAAGGCTTTCATCGCTGTAAAGTTTCCGAAATAGGTCAGTTTCGAATTCTCACGCCGAAATATTTCCCCGCCCAGGGTGATACCTTCGCGTTTGTATCGGGAATTTTGCCGCCATCCTTCTGATTCCAATCTGTGATAACTCAGATTGAGTGCGCCTTTTTCCGAATCGAACCCGTACGACAAGGTGTTTTTCAGCAATCCGAAAGATCCGACCGTGGCGCTCGCCCTGGCTGAATGCCCGGCAGTTGCGCGAACTTTAGGTTGGATCAGAATCGCACCGCCCAATCCGGCTCCGTAAACACTTGAAAGCGGCCCTTTGATAATTTCTACACTTTGGATATTCTCCACGTCAATATCCTCTATCGTAGTTTCAGAATCCCCGGAAGTCAGCGGGATGTTGCCGTAAAAGGCCCGGATTTTATTGGTTCCGAATGGCGTTCGTGCGCCAATGCCCCGAATTGAAATCCTGTTGGTATTCAAGCTTCCCGATTGCATGAGCACGCCTGAAACGCGGTTCATAGCCCCGGCGATCTCGACATTGTTGCCCCGTTTTAATTCAGCAGCCGGAATTAGGGCGATCGCTGCAGGCGCGTTCATCAGGCTGTCGCTTACATGGAATTTGGAAATGCGCACCGTTTCAAGACGTACCGCTGACGAATCGATTTGTGCCAAAACCGAAATATGCGCCAATAAGAACAAAGGCGCATATTTTATGGTGTTGAGGAACCTCATTTTTTAGCCGAAATCTGCCACAGCGTATTGCCGCTGTCGTCGTTTACCAAAAGCGATCCGTCGGGAAGGACGGACACATCTACGGGACGGCCGTAAACCCTCGATTTATCGAGATTGTGCACAAATCCGGTAAGGAAATCTTCTGGCTTGCCGGGTTTTCCATTTTCAAACGGGACAAAAAGTACTTTGTAGCCGCTGAGAACCGAACGGTTCCAGGAGCCGTGCTGGCCTACGAAAGCTCCGTTTTTATATTTGGACGGGAATTTGTCGCCGGTATAAAATGCGATGCCAAGCGATGCAGTGTGATTGCCAACAGGGACATCGGGAACCAGCGCTTTTTTGACCAATTCAGGTTTTTGCCCTTTCATGCGAGGATCTTCAATCTGACCGTAATAAGAATAAGGCCAGCCGTAGAATCCGCCGCGTTTGACTGATGTGATGTAATCCGGGACGAGGTCGTCGCCGAGGCCGTCGCGCTCGTTAACGGCTGTCCAGAGCTCTTTTGTCACGGGATTCCAGTCCATTCCGACAGGATTCCGAAGTCCGGCTGCAAATAATTGCTCGCCACTTCCGTCAGGGTTGATCTCCAGGATGGCCGCACGCCTTTCCTCTTTGTCCATTCCGTATTCACCTACGTTGCTCGCAGATCCTACAGAAACGTAGATCTTCGAGCCGTCTGCGCTTGCGATGAGGTTGCGCGTCCAGTGATTGTTGTAACCACCGGCGGGCAAGTCCAGGATTTTTTTGCCTTTGCCTTCGAGTTTTGTCTGTCCCAGCTTGTATGGATACGTGTAAACGCCTTCAGTATTGGCAATGTAAAAAGTGTTGTTGAGTATCAGCATGCCGTAAGGTTGGCTCAGTCCGCTGATGAGAATGGTGCGCGCTTCATATTTGCCGTCTTTGTCTTTGTCCTGAAACATCGTGATTTGGTTCTTGCTTTGGCGCGTACCGCTTTCCACAACAAAAAGATCGCCGTTTGGCGCGATGTAGGTATTGCGCGGATTTTCGAGCTTATCGGCAAACTTGGTCACCACAAAGCCTTCCGGTGCTTTTGGCATTTCATTGGCTTGCCAGCCTTCGATGCGGCTGTTGTTCGTAACAGATTCCGTCTGGTATGGCGGGGGAAGCGTAATCGGGCCGATAGCAGTATTAACGGTACTTGACGCGGCTTTTGCCACTTTTTCTTTTTCTTCTTTTTTAACCTGGCCCTGGCAGGAAACGAAAATCGCAACCATTGCCGAAACCATGAACGTAGTAGTTTTCATGTGTTGTTTTTTAGAGTGATGTCGAATTTAGGTATTAAAAAAAGTAGCTGTAATAATCGGACAAAACATTAAAACTTATTTAACAGTGAACCAAAAGTGGGTTTTCCGTATATTTAATTTCACGAACCCGATGCATTTTCAGATATTTGCATCTTTATTCAAAACACAAGTGCTACACCTTCACGACAAGAAATTCGTTCCGTTCATCTCAGAAGAAGAAATTGATTTCGCGATTTCAGAAATGGCCCGGCACATTGCAGATGATCACCAGGAAGAAACCCCTGTTTTCATCGGAATACTCAACGGCTCGTTTATGGTCGTTGCCGATCTCCTTAAAAAATACCGATTCCCTTGTGAGGTAAGCTTCATGAAGCTGTCGTCTTACGAAGGCACTTCCACGACCAACGAAGTAAAGCAACTTATCGGTCTCAATGAGAGCCTCGAGGGACGCAGCGTCATCATAGTCGAGGATATCGTCGATACGGGAAATACGATTGAAGAACTAAAAGCCATTTTCAAGGCCCAAAAGGTCAAGCATCTCAAGATCGCGACACTTTTCTTCAAACCGGAAGCGTACAAAAAGGATATCAAGCTTGATTATGTCGGCATCCGCATCCCGAATAAATTCATTGTCGGCTACGGCCTCGATTACGACGGTCTCGGACGCAATCTGCCGCTCGTTTACCAACTCGCCGAATAACGGCATAACACATTCGCTAATTGCCTCCGGCCAGTTCGGCTGCGCCTCGGGTCGCTAAATGTCAAGTTCGCTAATTATCTAACATCTGATTATCAAATTATCTAATTAAAATGATCAACATCGTATTGTTCGGAAAACCCGGAGCCGGAAAAGGAACACAAGCCGAATTCCTTAAGGAGAAATACAACCTCGTTCACCTTTCCACCGGAGATATCTTCCGATTCAACATGAAAAATGGAACCGAACTCGGGACGCTGGCCAAAAGCTACATAGACAAAGGCGAGCTCGTTCCTGACGAAGTGACCACGAATATGCTCATAGACGCAGTAAACGCAAATCCTGAGGCCAAAGGTTTTTTGTTTGACGGATATCCGCGCACGATTTCACAAGCCGAGGCCCTCGATGCATTCCTGGAGTCGCAAGGCACTGAGAATACCGCGACGATCGCGCTTGAAGCAGACGATACTATTTTGGTGGCGCGATTGCTTGAACGCGGGAAAACGTCTGGACGTGTTGATGATCAGGACGAGGATAAAATCAGGAACCGCTACCAGGAATACAATGAAAAGACGGCGCCGTTGATGGATTATTATGCCAAACAAGGCAAATTCCATGCGATTGACGGGATTGGCGAAATTTCTGAAATTACGCACCGTTTGTCAACCGTAATTGACGGATTGATTTAGAAGATTGAAGTGACATCGCTTATCCCGGACGGCAATAGGTCAGTTTTGAATAAGCCAGTCACACGGCCACATTAAAAGTCTGGCAAATGGGGTTAAGGCCCCAACAAGGAATACCGAGACGAATAAGCCCTCGGTGTTCAACCAAAATGGAAATACTGATAATTCTATTACTAATTATATTGAACGGCGTGTTCTCCATGTCAGAAATCGCATTGATTTCCGCGCGCAAAAACAGGCTTGAGAACGCAGCAAAAAAGGGCAATAAAGGCGCACAGACCGCGCTTGAACTTGCCAACTCACCCAATAAATTTCTTTCGACAGTCCAGATCGGGATTACACTGATCGGAATTTTGACGGGTATTTTCTCCGGAGACAAGGTCACGACCGACGTCCAGGCATTCGTGGAAGGTTTTCCAAGTTTAAAACCTTACGCAGAATCACTTTCTGTTGGAATAGTCGTGGTCATACTGACATTTTTCTCCCTGGTTTTGGGCGAGCTTTTGCCAAAGCGCATCGGTTTGAACTATCCCGAAAAGATTGCAAAATCGATCTCGATTCCGATGAAATGGATTTCGGTGATCACGGCGCCATTTATCTGGTTGCTTACCGTTTCGACAGAATTTTTGCTTAAGATCTTTATGATAAAACCATCCACGGAAGGCAAAGTCACAGAAGAGGAAATCAAGGCCATCATAAAAGAAGGAACTGAAGGTGGGGAAGTCCAGGAAATCGAGCACGACATTATGGAGCGTGTATTCCATATCGGGGATCGCAAGGTAAATTCCTTGATGACGCACCGAAAATCGGTAATGTTCCTGCCGCTTAACGCCAATAAAGAGCAGACGCGCGAACTGATGCTCAGGGAATTGCATTCCATTTATCCGGTTTACGGCGAAAATTACGACGATATCGTAGGTGTGGTCAATCTTAAGAGCATTTTTGCCCATTTTGAAGAAGGCGATTTCAACATTTCCAGGATCATGGTGGAAGCACCGTTTATAATGGAACAGACCACGGCCTATAACGCGCTTGAGAATTTTAAGAAAAGTGGCGTCCATTATGCTTTTGTTGCAGATGAATACGGTGTTTTCCAGGGAATTATTACGTTAAACGATATCCTTGAGGCACTGGTTGGCGATGCCTCGGATTTTTATGGGGAAGATTTTAAACTCGTTCCACGGGAAGATGGAAGCTGGCTTGTCGACGGACATTATCCGCTTCACGACTTCCTCACGTATTTCGAACTGGATGACATGGTTACCGATTATGAAGTCACAACTGTTTCCGGGTTGATCATGACCGAACTTTCCCGAATCCCTAAGCAAGGCGAGAAACTGCAGTGGCAAAATTTCGAACTTGAAGTTATCGATATGGATGGTGTCAAAATCGACAAGGTTTTGGTATCGTCGCTTAAAGAGAAGTAATTAGAAGTTGCTAGTATTTTGAGTTGATCGTTGATAGATTTGTGGACGAAACCAACAACCGACAACCACCAACCAACCAACAACCGACAACCAACAACCAACAGCCAACAACCAACAACCACCAACCACCAACCACCAACCAACAACCCTTAATTCAAATGACAGAAGGCAATTTTGTAGATTACGTCAAAATATACGTTTCATCCGGTAAAGGTGGAAAAGGTTCCACGCACTTGCACCGCGAAAAGTTCATCGAGAAAGGTGGGCCGGACGGAGGTGACGGAGGTCGCGGCGGACACGTGATCCTGAAAGGCAACAAAGGGCTCTGGACGTTGTTCCACCTTAAGTTTGCAAGGCACGTCAAAGCCGGCCACGGTGGTGATGGCGGTTCGTCCCGTTCGACAGGACACGACGGTGAAGACAAATATATTGAGGTTCCGCTGGGAACGGTCGTGCGCGACAAAGACTCCAATGAGATCTTGTTTGAAATCACTGAAGATGGGGAAGAAAGAGTAATCGCCAAAGGTGGTAAAGGCGGATTGGGCAACTGGCATTTCCGTTCGTCCACGAACCAGACACCACGTTATTCACAGCCAGGAATGCCGCCTGAGGAACACGATATCGTGCTTGAACTCAAAGTTTTGGCAGACGTTGGTTTGGTCGGATTTCCGAATGCCGGAAAATCGACGTTATTGTCAGTGCTGACATCGGCAAAGCCAAAGATCGCAGATTATCCGTTTACGACGCTGAAGCCCAATTTGGGGATTGTGGCGTATCGCGATTTCCAGTCTTTCGTGATTGCCGACATACCCGGAATTATTGAAGGCGCTGCCGAAGGAAAAGGATTGGGACATTACTTTTTGCGTCATATCGAACGTAACTCGACATTGCTTTTCCTGGTTCCTGCCGATGCTACGGACATTGCTGGTGAATATGCGATCCTTATCAATGAATTGGAAAAGTACAATCCGGAGATGCTCGACAAGGAGCGGTTACTTGTTATTTCTAAAACCGACATGCTTGATGACGAACTCAAAGTTGAAATGAAGAAAGATTTGGAAAAACGCCTGAAAGGTGTTCCGTTCATGTTCATATCATCTGTTGCCCAACAAGGACTTGTCGAGTTAAAAGACAAGTTGTGGGCGATGCTCAACACGACGACAACTTAATAAAAGGCCGGGAGAATTTCCCGGCCTTTTTGTTAATGGGCACTTGCCATAGCAATGAGCTGGGCCCGCAATTTCTTAGCGGCGGCCACCGCACCTGCGCACGAAGCGGTAATGCTTGCCGAGACAGTTGTGGTAACTTCGCCTCCCACGACCCCTAAACCTGCATTAACCGTAACCGAAACCGTCATTTCGATCGTTACCGAACATTCTTCCGAACCGGAGGTGTTGGTTCGGCCTGCTTCGTCGATCACGGCATTGGAATTCTTTTCAAAATCTCCGATAGAACTGTACTTGAAATTGGTAACCGTCTTGTTTTTCGTGATTTTGATTGATGCGGTTTCGACGGTTGTGCCTTTTTGGGCATGGGTGCCGGAAACAAAAAGTAGTGTGGCGAATAAACTGAAAATCAATGATTTCATTTGGCTTGTATTTAAAGTTAAGGCCTGATTGTATACTGCCACCGGACAGGCCGTTACCCGGTAGCATAGCAAACACGTGATGCTGATGTAAAAGTACAAGCGCACGAGGATATGAATGTACAGAAAACCTGTAAAAAATGTTAAAGTAATAGGCGAAAAATTGATTTAACGGCTTGAACGCGTGAGGGATGGCAGCGGCATCCTTTAGATCGGTTGGCAGGCGCAGCCTGCCAACCGATCTAAAGATAAAGCGTACAGCCCGACGGCGGCTTCACAAAAACATGAAGTTTAGAGAGCGGTAAATGCCGCCGTCACGCCATAATGCAAATCGTTAAATTCCAGCTATATCGTTATAGTTTTTGGGCTTCGGTTTTATGAAAACCTTTATTTGCCGTATATTCGCGACGCTTAAAAAGCGGAAAGGAGTGTAACTTTTTGCACGAACACCCGACTTATTCCGCCGTTAACTAACATTAATCTATCACAAATGAAAAAAATCATTTTGTTCTTCGCCCTCGCCTTGTCGGCTTTCCCGATGCGCGCTGACGAAGGAATGTGGTTCCTCATGTTTATCGAGAGGCTCAACCACCGCGACATGCAGAAAATGGGATTGCAACTGAC
>Ga0265780_10009900_pt1 | contig 11396 bp, 11 predicted proteins | sample P1T30metagenome_FD_192432 | JGI IMG/M metagenome (GOLD analysis project Ga0265780, IMG submission 192432) | Plant litter microbial communities from East Loma Ridge, Irvine, California - P1 T30 | ecosystem: Environmental > Terrestrial > Plant litter > Unclassified | place: USA: California... | reverse complement strand
GGCGGCGGGGTTGGCGTGTACCACCCGTCCGGTAGCGTCGAGGCGCAACAACGGGTTGGGATTTTGCTGCGGGATAAACGAGACGGTGCGGAGCTGCGCGGCGCGGCGGTGGCGCTCGGTTACGTCGCGGTAGCAAATCAGGTGCCCGGCCTGCCCGTCATTTATCACCACGTAATCGAGGGCTACCACCCGCCCATCGGCCAGCGTAAACTCCTCCTCCAGCACCGTCCGGCCCTCTTCCTGCAACGAACAGGCGCGGGCCTTAAAAGCTACCGGGTCCCGAAAGCAACTGTCTACGCCCGCCATAGCGCCAGAGGCAGCCGGTGCTTCATTTGCCTCATTTGCAGCAGGCAGGCCAAACAGCGCCCGGAATTGCGCATTCATCACCTGGATTTGGCCCGCCGCATTCACCATCTGCACACCCATGGGCAGGTTATCGAGCAGCGTAGTTAGCTGGCTTTGGCTGCGGGTGGCTTGGGCCTGAGCGGCAGCCAGCTGGCGCTCTAAGTCGGCAATGCGAGCGGTGGCGGCAGCTAGCTGCTCCTCGTGCGACACACCCGGCCCGGCAGCCGGTGGCACGGCTCCAATACTGGGCGCAAGAGGCGGAACGCGGTCCATCGCGACGCGAATAATATCTTGTAAATCAACAAATACAAGCACCCACAACCAGCGCACGCCAGAACCCAACAGGCGCCAGGCTCTTAACTGTGGTTCCGCGTTTGCAAGCTGTTACGCTAAAGGTATAAGAACCTAACGAAAAACAGTGCCGCAAGGCTCGCCTACCTGCACTATGCCGAACGAAGCGTCGGGTGGTGGGCTTTGATAGCCTTGGGGCCTACGCGCAGCCGGCCCTGCCCTACTAAGCGAATCTGCGCTAGCGGGTCGCGAAAGAAATAGGCTCCGTCTTCTACTACCAGTTGGCCGGCAATCGTGATGTTGGCATTGCGCAACAGCTCCAATGAGCCGCCTTTTTTTATCACCAGACGCGAGCCTGGGCCGATGTAGAGCGCTGTTTTTTCGGCCGGCACTTCTGGTATAGCCAAGGCATTATCGGGGCCGACCACTACCGTGGCAGCAGCGACACGGGCCCGCGCCTGGCCAATTTCCAGCCCGCCCGGCACCACGTAGCAGGAGCCGGGGGCCAGCAGTTCGAGCCGGCCTGACACCTGTGCTCCTGCTGCGTTATCAGCCGCTTTGTGGCCGAGCACAAAATCGGTACGATGCCGGCTTGTGCGGCGCGGTCCATCCTGAAACACAGTGGTACCGCTGAACACTGCACCCAGCATTTTATTGGCGGAGCCCAATGGCGGCTGTGCGTAATCGAGCAAAAAAGTGCAGCTCCGAAAATGAAACCAGCTGGCTGTATCCGGTGCCGCTGGCATGGCTTGCATCAGGTAGCTGCGCGTCCCAATAAAGCGACAATTGGTGAAGCGCATACGGCGCGCAATGGAATCGGAATAGAGCAGGGATGGCCCATAGGCTGGCTGCCCACGATAGGGCCGGTCTTCGAAAGTGCAGCCCACAAAGCGCGTGGCCTCGGCGGCCGTAGCAGCCTGGCAACCATGAATAAACGCGCCATAGATGCGGCAATCCTGAAACAGAAACCCCGGCTGCGTCACCCAAGCCGACCAGTTGCTGATGCCCCAGAGCAAGCTGCCAGTTACCACGACGTTGCTCACACTGGCTGGCCCGGGCCCACCCGGCCGGTCCGACACGATTCCCTGGCCGGCATTGTCCACGAAGCGGCAGTTTTCGAGGCGTACATTGGCCACGAAGTTGTCCTGGGGCTCCAGGTCGATGCCCGCGCCGGGGTTTGAAAACAGAGCCTTGCCAGTGGCCCGCATCAGCACCCGACCGGTGTGGCTGAAGCTGCAATTGGTAGCCCGAAAGCCGTTGACGCCCGTGAGTGACAGGCCTTGGCGGCCGTTGTAGTCGCAGGTCGAGTTCTCGAGCACAATGCCATCCCGATTGGGGTCGTCGAGGCTTTTGGCCCGGCCGTTCAGCACCTGCATGCCGTCGCGCCCGAAGTGGTGAACGGCCAGCCGGCGTAGCGTAATCTGCCGCGAACCGGTGATGAAAACTCCATCAAAACCCAATTGAATGCCGGTATCGCCCCAGTGCCCGCCGGGCACTAGGTTCGGGCTGTTGCCGTTGAGATTGAGGCCGGAAACCTCCACGTTTTCGCACCCCACCAACACGATGCAGGATTCAACGGTGGCCGCATAGCGCCTGTCCACAAAGTAGGCCGTCGGAGCCTCGTAGGGTAGCCGGGTAACGGGGTCAAAGGCTCCGTAGCGCAGGCCGGGGGCATAGCGAATTTCGGTGGTGGCGCTGTCGTCGCCCAGCACTTTCAGGTTGCGGCAGTTGGATAGTATCAGCACGTTAGCACCCTTGCCGGCGCTGTCCTGCAGGCCCACCAGGTACACACCTTTGGGAATGCGCAGCTCGGCCCGCCCGGTGCCACTCGGCGTTGCGGCCCGCTGATTAAAGAACGCCGCTGCCCGCTGGAAAGCCGCCTGGTCGTTGGTTTTGCCATCGCCCACGGCTCCGAAATCTTTGCGCAAGTCTTTGTGCAGCACCGCTGATGCAGCCTGGCCATACACCGGCCCACTGCTAGCCAGCAAACCAATGCTAAACCCCAACAAGGCCAGCCGCCGCCCAAACACGCTGGGGTATTTTTGTGCGTTGCTCATCCTGCCGCCCGACACAATCTTCTTCCGTGAATCATGGAGCATAAGCTACGGGATTCGCCTAAAACAGGCCGTTAATTCCGGCGCTATAGCACCAGCTGCGCAAATAGCTGCGTGAGCGTCTCGCTCGCGTCGGCGCAACGGCCGGGGTGCACTGGCGAGCACTGCACCACCGTGCTGCGCGTGGCCGTGAGCCAACGAAACCGCTCGGCAATGGGCAGCTGGCCGATGGTGCCGCCCGTGGCCCGGCCCCGACAAATGTGCTTAAATGCTTGCAAGCGAGCCGTTATTTCGGTCAGTTCCAAATCGGGAGCCACGGCCAGTAGCTTGGCTTCGGGCAGTGCGAAGCGCGTTTCGAGGAAGCCCAGTGAGCGGCAGTACACGATAACGCCCACGTTCAGAAATTCTTCGCGCTCCACGCGGGGCACCACGCGCAGCACGGCGTACTCAAATAAGTGCATGGCGGGCATCCTGGGCTTCCTGAACAAAGGTTTCTGAGGCCGCGAGGCGGGCCTCGAGGAAGCGCACGTAGTCGGCGCGCTGCGCGGCGGGCGGGGCGTCACCGTTGGTTAGCCACTCGTCGGGCACCAGCGCCACAATGGCGCGTAGCACTTCGGGTGTGAGGCGGGCGCGGTACTCGGCATCAACTTCCGCCAGCTCGCTGGCTTGCGGCAGCAGCACATGGGTTTTAATCTGGGGGAACGGACGCGGGCGCGGCGTGGCCCACTCGGGGCCGGCGTGGTGCACGTAGAGGGCCGCGCCGTGGTCAATCAGCCATAACTCTTTGTGCCACATTAGCATGTTGGTGTTGCGGGCGGTGCGGTCCACGTTCAGGGTGAGGGCATCGAGCCACACAATCTGGGAAGCCAGGCGGGGCTCGATGGTCGTCACCAATGCATCGTAGGTGATGGCGCCGGAGAGGTAGTGCAGGGCCAGGTTGCGGCCGGTGCTGGCTTGCAGCAGGTCCTGAATTTCCTCATCGGGCTCGGTACGGCCGAAGGACTCATCCAGCTCGCAGAAAACCAGTTCGGGCACGCGCAGTCCCAATGCCCGGGCTATTTCGCCCACAATTAATTCGGCAATCAGAGCTTTCACGCCCTGGCCCGCTCCCCGAAATTTCACCACGTACAGGAAGCCGTCATCAGCCTCCATCAGGGCCGGGAGCGAACCACCCTCGCGGAGCGGCGTCACGTAGCGTGTGAGCACAACGGTGCGGAGTTCGGGGGCAAAAGGTGCCGGCATGGAAGATTGAGGATGAATAAAAAGCGACCACAAAGAACGGTCATGCTAAATTATTCCCCCTACTCGTCCTGGTGGCCCCTGGTGGCTTTCCGCAACGCCAGGTAATCGAGGTGATGCAGCGCCTTCACCGACAGCAAGTTGTTATGGGGCGCGTTGATGGTATTGTTGAAATTGTTGAAGAACTGCGGCGTGGCTTCGTTGGCTTGGAGGTAGTGCCGGCGTTTTCCATCGGATTGCCCTTACCATCGTAATTCATCGACTTCGGCCGGGTGCCCGTCGTCCTAACCAGATGTAGCGACGGATTGATATAACGCGCCAGCAAGTCGCCATAACAGGCTTTATAAGCGTTTTCCAGGATGTAAACCAACATTTGCCCTTCCCAACGGTCCGAAGTTGTAGAAGCAGAATCGGCCGTTTTTGATGCGCTGATTGATAACCCAACGCAGCTCGGCTGTTTCACGAACGCCCCTCCCAGCGCTGCACCGCGGTACTGTACTATCCGCGCTTTCGCATCGGTGACGAGTCCCCTGACACGCGGCCTCTTCCAGCGGCAGGGCCAACAGGCCGACTAGGGCAATAGGCTGGAAATAAGCTATGGGCTTGGCCAGTTTGAAGGAAGTGTGAGCAAGCGGGGTCCGTGGCGGACTATTTGGCCTTGCGCAGGAAAATGTCGCCGTTGAAGGTCTTCATCATCACCTCGGCGCCGCCGCTGTTGATTTTGCCATAGGTCCAGTCGTCGGTGCTGAGGTGGGTGAGGCCGTTTTGGCTGGTACGGGTCACTTTAGGCTGGCCTTTGCTCAGGGCCACATCAAAATCGCTGTACACGTTGCCGCGGTCCGACTTCATTTTGAGGGCCACGTTGGCGTTGCCGGGCAGCGTCACATCCACTTTGCCGTTGAGGGTGGAAAAGGCCATGGGCGCGCTCGCCGTGATGCTGGTAAACGTAGCCGTGAGGTTGCCATTCACGGTGTTGGCCACTGCCGAACCGGCTACCTGATTGAGCGCAATGCGGCCGTTTACGTTGGTTATTTCCAGCTCACCACTCACGTTTTCCACCACGATGTCGCCATGGTTCACGGTGCTCAGCTTGAGCGAAAAAGCACGGGGCACCTTGATGGTCAAATCAATCGGGTTCTTCCACGACTCGGTGCTAATCTCAACGCGGTTGTTTCTTTCCTCAGCGGTCAGGTTGAGGGTGTTGCCAGCCGGAATGCGCTTCAGGCCGGCAGCGTTGGCGGGAAGCGTCGGCTCGCTTTTCTTACTGCTCTGAGCGTGGGTAGCGGCATCAATCACCACATCTTTCCCGCCGTAGCCGGATACGTGAATGCTGCCATTTACCAAGCTCACCTCCAGCGAACCTGGCTTGCCGGGCGCACTAAGGGCTACGGTGAGCTGCTCCTTGACGGCGTCCTGCGCCAAGCCGGGCAAGGCTCCACCAAGTAGAAAAAAGGCCAGCGTAGCTCGTCGGCCAAAGGCTTTTCGAAATAGATAAGTCATTGCAATTGAGTTAAAAAATTATTGCTTGGTAATGGTCACGTCGCCGTTCAGGGTCTCGAAGCGGAAATCGGGGCCGCCTTTGCCAATGCGCACAGCCGTGTCTTTGGAGAGCTTGTACACCGTGCCGTCGCCTTTGCCCTGCTGGTTTTTGGTGACTTGCGCCGGCAGCACTTCCGCATCGGGGAAATCGGTGTACAGCTCGCCGTGCATGCTTTTGAAGTGCAGGTTGGCAGCGAAGTTGGCCGGGTATTTCACCTTAATCTGGCCGTTGATGGTGTGGTAGGACGAGGCACCGGCCGGATTAGCCGCGTAAGCCGCTTCCACATTGCCATTCACGGTGTGGGCCTGAGTGGTGCCCTTTACGTTGCGCAGGGTGATGGCCCCGTTCACATTGCCGACGTTTAGTAGGCCGGCCACATCCTGCACCAGCACCACGCCGTTGTTCACGGTCGAAACGTGCAAATTGAGCTGATATGGCACTTTCACCACGTAGTCGACCTCGAAATGGTAGTCGACGTGCACATGCTCCGAGCGGTTGTGGTTGTCGTGCGGACGCGAGTCGTAGGGCGCGGCCATGTACACCACCACGCTGTCGCCGTGCTGCGCGAAGCCCAGCTTGGTTTCGCTCTTTCCAAGCGCCAGCGTTTTCGCATCATCGGCCCTGATGGTTTTGGTGGCTTCTACCAGGATTTTGTTGCCAGTATAGCCTTGCACCGTCACCGAGCCGCTGATGTTGTAGAGGGCCAGCGTGCTGCGCCCCGCGTCGGCCGTCAGCGCAAACTCGCGGCTGATTTGTTCTTTCGATTCCTGGTTCTGAGCCCGCAGACAGCCGCTGCTACACAGCAAGAACAGGGCGCTCAACCCGAGGGGAAATACGTGTTTGGTCATGGCGTTGGGGAGGTGAGGGCGCAGCGGGCTGGCCGGTTGACAGGGTTTGGATACTTTTTTCAATTTTGCTTTTCACCGTGCTGTCCAGGTCAGACTGCTTCAGCAGGGCCCGCAGGCGCGGCACCGAGCGGCGCTCCTGGAGTTGCACCATCACGTCGGCCAGGGCCGATTGCACCAGTGGCGACTGCTGCTGCGCCAGAGCGTGCACCAGGCCCAGCCGCACGGTGGGGTCGTTGGCCAGCAGAGCCAGGGCTTCCAGCGTGGCCAGCCGCACGTTCACGTTGTCGTCGTGGTTGAGGGTGCTCAGCAGGGCTTCCACCACGCGGGCATCGGCGGCGCCATCCAACTCCTTGGTGTAGCTCACGGCCCGCAGCCGCTCGGTGGCCGACGGGTTATCAATGAGCGTCAGGAGCATCATCTGGCGCATTTCACTCACCTGGCTGGCCAGGGCGGCGAGTTGCTGCTGGTCGGCCGAAGCAGTTTTTGGCGGGCTGTTCAGCCAGTAGCCCCCCGCGATGCCCACCGCCAGCAGCCCCAGGCTATAGGCCAGCCGCAGGGCCGGCTGCGGGATTTGCAGCTCCCGCAGCCACCGCCACAGGCCCTTTGGCGCATACGCTGGCTCCGTTTCCATATTCTCTTTGAAGTCGGCCAGCATGGCGTAGAATTCGGGGCGCAGGTTGGGGCTGGGTTCGGGCGTAGTCACTTTGCCCAGCGTGCGCCACACGCGCTGCACAGCTTGCAGCTCTTCGCGGCAGGTGGGGCAGCTGTCCAAATGCGCCGCCAAGGCACTTTGCTCCAGCTCAGTCAGCTGGCCGCTCAGGTAGTCAGCCAATTGGGCTTTGATAGCTTCGCAGTTCATAAGATTTTAGTCAATTTTCAATGCGCAGGTAGATTGCTTTCAACTCTTTCAGGGCGCGGTGAGCACGTACCCGCACGGCGCCTTCGGTGGTGTCCAGCACTTGGGCTATTTCTCCGTATTTCATTTCCTGAAACCGGCTCAGGACAAGTACCTCGCGGTTTTCGGGGCTGAGGCGGGCCAACGCCTGATGCAACAAGGCCACTTCCTGCGCCTGCTCCAAGCCCTCATCGGCGAGGTGGCCGCCGGCGATGGATTCGGCCACCTCGGCCACATCGGTGTGGTGGGCGGAGTGGCGGTTTTTCTTCACATGGTCGGCCAGCACATTGCGGGCTAAGTGGAACATCCAAGTGCGAAACTCGCCCTCGCCGATGTAGGTGTGGCGGTATTTCAGCATGCGGTAGAACACGGTCTGCACCAAGTCTTCGCTGGTGGCCCGGCTGCCGCCCAGCATGTGGTAGAGAAAGCCGAACAGCTGGCGGTGGTAGCGTTCGAAGAGCAGGCCCATCCGGTCCAAGTCACCGGCTTTCACCCGTAGCATCAACGCATTGTCCGTTAGCGAGTCCAACCTGATAAGGAATGTTGTAGTGGTATTTCAGTTGTGGACACTGCGCCAAACTGAGAAGGTTACAGATAACCGAAAACTTTTTTCCTACCCTAAGAAACAAGACTATATAAAACAGCAAAGACGCATCATTGCATCCCGTCGCGGAACGGTGCCAGTTGAACTTGTTCAAGCAGCACCGCTCCGCGACGAGACGCAAGAATGCGCCCCTATTCAATCTCGTTATCAGCTACTTTCGCTTGCGGAAATACACGTCGTTGCTGATGGACTCCAGCTTCACCAACGGGCCGCTGCCGTGCAGGGTGCCCTGCAGTTGATAGCCAAAATCGGTGCTTTTCCGCAGCGTGGTGCTGAAGGCAATATCCTGGTCGGTATACACTTCCCCGTTCAGGGTTTTGAGCGACAGCTCGGCGCCCTTGGTAGGCGGCCAGGCCACATCCACGAAGCCACTCAACGATTTGGCCTCAATGGAACTGGTGAAGCCCGCGATGTCCACGTTGCCGCTATAGCTGAACACGCGCAGGGCTACGTCGGCGGGCAGCGTGATTTCGTAGCTGATGTCGTCGCACACCTGCTGGCCGTACCATACGTTGCGGTCGCCGGTGCTGCTGAGGCAGTCGCCGGGCTGGGCCTGCCGCAGCATGTCCTTATCAAAATCAGCCGATACTTTCAGCTCTTCAGTGGTCTGGGTGAGGGCGATTTGCAGGGCGTCATTCAGCCGGTTTGAGTTGATGCTGATGGTGGCTTTCAGGGTCATCTTGCCCGCTGCACCGGCCCGGACGTGGATGTTACGGGCCTGTTTCAGGTCGAGGAACACGCGCTGCCCGGCAGTCAGATTTGCGGTTTTTTCGATGATTTTCTGAGCCGAAGCCGACTGGCGGCCCACGGCGGCCCACACCAGCAAAACAAGCAGAAGAAACTGGCGCATATTGTTGATAATTAACCGTTAACATCAATAAAAACTACCCATCATGCTGAGCAAAGGCGAAGCACCTCTACCGCTTCGTTGCCAAGTCACTCACCAACCGGAGCATCAAAATCAGCAGCATTCACTCGTTGCAGCAAATGAATGATGCTGTGGTTTCGACGCTTCGCCTTTGCTCAGCATAACAGGTGGCTACTTCGCTTTGCGGACGAAAATATCGCCGCTTACCGTTTTGAGCGACAGCGAGTTTCCTCCGCCGTTAATGCTACCGTCCACTACCTGACCTCCGATGTGTTGCATGTTGTTCTGCGCATTGGCCAGCGTCATGTCAAAATCGGTGTATACCTCCCCGGATATGGACCGCAGCTTAAGCGTGGCTTTGGTGTTGGCGGGCATGGTCACGTCTACGTCGCCGCTCACAGTGGTAATAGAGCTTGGTCCCTGGCGCATCGGTGCAAAACGCACCTGAATGTCGCCGCTTACGGTGTTGGCCACCACGGGGCCAGCCACGTTTCTCAGACTGATGTCGCCGCTAGTCATGCTCACTTCCAGGTCGCCGCTCACATCGCGCACCACCAGGTCGCCGCTGCCGTTCCAGCCGGCCTGTTTGTACTGCACCGAGGCATTGCGTGGCACCCGAATAAAGTAGGCGGCGTCTTTGCGGGAGGCGCGCGTAATCCGGACGGTATTGCCGTCCTGCGTCACGGCCAGGCCAACCCGGGTGTTGTCTACGGCCGAGTTGTAGATGGGGCGCAGGCCCTCGGCTCGCTTGGGCGGCTCTTCGAAGCCGTCACCCTTTATTGTGAGTTCGCTGCCCTCAACGCCTTCCACCGTCACGTCGCTTCCCTGCATATCGATGATGATTCTTGGCTCTTTGCCATTGATTTTGGTTTTGAATTCCTGGGCGTCGCTGGTGTGCGATACCAGAAGGCCGGCAACTAATAAGAAAATGAGCTTATTCATAAGAGTAAAAAGGATACAAGTGGGACTTTAGCGCGGCACCAGAAACCTGGTGCCGCTTGCAGAAAGCAGGGGAGAAAAGAGGTGGCAAGGGGAAAAAAGACGGAGCAAAAGGCCCTGCCTAACGGTTTCACTAAATCAGCTTGCCAATGCCGGCTTCGGCCTGGGCACGCACAACGGGCAGGGCGTCGGGCTTTTTGGCAAGGCGCTGGAGCTGTGGCACGGCGCGGTGCACCCGTAGCGATACCACCATGTCAATCAAGGCAATCTGTACGTTGGGGTCGGTCTGGATGGGCAGCGAGTTGGCCAGGCCTTCGCGCACACCAGGAGCATCGCGCAGGCGGTAGAGGGCTTCGCAAGCGGCCAGCCGCACGTTGGGGTTGGGGTCGAAGTTGAGGGTATTGAGCAGCACCTGCACCGTGGCGTCGTTGGCGTCGGGCGCCTTAGTAGAGTTCGTGACGAGCTGAATCCGGTCGCTGGCCGAGACGGCATGGCCGTTGCTGCCACTCAAGGCCTGGGCCAGTTCAACATGGGCGGGCTTTTCAGGACCGGTGGCGGCCAGGTTGGCGTTGCCTGGATTGCCCCAGTGCAGGTTGCGGCCCAGGAATACCCCAGAGGCAATCAGCACGATGCTGGCTGCTACGCGCAACCAATTGCTGGCCAAGCCAGTGGACCACATCGACACAACTTTGGCTTCCGATTTAGCTTCTGGCACGGTTGGGCTTGGCGTGGCAGTGGCTTCTGGTTTCAGCAGTTGCTTCTGCTGCTCCAGCATGGCCATAAAGTTGGCGCGCAGGGCAGTGCGGGGCACTTCGGGCAAGGCCGCATCAAGGTCATCGGAGAGGGCACGGAGTTGGGTTACCTGCAGCTGGCAGCTGGGGCAGTTGGGCAGGTGAGCAGCCACACGCTCGGCCTCGGCGGCGGGCAAACTCCGCTCGACATAGGCCGGCAGCAGGGCTTCAAGCTCGTGGCAGATGGAGAATTCGGGCGTTTTCATAATTCAATTGGCAAAGTAGATTTTGCGTAGCGCCTGTAAGGCACGGTGAGCTTTTACGCGGGCGGCTTCGGCGGTACAGCCCAGCAGCTTCCCTATTTCCTCGTAGCCGAAGCCCTGGAAGCGGTTCAGTACCAGAATTTCGCGCTGTGGCACAGGCAGCATGTCCAGGGCTTCGTGTAAGTCGTCGTGGTGGCTGCTGACGCGCATTTGGGAGAACGCCGCACCACGCAGGCCGCCGGTGCGTTCCACTTCCTCCACATCGGCGGTGCGCAGCTTTTGCTGGCGCTGCCAGTGGTCGGCGTGCACGTTGCGGGCCATTTGATACACCCAGGCTTTGAAGGGCTGGGTGGGCTGGTAGCTGCCGCGGTATTTGAGAATGCGCTCGAACACAGTCTGGGTAAGGTCTTCGCTGAGCTCGCGGTCGTTGGTGAGGCGGGTGAGGTAATTGAACAAAGGGCCGTGGTAACGCTCGAATAGCGGCACCAGCTGGTCAAGGTCGTCGGCCCGGACGGCGGCCATCAGTGCTTCGTCGCTCGTGGTTTCCACGGAAGGTGTTTAGGGTTTGGAATGAAGGGAGTACCTGGAGCTTGGCCATTCGTTACAGCGCCCCTCAAAAAAATTTACGCGAGCTACCGAAAAACGCTTGCAGATTCGGTAACACGCTCGCAATGTTAAGGTAACGGAAGCCGGATACTTTTGAATTTTTATTCATCAAGGCTTCACCTATGCCCCTGAAAACTTACTCTCGATTTTCCGCTGCTGTAGCAATAGGCTTG
>Ga0265780_10009899_pt1 | contig 11396 bp, 6 predicted proteins | sample P1T30metagenome_FD_192432 | JGI IMG/M metagenome (GOLD analysis project Ga0265780, IMG submission 192432) | Plant litter microbial communities from East Loma Ridge, Irvine, California - P1 T30 | ecosystem: Environmental > Terrestrial > Plant litter > Unclassified | place: USA: California... | reverse complement strand
AAGTGCGAGGGTTGCAAAAAAGGTTCGGGTAAGCATCTTGGAGGGATTGGAGGTAGTTTGGCAGTTCCATGTCTGAGCTTGGTCACTATATACACGCACAAGCTCCGCATTGACAGTGTGGGGTCGATTGTCATTCGTGGAAGTAGATTTCTTCGTCTCATCATGCAGTATCTTAATCTTGTGGCACCACACGAAGTACAGCGTCCATCAGAGCGTTGTTAGGTAGCTCCGGATAAAGGGGAAGATGCTCGCAATCAAGCTTCATACCAAGCATTTTTCGCACATTACCCGCATATGTCTGTATCCCTGCATTTCACGTCTACCACTTTGCGACTGCCGATGTGAAACACGACGACTTGATGCTACTGGTCGGCCCATCCTCAGAGTCTAATCCAGCTACTCTAAGTGCCGAACGAAGCTTGACGTCAGGCGCAGCTTTTAGACAAGCCTCGCGAGGCCTGGAAAGTAGCGCAATATAGGGATAAGACAATGAGCAAGTGCTACTTACTGAGGCCCGCGGATAGAAGGGTGACTGCGCTGAATATCTGGTACGTTATATGAGGCCGACATTGGTGCCATGTGGGGAGCTTCGCGCCGGTCGTCCTGCTTTCTTTGATGAACTTTGAGCAGACGACAAGACAGAATATCTTCCTAAGAATAGATCAGCTTGCTCCAACAGCAACTTGTAGTCGCATTCCGCTCAGAGTAAGGACATTCACGATGTGGCCTCTTCTCGCAACCACTGCCGTACTCTTAGCCCGTCGGGTCTCCGCTCATGGCGGAGCTCTGAACTATACTGTCGGAGACACATGGTACCCTGGGTAAGATCAAGATGCAGAGTCCTCAAAGAATATAACCAAGTCGATCCAGTTAACACTCTTCACAGGTACGATCCTTATGGCGACCAGGCCATGCAGGATGCCGCCGCATGGATGCCACAACGAAAATGGATTTCCAACAACCCCATTTTCGAAACCACCAACACGTCTCTTTCCTGCAACACCCCCGGTACACCCGCCCGCGCATACATACCCATTCGCGCGGGCGAAAACATAACAGCCGTGTACTCGTACTGGGTGCATACCGTCGGTCCTATGATAGCCTGGATGGCATACTGCGACAACGCCGGGAATGACTGCACGACCTTTGCTAGCGAGACGGCAGATTGGTTCAAGATCGGCGAGAAAGGGTTGCTGGAAGGTAGCATCGAGACCGGAGAGTGGTTCCAGAAGGCGTTCAGTATGTGGGACGGAAGTCCAAGTCTGTGGAGTGAGACAGTGCCTATAGGGCTGAGGGCGGGAAGGTACCTGATGAGGCATGAGATCATCAGCTTGCATTCCGCGAATAGTACGTCCATGGTTCCTTCCTCCAGCTGCAGCTCTTTGAGATTTACGAAAGATGCAATGCGCTAACGATCTGGGGTGCCCAGAACCACAATTTTACCCCGAATGCGCACATTTGGAAGTCTTGAACGATAAGGAGGGAGGCTCAATTCCTAGCGAGGAGTATATGGTCAAGATTCCAGGGGTGTGGAGTATGGACCGTACGTATGCCAATGGCCGAGTGAAGAGCATGCAATTGATGATAGGTAGAACCCGAGATCAATATCGACATTTACGATCCCGATGTCTCGGCAAAGACGGTACGCTCGATAGAGACACGGGTTGCTGCAAAAGCCTTGTGCTGACAACATTACCTAGGTATACAACATCCCGGGTCCACCTGTATGGACTGGAAAGCCGAAGGTCGGCATGTAGAAGGAGTGATGGATTGAGCACGCCCTGGAATCACGATCCAGTCAATCGAGGATTTGCACATCACAATACAGCTATCCTCTGTGGCGCAATTGGCTAGCGCGTCTGACTGTTACAGCTTGCAGTAGCAGTCATCAGGAGGTTGGAAGTTCGAGCCTTCCCGGAGGAGTGACTCTTTTTGCTGCTTGTGCGGACGAGACGGTAGACTGGCGTGCGTTGACGACGGAATACATTTTTTAGATGCTAGGGTTGTGGGTAGTGGCATGGAGTGACAGCTACCGAGGATCCACATAGCTGTGGGCTTACATAACCGGCAAACGTCATCGATTAGCGCTATGGCCATGCTCCTTCCTGCGCGTCCTCACAACAACACTACGCGTCGACATATACAAGACGTCGCAAGCGGCATTTCATACTGTCATGACGCGATAGAATGCGTGTTTCAATGTGATCGCGATATTGTACGTTTCAAAATTCTCATTCGAAGTCTTTTGCTGCCTGACTGCCAAAGCTCTCCAGGGCTAGCACTATCCCAACGCACACTCCATATCATCCACCAAAGCTATGCTCGCCCACACACCATGCTATAATGTCACCTTCTTTCGATGGGCCTTGGAAGATTGAGTCAATTTGGTCCTCCGGTCTTTCCACGGGCAACCAGTCTTAGCTTCGCGAGCGTCTCGCCTCCTCTTACGCCGGTCTCACCTCTAGACACCTTGTCTCACTTGACACATCGTCTTCCTCGGCCATTGCCTCGGAGGCCTTTGCATTATCACGGTCTCTGCGTGCTCTCTGTCTCTTGGCTTTCTTAGTATCTTTTCGGCGGGGTTGGGCGTGGGTCGTGGTAGGTGGACATGGTGGAGACTGTCTTACTTCCTGGACAGTATCCTCTTGGTCGACACCAAGCTCCTTCTCGAGGCTTTTCCGGAACGCGGCTTGGTCTCGCAGCTTCCGGTAGCGGTTCTTTTGAGGTTCGGTCATTTCTTTCTCCTTCCTCACTAACTCCTGTTGCTCCGTCTTGTCTGCCACGGCTGCATCGTGCTCAGCCTTGAATGACTCGAAGATGGTCTTCCACTCGACCTTGACATTCGGGTAGTTGTTGCGTGCGTTCTTGACGTCGAGGTTGTAGCCCGCTAGGTATGGATGCACGGCGCATCCTTTGGGGGAGATACACTGAAAGCGCTGCCCACAGATCACGACCTCGTCGTATGTGTCTGACTTCTTGTCCTTATCGACGACGGGAGCGAGACACCAGCAAAAGTGCAGCGCGCTGACACATCTCATTGATGGGCCGCCGCCACACTCCTTGTCTTCGCAGTGATGCTGTGGTTGGAGAGGTCAGTGTATTCTCTCAACATAAGTCTAGTCCCTCCCGGCTACCTACAGCGCTGCTCATTCTCTCTTTGGTACGAATGTTTCTCATCATGGCGGCGTTGCTGTCGTTCTTGATATAGTGGCCGAATATCTCGTCCAGGTCCAAGGAACTTTGTCGCGCGTAGTTGGGCATCTCTGTGGCGATTGCATTCGATGTTTGCTAGATCGCAAAGATTTATGGGTAGTGCAATCAAGCAGCTAGAGTCGGGAAAGTCGTGTAGGTTAGTGAGGTTGTACCTGTCGTCGGCAGAACGAGGGATCACTATTGGTTGGTGCAAGAGTTGTAGGCCTTTACTACTCGGCTAATAGGCACTATTTACATTGTTATTGTCGTGGTTGCTGCCTATCTCTTTACTCGGCTCAGGCTGCCTCGCTCGCTCCGGGTATCGCCGACATTGTGGTTATCTATCCCTACGAGCTTCACTGGAATCGTATAAGCTGAGAGACCCCTGAGTACATCCGCACTTAGGGTCATGATCATCGGCCGCTGTGAGCCGTCACTGGAGCTCTGATCGGCCTATATCACGATAACCTACTAGTTGTTCCTCTAGTAGCGATTCACACATGACGATGCAGACATAATGACTGGACCGTTCATCAAACAAGACTGCGCTACTCTTCCCCGATCCCACCCCCGATAAAACTACACCGCATTAGACACGCCCGTCTTAGTACACTTATACCTATACTCGGCTAGGCTCGTATGGAGAAGCATAGTCGAGGTCCCAATTGAATATGTATGATGACAGTCTTTATCAAGCTCTTACTCGAAGTGCTGGTAGTTACAATTAGCTGTCACACCCTGCCGCGCACATCTTACAAGAGACGAGGAGTCGAAAGTCTACGTAGTAAGTAAGACTATACACCATGCAACTTCATCTAAACCCATGTCATTTCCTTACTACATGAAATGATATCTACGATGCGTAATACTGCCTATCACAATAGACTTGATGAGACAAAAGAGCCTTCGACCAAGGACGGTGCGAAAGGCGGCTATCGCATCAGCCATCAATTGCGCCAAGTAACAGAGCGGAACGTCACACGCTGGAAGTCTAGCTACTATCTCCAAGTCCATACATAATGCGAAGACAAAATTGACATACAGTAACTAACACCATAATTCTCTTGAGTGAGTAGTCAAAAAAAAAGAGGCATCTGCCTCAGTAGCGCAACCTAGCGTCACTTGGTTCTCTTGTCCGGCAATTCGCACGTGTCTCCCCATCTTTGACGACACATGCTCCCTTCGAAAGAGGGCGCTACTTGGGCCTCGTGGCATCCTCTTCGGTTCCCGATTTTAGTAGCAAGTCCAGTGCCAGCCCTAACAATCTTTTCCATCCGTTATGAGCATCCAGATCTCTGATAAAGGTCGACAATATCACCATGGTCTCGACATCCGTCTCCAGTTTGTACGGGGTTTCGCTCATGAGAAGAGCAGATCTGTCATTCGCGGTCATGCGTACCTTGCTGCTTATAGCTTCTACCATCTCCACTGACCGTTGCTGAATGTTGTAAATGAGCCCAGAAACATGCGCTGAAGCATGAGAAGCGAGTAGTGGCACATCAATTGATGCAGTCGGTGTTGGATAGCGGATCTGCCAATGCCCATGGGTAAATCTCCATAAGAAGCCAACAATTGCATGGGTAGCGCAAATAGTGGCACATCGTGAGTCGCAAGCTTCAACTAGGACGTCCGTATAAAGATAGCCCAATGGCATTGATGGATTAAAGCACCAGGTCAGCCCGACTGATACGCCACTCTGCCCAGATATGCTGCGCCATCTCGGCGTGTACACTGCGACTTCGACAGGTCCGTATTTATTGGTTTGGGACGCTCGTATACCCATAGCCATCTCCAGGGAAGACCCTTCAGTGCGCCCGTACCGACTGTCATCGGCACCGCTTAGTTGCGGACGCGGGCGTTTCATCAGTTCCAGACCAACGTGACCGCCCATGTAGTCATCTCTTTGTCCTTTGATAACATAACGATTGTACTGTTCGGCAAATCTGAAAGGATACTGGAGAATGTCTAGCGCAAAGATTTGCTGGAGAAGCTGCCATACGGTGAGGCTGTAATCGGCGATACTGATGAGCCTCAACTCTTTTTCAGTCCCTTTGAGTAGGCCAAGTAGAGCGAAAACGCCGTCTACAGGAACTGAACGTGGTAACATGCCAAAGTTCGCAAACAAAGTTTCAAAAGTCTTCGGTTCGTTTCGGTAGAACATGAAGTCAAATGCTTTACTCCGCGGTACGACAGTCGATTTGTTAAATGGAGGTCGATTTTCGTGCAAATTTTCCAACTTGCTGTAAGGAAGTCTGTTTCTTCCCACCAACAACTGGACTTCCTTTGCAAGAATAAATTCTTGAACAATCCACATCCGTGACCAATACTCTGCTTGGAAGATGTACTCTAATTGGTCTCTTCGTCGAGGCAACGGCTTGTCGGAGCCAAGCCAGCTGTAAACACACTTGGCACCAGAATAGATTCGTTTCATCTCTTGAACTTGATGACTCCGCTCTTCAATGTCGTCCTGATCGATACATATGGCATCCAGCCAAATGGCCTGTGACTGGTAACGGCTGCGGAAGGCTTTTAAGAAGCGGAAGAGATTTTCTCGCACTTGGAAGTGTTCGCCGTCAACGAGTATGGTCTTTTTTGGCTCGGGCGGACCCCAGACGTACGACCCAGCGATATATTTATCTCGTTCGCGTGAGATCGAAGAGGTGTATAATTTGCATCGTATTGAAAAACCATGGCTCAGGCTAGGCAGCACGCGCAAAAGCCGAAAGCTGTCACCGTTATGCAGAAGAGGCGAGAACCGGGTAGAGGCAGTCTGCCGGACCTGTGTTGAGTTGGTAGAGACACTGGTGCTTGTACTGTTTGTTGACATAGCGAACGCCCTGGCCATAAGGTAAAGCTCGGTTTCGACTGTGAGATGCGAGGCAGCAGTTTCGAATGAAGGGGGTTTCTGAGGACACATACTGACGGGAGTAGACAGAAACGAGGGAGGCTGAGCAACGCCACAGACTTGGCAGCTGACATCGGTACTAGTACTGAGGCCACCCCAATCGGATCCTCCGCGACAAGTTTCGAGGTCATCATCGCATAAAATCAAAGGCGAACCCGTTAGATATACTGCATCTCAATCATGTGAAATACGACCACAAGGCTGTGATCATGGAAACGTGCCCGGCGCAACATACCGGTCGTGTCAGCTCATATGCAGACAGATATAAAGGTCCAGGATAAGACGCAGGGATGACTGCGGAGGATATGCGGAAAGAGGATACATGCGTGGAGGTCGCCCCATTGGAGAGAGCTGATTGCTTTGATAACGATGGAAGGCGTCGTGTACTTTGTGAGAAAGGTGGCAGCTGCTGTGAAACTGGATCAAGAGGTAACATTAGAGAAGGCCGCGACGACAGAGAAGATGCAGGACGCTGCGAAAAAGCTCGCTATTCATGCAGCGTACCTGACCCAGACATATTCATTGTGCATGATTCCGTAGCATGTGGAATGGAAACACAGCGTACACCTCCATAGCGCAGGGTATGCAAAGTACATCCCGGGACCACGAGCTCGTCTGTATCGCGGGTGTCGCGGCTGGTGAACCGCCTTGGAGCCCATGATACCGCGGTAGGTTATCAATCACCAAACTCGATGAACTCGCCGTTCCTGCCCCCCGACAGCTGTTCCGCCTTCTTCTCCCATTGTCCCATAAACCACAATGGCCAGCCTCTCCCTCGTTTCCCATACTTCCGTCGAAGAGGCTTTGACACAGAGTGCGCAGTCTCGAGGTATGTCGCTCTGAATGTATTCCACAACTGTCTACCTCCGTCTTCTGTAGCAGCAGGATCGGGGAAGTATGGATCGTTACAGGTCACCGCTGTGACTAGCCGCTGTATGGCGGCTTCGGGTCGATCGAAGGAGAGGAGCGAGGCTTTGTCGAAATCGAGGACGTAAAGGCGCATTTGATCTGACATGTGATGTGTTCGGTCCCATCGGTTGTGTCTCCAGCTGGGTTTCGACATCGGGGCGCCGAGAACGAGATTCGGCGGTGAGGAGGAGCAGAAGGGCTCGGAGGTCTCGAGATCGTTAGCAAGAATGACTTGCTCCCCATCCCAATCATTTTTTCCACCAAGTACAAACTCGATATCCATACCGTCTACGAGAGCATGCCAATGTATGATAGCCAGGCCTGTAGCCATTTCTTTCGCCAACTCCATCGCCAGGTCATTGTCAAATGGAAACGATCCGAGGTCCTCCCTCGTTAGAGGAAAGTTCCAAAGATTGTCCGACCTGCACAACGGTTCGTCCTTGCGTGTTGCCAGTCCAAGATATGGCCGCACTAGACAAAAGTCGTTCTCGGGATTGGCGAATACCGCGGCCTTGGATGTAGTGAACTCGTAGCGCGTCATCAGAGCGTTCCGAACCTCAGAGCCTAATGTAGGGATAAGGGACAGGGAAAACAGGAACGGTGCCGTCTTCTTATCTTCGGCTTCCGTGAAACAGCCGGCGAATTGTGCACAGAAGTCTTCTTTGGCTTCATCTGCTATCCAGCCCTTGATAGCTGGCACCCTGGGAGTGTAATCTTTGATTTTCCAGCCGCGTTCTGACTCCGTCAACGACCGATGTACGTGAGCCGTCAGCCGTATATCATTCCATAGGGCGTCTCGGTCCCGACCAATCTTGTATGCAGCCGTGGAGAGATCTATGGAGGTGTAGATGGTGCCGCATGTGCCACGACCGATAACGTGGAGATCTATGGGGTTGTCGTCTAATGCGCGCGCCGGGCTTGTTTGAAAGCCATCTCGAGGGTTATCGCTCGCGTGTTCGTTCTCTGCTTGCGCCATGGTGACAGCTCTGCGAGGAGAATAGGCGGTCTAGATTGCTATTAGAGTATCTGCAAAGTCTACGTTGTATCCTTCAACAGATGCGATACAGTTGCTAGATATTAGCCAGGCGCAGTTGACTCAGAGGGCGAGCCATGGTTCGTTCTAGCATGATTCTCCATTCCAGACGTGCCTATTGGAGCGCGCGCAGACGGTCGCATCTGTCGTGCTAGAGTGGATGTACAGGGTCGTCAAGTTGCGATAGCTTGCGTATATGGAGCCCGCATCTGTCGGAGGTCGCCAGGCGTTCATCGTGGTCATGTTCGCGCTCGCATGCGCGTGGATCAGTCCGCGTTCTGGGGCCGTGCCCGGGCTAGACTGAAAACGCGCGACACGTGACTACGTGATGACCATGACGCCATCTTAGAACCTGCCACATTCTAAGCGCGGCGAATCTCTGTCATGGTGCAGGTTTATATCGCTGTTCTACACGCGTTGGTTATACCTCGATCAGAATCAACATACGTTTCTGTACAAGATGTAAAGTACAGGACCTTGCATTGCGCTCGATGCATCGAAGAATACCGAGGCTCGCACATCGTGAGCGTACAGATTTTGCGTGCATCTTCTGCACCTCTCATGCGTGCATCTACTTCATCATCCGCAAGCCATATAACACATCTTCATTCCTCCACGAAGAACCTGGCCGCAAAAACGACATCGTTCTCACTAAACACTCCCTGCCTCTCACTCTTCACCTGCCTTAGAATGCCTTGTTTGTTCTTCTTGTCCTTGCTCTCTGCGTACGCGATGACACAATCTCGGTTCAGCGGTGGGTTGTTGTTCGTCTTCAGACGTGTGGGACTGCGAGGCTCCTTCGGTAAGGTGCGGTGGAGGTTCTTACGTTTCTTCGTAGCCGAGGATTGAGGTGTAGAGGGTTCGTGGCGCGCAAGTTGAGGTGTCGTTAGAGTTGAAGTGAGCTTCACTGGAGACGGAGTTTCATTGCCGCGACGTGATTCGCGCAAGTTTTTGCGTTCCGGTGAGCCATCCGCTTGCGGAATAGGTGCAGGAGACGATCTAATGGGTGCTTGAGGTGACCGGGTATATGAAATGGGCTCCATATCAGGCTCAGGAGTTGTATGTAGGCTGGATAGAGGGGAAGATGTAGCAGTGTCCCAGATCTTAGAGTTCTGGACGACCGGTATCGCGATCTTGGACGATGGAGCTGCGTCAGGCGTGTTTCTCGGTTTGGCGAAAGAGCGAGATCGACGTAGTCGCGCAGATGCTTCACGAAGTATCTCTTCTGGATCCTCGAACCAGAATGGATTTGCCTTTGGGCCTTGTACACCAAGAATGTTGTTGCTAGAAGTTGTACGACGCGAGAGTCTTGATTCGGTTGCATGTATACTCTGGTTGCTTGAGTCAGCATCCAGCTGGTCACCATGCAGCTTGACCTCCTCTACTTCAGGTCGTTCACCCGTTAGGATGGAGTTCTTGACAGTAGATGCGGGTTGTTTAAACACAACATTCGGTTGGAAAGCGCTGGTCTCTTGTGGGTTGTCGATAGCGAGGGGCAGGTCAGTCTTCGCGTGCTCTAATGGCGATGTAGGCGGCGGCGTTCCCATCCGGACCGTACTTTTTCTTGACCCGCGAAATTCGGTGCTTGCCTTCTCTGAATCAATACATCTCTTCTGTTCATCATCTCCTGGGACGATATCCTGTCGAGTCGGATTCTGAACGGGGCGATTGGAAGCCAAGTCTAAACGCAGTTCAGGCTCCCACCTATGATCCACTATAATTGATCTATCTTGCCCATAGACTACCAAGCGTCTGACCACGATGTTGGAATTTGTCTTCATCGACTGTTTTGGAGGAGATGCTTTCTTCGGAGAGACACTTCGTTTTGGCTTTGTAGGTACTGAGTACAAACCTGCTGGCGGTAACGGCAGGGACAGTCTGCGATCAAACGGCGGAAATGACAGGTGTGGTGGCCGAGATTCCTGATATCCATGGAGGTTTGCGACTTGTGGTAACATGTTTGGCTTGTAGCTCTCGGGAGCTCCGCAGAAGTTGGGCCCCATACCGGACATGGTGTAGTCTCGACGCGTGTATTGGCTTTCGGGTAAGCCACCACGTGGTTCTCCAGGCAGAGAACCCGCATGCGGCCTATGACTTGAGGGTGCTTGCCTGAGCCCTGGTAAATGTGTAGGAAAAGGTGATGCGTACTGGTAACCTGGACCCTGAAAAGCCGTGGGAAAGCGACCAAGTGGACTAGACGTCAGATCGGCGTTGTCGCCCGGTATCTGACGCATGAGATCACTGGGTCCAACTCCTCCCAGTGTTGGATCCGAAAATTGAATGGTATATGGCGATGGGGGCATGTGGGTCGTGTGCGAGTTTGGGGTCACATATGGATAAATCATCTTCGGAGTGAACCCTGCACGTGACGTGAGCTCCGCTTCTGAGATGTGTACTGCGTCCTGCGTATGTGCTCGTCCAGTCTCCGGTGCACGCAGTGCCTTGGAAGGCTCTGCACTTCTTCGAACTGGTGAAGACTCAAGTCTTGAATCTGTGGTGTTTGGTGCAATAAGGACTGGAATGCTCGATCTGACACCAGTGGGTGGTGGGTTCGACGCTGTCAAATGTTCCATGGTCAGAGCTGATGGCAGCACAGGTGACACTTCTCGCTTCGTCTGCACTCCGGGCCGGAGAGCCCTTCTCTTTGTATGAGATCCATACTCTGGATCGCTGTCGCCTTCAGCATCCACGTCGATGGCCTCTGAGCTCGGCTCGATGGTATCTTGAGGTTCTACGTCACTCTCACTCTTGCTAGGAGCATCGACACGTAGTTGCATAGTCCTGCCGTCGGCTCCGAGCACGAACGGATAACTCTCGTCGATCATGCGCTTCGGTGCCTTCAGATAGCCCACGCCACTAGTGAGCTTCCTACCCTCTCCAGATGTGATGACCACGTCAATGACTCCGAACGTCTTTCCACCTCGCCTTTGCATAGTGTGTACTTGCTCCGGCATCTGCGTTGTCGCAAGCGCGTTGAGGAACTCGGCAGTGGGAGGAATGTTGCCTTGTTCGTCGGTACCCCGCTCGCGTGCTTCAGCTTGGAGCGCCTGGCCAATGTGTTGCCATCGCTGTTCTACCGAAGGTGGTGTGTTGTTCTTCGCAGTACTGCCATCTGCGGCGACTCCGGGTGGTAGGATGATCCATGGCCGCTCAGCGAGAAAGTCGACTCTAGTGCCCGCGAAGACCTGGTGATGGTCTTTCGAGCCAGATTTGCCGTCGTAGTTGGGCATGGCCAAACATGCGGCGAGTGTTCCATTGAAGAAGACTTCGATCTTGAGCGATGTTCTCTGGTTGTAGAGGCCGGAGACATAGGTCTGGTCGGAGAGGTTGACGTGGAGGGTAAGTGCTTTCAGTGTG
>Ga0265780_10009897_pt1 | contig 11397 bp, 5 predicted proteins | sample P1T30metagenome_FD_192432 | JGI IMG/M metagenome (GOLD analysis project Ga0265780, IMG submission 192432) | Plant litter microbial communities from East Loma Ridge, Irvine, California - P1 T30 | ecosystem: Environmental > Terrestrial > Plant litter > Unclassified | place: USA: California... | reverse complement strand
GCCCTGTCGTTGCTGTAGCGCGCCGCCAGACGTGCGGCGTCCTCATTAAAAGAAGCAATGCGGGCTTCACTGAAGCCGAGCTCCGGACTCCTCAGCCAACGCTGCAAGTCCGGATCGTCGATGCTCAGCTTCGCCGGTAATAAGACCGGCTTGTCCTCCCGCACTTGGCCCAGGTAATGCCGGATGTTCAGGGCGCGGTCGAGTGCCCGCATCGGCGCAACGAATTCGGCAAACACCAGCACTTTGTGGTTCTGTTCGGTGAGTCTTTCGATCAAGGTGATCGCGTGGCGCACCTTGGGATGCCACTGCAGGGACCAAACCGGATCTTCTGTAACCCGCCCCATCTCGTGGGTGGATTTTTGCAAGGCAGCCAACCAGAACGCTTGGCGCTGCCGTTTCGCATGCTCGGCCGCCGCTGTCTTCCCGTCTGTCTTCCCGTCTGTCGTGTCGCCCACTGCGGGCCCATGCGGCGTCGTGGATTGCGCGAAGGACTCCGGAAGCAGGGGCAGGGCTTGCGCATGCCGCGCGCCCGCAGTCTTGGTCGCGGCATGGGCGGCAATTCCACGCGAGGCTGCCGCCAAACCTTCGGCAAACGCGAGCCGCGTGCGCTCGGCAGCAGACAACTCACCGAGTGCGACGATCGTGCGATGGGTCCGGCGGTGCGGATGGGCGGCTTGGGGCTGGACGGAATACGGCAGGAAACGCCGAATCGTCGGGTGGTCACGCCAAACACGGCGCGTCACAATGCCCTTCAAATCGTTTTGGAAGGCGCTGCTTGCATCGGACAGGCGTTTGACTTCCTTGACGCTGCCCGTACGTACCGCCTTGACGGCTTCTGCGAACGCCTTCACCGTGGTCTTCAGCCGGCGAACTTCGGCACTACCCAGTCCCAAGCGATGAAAAATGGTTCCCCATTGTTCGGGGTCCATTTCCATGGGGGTTGCAGTGAGTGCGAGACGCTTGGCATGCCGGGAGGCTGATCCTGGCCGCAGGATGATCTCGTCCAGACACTGGGTCAAGCGCGACTGCAAGAGCGTGGCGGCCTTCTGCTCGCTACCATTGCGCTGATCAGACCCGGCCCGGCTCTTGTGCGCTTCGTCGACGATGATCAGATCGACATCGCCAACCAGTTCACCGATCAAGTTGCGAAATAGCGTGCAGGCTTCCGGGTCCTTGAACGCTTGCGTCGACACCTTGGACAAAACGGTACCGGTGACCCGCTCGTGGAGCGCGGCCGGTAAATGCTCGGCGAGCCAGTCGAGCGCGGCGGTTTGTCTGGGAGGAAGGGCGAGCCCCTTGGCATGACGCGCGCGCCGACCATCTTTGACGAGTCTGAGCCTCAGCGCGAATGGCAGGCCCCACAGCGCATGGCGCGTGAGCGCCGACAGGCGCTGTGGCAAGCCGAAGCGGTGTGACACGAATAAGAACTGGGTATGGTGGGACAGCGGGTAGGCCGGCGGATGCTTGCCGCCCTCGAACAAATCGGGGTAGGTGCGCAAGATCCTGGTCGTGATATCGCGGGGCATCCAATCCAGGTCCAACTCGGCGACCTGGCGCAGGAAGGCACCCAATTCTTCGTCACGCCACTGAAAGCTCAGGCCCGGTGGGATCAAAAAGGCCACCCGGCCACCACAGGCGGCGACACAGACTGCGAGCGCGATCGCCAGACGGGTTTTACCTAAGCCGACCTCGTCGGCAATCAGAACACCGGGTTGCTGTTGCAGCTGACGGGCGATCCAGGCAAGTGACCGGTCCTGGTCGGACAGCCAGAGTTTTTTGCAGGCGGCCAGCTCGCGCAACCTGACCCACACCCGATTCCAGTCGAGTTCGTTTTTCAAGCGGCTCTCCTTCGATCAAACCATGCGGGCGTGCCGGTTTGTACGGTGGGCGCCGTCCAGTGCGCGACGATGTCGCCTACCAAACTGCGATAGGCAAGCGCGAGCTGGGGCACCTCGTCCAGCCAAGGCGGTGCAAAACCGGGCTCGAGCAACGCCGGGAACAAGTTCACACCCGTCGCCGCGATGGCATAACGGTCTGCGTCGGCCACCTGCTCCAGGAGCAGATAGCGCAGCTCGCTCAGCCATACTGGAAACTGTTCCCGTGTGAGCACGGCATTGCGCTGTGCGATCGCCTCGATCAGCGTCGCCATCGACTTGAGCGGATAGCGACTCGCCACCACCGGGCGTGCTGCGGCTGCGGGTGACTGAGGTGATTCCGGATCGGCTTGACCGGGCGGGAACGATGGAAAGGCCAGCAAAGCCTCGAGCACGTCATCGATCTCGAGTACATGCGGCGCTTGGCGGCAGCAAGTGCCGTCTCGCGCATACACGGGCACCTCATGGATTTGCGGCGTCGCACCAGCATCGTCGGGCGGCAGGCGCACCCAAACCATCGGCGGCGGGTTGCCTGTCAGCGGCAAAGCGTCTTCACCGACGCCGATACCGAGCCAGGGGCCGACGGCATCCAAGCGCACCTCGAGCGCGGCCATGACGCCGATGCTGCGGACCAGTCTTAGCCGCGCATCCACGTGATGGGCAAACAGCACCGGCGGTGGCGCTTGCGGCACCAAGATCGGCTCACTGGAGCCCGACTCCATGGCTTTGATCGAGGTGTCCGGCAGCACGTCGCCACAGGCGAGGGCACGCCATACGTCGCTCACTTCCTGCTTGTCGGTCAGTACGACGCCGGCTTCGACGTTGCCGGCACTAGGCCGCTTCTTGTTGCTGCCCCAGCCTGCCGTGGAAAGAAAACCCGCACACGAGAGGTTGCCCGACCCAAGGTAGAGAAAGGTCATCGTGCCCTTGTCCTGCCGCGCGGAGGCGACCCGCGCGAGGCCGGCAATGTACTTGGCGTGTAGGAAGCTCCTGCCGGCCCCCTTCTTGGGCTGCAAGGGGTCGAGCGGTGTACACAGGGTCCAGCCGTCGATCCGCCCCGTGCTCGCCGTCTTCGGCTTGGCGCCGACCCATTGCGCCAATGCGCCCGCTTGCCCAGGGTTCACCACCAAATAACGCTTGCCGCGCACGGCAAGCTTCCCACGGCCTTGTACGACTTTTGGCATTGCCCCCGGATCGCGGCCCGCCTGTTCCCAGAACCCTGAGCCAGCAACCAGGCTGCTCACCCCCTCCTTCGGGAAGCGTTGGCTGACCTGGGTAGACAGGGACGCGTCCAGGCTGTGGACGAAGCGGGGCCGCCGATTGGGTTTTCCTTGCCCCAGTAGCGTACGCCAATTCGCGAGCCAACCCATCGCCAATTCGCGGCCCTCGAGGAAAGCGGCGCTTTGCGGATAGAGTGTCCCCATCAGGCGCTCAAAGAAGGCCAGGGCGGCGCTAACGTCGACGTATGCGTCAGACGCCCTATGTACAGGGTCGATCCGACACTCGGTCGACCAGAACATGTCGATCTGTGGCCCACTGCCCCAGGTTTCGCCAGTCCAATTACCGGTCGAGACGATGAGGCGGAAGGAGGTCGGGGCTGCGAATGGTTCATCGGCGAAGCCGAGCAGCGCCACCTTCGCGTGCATCAGCGACGTATGTGCCCTCCAGTGCTCCAAGGGGCAATGCGTCAGTCGCTGCAGGCCTGGCACGGCAAGGGGACTAAGCGGTGGCGAAGAAGCGTCGAGCATGAGTACGGCGCGCACCAAGCCCCTCGCCGCCCGCTCGACCGTACCCTCCCCCGTGAAGGTCGAGACGATGCGTTCCAGGGTTTCCGTATCTGCGGATAGCCCGCAAAGTAGCATGTGGGTCCCGAACCGATCCGGTGCGGGCGCAAACAGTCGTTCGAGGTCGCGGCGTTCATGCTTCATGGGGTGATTCCTGCAAGTGCTTCTTGGTGTAGCCGCTTCAGGCGCAATAGTGGTCGAGGAACCAGGGCGCTGGATGCGGCTTCGCTGTCGAGGGAATCGTCGACGTCGGCTGCCAACAGGTTTTTCGAGGCATCCATGCCGCGTGCCAGGGCCTGTGGCTGCACGAGAAATACCTGTGGTAAGCGGGTGGCCAAGGCCCGCATTCTTAGTTCGAGGCCGAGGGCAGGGCGCTGTTCCTCACAAAACTGGCGCAGGCCGGGAGGCACCTCAGGCAGTTTGTCTAAGCGATCCGACAACATGCCACAGTCGCGCTCGAGGGCTGCGAACCCGCGCTGCACCTCATCCGATTTCGCCAGCGCTGGCCAGGGCTGGGCAGTGGCTTGGACGGCATCGACCATGGTTTGCGCCGCTTGCAACGCGCTGACTCGGACGCGTTCGAATGCGAAGCAGACGTCGAGCCGGGCCGCTTGCACGGGGTCGTCGATCCTGCCGAGAAACGTCGCGATGCCCGAGGTCGTCTGCAGGGATGGCAGCGGCATCTCGAGTGGCTGCAGTAGGCGCACAATGCGGGCACGTGCGGGATCGGCCAACAGGCTGTCGCGCACCAGGCGGCACTCCTCGGCCGTCTCATGGCGCGGTAGTAAAGCCTGCTTGAGCTGCTTGGTCGAACTCTTGATCGGCGTCGTAGGTTCGGCAATCCAGTTGCGCAGCTTGCGAGCTACACCGTCGTCGGCTAGCACGGCATTGGCCAACTCTGCCCCCGTCAGTGCGAGCTCCAGGCTGTTGAAGCGGAACTGCGCGCTGGTGCACAAGCCCAGACCGGGCAGGGCGGTGGTAGCAGCGCGCCGGAATGGCACCGTGACGTAGGCGCCACCTTTACTGACCGCATCGAAGGACAAGCCGTCCAGGTTGCGCAATTTGCGCTTGCCTTGTATCCGGTCGTCCTTATCGTAATCGCCCTGCCTGAGCGCGATCCAGCTCGCCAAGGCTTCCAATCCTTCTGCGATCTGCGCTGCCGACGAACCTGGCATTTCTTCGGCGAGCGTGATGCCGATGCAGGCCCAGGTGAGCTGGCGCACGAAGAAGGCCCCACCGAGACCTGGCACGGCCCACTCGTTGAGAGCCAGGATTGCCGGACGTAAGCCGAAATCCAGGCGTAGCCGCGCATAGGTCGACTCGGCCGGTTCGATCGTTCCCCACACACTCATTGACACCATGTCGTGATCAAGTAAGGTTTATTTCTCGTAAGTATCTCACGCGGACCTCTGATGGCACTGCCATATCAGACTTGCGGCATCATTCCCGTGACCGTAGCCGGGCCGGCCATAGAAATTCCGGCAGGGACAAGCGCAGCTCGTCGTCACTTTGGTCGGGCACGGCGCACAGGTCGAGTTGCCACATTCGCACTACTTTTCCCTGCACGAGCTTCAACACGATCTCCTCATCGTGAAAGGTGCGAGGTGGCCAACCGGTACGGCGCCGCGCGCCGCGCCACCCATGTATCACGCCGCTGAACCAGATGGCGGCTACCGGGTCGAGGTTAGGTTCGAACAAGCCGACGAACGCGCTCCCGCTCAGGTCGAGCAGGTACAAGATATCCTCGTGGATCGTCCAGTTGGCGAGGTAACCCTGGTCGTTGAAGGGGGTGACGCGCCTGGGGGGGCGGGTCGGCAACGCGGCCAGATACGGTTCGAGCGGACGGGTGTCGATCTGGTAGAGCGTGGCGCCGATACGCAGGGTTTCAAGGAACACGAAGCTCATGCGACGAAGCTCGGACCGGAAAGCCGATGGCACTGGTGCCGGGCTCGAGCGGGCACGTCGACTCCAGGACAGCCATCAGTTGCGCAGGCTAGCGAAGTGGGCGAAACGGTGCCTGCAGACGTGCGCGGCGAAGTCGCGGATGTGAGCGGCCCCATGCGAAGTACCCGCTCCAGGTCTGGCGCCTCCGGCGGATTCAGGCCGAGGGATGCGTACTGACGCGCGAACGAGTGCGCGGCCTGTGCTAACGCGAGATAAAAGCTGCGCATGCCAGATCTATTCGAGTGGTCGACAAGGCATACCAGCATGCGCCACGCCCATAATGAGATGGCCGATGCGAGCTCGGCGCAACGCGGTGGGCGGATCCTTCGTTCTGGCGGTATCGAATCATCCATGTCCTCCTGTGATACCGCCATTGTGCGCAACGGCGCGACAAATCGTGTCGCAAGCCGCCCGGAGGAGTCGGGCAGCCATACCGTTAAGTCGAGCTCGATTGCGTGGCGTCCCTAGAAACGAGCTCGTTCGACCTCAGCCTCTACGGCGACGAATCGCGCGGCCAGCTCGAGAATGATGTGATCACGACGCACCACGGCAAGCGGTCCCTCTCTTGCACCAGTACGACAGAATTTGTCGCAGCAACACACTATGCTCCTGCTCGAATTGTTGTTGAAGATCTGCACTTTGATCATCTTATGTGTAAGGCATATGTTTTTTATAGCAAATAAGCTTTCCCAGCAGTAAGATCAGTGGTTACAACATATTGAACGGTTTGGTTCTGCCAGCCGGCCTACCTGCGACTTTTTAATGAACACAAAAAACAATTACCAGCACTATTTGCGCGAGGCTGGACACGCGCTCGAGGGGGCGTCGATGCGCTCCGATGCTGTGCAGAAGGTGCACGCCGAGATTGAGCAGGCAGAGCTGCTCATTCCCGTCGTCGGCAGTTTCAGTGCAGGGAAGAGCTCGATGCTCAACAGCTTTATTGGACGCCAGGTCTTGCCGGTGGGGATCCGTCCCGAAACCGAATTGGCCGCCGAGCTGCGCTTCGATGCCGATGAGCGGATCGAAGCCATTGCCTTGGATGGACGCATGGAGCGCTTTGCCTTGGACGGCTTCGACCACATCAAGGAACGTGCTCAGCAATTTCGTTTCTTGCGCGTCTATGTCGCCAGCCCTGCATTGCAAAAAATTGAACCCTTGGTGCTGGTGGACATGCCAGGCTTCGGCTCGGCCGCGGTCAGCCATAACAAGGCAATTGGAAACTACCTGGCGCGCGGCGCGCACTTCATTGCGGCGATCAGCGTCGAAGAGGGCAATATCACCCGATCGACCGAGAGCCAGCTGCAAGACATCATCGAGATGCAGCGTGACCTCAGTATCGTGATCACCAAGGCGAACTTGAAGCCGGAAAGCGACGTGCGTGACATCGTCGCGTATATTGCCGAGCAGGTCAGCGACCTGACGGGCAGCGAGCAGCCACTGCACGTGATCGGTACCGACGCAGCTGCAATCGGTCGCGTGCTCGCTGCCATCGATCCTGAGCAGCTATTTGCCAAGCTGTTCGGTGGTCAAGTGAAGGCGCTGCACTATGGCTTACTTGAGAACGTGAACATCGCGCTGGCCTCGCTGCGCCACAGCGAGGAGGAGAACGGGCAAGCCCGCGCGGAGCTGAGCGATGCAGTGAGCAAGATCGAACGCAAGCGCGATTTCCTGCTGGAGGACATCCGCCAGCGTCATGGCGCAACCGGCATCAACGGCATTGTCGACGCGGTCGGTCGCGAGTTGACCAAGGCTGCCGACGACATGGTAGCGGCGCTGCAGGCGGGCGACAAGGCGCGCCTTGAGCGCTTGGTGGGCGACATCGTGCGCACCACCTTACTGCGCAAGTTGAAATCGCATGCCAACGAGATCTCTGCCATCGTCTTGCACGAGTTCGAGTTGGAGTTGCGCGGCCTCGACCGCATCATGAACAACTATGCGTCGGACAGCACCTGGTCTGCGAGCCTGTCGCAAAAGATGTTGGAGGACCTGACCAGGATCCAGGGCAGTGTGCTGCAGATTGGCACGGGCCTGGATAAGGACAGCAAGCTGGGCACCGTCCTCAAGACGGCGGCAACGGTACTGGCGATCGCCACCAACGTCGTGGCTCCGGTCGTCGAACTGCTGATCATCTTCCTTCCACAGATCCTGCCGGGCCTGTTTGCCGGACACGCGCGCGAAAAGATGCTGAATGCGGTCATGACTGACATGATCCCGACGGTTAAGGAAGAGTTGCGCAAAGAGCTGCCGTCCATCCTCGAACAACAGCTCGATGATCTGATCCGCCAGGTGGGGGCGCAGTTCGAGGACGTGCTGCGCGAAAAACAGCAAGCCATCTGCCAGCAGGACGATGCCGCGCGCGCCGATGCGGCTAGCCTTGCCGAACGTGCGGGCAAACTGCAAGAACTCCAGCAAGGCTTGACTGCCCTGGCTGGCAAGACGATCTTCGAGGTGGCACATGGATGAGTCGCAGCTGATCGAAGCGCGGCGCGGAATCGCGCAGATCGTCGCCCGCTACGGTGAGATCTTGGGGCAGGACGAACCGGCCATTGCAAGGAAACACGGGATCGAGCGCTTGGAAGCGCTGCAGGCGGCGTTCAATGAGATCGCCGATACCAATCGGCTGCTGCGGATCGGCGTCGTCGGCCGCGTCAAGGCTGGTAAGTCGTCGCTGTTGAACGCGCTGCTGTTCGATGGCATGTCACTGCTGCCGAAGGCTGCGACGCCGATGACGGCAGCCTTGACGGTCATGACCCACGGCGAAGCCTTATCTGCTGAAGTCGAATTCTTCACGCAAAACGATCTTGCGGCCATTCGGGCCAGCCACGACCAGTTCGTGCGATACATCGAGGACGAGGCGCAGCGCCAACTGGCGCCACGCGAGACTCCCAGCGCCCATCCCACCACACCGCCGACGGAAGAGGCGCGTGAACGGGCCCGGCGCAAGGCCACTCGCGAACTGAAACAGCGCCACGTGAGCCAGGCCGTCGCATATGAGCAGTTCATCGACATCCAGAAGTCCGGTCTGACGGTTGCCGACCTCGGCGAACGCACGCTGCTCCAGGCAGCTACCCCGGAAGAGCTGCTCGAGCAGATGCGCGACTACGTCGGTGCCAATGGACGTTACACGCCATTCACGCGCAACGTGCGCATCGCCATGCCGCGCGACAGCCTGCGCGACATCGAGGTCGTCGATACACCTGGCCTGAACGATCCAGTGGTGTCGCGCGAGGAGCGTACCAGTGAGGCACTGAAACGCTGTGACGTCATCTTGATCGTCAGCCCCGCCGGGCAATTCCTGAGCGACGAGGACCTCGAACTGATGGGGCGCATCGTCACCAAGGAGGGCGTGCGCGAGATGCTGGTGCTGGCCAGCCAAGTCGATACGCAGTTGTTTGGCAGCGAATACGCGCAGCAGCCGTTGCGTGCGGTGCTCGACGACATCACCGGTAAATTGGGCGCGCGCATGGTGGAAACGCTCAGCCGCCTCAAACGAGATCAACCCTTCATCGGCAATACCTTCGATGCCTTGATCGCCCAAGGGCGCCAGCGTGTGCAGCATTCGTCGAGCACTTGCTATTCGCTGAGCCGCGAGTTCGACCAAGCAGCGCAGTGGGACGATCACCAGCGGACGGTATGGAACAACCTGACCGAATCCTTCCCAGCAAATTTTTCGGATGACGCAGCGCTGGCGCGCCCGAACCTGGATCTGTTGGCCAACATCGAGCCGGTACGTGCTTTGGTTGCCGACGTGCGTCAGCAGAAAGACCGTATTACCGCCCAGCGCAAGCAAGCACTCGTGGAGGCCAAGCGCAAGGCCTTACAGGATTACCGCGATGAGCTGGTCAAGTTCGTCGCCGTCGAGCAAGAGCAGCTGCGCAACGCGAATATCGCGGACCTGGAAAAGCAGAAGGAAGAATTGCGCAAAGAGTCTTCAAGACTGGGGATCGAGCTTGATGAGGCCAACCGTAGGCTCAGCTTGAACCTGCGTACCAAACTGCGCGATCAACTCAAGCGCAGCATCGAAAACGCGTTCTCGCAGGCGCGCTCGCGCCAGGATTCGGCGGTCGAACAAGGGACCAGGACGACGGAGTACAACAAGTCTGGCTTCTTTGCCAAGCTTGGCCGTGGTCTCGGTATCGGTGGCGTCGGCACCCGCCAGGAGAACTATACCAAGGTCGCTACCAACCAAGTCCGGGCGCAGATCGAGGAATTCTCGCGTGGCGCACGCGACGAGATCGCGCACTTGGCCGAGCGCATCCAGCACGAATGGGAAGAAGATGTCCGCAACGACTTGCTGGGGCTGCTCAGGCGGGTAATCGGCGACGGCAACCTGGACGAGGTCCTGGCGCGCCGCACCGTCATCGATCTGGTCAACCAGATCAAATTGCCTCCGCCTGAAGTCGACATCAGCATCCCGGATACGCTCAAGGCCCGCGGCACCGTGACCGATAGTGAAGCCGATGAGTACATCTCCGAAGCGGAAGTGCACATGAACAACTTGCGTCACCGCCTATTGAACGAGCTCGAGGATTACCTGGAGCGGATCAAGAAGCTGCTCGAGCGTGGTGTCGCTGCCAATTTCGTCGCCAACTACACCGGCAGAATCGACAAGCTCGAGGCGCAAATCGACAGCAAAGTCCAAGTCACCGAGCGCTTGCAGAATCTGGTTAAGGAATTGAGGGACTGCGAATGCTGAGCGGCGAGTTCTTTACGGCGCTGATCGAGCGCACCGAGCGCTTAGGTAAATGGTTCCTGTGGGGACGCCGGAGTTTGAGGGACGAGGTGGTCGCCAGCCTGCGTACGGTGGCTGATGAAGCGCACCAGGCCACCCAGCAGCTGCAAGCGCAGCAGCTGGAGCTCGGCCAGTGGGAAGAGCGCCACACGGTACTATCGAAGCACAAAGACGTGATCGCGGCCCAGCTGCTCGTCGTCGAGACCAAGGCCGCGCAAGCGAGCCAGGAATTGGGGACCGTGCGCGACTCGCTCGGCCGGCTGGAGCAGAGCTATGCAGGTCTGCGCGAACGGCATGACCTGGTCGCTGGCCTGCTCAGTGTTCGCGCGCCGGTCACGCCCGGACTGTCTCGGCTGCGCGAACTGGTTAACCAGGACTATATGGCATTCGCCAACGATGAACAGTCGTTGGCAGAGGAAGCCGAAGCACTGCTCTTGCTGCAGGGCGTACTGGAGGACTTGCGCCTGCTGTCCTGCTTCCCAGCGATCTACGGCAAGCGACGGGTGGCCATTGCCGGTAGTTTTAGTGCGGGCAAGTCGGAACTGGTGAACAGTTTTATCGGCGACCCGTCCGTGCGTCTTGCCGTAGGGGTGGAGCCTGTCACTGCCATCCCAACCTATGTGGTCGCGGCGCCCACGGTCGCCATTCACGCCTACGGCGCCAGCGGTGGCTCGTTGCCACTGTCGGCTGGCATGTATAAGCGCATCTCGCATGAGTTCATCAAATCCCTCGGTTTCGATTTGAAGCAGGTGCTGCCCGCCTTGTCCTTGGGTGTGCCGCTCGACGAGGAACTGTTCGGCAACCTCTGCCTTGTGGACACGCCCGGATACAACCCTTCCGCTGGTGACGGCTACACCGAGCAAGACCGGGCCACGGCGCGCGAATTCATTGTCTCGGCCAAAGCACTGTTGTGGGTGGTCGGTATCGATGCCAATGGCACCTTGTCGGCGTCGGACTTGCGTTTCATCCGTGGGCTGGAGCGCGGCGACTTGCCCCTGTACGTGATCGTCAACAAGGTCGATCTGCGCAGTTCGTCGGAGGTCGACGACATCCTCGATGAAGT
>Ga0265780_10009893_pt1 | contig 11399 bp, 19 predicted proteins | sample P1T30metagenome_FD_192432 | JGI IMG/M metagenome (GOLD analysis project Ga0265780, IMG submission 192432) | Plant litter microbial communities from East Loma Ridge, Irvine, California - P1 T30 | ecosystem: Environmental > Terrestrial > Plant litter > Unclassified | place: USA: California... | reverse complement strand
GCTCGCGAATCTACCCGAGCTGGTCGTGATGTTTGACTGATTGGACTTCGTCCTGTCCTTGACCCGTAAGCTGTCTGGTGGCAGGCCTAGCTCGTTTGCTAGATGAGTTTCACCAATACCAGAAAACATCCCATTGACATCCTCCGAGAACGATGCGAGTGCTTTCTGCGGTGTTGTAAGAGGCGGCCGATTGTCATCGTTATCGAATGCGTCACTGGCTGGTTGTCTCGAGTGCATTGTGCGCCTTTGTGTCGAGGTGGGCGAGAGTGATTCTTCTGTCGCGCTATGAACGAGCTTGTTCTCGAGTAGAGTCATGCCAGAATCGCGGATCACTGGTAGAGGCTTATCTATTCCTTTGGCGGTTGACGCATTCACTGGCTGATTGGCGGTAGTAGATTGGACTTCTCCAAAGACGTCTGCGTCTCCCGAGCGTAGGCGCCGCCGTTCGTCTGCCTCTCTAGCATACGATTGCGGGATCGGCGGGACCGGTGGATGAGAGGGCGGTGGGATGCGTGAAGGAGCACTGGACTATATGTCAGCTCTGCACCACTATCGTACGTACAGAATGATCTTTGCTTCCAAACATTCGCCCAAACATCCCTTTCGCCTTGTTGCGTACGCTCTGACTTTAGCACATCGCACCATATGTGACTCACCTTGAAGCCATCTTCCCCTTGTTTCGAACGAGACCGCTCAGATGATCGCTCGGATATAGTGGCCATCTTGTTGCCTCCGCTGAAGCCGCTGGACACACTTCTGACGTCCCCATTCGTCGACATTCCCTCCCAATCGGGCTGAGTAGCTCTTGACGTTGCTCGACTTCTTGATTCCGCTTGACTTGTTGATGGTTTGTTTGCAGCCTGTGGAGAGGCTGTCTGGCCTTTGGCTTCTTTGGCTAAGCGTACGAGCGTCGCCAAGTCAGGTGAAGAAGCCGTACCAGGTGATCTAAATATTGAACGCTTGGGCCCAGAACCCTTATCATCTATAGCAGCCTCCTCTACTCATCAGCTCTTGCAAGGTTATACCAAACTCACCATCCATCCCCAAGGCTTTTAGTGGTTTGAGCTTGGATAATCTTTTGGCCGCCGAGTCCGAGCTTTGCATAGAATCCCTACGTGAATTTGAACCTGGGGTTGAAGGCGTCGGAGGTATCACCGCTGGCAGACCTACAGACTTTACTGGCGTAGCTCCTATACCGTTAAAGTCCTGCTCAAAGGACCTCTTCTCGATAGGATCAGGCCCGCCGGGTGTTGATTGCGCGAAAATAGGTGTATCATCTTCGAGATTTGGACTGCTGGAAATGAATAGCGTTTGACTCGGATTGAGTAGAGCAGCTTCAAAGTCGACTTCTCGTCTTTGTGAGCGATTCGATGAGATTGAAGGCCGAGAATCTAATACTACAGGGCGTGTCATCTCTCTGTGGGCATGGTTGAAAGATGTATAGGTGAAAGAGAGACAAAGACAAAAGAGTAGTAGCGGTTCACGTCGCGTTCTCATATGATCTCGACCTCCACCAATTGTTGACTCTACTCTGTACCACCACCATGACTACATATACGCCCCTCCAGCTCTTGCAGCTACCTCCATCAGCTCTGGAGCCGGCGCCAGTCCCTACAGCATTGACGGTCGACCCATTCTCCGATATACTATGGGTTGGTTCATCGTCTGGGCTAGTCACGTCCTTGTGCTCCCCCTTGTCCTTGACACGAAACGTCCAATTCCCGGCACATGGCGCGCAGCCTGTTGGGGGATATCTGGGGCATGCAGTCAGTATGGCCGTCAAGGAGATACGCGTCACGAATAGAGATGTGTGGACATTGACGGATGGTGGACTTGGTGGACGGAAACGAGGAGGTGCAGTCAAATGGAGTGTAAAGTGAGTCTATAAGCTCGACCTTGCTGATCTCAGTGATCCTACAAGGAGTCTAGCTAGTATGACTCCGAATCCGATCAATTCAAATGAAGTCATTGGCGGTGGAAATGGTCTCCTACTGGCGAATACGAGCACTGGGCAAATAGTCCGCAGAGTGAGTCTAAAACTCGACCACATATCATGACTAACAATTAGGTCGAACTACCGAGTCCAGTGGTGCATTTGACGAGTCAGGACCGCGGTATTATCTCTGCCTCTCTATCAGGCTCGGTTTCAATACTAGATCCCCGTAGCGGGTTCAGGGCAGGCAGTAGCTCGGTCGTTCAAGCTCATACGGGCGGTCTGACTGGTGCAGATGTTCAGACGAATCTGATATGTACATGGGGATGGACACATTCGTGAGTCTACCCGTAATGACTCGTTCTGACCAATAGGAAGGGACACCCTTTACCAGATCCACTGGTACGCCTCTACGATATACGGACACTGCGGCCCCTACCACCGGTCTCGTTCCCAGCTGGTCCAGGATTCGTTCGACTTCATCCGTCCGACTCTTCGAAGCTTGTGATAGCATCTCAGCAGGGTATGCTGCAAACTTACGACATGTCGCAGGGGTCCGACTCGAATGTGTTTAGCCAATTGGACGTCTCGTCATACGTGACATCGATGGCATTAAGCAATTACGGAGATTACCTGACGTTCGGGGACGCGGATGGTCAATTACATATTTGGACTACGCATGACATCGGAGATGATGCTCGAGATGGATCGGGGCGCTTGAAGCTGCCTCCGTTCCACTTTGATGGTGGAGTCGGAGTAGAATGGCCGGATCAGACTGAGCCATCCAAGCCTTTTAGCGCTGAGGATAGAACGTAAGTTCTGCAACATCGCTCCATGCTGAGTCTAGGCCGCTAAATACCATTGGTATGCCAGTACACCGTGAGGATCAGCTACTCTCGAATTTCTCAAAGGAAGATATGGTCACCGTGACTTCGCCATTCTTCAACCCGCCAGATCCAAAACCCATCCCAGCGTCTGTCCTAGCATCAATGAAGATGGTCGATTTCGTGGGTTACGCGTCGTTACCGAAAGAGCTCCGAGGTCAGAGGAATGTAGTCAAGGCCGGTCCGGGCGCAGCCAAACGAATGGGCGGCAAATACGCTAGGAGGGAGAGTGCACCACGATTCCGAAGTGATAAAGATCGGGACAAGGCCGATATCGCTGCCGAGATGGATGAGGTGAGTCATTGCTCGAGGCCCGTAGCTGACTGTAGACCGTTAACGGGATGCCCAAATTCTATAGAAAGGTCGAGATCAAATACTCCAAATTTGGAGTGGAGGACTTTGACTTTGAGTAAGTAAAGCTGAGTGATGTTTAGACCCGTTCCTGATGTCAGCTTCTACAACCACACCGATTTCTCGGGTCTCGAGACCGATATCCTCAACTCCTATACCAACGCACTACTACAGGCCCTGCACTATACATCACCAATACGGGCCGTCGCCAAAGCCCATATCTGTGTAGACTGTACCAAAGAACACTGCTTGCTCTGCGAAGCTGGGTTCCTGTTCCGAATGCTCGAGGACGCCAAAGGCGTCAACTGCCAGGCATCCAACTTTTCGCGAGCGTTTAGTGCGACGCCCCAAGCATCCGCGTTAGGACTCATGGATGATAAGGAGCGGTCGACATCGCCTTATGGATCCCTGATACAGAGCTTCAATCGATGGTTGATGTCGACGTTCAGTGCCGAGGCTGTGGTCGATGGGGAATCTTTCGATATCCGTCGATCAAGTCTTGAAAATCTATCTCTCGCCGCTCCATCTGCGATAGAGCAGGTCCTCGGTATCGAAACAACAACGACGAATACGTGTATGAATTGTGGCTACGTGGCTACAAGAAACACGACACTAAACACCGTCGATTTATCATATCCCAAAAAAGTGAGTCGCATCTTTGTTTCAGCACTGACTTTAAGGCCGGCGATGCTTCCTCCTTCCCCGACACGTTGGTTTCGTCAATACTGAGGGAAAGTACGACAAGAGCAAACTGCAGTAAATGCAAGCAATTTGCTCCACTTGATACCCGACGTACTCTTGCGCGGGGCACACTGCCGCCCGTAATATCACTCAATGCACTTGTCGCGTCTCCAGAAACATTCGAAATATGGAAAGACAAGCGGACAGCGCGGTATCTGCCGACTTCCATCAAGCTGCAGCCGAATGCGGATGGCTCGATAGAAGTGGGAACTGGGGAGCAGTATAACGTACAAGTAGGTCCCGGTCTAGTTGATAGATACTGATGAACAGGCGATAGTAGTGCAGGTCCAAACAACTCCTGAGCTACCTGCTCATCTAGTCTCTTTCGCCAAAGGTGAGCATAACCTTGCTCGGCGCTGACAATAGTCCAAAATACGTGGATCATGTTTAACGATTTCGTTGTCCGGGAAGTTTCGGAGGACGAAGTGTTTAGCTTCCCAGATGCATGGAAGGTGCGGCATCTACTCGTATTCACGCTGACATACAGACACCGGCAATCGTCATACTGGAAAGAGCAGACTGCGAAACGGTGCTCGACCTTGAGAAACTACCCACAGGACTCAACCCAGAGGTACTCTACAAAGACGTATCGCTAGCATGGAACCGTCGGACCCACTTGGTCAAGCATACCCCGCTCACTGCCGAGGAGCTTCCTCAGCCTGGAACATTGATCGCCATTGATGCCGAATTCGTCGCATTACAGCAAGAAGAAATGGAATTCAGGTCGGACGGTACAAAGAGCGTCCTCCGCCCGTCACATATGTCTTTGGCGAGAGTATCAGTACTGCGCGAGAATGAGGTCCCTTTCATCGATGATTACATCTTGACGAGTGAGACTGTTGTCGATTACTTGACCGAGTTCTCTGGTATCAAGAGTAAGTCCGGACCCATAGAGCGAAGCTGACGGATCAGATGGTGATTTGGATCGCAATAATTCACCTCATACTCTTGTTCCCCTCAAAGTCGCATACAAGAAGCTCCGTTTATGTGAGTCAATTTCAAGGAAGTATTGGCTGATGAAAGTGGTGGATCTAGGCTGTGTTTTCATCGGCCATGGTCTCTCCAAGGACTTCAGAACAATTAGCAAGTTCTGGACCGTTGTCCCCTAGGGCCGAAGCTGATAAGTAGATATCTACGTCCCACCATCCCAAGTCCTCGATACTGTCAATCTCTACACTTCTGACGATCACAAACGAAAACTGTCGCTTCGATTTCTGTCATGGTTCCTTCTCAAGAAGGATATTCAAACTGCTTCGCACGATTCCATTGAGGATGCAAGATATGCTCTACTGCTTTACAAGCTGTGGAAAGATTTCAAGCGTGACGATCGTCTGTCGGACGTCATGGACGATATCTTCTTCGAAGGCCATAAATTGGTGAGCCCATCAATGTGAATCGCGCGAGCTGACAACGTAGGGTTTCAAACCGCCTATAGACCGCGAAACTTTGATGGCACAAACACCACCAGTCGCTCCCAAACGAACATCCAATCCAAATCAGTCAGGAGCGTCGACGCCGACCCGGACTAGCCGGCATCATGGTCAAACAAGAAGTAGGAGAAAGCCATAGCTATTTCGGTCATGCATCGACTTCATACTATTTCACAACCCTGATTATTCGGTCCATCCTTGCATTCTTTCTTCGATCCTTTGTACGGGAACTAGACTTGCTGAGCAGCCGCCGGACCGAGCGGAGCTTGATTATGCGGTACGGTCTGATGGTTGACGCTTGCGAGCTCAGTCTGAGGTGCAGTCTGAGTCATGCCTGTGTTGTGGTCGTCGGCAGGGTTAGCGGTATGACCGATCCCAGCATGTCTTCCGCCAGTCACTCGAGAGGTACCGTCAGCGACTAGGGCGTGGAAAGGAGTGAACCAGGTTTGCTTTGATCCACCATAATTTCGAAGGGTGTAGAATACTTGGAAAACGAGAATAGCGAGCACCTGCCGTCAGCCACGCTATAGTATAACTCACGAGGAAGACAAGAATCCAGCCTAATCCAATCGTCGCATTTCCGAGCCTTTGTTGGTTTAGCTTCATGATCGATAACGGGGAGAGGACGGTCCACATACTTGGCTTCGCTAAACCTGCCGTAGTATCGGTAGAAATCTGCATTCCTCGACTCGGCGGCTGTTCCACCTGCAATTAGTAATGGCTGACTATATAGACGTACCAAGAGCTAGAATGAAAAGAATCCCATAAACGATAGTATCAACCATCACTGAGATGATGATTGACTCTCGCATGACAAATTGAATCACGAGCCTGATGTTAGCCCACCCTGATGGTATGCATAAGCCTCACGAGACAATGACCCAAAGCATAGTCAATACTCCAGCGGCGATGATAGCTCCCACCGAATCAGAGGTCCCGAAGAACTTTGATTGGAGCGCTGCCGCCACGGAGAAGGTGATGAGCGCCCATAGACCAGTGAAAGCTTTGAGACCGAGAACACTGAGGTTGACGATTCGTGACATTATTGTGTGATATGTATCTTTGGTCGATGTGGAAAGATAGATGAAAGAGGGTTGACGGGAAGGTGCAAAAACGACCTCAAAAGGGAGGTGAGGGTGTTTCACCTAAAGGAGGGTCCTTTCCGGTCCTTGGGCTTCAGGTGGCAAAATGGAAGCTTCTCTTAGACTACCTTGGATCAGGGACCAGATCCACAGATTAGATTGCGAATCCTAAGCATAATAATCGCTTGGGGACGTCTCACTACTGTCTTACTGGTGTTCGCCCGGGTAACCGGTCATTCCGGCTTGTCGGCTTGCCAAGGAAATCAAGGTACCGAGCTTATAAGCCTTGGGACATGCACAGTGGGATCTCGCATGGCAGATTGCCCCCGAGATATTGACCCAGTCACGGTACAATATCTGAGCTTGCAGTCGTCATGTATTCATAAGTCATAACCACAAAATGCCTCCAACCTAATCTGTCATCAGTCATTAAACCATCCCTCGCTCCTCGACCTGAACCAAAATCGCCCTTAGACTACCTAGAGAAGCTATGCTCTGTGAGCCTCAGTTCCAGGTCGTGGTTTGACCGGAATGTCCCTCGTCCCACTACCCATCCCTTCACCAGCCGCTTTGAGTTTCTCTAACTTCTCCTGATAGGCGTCGTAGGCGTACTTGACCGTTGGACCAGCCTGGAAATCTTCGGCTGTACTTTCCTCCGAAGAGGCTGAAGACTCCTTCTTGGGGCCGTTGAACATATCGTCCGGATCAAAGTCGTCTACTTGTCAGCTTCTTTTCATTCATATGTAAGCTGAAGTGGACGTACTGTCCTCATCGACGACTGCTCGGCGTTTCCCAAGAGCTTTCCTACTTGGCTTGACGGGCTGGTTGATGTCTTCATCCCTCTGCTCCTGACTTTGGATCGGTACATTAGGATTGAGAGCAGGGTTAGACAGATTGGTGCGCTTCGTAGGATCAGGCAATGGTCGTGGGCCCTTTGCTTTCGATAATGGCGAAGCCGCCCTGGCGGGTGAAGTCGACATTTTCGGATGAGCGAAAAGTTCAGGTGAGGGTGTGCGTGATCGACCTTGATCCTGTGGATATCGGGGTTCAGGCAGCCCTCCATCGATTGAACGAGGATCGGGGAGGCGAGAGTGGGGTGCCGGAGAGGGCGACCTTGATCCAGATCCTCGGACTTGAGGCAGGAGTAGCTCCTATTCATCAGGATTATCCGCGCGTTTGAAAGAGAAAGGTGACTAACATTTCGATCCATACGAGTATCTTTCCTACTCCTGTCCCTTGCTTGTCTGAGCTCGGCCTCGTCTTGAGCCATCCTCTCCAACTCATCATGTTGCCTTATCCCCTCGGCCAAAGCAGAATGAGCCTCGAATAGCGATCCAAGAGCCTCTTCCTCCATTGTTTGAGATCGCACATCCTGCTCTGAATCCGTGGTCATTAATCGTTGAACATTGATATTCTCCCTTGACCTGCTTGCTTCTGCTTGAGCCCAGTCCATCTGGTTGGTGAGCGATTCATGCGCCATGAAGCACTTTCGGTAGAATTCCTAGTAATTAGCACCCGATTTAGGGGTCTTGTTTGAGACGTACCTTGATGATAGGTTTCGAAGGTAGATCCTCTGGACGCGTAAAGACTAGGGCCTCGGTTAAGACTCTCGCACTTTCTTTCGCCGCAACACACTCTTCGATGAGTCTTCGAATATCGTCCGAGTGATTGGGTAAAGCAGCATAAGCAGGTCCATTGTATCGTAGATCGGGCGTCTTGGAGCGCTGATCCTGCATAGGTTCAGATCCACGTCGAGAAGCCGGGGTTGAATACTCGGGCCGGGGCAGATTATCGCTCGCGTATAAATGATGCTTAGGTGGAATCGGTTGGCCCTGTTCATCAGCTCAATCCAGGTCGCATCATATCTCAACAAGAAAACGCGGAATGACTCACCATTTCGGGCTCCTGAGGCATTTTGACCTTCTTCCATAGATCCAGCAAACCCTCACATCCCTTCTCTCCGCCATACATATATGTCAAATCCGCAAGAATCTCTGTCAACAGTCGATGTGTAGATGAGGAGATGACAGCTTTGTTTGGAGGAGCCAACAGCACAGTCTCGAGTGGGGACACGAATTTCTTGCTTCCCGCTTGATCTGCTTATTAGTCTCTACTATCATGGAACCAGAGACGTGGACATACGCCTAAAGACTTCATTTCCTATATTCCTCATCATGATCAACCAGATCTTTGCTGCTGCTCGTCGTTCTCCCTCGTTGCCATGTTTGAAATGCCTCCTTAGAGCTTTTGCAGCTTCTTTACAGATCGAGTCGGGGGTTTGAGATTGATTGACCCGATCACATACTGCGTAGATGGATGACATAGGTGGATCTGGATCTCGAACTAGAATATCTGCTGTCAGCCCCTGCACGACAGATGAAACGTACCAATAGCCTGAGTGACGTTTTCGGCAGACTCGATACCGGTGTACCCGTCATGATGCCCCGCTTGGGACATCTGCATGTGCTGCCCGTAATTCGAATGAGTGAGTGGTTGGGAGTGATGGGAATGATGTCCTGTTGATCCATGTCCTGTACTTTCATTCTCTCCTCTCCATCCTTCGAAACTAGGCCTCCTCTCTTCCATCGGTACCACCGGTCTTCCCAACTCCCTATGACTGTTACTGTGAGTACCAAGATCTTTATCTCTGTGTTTCTCCTTTTTGTCTCCCCATGCTACGCCCCAGAACTTCTTCTTCTCCTTTGGCTCTTCCCTATCCCTATCTCTATCTCGATGCGAGTCGTCTGGACCAGGATGCCAGGTCTGCTCCGGATGCTGGACATGCTGCGGATGGGCGTATTGTTGCTGAGGAGCCTGGGCACGAATCGCTTGTTGGGGTTGAGTATGTGGGTGTGGATGAGGCATCTGCTGATGTTGAAGGGGCGGTGACGAATATTGATCAGGTAAAGGTGGTTGAGGGTGATAAGCCAAAGGTGATCGTATAGGTTGCATTTTCGGAAGTGGTACAGGAGGTTCACTCTCTGATGCGCTCGAATACCCCCTATCCCTCCCAGCAGTAGGTACGGGTATAGGTTCACGATGAACAGAAGTCTGACTGCTCTGCGATGGAGTGGTGTTGTAAGGGTATCGAGTGGGTGTACCGGGCCGTAAAGCAGGTGGTGGCGATGGTGGACGTGCTCCAGGGGGAAGGTAGGGATGACCAGCTGAAGGAGGTGTATCGTATCCGTGCGCATGAGCATGACCGTTCGAACTTCTCCAATCAGGTTGCATCTCTTGTAAAGTCGGAACCTTTGTCTTTTCCTTCTTCTTCGGCATCCCCTGTTCGCGTCCCATATCAATAGGGAATGGCGTGACCTTCTCTGGTCCCCCTAAGAAACCCCATTTGCTATTCGAGTGTTCATGAGGAGGCTCGTGCGTGTTGTTGTGATTATTGTTAATCCCGCCGTTGCCTCCTCCGCCCATTAACGCTTGGAAGCCCTTTTTCGCTGGTGGTGGCGGTGGCAGTTGTTGAGATCGAGCATCGGTCGCCGAGTTGGGAGCGGAAGATGGTGGTAGAGGGGGCGGAGGTAATGGGTCGACTGTGGACTTTGATGTCCTAAACAGCTTCTTCATGATGCCTCGGGGCAGAAGAGTGTGCGATGCGATGTATGTTCTACACTGCTATCGAAAGTGTTTATAGGAATAGAAGAATGCAAGATGATCGAGTTAAGCTACGCGTGGTATAGGTATCACCGTTGTTGCACAGGTGAATGCGGTTGATGGCGGTGTAGACAGATCCCCACGCGCCACAATACTAATAACCAAGAATATGTACGTAATATTCATACAGGTACCATTAAAGTACTCTACATCTAATGTTAATGCTACAATCACAATATACTCATGCTAAATCCCCAAGCAAATCATCCAGCGAGCTCATGAATCAATTGACAAGCCATCTCCAAGAAATGGAATGGCCCTGAAACACCACCGATACTTTCTCCCTTCTTGTGACTCGCACTTGACGATAACCCAGCTGCGGATCCAGCTTCTGGAATTTGCATCTCACTCTCGTTTGCGTGGTAATATCCAATATTTTTGAAATCCACAAGGAAATTCTCCGGGTCGACGCGGTAGAGTTGCAAATCCATTCGGACCTAACATCAGTATTTTCACAATGACGCGAGAGGGAAGGGACTCACCATGACATTCCCATAACGATGTCTCGTTTCCACCAAAAACAGATTCTGGGCCGTTTTCTCCTGATTCTGTTCGGCCTTCTTCTCCGGACGGGCTCTACCCATTACGTACTCTTTTCCAGTCTGTTCCGTATAAACATCGAGAATCTGCTCCACGTCCGATGAGTAGCCGCTGCCCTCGGGTCGAGTTCCGATATCGGGCCAGACAATGTCCTTCTTCTTTTTCCATTCCATCCCAAGCGAATCTAGCGATTTGTATATCTCCAGCATGACCTCCATTGGCGGTGACCGGGATCGGATACCGAAATGCCACTTTGGTTTAGGCAAAACCTTCTCTTGGGCGTTTGGTGCAATGACAGCCAGAGGTCGTGTCGGAAGTTCTGTTGTCAGCTACCGCACTTTCAGGCTTTGACTTACCAGTAGACCGACTCGTATCGAGTACGTCAAAGTGGGCATTAGGGATATCCTGGATGTCCAAATCATCATCATCGTCACTCTCCATATCCGACCCTCCCTCGCTCCTATCTCGAGGAGCTGGAATCTCAGCATTCCAAGCAGGCGGCGAAGAAGCCATAAATGTCTCCATGGCGGACGATTCCTCAGCTCCCGCTCCAGCATCTATCGTCAGCTATACAATACTGGCTTCTGACTTACTTCCTTTGAGTATTCGTTTGTGATCCCTCACGAGCTGGTAAGCGATCTTGACTGCATTGTCGCCCTCTTTCTGCAACTCCTCCCATACTGATCGTGTAGAGTAGGAGGTCAATTTCTCGACCAACTCGGACACAATTTCGGGATCAATAATTCCAAGATCTTCGACAAATACCAAACCCTTGGCA
>Ga0265780_10009892_pt1 | contig 11399 bp, 11 predicted proteins | sample P1T30metagenome_FD_192432 | JGI IMG/M metagenome (GOLD analysis project Ga0265780, IMG submission 192432) | Plant litter microbial communities from East Loma Ridge, Irvine, California - P1 T30 | ecosystem: Environmental > Terrestrial > Plant litter > Unclassified | place: USA: California... | reverse complement strand
TCAACGGGCTCGCCCTGCACTCAGGCCTGACCGTCGTTGCCGTCCTCGCCGTCATCTACTACGCCGGCCTCGTCGCCGCATGGATCACCGTTGCCCTTCGCACCTTTCACGGATCCGTCATCCGTGGCACCCTGCTGGCACCGCCACAGCCGGCATGAGTACCCCCGAGGAACTCGCTGACGTTCGATCGCTGAACGGTCTCGCGGAGACGTGGCGGACCGCGCCCGACGGCAGCCGACGGTTCGTCCCGAGCTTCGACCCACGATCCGGCGGCAGATTCAGCCGTGTCCTGGTCCTGATGCAGTCGCCTGGCCCCCAGACCATCGCCGCAGCGCACGCAGCGATCTGCAGCGAGGACAACCCGGGCCCGACCGCGGCCGCGTTCCGAGCAGCCCGTATCGAGTCCGGACTCGCACGCGGCGAGTACGTCCGCTGGAACCTTGTCCCATGGGAACTGCCCGACCGCGTGCGACTCGAGGACATCGACGAGGGGCGGCATGCCCTCGCCACACTGCTCGCGGCCCTCCCCGCTCTCACTGCGATCGTCACGTACGGGGCCGTTGCCCTCGACGGCGTCATGCGACACTTCACCCTGGACGAGCACCCCCGACTCCTTCCGGTCATCGCAGCACCACATCCGTCTCCCGCCAACGGCCGCCACCGATCGGAACAACACCTCCGTTCCGTGCAAGCACTCCGGCTCGCCGCGCGAGCGCGGCAGACGTAACAAATACGAACGATTCCGCTACAACTATCCGTACCGGCGCTCAGTCCGGGTGCGAGGCGCCGTGTCTTGTAGCGGAACCCAGTCCCAGAATCTACGTGCCGCCACTACCCCTCCTGGTCGAGTTTCGCTACGTTCTCTTCATGGGTCACCTTCTCGGGTATGCGCGCGTGTCCACCACAGACCAGGACGCGTCGCTGCAGATCGACGCGCTCAACGCCGCTGGCTGCTACCGCGTGTTCGTCGACACCATGTCCGGGTCGCTCCAACACCGGCCCGAGCTCGACAAGCTCCTCGACCAGCTCCGCCCCGGCGACACTCTCGTCGTCTGGCGACTCGACCGGCTCGGCCGGTCCATCCGGCACCTCATCGATCAGCTGCACGCTCTCGCCGAGCGCGGCATCGGGTTCCGGTCCCTGCAGGAGACCATCGACACCACCTCGCCCGGCGGCCGGCTCGTGTTCCACGTCTTCGCCGCGTTGGCGGAGTTCGAACGGGACCTCATCAAGGAACGCACCAACGCCGGCCTCGCCGCCGCTCGAGCCCGCGGCCGCACCGGCGGCCGACCATCTCGGCTCTCCGCGGACCAGGTGCGCACCGCACGCCGGCTCTACGAACAGCAGGACATGACCGTCGCGCAGATCGGCGACGTGCTCGGCGTTAGCCGCACCACCATCTACCGTGCACTCGCGAAGCACGCCGAGCCCGTCGCGGCGCGACGAACCAAGCCTTCCCCAACGATGTAGCTGGCTATGGACGCGAGCGAGCGGTGGGGCATCCTTCGACTGCACGTCGAGGACGCCATCCCGCTCGCCACCCTGGCCCGCACCACGGGCGTCGCTGAGCGCACCCTGCAACGCTGGTTGGCCCGCTACCGAACCGGCGGATACCCGGCTCTCGCCGACGGCACCCGCACCGATCACGGCGCCCGACGGACGGCACCGGAACTGGTGCGCCTGATTGAGGGGCTCGCACTCACCAAGCCACGACCTTCGATCGCCACGATTCACCGCCAGGTCGACAATTACTGCACCAAACGAGGTCTCTCAGCGCCGTCGTACTCCGTTGTGCGGTCGATCGTGAACGGGCTTGATCCCGGGATGGTGACGCTCGCGCTTGAGGGGCCCGCGTCATATCGGGACAAGCACGAACTGCTGCTCCGACGTCGTGCGGATCGCCCCAACGCGATCTGGCAGGCGGACCACACGATGCTCGATCTGCTCATCGTCGGACCCGACGGCAAGCCCGAACGGCCGTGGTTGACGGTGATCCTCGACGACTACTCCCGCGCGGTCTGCGGGTACATGGTGTTCCTCGGCGCCCCATCCGCCGCGAACACCGCGCTCGCGCTCCGGCAAGCGATCTGGCACAAGCCGGAACCGGACTGGCCCGTCTGCGGGATCCCAGACGTGCTCTACACAGACCACGGGTCCGACTTCACCAGCCACCGAATCGGCGACACCGCCGCCGTGCTGCACCTCCGCATCATCCACTCGCAGGTCGCTCGCCCCCAGGGCCGCGGGAAGATCGAGCGGTTCTTCGGCACCATCAACACCGAGCTGCTCCCAACGCTCCCCGGCCACCTCGCACCCGGATCCTCGGCGCCGGCGCCGACGCCGGCGCTGGATCTCGCCGGTGTCGACAGTGCCATCAACACGTTCATCCGCCGCTACAACGCCCGCATCCACCGCGAGCTCCGGAAGAGCCCACTGGAAGCGTGGATCGCAGACGGGTGGCTGCCACGAATGCCGGACTCCCTCGAGCAGCTCGACGGGTTCCTGCTCACCGTCCCGACCACGCGTGTCGTGCAGCGCGACGGCATCCATTTCGAAGGGCTCCGCTACACCGCAACCACTCTCGCGCCCTTTGTGGGCAGCACCGTCAGCGTCCGGTACGACCCCCGCGACGTCACCGAGATCCGTGTCTTTCACCGCGACGCGTTCCTGTGCACCGCGATCAGTACCGCGCATCAGACCGAGACCATCAGTCTCAAGCAGATCCAGGCCGCCCGGAACGCGCAACGAAGAGCCCTGCGCGGGCAGATCCGCGAACGCATCGCGATCGTCCGCCCCACACCCGATGATCACACCCCACCAGCACCCGCACCGGCACCGGATCAACCGCGACTGATGACCTACGAGGAGGACCGGTCATGACGAGCCAGTTCATCATCACGAAGGAACACCGTCGGTTCGCGGAGTTCGCCGACGCCGTCCGGAAGCAGAACACCATCGGCGTCTGCTTCGGCCCCGCTGGCGTCGGCAAGACCCTCTCCGCACGCCGCTACGCCCACTGGGACAGCATCGGCCCGTTCATCGCCAGATGGGCCGCACGCAGCGAAGACGACACGAAGATCTACGCCGCCGCCCACCGAGCCCGCACCGTCTTCTACACGCCCGAGGTCTCCGCCACGATGCGCGCCCTGCAGGACGACCTCCGGCACGACATGCTCCGCACCGAACGCTGCATCGAGGAACACCTCCTGCTCCAGGGTCGCCACTTCGACCACGCACACGGCCCCAACCCGTCCCTGCTCGAGCTGATCATCATCGACGAGTCCGAACGCCTCACCGGCAACGCGATCGAGTGGCTCCGCGACCAGTACGACCGCACCGGCATAGCGATGATCCTCATCGGCATGCCCGGCATCGAGAAGCAGTTCAGCCACTACCCGCAGCTCTACAGCCGCCTCGGTTTCGCCCACCAGTACCGTCCGCTCGGCCACGACGAGCTGCTCTTCGTCCTCGAACGTCAATGGCGCAAGCTCGGCAAGACGCTCGACCCCGACGACTTCACCGACGCGCAAGCCATCGCCGCCGTCGAACGCATCACCCGCGGCAACTTCCGGCTCCTTGAGCGCCTCCTCCCTCAGATCCAACGCGTCCTGAAGATCAACGAGCTCGACGTCATCACCAACGACGTCGTCGAGGCCGCCCGCAGCACCCTCGTCATCGGCACCACCTGACCCGACACCGATCGCAGCGAAAACGACGACACAGAGCGAGGCTGCTCACAGGAATGTCTGGGCCACGCACCGTCCGGATAGGTAGTCCGAAATAGGTTCCGGTGAGGGTGCCCTATGTGAGACTGGCGGCATGGAAACCGGATGGACTCTCGGCTACGCCCGCGTCTCAACGGCCGGGCAGGATCTCACCGCACAGACCGACGCGCTCGTGGCGCTCGGAGTGCCGGCGGATCGCGTGTTCACCGATACGGGGATGACGGGCACTCGACGGGACAGGCCGGGACTGACCTCTGTCCTGGCGGCCTGCCGCCCCGGCGACACTTTGGTTGTCACCAAGCTCGATCGCCTCGCGCGCTCCCTGCGGGACGCGACAGACATAGCCGAGGAGCTCACTCGCCGTCGGGTGCGGTTGAACATCGGCGGCGCCGTCTACGACCCGACCGACCCCGTCGGTCGGCTGCTGTTCAACGTGCTGGGCATGGTCGCCGAGTTCGAGGCCGACCTGATCCGAGCGCGCACGCGGGAGGGCATGGCGGTCGCGAAGGCACGGGGCAAACTCAAGGGCCGCAAGCCAAAGCTCTCTCCCGCGCAGGAGCGGCACCTCGTGGCGCTTCACCGCGCCGGGGACCACTCGATCGCGGAGCTCGTCGAACTGTTCGGGATCGGACGCGCGACGGTATACCGGGCGCTCGACCGGAACCCGGTCGCCGCAGCTCCCGACCTCACGCTCCCCCGTGTCGAGGCATAGTCGATGAGTGCAGTTACGCCAGCGGCCTACTGTGCCCGGCTAATCAAACGGACTCGAGAAGACGTCGCCGCGGCCATTGTCGAGGCCGTGGAGCGTCGGGATGAAGGCGAGGACTCGTCCGGCCGTGGCCGGCTCATCCACTGGGTCGCCGGCATCGACGACCCAGACACCGCGGGATTCTTCCGGTTCATGGCCGACGAGTCGTTGGAGGACGCCACCCGCCTCCTGACCGCGATCGACGAACACGCGCATGCGATGCAGCTCGTCATGGAAGCCGGCGTGGCGTCAACGTCGCTCGTGACGCTCCAGCGTGCGCTGATTGAGGCCGTTCTGACGCTTTGCTACGTCCATGACGCTGACGCAGCCCCGGCGCGGTCCATGCTCCGAATCCTCGCCCGGCAGCTCGATGCCTTCGAAGGGTCGGAGCGCAACTCCGCGGCATTCCCTCGTTCGGTCATCGGCGACCGTGCCGCTGAGATTCGCGAGGGCGTCGAAGGCTTCCGCGCCATGCTCGTGAGGTACGGCATCGAGCTCGCTCCTCCCCACAAGGGGTCCACGCCGTCGCTGGCGTACGACGGCCACCGCGAGAACGTCGTGTTCAACGCCACCGACGCCGCCAAGCGGTACCTCAAAGCCGACGCGCACCACTGGAACATGGGAAGCGGTGGCACTCACTCGAAGGCGTGGTTCCTACCGAGCGTGCTGGACGGGCTCACGGACGAGAAGCTGTCGAGCGAAGTGGAGCAGTTCGGTGCGCCAACGTTCGCGGTCCTCGCGTCGGCACGGGTACTGCTGGTCGCGGTCGCCGCGCACAGCGGGGTGTCCACGACGCCTCCGCGTGAAGCGGTGTTCATGCGGGAGAAAGCGTTGATGGCCTTCGTGCAAGGCAACGACCCCAGCCCCATGTCTCTGGTCGAGTTCGAGTCGCGACCGGCTGACTGGAAGCCGGAGGCACGAGACCTCTCGGCATTCCAGCTGCGGCGGCCGCGTTGAAGAACGAACGCAACGCAGGCAGCCATAGCGCAGCGAAGACCATCAGCTAACCACGCTGAAGGTTACAAGTTACAAGTTACACGTTACAAGGTACAAGGTACAAGGTAAAAGGTACAAGTTACAAGTTACAAGTTGCGAACTCATTTGGGCAGGGCGTCGTCGATGATGCCCAGGGACGCGCGCAGCTCAGCCTCGGTGGTGCCCTGCAGCCGCTCACCGTTCACGATCAGAAGGTCGATGGCGACGCGGATCAACGTGTTGTCAGTCAGCCGCTCCCCCGCGCGCCCCCGGAGCGCATTCAGCTCCTTGCGCTTTGCCTCGATCCAGTCGAGTTGATCGCGTCGCTGGCGCGTGGGCTTCGGCTCGAACGTGAGCCACTTGGGCACGTCCGAGTCGGGTGTCGAGGGCGCCGGCGTCGACTGCGCCACAGGCCTCGGCGGTGCCTTCGTGTCCGCCACCGGAACGGTCTCTACCTGCTTGCCGATGATGCCGGCGAGGTTCGCGCGTGCCATCACTACTTCCCTTCGTTGGCCCAGATTGTTGTCAGCTCGAGCGCTGCTGACATGAAGTCGTCCACCGCGAGGCTCGTGTTGCGGGTCGACGCGTAATTGGTGACGACTTCGCCGGTTCCTTGTGCATCCGAGTGGGCGATGTACTCGCGGATCCAGGTGTTCAGATGCGGGATCTCGGCGCCATCGAGGGCTGCGAAAGTGTCGTCCTTCCGCGCGTAGGACGCTTCGTTGCGGCCCACACGGCTGATGACAGCGCGATACGGGATGCCTCGCGGCTCCACGAGGGATTTGATCGTCCGGAGCAACGGACGGATGCTCGCCGGCTGAGGCTCAAGCGGAAGGACCGCGAAGTCGGTCGAGTCCAGCACCAAACCGATGCGCTCCGCCGCGGAGGGTTCAAGGTTGCCAGGGGTGTCTACGAAGATCGTGTCCCAGCTGTCGGCGGCGCGAAGCTGACGAAGCACTGCGGGATCGTTCTCGTCTGTGAAGTCGAACGGCAGGGCGATCCCCTGCTCGTCGGCGGTCTCCGCCCAGTCAGTGAGTGTGCGCTGAGACGGGTCAAGGTCGACAACCAACACACGAGAGTGCTTTGCGGCAATGGCCGCCAGGTTCATAACGACAGTGCTCTTGCCGACGCCGCCCTTTTGGTTGAGCACAGTAACGATGCGCATCTGATCCTCCAACTTGCTACTGCAAGTTCGTAGTTGGGAGTTCGCAACTCCTAAGTAGAGCGTACTTGACAGGTCAAAACTGTCAACTAGCAACTCGCAGTTGTTAGCTGCCAAGTAAAGCCTACCGATCGACCTGACAAGTAGCAACTGCTAGTTCGGAGTTGTTAACTTGGAGTTGATACGTTCAAGCTGCCAATTCCGTGTCTCGTAGCTCCTGCAGGATGCCGCGTCGGACGAACCGCATGGCCTCTTGGTGGTCGGCTCGGCCGTCGCTCGAGCATGGGTACGCCGGGTACGCCTCGGGACCGCCGCGCTCGTCAACGGACCTGAACATGACGACCTGCGTGGTGGGGGTACGGTCCCGGCGACGTCGGCCGGCCTTGCGGATGAGGTGGTTCTGCCACCAGGCCCAGAGGTCCCGCTCGTCGACGTACTGCTGTTCCCGTCGCTGCAGGATCCCGTCCACGCCGAGCTGCTTGGCCACGTGGGTTCGGAAGTCCTGCAGCCGTCGGCGCCAGCCGGTGGGTGTGGCGATCGCGAGCGTCCAGCGACGCATGCGTGCCAGGGCTGCTCGTACGCGGCCGCGGGGGAGTCCGGCACGGTCGGCGAGAACCTCTGGTGCCTGCTCGGCGGTTGTCAGGGTCTCGTACGTCCCCGCTCGGGCGCCTGATCTTCAGGTGCTTGGGGCACTCAAGCCCACGGCTCTTGACGGTCTTGACGGCCCTTCATCCTGGCGGCGTAGGATGTGCTCTTGACGCTATTGACGGGAGCAGCCCATGGTTCGGAAGGTGCAATCAACCCATGGAGTCGGTGAGCATCTGCGCTCAGCGCGGAGTGGCCGGGTCGTGAAGGCGGCGTTCGCTGCTCGGCATGGCATGTCAGTGACTCAGCGGGGGAAGTCAATCGTGATCAACATTGTGAAGACGCCGTCGACGTCCGCTGCTGCGCAGGACGCACAGAAGCGCCTTGTGATCGCGCTTCTGTCGAGCGTTAAGCGGATGCGTGTTGAGGACCTGGAGCGCATCGAGCGGCAGGTCGGGTCGATGGATGATGTCGCTGACCGCATGCTGAAGAGCTTGCCCGTTCCTGATCCCGTCGACGAGATACTCGGCCCGTTCCGCACCACGGAGAGCGTGCGGCAACTGGTTGGTGTACGGACCCGCCAAGCAGTCCAGGCTCGCGTTGAGGCCGGTACCCTCCTTGCCGTCATGACCTCGGATGGGAAGCGACTGTTCCCGGACTTCCAGTTCGATGACCGCGGGCAGAGTCTGCCGCGGCTGAACCAGGTTCTCGAGGCGTTCGGGGGGTCGAAGGACGCGTGGGATGCGGCACTGTGGTTGGCGCAGCCCGAACAGGATCTTGGCGGTCAAACGCCAGCGGAGGCGTTGCGCGGTGATAATGCGGGCTTCGTTGTCGAACTCGCTCGTCGCGCTGGCTCGGTACTGGCCTCGTGAGCGCAGACTCGTCAGCAGCAGCGAGCAACCGGAACACGGTCCAGCAGGTCCCGCCTGCACCCGGGCTCGATCTCCGCGACTTCCCTTGGGTGCCGGCACCGACTGAGAAGATCTATCGCGCGCACGACAGCAATTGGGGTGTCGGTTGGTTTGCACATGCCGGCAACGGCCGGTTCGACCTGACGACTCCGCTGGGGACGATGTATTTCGGCGACACGCTCAGGACCGCCGTGCGCGAGTCGTTGGGGAATCGCGCCTACAACAAAACCATCAGTCATGAGGCGGCCCTGCATGTTCGGGTCGTCACGACGCGGATGCCGTCGACCGGACGGTTCGCGTTGGTTTCAGACGAGCGGGCCGAGGACTTCGGGATCATCCGTGAGCTCGTCACCATGCCCGAGTATGAGGTGCCCCAGCAATGGGCTGCAGCATTTCGGGTGGCGGGCTTCGCTGGGATCCGCTATCAGTCGCGGTTCACGGCCGGTCAAACGGTAAACGCATGGGCGCTATTCGGTGAGGCCGGTGAGACAAACATCGTCAACGAGCTCGCCGTGACGAAGGGTCTAGACGCGTGCCGGAAGGCGAACATCAGCTTCCTTCCCCGAATCCCATCGTCGACCCGCGTTACGACAATCGCCTAACTGGCACGGCCCGCAGCAACCGACCACGGCAGGCGCACACACGGTCAACGAGGTGGCTTCATGCGCTCATGATTGGGGATTTGCCCAGGACCTCCGCTTCGGCGGGGTCCTGTCGGTTACGCGGCTGCGTGGGCAACTTCCATGGAGTCAACGAAGACACGCAACGCACCGTACTCAGCCACGAGCTGAGTACGAAGCCGCGCGAGGTGGAGCGAAAAGCTGAGATTGCAGGACGCCTTGGCGGCGTCCTGGCCGTCATGCTGCTAGCTCGAGGTCTCGGAGCTGTTGGAGGAGTCCACGTCGGACGAAGCGCATGGCTTCTTGGTGGTCGGCTCGGCCGTCGCTCGCGCACGGGTATGACGGGTACGCCTCGGGACCGCCGCGCTCGTCAACGGACCTGAACATGACGACCTGCGTGGTGGGGGTGCGGTCGCGGCCGCGTCGGCCGGCCTTGCGGATGAGGTGGTTCTGCCACCAGGCCCAGAGGTCTCGCTCATCGGTGTACTGCTGTTCTCGTCGCTGGAGGATCCCGTCGACGCCGAGCTGCTTGGCCACGTGTGTGCGGAAGTCCTGAAGCCGTCGCCGCCAGCCGGTGGGTGTGGCGATCGCGAGGGTCCACCGGCGCATGCGTGCGAGTGCTGCTCGTGCGCGGCCGCGGGGGAGCCCTGCGCGGTCAGCGACAACCTCGGGTGCGTGCTCATCGACCGTCAGGCTCTCGTAGACGCGACGGGCTGTGGGTCCCAGTCCTGCACGGGTGAAGACGTCGTGCCGTCCGGCGTTGAGCCTGTCTTCTAGAGCGTCTAGGAGGGTGACTCTGACGTCGAAGAGGTCGCCCGGGGGGCGGGCGGTCACATTTTGAAGTGGCCCGACGTGTACGGAGGGTGTGGAAAACCGGTCTGTGAGTCGCCAGACGGCTGCGTTGGGGCCGTCGGCCTGACGTCGGCGGGTGATCCAGCCGGCCGCGCGGAGGCGGCGGAGTGAGCGGTCGACGGTGCTCGAGGGGATCCCGGTGGCAATCGCCACGGAGCGGAGGGCGGCGCCGACGTCGCGGGAGCCGGAGCGCAGGGATGCCCAGGCGAGGTAGGTCAGGACGGTGCTGTCGTGCAGGTCCGCCTCGCTGCGGGTCCAACGGCCGGGGGAGGCGGTGAACGCCTGCAGCATGGCCTCGACGACGTCGACGATGCCGGCAAGCTGGGTGAGGTCTCGTTGTTTGCGTTCCTCGGGCGCGTACCGGTACAGCACCGCCCGCTCCTGCGCCTTCGCCCACTGCCGCTCGAGGCGGGCGGCCGCCTCGGCCGGCGTGCGGGGCTCACGGCCGCCGGTGGGACGGTTGCGGGTGCGGTAGTGCTCCATGCCGGGTGCGGTCTTCGCGGCGTGCTCGACGTCGGCGAGGGTCCACCCGGACACCGCGGCCGCGAGCAGGCACAGGTAGCCGGTGCGGGACGGGTCGCGGCCGCCAGCGACGGTTCCCATGTGCGCTTCACCCCACGCCGGCAGGGACCGGTGCACCCGGTGGTGAGCGTCAACGGGACCGGTGGGGGAGGAGTCCGCGGGATCCACGCTCGGTCGGAGCTCGCGGAAGGCGGCGGTCAGACGGAGGAGATCGCCGGCGGTGACGGTCGGGGTGCGGAGCACGTCGACGTCGTCGGCGCCGCCCATCACCTCGGACGCGCCACCGCGTGCGTGCGGGGTCAGGGGCGGGCGGACGGCGCCGGTGCGGTCGTTGCAGAGCAGCCCGTGGTCAAGGGACGGCAGGACAGCGCGTGCGGCGCCGGCGAGCTGCACCATCGTGGCCTTGTCGACGCCGGCGAGCGGCACCCACACGTGGAACCCGCCAGTAGGGCTCGAGCGGCACACCACGTGCGGCACCTGCGCGTCGCGGAGGATCCGGACCAGCACGCCGAGGTCCTCGGCCGCCTGATCGAAGTCCTCGGGGTTCTTCGCGTCGAGGTCGAACGCGGCGAACCAGAACCGCCCATCAAGGTCTGTGAGATCGATCGTCCACGGCGTCAACGGGGGAGTGTGCCCTGCAGTCGGGAACTTCGACGGGTAGCTGTTCGAGCGGATCGTCCCGTCAGCCTCCGCGATCATGCGGTTCACATACCGGCGGGGTGCGATAGAGCGCGTCAACGCCCAAGCAGTATCCGAAGAGGACACGCGGGCAGATTGATCTGTACGGGGCGCAGCAACGTGCGTTACGATGGCGACACCTCCTCCTCTCGGGGTGGCGGTACGAGGAAGGCTCCCGGCTCCAACCGGGCTTCTTCTTCGGAACTCTCACGACCTGGACTGTTTGGCGACATAGCAGGTTGTGAACATGACTTGGGGCTCAGCCCCGGACCCCCGCCTCGTGCGGGGGTTCTGTCGTTTAAGCGGCTGGGTCAGCGACCTCCTGATGATCGACTGCAGCGGTGCCGAGGATCGGCAGCGCGCCTCGCTCGTCCTCGAACTGACGACGCAGCTTTTCGAGGTAGAGCGAGAAGGACAGGTCGCCGGATGCTCGCGCGGCGCGCTCGTAAGCGGCGGCGGTATCGGAAGCAAGAGCGAGCCCAGGGCGGACAGTCTTCTGTCCGCGCGGGAGGCGATTGCGCTTCACACCTGCGTTGGATCCGGCCATAGGCACGATTCTGGTGTTAACGCCGTACTTAGGTCCGTCACTGATCCCGGTGTGTCGGATTCTGGGTGTTCTCA
>Ga0265780_10009891_pt1 | contig 11400 bp, 15 predicted proteins | sample P1T30metagenome_FD_192432 | JGI IMG/M metagenome (GOLD analysis project Ga0265780, IMG submission 192432) | Plant litter microbial communities from East Loma Ridge, Irvine, California - P1 T30 | ecosystem: Environmental > Terrestrial > Plant litter > Unclassified | place: USA: California... | reverse complement strand
GGCGCAGGATCTGGCGCATCGGGCCGCCATAGGTCGCCTCCATTTCCAGCGCCTCGCCGCCCATGTCGACCTTCACCGCGCGGCTCATGCCGCCCGCGCGGTAATCCTCGAACTTGCGGACGAGTTTGGGCGGCGTGATCGAGACGGTTTCGCCGATAAAAGCCTCGCCATCGTTGAACATCATCGTCTGTTTGAGCTTGCTGGGGAACGCCATTGCGTCGGCCTTTCGTACGGGAGGTGGGGTTAGTTGCCGGCGACCAGGCTGGTGAAGTCAGCGAAGAACTCGTCCGAGATCTCCTGCTCGAGCCCTAGCGCCTCCAGCGGCGGCACGAAGGTGTAGCGGTAGCCGATCAGCAGCTTGCCGGCCTTCAGCTGCTCGACCGGGTTTCTCGCCCCGTCGAAGACGGCCACGGCGCCGAGGATGCGGCCGGCGCGCGTCTCGGTGCGGAATTTCTCGTTGATCTGCTCGACAATGTCCTTGGCGAGGCTGGGCAGCAGCGGCTTGTCCATCGCCCAGACCAGCCCGAACGCGACGGTGTCGGCGAGGATCTGCGCGGTGCGGCAGGCGCTTTCGAACACGAAGTCGCTGTCTGGCGCGGCGCAGGTGCGGTTGCCCCAGAAGCGCAGTTCGCCCGCGATGCGGACCACCGTCACCAGCTGCGACGCGTTGAGCACGTTGGCGTCGCATTCGGGATCCTGAATGTCGAAGGTGACATCTGCAGCCAGGCCGTCGATCTCGGGCAGTGCGACGTTGGACAGCGTCTTGTGCCACCCCTGCGTCTGGTCGATCGCTGCGCGCGCGCCCATCGCGACCGCTGCGACCGGGACGCCAATGCTTGCGCCACCGACGCCATAGGGAGCCGTCACGCTCGGCCAGAGCAACGTCAGCTCGCGCGCGTCGGGGAACAGCGCACGGTGCGCGATCGCTTCGCCGCGATCGTCGCCGATAGCCGCAGCGTAGACGCGCGCGCGCAGGCGCCTGGCGACCGTGACCATTGCCTGCGTCACCAGCTCGCCCTCGAGACCGGGTGCGCCGATGATCCGGGGATCGAGGTTCAGCTGCGCCGGGGCGGTGAGCAGCGCCTGCATCCCGGTCTTCACGCCGGCCACATCGGTGCCGATGACCGCGGTCGCGGTGTCAGCTGGCGTGGCACCAGGCGCAACGCGCACGACGACGACGGGCGCGGCGACCTGTCCTGCGATGGCGATCAGCGCGGCCCGCAACGTGCCGCCCGCGCCGGCCTTCTCGATCGCGTCGTCGAGGTTCGTTACCTTGACCGCGGTGTCGAGCGGGAATGCGCCGGCAACCGCATCCGGTGCGCTCGCAATGAGCCCAATGACGGCGGTGGCGACCGTCGCGATGCCGCGGGTCGATGTCTTGACCTCGGTGACGTTGATCCCGTGGAGGAAACTCATGGGCGGACCTTTCAGGCAAGCGCCGACAGGGCGCGGATGGTGAGCGAGATAGAAAATGCGGGGGCGGCAGCCGTGTCGGTGCGCCGACCGGTGACCGTGATAACGGCCTCGTGCGGGAGTTTTCCGGGCGAAAGTACGACGCGCGAGATCCGCGCGCGGCCTTCCTGTCGAAGGAGGGCGAGCGCTGCGGCAGCGAAAATCCGCATGCGGCCGAGTTCGTTGTTCGGCTGGTCGAGCAGCTGAGGAAGAAGCGATCCGTACTCACGCCGTCCGATCCGGGTACCAAGCGGGGTGCCGAGGATGTCGCCGATCGACTGCGCGAGATGGTCTGCGCCAGCCAGCGGCCCACCGGTGTTGCGATCCATACCGATCATCGGGGCGGGCCCGAGATCGCGCCACCCGCCTGCACGTTCGTGTGAACGTGCCCCTTGAGGCTCTTGCCGCCACCGACGACATCGGCGTCGCCGGTCACGGTGCCGGTCGCGTGAATGTCGCCATCGACCGCGACGTCGCCCTTGAACGACAGGCCACCGTCCGCATCGATCCGGACGGTCGCGCCGGCCGGCAGGATGGCCGTCAGCGTGTGGGTCCTGGGATCGTAACCGATCCGTGCACGGTCCTGATATTCGGTCAGCGTAGATTCGTCGTTCGCGGGGTGCGGGTGGGCGTCGCTCGACAGGCTGCCAATAATTACGCCGCGGGCGGTATCGGCTTCCGGGGCCAGAACCAGGACCTGTTCGCCGATGGCGGGCGGCGACCAGGTGCGCGTGGAACCAGCGCGGCTTTCGAGCCACGGAATATCGCCCGTAGTGAGATCGTCGGCGAACCGGACACGGGCGGTGCCGGCGTCGAGATCGACGGATACGACACTACCTTCACGCGCGAGATCGCCAATTAGGCGTTGGATATCGGTAGGATCGGCCACAGTGCCGACCATGCGCGGGACGGTCGCAGAGGCGAGGGCCCGGTCTTGTAGAAAGGCTTTCTACAAGACCGGGCCAGGCGGGGCTCCTTTGACGAACGAAGAAATATCGGCACTAAAAACCGTTAAAAACGGATCCCTGCCAGGGAAAGCCAGTCCGAGCAGTTTGCGGTCCCGCCAGCGACTTCGTTTACTAGCACAGAGCCATCGGAGCCCACGACAACAGGAACTACCGTAGCAACACCGCCCGACTGACCGGCGCAGTAGAACCGCTTGGTGCTTGCTGGCCAGGCGAACTGCGGCAGCGTGCATACTCGATTGGTTGTGCCGTTGGGTCGGACCAGGCCGGACAGCTCGCGACCATAGCCCACAAGGTCGACCACGAACGGATCGTTTTTCGGGAACTGCGTCCAACCCGCACCGATCACGGGGACAAGCGCTCCGGCGAGAGGGTTGAAGATCGTCGGCACGGTCGCATCGACCTGATGTCCGCCTACCAGCAGGCTCGGCGTGCCGGTGATGCGGTAGAGGCCGCCCGTCAGATCTTCGCCGACGACCATCCCGACGTCGAGGTATGCCGAATTACCAATGTCGATCGCACCCTGAGCCTTCACAACGGTGAGGTGTCCAATGCTCGCACGTTCTTGACGGTTCGGGCCCACGCTGAAGATCGCCTGGACGCCCGCCGTTGTGTTGCGGCATTCGAGGCTGTCGATACGGAAGCGCTGGATCCGCCCGCCACCAACACCATAGCCGAGCAGCTTCAGCCCGATGCGCGTCCCGGCGGCACCTTCTTGGTCGATTATCGCAGAGCCAATTTTGACAGATGCAATGGCGAAATCCTGTTGAAAATCGGTCCCGATCCCGACGGTCGCCCCCGAGGAGCGGACCATCCCGATCTGCACGCCGTCAATGTCGCCGCCAAGTGCGAGAAACAGCAGGCCATATTGCTGAAGCCCGATCGCGGTCGCCGCAGGAAACGTACCTGGCGGTGCGCCGGCCGACGTGACGATCGAGGCGATGTCGATCGCGGTGGCGCGAGCAGTTTCCTGAACGTCGGACTTGATGATGACCGCTTCGCTCTTATTGCAGTAAGATGCGAGCTTGTCCGCCTGCACATTCGCGCATTTGATCACGATGCCGTGCACGCCGTAGCAGCCGGCGAGCTTGCCATTGATCACGACATCGGTGACGCCCTCGCCGACGATCGCCGAATGCGTTGGCGCACCCGGACTGCTTGATAGCGTGACGACGTTGGTCAGGTTGATGCCACGGCGTAGTTCCGACGCCGCTTTGATCGCGCTGGTCGGGTAAGTAATGTTCAGCGCTTCGGTAACACCGGCCTGTTCAACGCCCTCGTAGTAGGCGTTCAGCACATCAAGACCGCAATCGATCCCAACGTTGCGAAGCTTGAAGCCGTTGGCATACGCGAGGAACATTCCCTCGATTACCGACCCGCCAATCAGTGATCGGCAGTCGTCAGCGTAACGAGGCGCGCGTCCGCCAAACACCGCGATGTTCTCGCGCGCCATATAGTGCTCATCGAACGCGTAGCCCGATGGCTTATACCGCCGATTCTCTAGGCGAACGACGCCGCCGCGGGGTTGGGGCAAAGACCGGGCAGCCGCGTCGAAAGCGCCCATATTATCCACCCCGAACCACTCTGGGCGGACGTAGCGATGGTTGTCGATCGTCACCTTCGCATCGATCGTGAAAATCTGCGCCATCGTACGCGCGATCGGCGCGGTGATGGTAACGGGGGCCGCGACATAGCAGACGCCGTTAAAGTGCAGCGGGCGCTTTCCGGCTACCGCATTGGCTAGTGCGATAGCGGCGGAATCATCCGTCACGCCGTCGCATGCGGCGCCGAAATCCGCGACTGATACGAGCTCACGCCCCTTCGTCTCCAGATCGCGGGTCACCGCACCGTCACCTGTAGCCTTGAACGTAATCCCGCGCGCCGCCTGCCGCGTCCAGGTGCCGCCCCGAAAGCTGAAATTTCCGTCCGGCTCAACTGCATCGCCCACGAGACGAGCAACCTTGCGGAGCGGGTCCGAAGCCAACAGCGCGGCGTAATTGGTGTAGGTGTTGTCCGATGCGCCGGTATCGCCCGTGTCGCCCTTATACCAATTCTGCAGGTAGGGCGTAACGAGGTCGCGGAACGAAGCCATCGTCGTTCGCTTCGTCGTACCTTGCTGCACAACTGGAATATGTTCGGAGCCGTCGAGCGCGACGCAGACGGGTAGCAACGAGATCTTTGCCATATTTCAGCGTCCCCATGCCCGCCAGCGGAAGCCGCCGGACTCGCTTAGGGCCGAGTTATGATTCTGGGCATACAGCGCCGCATGATCGGCGAAGAGGCCAACCTCCTGCACGTTAGTAAGGCCGAGATCAGTCTGGTTGCTATTACGCGTCATCGTAAAAATCCCGGTGCACTCGGTCGGAAAGGAAGTCGGAAAGTTAAGCGCGAATGCGCCTTCGCTGGTGCGCCCGTAGTCGGCGATGCCCCATTGCTCGACGGTGCCGTCGGACAAGGCTCGGTAGCCCTCACGGCTATCGACGACGTAGAGTACTCGCGCATCGCGAAGAGCCGCTGGGGTCACCGCGGCATCCAACCGTGCGCCACTGCGAACATCATCTCCGGTGGCCGCCTCAACGGTCAGCAGGCGATTGGAATCGTTGCGCCCACCGCCCTTTGCCAGACCGGATCCGTAGGTCGTGCGTGCCGAAAGACCGTCGACGGCTTCTATAACAGCTGCGGAAAGTGCGGCGACGTTGTCGTTGATAAGCTTGGACAGTGTCGTTCTGACAGCCGTAACCGCGTTCGCGATCGAAGCCGCCATGACAGAAATCGGGGCGACCCGCCGATCATCGACACCAGCGTCAGCTTCGTCCTGGGTTGCGAGTTCAACAACCCCCATCGTTTCGATGGTCGCGGGCGGATTAAGAAAATTCGTATCGCCGAAGGTCAGCACGCCGACATCCGCCACCGGAAACGCGATATCGATCGCGATCAGCAATGTCGCGAGCGCTGATTTCTCGAAGAGTGGCGTCGGCTGGCCATAGACCGCGAACAACGTGCCATCGTCAAGAAACAGGCCGACGCCCCGAACAGTGTAGCGGAGAGCGTCGTCATCGCGGATGATCATGTGCACCATGTTCGGGCCAACAGCCTCCCCGGAAATGGCCTCAATCCGTCTGAACTCACCGGGAAGCACTTCCAGCGTCGGCGCAGCTACGAAGTCGGCGTCGGTGACACCAACGCTGGAGATCGCAAGATCAATATCGTCCGCGACCTGCGCCGCAGTGAAACGCGCCAATCCCGCGGCAGTAATCGTAAGAGGGATAGCAGGCACAGTCATGGCACAGTGTCCAACATGTCGGCAGTTTCGGTTTGCAGCGGTTCGCCGGTCTCGGCTTGGAGATACCGGGCCCATTCCGCGCCAATCAGCAGATTCGCGGTAAGCATCTGACGAGCGTAGTTCGCGATCCGGGCAACGCCCTGTATCCCGACGCCGCCACTGATCATCAACTGCTGCACCAGGCGAAAATGCTCGCGCAGCGGTTTGACCCGGCCAATCTCGCGTATGATCGCTTCAGCGAACGCGGCGCTTGCTCGTTGGCCGCCAGCTGCGCCCGTCTCGTCGATCATCGGAAGGATGACTTCGAAAGTATGCGCAGGCCGCTGGGGCTGCGCCTCATGCCATTCTACGAGATAGGCGAGCTCATCGAAACGGCTCAACACTGTTTCTACGGACAGACGAGTGCCCTTTAGGCGATGGAAGGCGATCGAGCCGGCAACCGCCTCGCGCTTGTCCTGCTCGGACCAGTTGGCATCCCATGTGTCGACCGACAGACCCCAGGCGAGCCAGGGCAGCAGCCAGATCGGGCACGTCATCGGATCGCCGATGTCCGCTGGCGCCTGGACGTCGACGATGCGCGCGCCGCCCGCCTCGAGTGCGCGCTCAAGCTTCGTCGCGTTGGGGGGAAGCAGACTATTCGTCATAGCCGGCGTGCGTCACATCGATCGCGGTGCAGAGTGCCGCCTCGGTCAGGTCGCAGATGACCGATACGGCTGGCGAATCGATCTCGACGCGCTGTGCTCCCTCGACCGTGAGTGCAGAGTACAGGCCCGACATGGTGATATCGCGGCCGAGCTTGCGCGCGTCCGCGAGATGGCGGGTCAGCTTCGCGCGGGCGGCTGTCAGTACGAGCGCGGGATCGGGGCCGGCAAAGGTCCAGAGACGTGCGACCAGGGCAAAGGGACGCTGGTTGGCCGAGGCGACCGATACGAGATCGCCGAGCGGCCGGATCGACTTGTCGGTGACGATCGCGGCGACTTGCCCGAGCAGCGCAGCAGACGCGGTGCCGTCGCCTTCAGCCGACAGGACCGATACGAGCACCTCTCCGGGTGCTGGCGACGTCGCGCTGGCATCGAGCACAAGGCCGCTCGCGTCCTTGGCGTGCTTTACATAAGCCAGCTCGGGACCGGCGACCGAGAAGCCCTCCGGACCCAGCACAATACGCCCGCGGAAGCTGTCGTCTGTTTCGTATATGGCTGCGGCACCTGTGGCGGAATTCGCTGGCGTAATGACCAACCGCGCAACGCCGATGGCGGCGCCGAGGTGATCGAGCGTGGCACCGGTGGCATAGGCGACCAGGCTCTGTTGCAGCCGTTCGTTAAAGTCCTGCCGCAACAGGATCTCGTCATATGCCGCGACCTGCAAAATCTTGACTGCGGGATCGCTGTCGACGGTCGCGTCGAAACCGGGCAGCAACGCCCGGACCCGAGCGACTTTCCGCTGGAAGATCGTCTCGTAATCGAGCTGCTCGACGATCGTCGGGGGATCGAAGCGCGATAGATCGACGGTGGTGGGACTGGAGGTAGCGGCCATGGTGAGCCATGTCGTCGGGCAGCTGCGCACGTGGCCATGCCGGACTCTTGTAGAAACGCATTCTACAAGATTAGCGCAGTGTCACATGGGCGAGAACGAGATCGAGGATACGTCGCTGCTCGGCTTCCGTCAGGCCGAGCAGGACGCGGCGGGCGTAGCGCACTTTCGGCTGACCAGGCGCCGGCGTGTCCGATAGGCCCGCTTGGTGAATGCTAGCGATCCGCGATGCGCGACCGCTGAAGCCAACCCAAATTTCGTCGCCATTGCCGCCCGCCTTCAAGCTCTTCGCCATCCGTAATTTGCGGAACATCTTTTGCTGGCGAAGCTTGCCCTTCTTTTGGCCGCGATCGGGCTTGGGGCGGCGCGGTGCGAACGCTGCTCCTTCGGGGTCACGCTGGGAAGCAACGCGGTCCGACTGGCTCTTGCGGATCTCGCGGCCGATCGAACGCATCAGCCGCGCGCGTTCGGGCGCGGCGGTGCGCAGCAGCAGATCGCGGCAGAGCTGTTCGATCGGTTCGAAGTCGGTCATCGCGTGACGATCTCGATACCGCCGGCTGCGTCAGCGATCAGCCCAGCCCACAGGGCGGTGCCGGACGGAACGCCGGCAAACTGATCAAGCAGGACAGGCTCGGGCAGATGGGTGACCTTCAGGCCCCTCGCCTGCTGTTCGACGCGCACCAGTTCGGTCAGAGCGAGCGTGATCGTGATGTCGCATGTTTCGGCATCGAGCAGCTCACTTTCGAAGGTGAACGGCTTGCGCTCGCCCTTCTCGAACAGGTCAGGCTGGTTGGCGGCGATCCAAGCCAGGATCGGCACCAACAAAGTGTCGACACTGCCGGCATGGTCTTGCACCCAGATCGAAGCAGTGTAGGAATATTCGAACGACAGCGAGCCAGCGCGCACCGCGACGTCCCCCTTATCGACGAACATCTCCATCTTCTCCGGGCTGTTCCTGATTGCGGGAACAGATGCGATCAGGTGGGCGCGTAAGGTTTCGAGCTTTTTCATCGGGTCGCCTTTGCGGGCGCCGGGCAACTGTCCGCCGCCAGCCAGTTGACCAGGCGGTCCTTCCCGTCGGCGTTCGCGCGAAAGGCGCGTGCCATGCGGATGATGCCGGCGCGGATGGCCGTCGGGATCTGCGCGATCAGCGACGCATCTTCGGGCAGGCCCGCGGGGCGCTCTGCGCAGGCCATCAGGTCGGCAGGCGGCAGCGGCCGTTCGATCGCAACGGCGACCGGTACCGCGACCGGCGGATTAGCGGGTCGGTGGGCGCAGGCCGGCAACGCCGTTGACAGCAGCAAGCCACTCACGATCGACAAGGTTGCGGCGTTCGGCTTCGGCATCGGCTGTCTCCATACGGATGGCCGCGGCGCTGGCGGCTTCGGCCGCAAGGCGCGCGGCCTGGTTGTCTTTGACGGTGCGGGCGCTGGCATCGGCCATCGCCTTGGCGAACAGCCGCGCGGTCTGCTGGTCGGCGTCGGCGCGAAACGCGACGAGGCCGGCGACATGGCGCGCGCAGAGCACGCCGCGCGCCGCGGTATTGGTTGCGCCCCATTCGACGCCTGAGCGCGCGCAGACGATCTCGGCGCGGTGCACGGCGTCGTCGCGATCGGCGCGCACCTGCTGGAAGAGGACGTAGAGCCAGGCCCCCGCCCCCGCGACCGCGAGCAGGACGAGGAACGCAGCCTCGCCGCGCAGCTTCGACAGGATGGTGCGGATCATCGCGGCAGACCTTTGAGGCAAAGGTCGCGCTCTGCCTGGCGCCGACGGACGAGACCGTTCACGACCTTGCCGCCCGCCTTGTTCCACAGGAGGAAGGCGTCGCACGCGGCGCGCCACTGGCCCGCGTCGAAACGACGGTCGACCGTCGAGCCGCAATAGCCACCGGTGCCGATATTGTACGCCAGGCTGATAGCCGAGGCGAGCTGGTTGGGATGGCCGCGCAGCGATGGCGTGCAGGCGAGGACCGGTTCGGCATGCCGGATCAGCGCGGCCTGGTCGCGGGCTTCGCACCCGGCAACGGTCTCGCGCATGCCGGGCGTCACGCCGAGCGTCTCGCCGCCGCAGATCGTCCAGATGCCGACGATGTCGCGGTAGGCTTCGAGCCGCGGCCTGCCGCCCGACTCCCACACGGACACGAACGGTGTGACAATAACGGCGGTGGCGAGACCGACGACGCCGATCAGCGTCTTGCGCGGCGCACGCGCAGGCATGGTGGTGCCGGGGTTCGGCATCACTTTTTCTCCTTCTTGGCGGGGAGGAAGGCGACCAGGCGGTCGCGGATGATGCCGGGCAGTTCACCGGCCGCGGTCGCGCAGCCGGTAATGAAGCCGGGCGCGGTCTTGAAGGCGACCATCCCGAGCATGAAGCCGAGCGCCTGGAGGACGAAGGGGTGAAACGGGTAGACCGCGCCGGCCGCCCGCTGCACGAAATAGCTGACGACGACGCCGACCCAGAGCTGCGTCGCGCGCTGCCCCCAGGTGAGGTCGGGATCGTAGAGCATGCTGACGATAGACCCGAGCGCGGGCGGGACGAGCGAGCCGAGAAAGGCGAGCAGGCCTTCGGCCAGGTCATGGAGGAGCTTGTGCATCGTCAGTCCCACAGGTTGACGACATCGGTGCGCAAGGCGACGGCCGGCGCGGCGATGGCGGGAAGGTTTACGGACAGCCCCTTGGGCAGGATCGGGCCGCGCGCGGCGATGCCGGGATTGGCGGCAAGCACGACCGGCAGATCGGCAGGACCGAGCCCGCGCTCGCGCCAGATCAGCGCATCGAGCGTATCGCCGTCGCGTGCGCGGACCGTGTCGAGCGTCGCCATCAGATCAGCTCGACACAGGCGCGCGTGACCGCGAGCATGTCGCGGATGGCGTGCAGCGAATCGCGGCGCAGCTCGGCGACGCTGGGATCAAGATCTTCCGCCTTGCGTTGCCCGGCGCCGGTCAGGTCGACGTCGCGGTATCGCTCGACAACTTCGGCCTTGGCAGCGGTGAAGACGGCGCGGCGGTAGAGCAGCACCAGCGTGCTGATGCCGTCGATCGTCGCGGCAGGCACGCTGTCCAGGCGAAGGATCCCCGCCTCGCGATGCCCGGCGGCCCAAGCGGCGAGATCGCGCCCGACCGTCAGGATGCCCGCGATCAGCGCCTCGCGCGCCCTCGCGGGCGTTACCGCGTCGCGGATCCGGTGCTGCTCGCGGAACATGACCGGGTCAATGTCGGGGAAGAAGCCGTCATTCGTGATCAGCGCCGGGGTTGGCATATCCTCGTCGGGCAGGACGGTCGCGATGATGGGCATGGGGACAGTCCTTAATTTCACGGGGGTGGGGATCAGGTCGAGCGACGGCCCTGTGGCCCGAAGGCCTCCCGTCTCGCGTGATCCGTCCCCGAGCGCCGGGGGCGAGCTTGGTTCAGCCGGCGGTGTTGCCGGCCTCGGATTTCGTGGCGGCGATCTTCGCCTTTTCGAGACCGCGCAGCATCGCCTTCACGCCGACACGGTCGTGCAGATCCTGCGCGCGCGTCAGCATCGCCGTGGCGCGGTCGATCGTCGGGATGATGGCATCGCCGGTCGACATGCCGGCCGCACGGATCAGCTCGGCGCCGATCGCCTTGAACAGTTTCGCGCGCGGCTGGTCGTGCATGTCGATGCCGTCGGTCAGCAGCTCGACCGCCTCGAGCACGTCGAGCGGGAAGGCATCGCCCCGAACCTGCGTCTTGAGCGCGGCGTCGGCGATCTCCTCCAGCACCAGCGTGGCGGCGTCGCGCTCGTATCGCTTGGGCATGGGGATCGAGAAGCGCAGCACGAAGCGAGCGAGCGCGAGCGCACGGCTCCAGTCGCCGACGTCCATGCACCAGACCATGATGGTCGGCAGCACATCGTCGGCGCCGGTCGACTCCAGCGTGCTGGTGTCGGCACTGCGGCCCGCATCGAGCAGCCCATTGCACCATGCGCGGTAGTCGGGCAGCATCTCGCGCTTGGCGGCAACCTTGCGGTCGATCGACTTGATCTGTTTCAGCCGCTGCATGTCATGGCGCAGCCGCATGGATATCGTGGCCGCGGCGCGCGCGGCGGGCGTGTTGCCGGCGGGCACGAGCGGTTGGTCCGCCGCGGCCGGTTTGGCGACCGCGGCGGTACGGATGTGCCCGCCCCCGGAGGCAGGAGCAGACGCCGCTTT
>Ga0265780_10009889_pt1 | contig 11401 bp, 12 predicted proteins | sample P1T30metagenome_FD_192432 | JGI IMG/M metagenome (GOLD analysis project Ga0265780, IMG submission 192432) | Plant litter microbial communities from East Loma Ridge, Irvine, California - P1 T30 | ecosystem: Environmental > Terrestrial > Plant litter > Unclassified | place: USA: California... | reverse complement strand
GTCCTCGCAACACTGCCGTTGACGCGGCACACGCTTCCCCATCTCGTGGAGTGTAAAACTATGTTTAGGCGTGACGATATTACGTCCGTCAGGTGATCGAGAGTCTCGAGGTCCGATACCATGACTCAATCTTCGTGGAAAGGGCAGTAATGCTCACGATCACAGGAGTCATCTTCTCGATGACAAGCAGCGTGATGTGATCCAGTGCGGGAGTACAGTGTCATTGGTAGAGATCGACAACAGCACGGTCAGACGGTGTCTGATTCCCCTTTGCTTGGGAGGTTTGACGGCGTCTGCTCCTTGTTCCGGCACTACATGCTCCTAAGAAGTGCGTGCTGAATAGCGAAGGGATCCACCCGTGTATCTAGGTCGGGTCGATCAGGCGGTGCACCTTTATATTGACGGAGGCTCCACCTAGCTTGCGATCGGGTAGATGTTTGCAACGACCCTACTGTAACAATGGAATCACGTAACAAGGAAGCGAAAGGGTAAAAAAAGAATGTCATTCGAATCATAAGAAAAGACGTCAGCTTTCGAGAAGACAGACCAAAAAAACTCAAATCAGAACACCTCCTCCAACCTCTCCTGCTCCCACGTCCTCCTCCCCTGCGCCACATCCTCCCTGACATCCCAGTACGTGTGGTTGAACTCCCAGAACTCCTCGCCAGTGATGGGGTGCTTGGCCTTGTGGAACCACCTGGGCTTGAACGAAACACCCTGTTCCTCCCTGTCCTTGCGCCTAGCACGCTGCGCTTCTTCGACACGGTTCTTCTCCTCTGCGGCGAAGTCGTACTCGCCCTCTTCCATGGCACGCTGATCTGGACGCAAGCGAGAGTCGGTCGGGGCGATGATGGGGCGGAGGCGGTCGGGGAGGTGGTTGAGAGTGACGACGAAGGGGGTGATGTTGAAGGGGATGCCGGTGGGACGCGGATGGGCTTCCCAGATGAGAGTGGCCTGGTTGCTGCTGCTGCTTGAGCCCACGCCGCCGGAGACGTCTGCTTCGTAGCCAGGGGTGTGGCGGGCGTAGATCTTGTCGTTCCAGCGGCCGCCGACGGACCAGGAGGTGAAGCCGTCTTTGCCGACGACCTTGCCGCTGACCTGGTGAGCGGAGGAAGCTTTCCAGCCTTTGGCTTTGAAGTCGAGGATGCAGGTTTCGCCGGTTGTCCAGTTCTTGATTTCCATAGGGCCGTAGTTGTCGACAGTCGGGTTTCCGGTGATGATGCCGACAACGGAGGATGTCACCTTCTTCCAGGTGTAGAGCTCCTCGCCACCACAGGCAGGGCGGAGGCGAAGGAACCAGGTACCAAGTGGGTTGAACTCGAAAGACTTGCCGTAGAACTTTGACTTGACAGCGGATTCGCCATAGTAATCCCAGTTCTTGCTTTCGGCGTAGGCAGCACCGACGGGAGGGTGATGGCTAACTTGTTCGATGAAAAAGCGGTAGCCGAGATCAGGACGTACGTATTCGTAAGTCTCTCCGAGGAGTGGGTTGAAGGGTTTGGCTACACGGCCGATCGTTGAGGCGTACTCTGAGGCGGCGAAGGCGGCGACGTAGACCATACGTTCCATGCTGTCGTCGCGCTCAGCGGCAACATTGAGAAGGTCAGTGTACTCCATGTCTTCAACGACACGGTAGAGCAGGGAAGTAGGCTCATTGAAAGAGACGGGAAGGGTCATCTTGGTCATGTCCTTTCCGATCATGGATTTGAGGATGCCCTGCGAATGGAGTCAGCATGAGGACGTGAAGAGCAGTCATGTCACCACGGAGCAACTCGAGAATTCCACTTACCCAAAGCCCAACCTTTGGTCTGTTATCAGCATCCAACTTCAGCTTCTTTCTTACACCATCCTCGTATCCCTTGTAACTCTTCTCAATGTCCCTTGCCAGCTCTTCCTTCTTCAAAGCCACCTTGTCGCCGCCAGCATATGCTGGAGGCTCTTGATCGGCGGACTTCTCATCCATGACTTGTCCGAATGTGGACACCTTGGATTCCTTAGCCGGTGGGCTGGAAGGTGGCATAGCGTCCAAGACCTCGAACTCGCCAGCGTCCATGGCGTCGAAGAATTCTTCCTCGTCATCATCTTCGTCGTCAGAAACCTCGTTGTTTGTCAATGCGGCGATGGTCGGGCGCCTCCTGATGGTCATGCTCTCTTTGGGCAACTCCAAAGTAGGTTTCGAGGTGTCGACAGTGGCCTCGTTCTCCTCAGCCTCTCTGTCTTCCGTGATGCTGGGTGTTCTGCTAGTCTTGCTTTCAAGCGCTTCCCTCAGAGCGCGCTTCGTTCTCTTCCTCTTATCCTCACTCTCGCCAATCCTGGTCTCGAGCTCTTCTTGCTCCTGAGCGACACGGGCCATGCTGTCTTCCCACAGCCTTCTCACATTCTGCTCGCGCTCAAGACGATACTGCCAGAACGCCTCATGGTCTTTGCTGATCCGCAACAGATCCATGACTAAGCCCTTCAGGTTGCCAACAGCAGTCTCATAACTAGACAGCGCCTGGGCAATCTCGGGATGGCTGATCTGTGTATCTGGCTGAGTGTTCTGCTGACGCTTGAGTGCGGCGGAAACTTGCTCAAGAAGATCAAGCTGTAGCTTAGCAGATTGTGCAGTGATGCTGAAAGCGTCGCGGTTGGCAGGGCGGACATCATGACTGCTGGCATCGTCGCCGTAGTCGTCATCATCGTCAAGGTCGCCATCCATTGTTGCGGTGTTGGTTCTAGTGAGGTGCTTCAACATGGGATCGTCGACGAAGCTGGGCTCGTAGTTGCTAGTTCCTTGCACACTACTGGCTGCGCGTGCCGAAGAGGGACCAGCGTGCATTGCAGCAGCCGAGCCAGGCAGAAGACTGTTGCCGGCCTGGTGAGGCGAGCTCTCTTCACGGGTATGCTGGCGTTCGATCTGCTCCTTGCGAGCTTCGCGAAGAGCTGCAGTCTCCTGCTCTTGCCTCTTCGCATCCTCGCGCTCTTCATCTTTGGCCCATTGGATTGCATTGTTCAGAGCCCAGAACCACCTCTTCTGCTCGACCTCATGGTTGGCCTTTAGATTGTACTTGACTGAGCTTTTGCCGAGAATCTCAAAGAGTAGCTTATCCTTCGGATCCATCTTGAGCTTTGCAATGCGCATGTTGATAGCACCTCTGCATGCGGATCCTGCGTCGTCCTGATTCTTGTAGTAACTCAACACACCGTCTTCCAGAACGAACCAGCGCAGCTTGTAACCAGACGTGTAGTTGGTCCACTTGCGCAAGTAGCCCTTCATTTCACGGCTGTCTTTCGAAGTCGGACCAGAGTCAGACGGCGCTTGCATGTTGTCGCCGAGAATGGTCCTTTCCTGAATACTCCTTTGAGCAGCCGCAGCAGCTGGTGACTTCTTGAGTATAGCCTTCGTGTGGTCGTCCTTGGTGACATCTTGAGGCAGCTTGCCCTTCTTGTCACGACGGAAAGGATCAGCGCCACTGAGGAGGAGTATTTGCGCAAGCTTGGTATCCTTCTTCCTGGCCGCCTCGTGCAGGAGCGTGCCGCCGTGCTCTTTCGTCGAGGGATCGGTAGCAAGCTCTGGTCCGTTCACGTCCAGAGTAGTCCTGACCTTGTTGTCGCCCAGCAATGCCTGCAGACCGTCGTAGTCGCTCCTGGTGACCAGCTGGTGGACTTTGCGCACATTCGTGTCGATGAACATGCTCCTTGAAAGCTGCAGCTGCTGGTAGATATCTGGACTACGCGCGAGGTCCATGGGCGTCTTGCCCTGATAGTTGGCCACAGTATCGTTGACATCTTTCTGGTCCAGCAAGAGCTTCACGACAGGCACTCGGCCGAGCTGCGCGGCAATGTGCAAAGGCGTGTTGCCGTCTCTATCCCGCGCGTTCACATCTGCGGCTTGTTGCGAAAGGACAAACTCGATCACGGCCATTTCAGCGCACTGAATAGCCAGGTGTAAAATCGATGTACCCTCCAGCCTCATGTTGTCGTCTCCCTTTGCTGCTCTTGAGATAGCCGCCGTGTCCCCATTTCTCAGCGCCTCAAAGACCTTGAACAGACGCACGCTCTGCTCGATGCTCGCGCCCTGAGTCGCGCTGGAAGGCGTGACGGGACTGGCGTCGGTGTCTCTGTTGTTGTGTACACTGGACATGTCCATGCTCAGTCTGTTGGACATGGTGTTCGAGACCAGAGGACGGTTCCCGATGTTCGAGGTTCGCGGGGCATTAGGGTGTAGGCTGGTGACGGAGGGATCGCGTATGGGCAGACTGTTGCTGCTGTCGGCCATGGTGTCGTCGGCAAATGGAGACTGCGGTGGCACGTCGCCGCGACTGGAAACGCGGTTGAGCAGAGCCCTGGTGATGGTCGACTTGGAGCGTTTGTGGCTATTGGTCGTGCCGGTACTGAGAGGAGGGCGGGGATCAGCGAAGGAAGAGGGTCTCGAGGGCAACGAGGGTGTGATTGAGGGTGCTGAGGGTTGCCTCTGTCTCTGCCTTTGCGGGCTGGGCGAGAGACGGGACGTCATGAGAAAGATGGCGGCGCCTCAAAAAATTGGCACGAAAGAGGGGGCTTGGATACATGTGTATGTACTATGTACAGTACTGTTTGTGTGCAGTAGTAGTACCGTAGTCCAGTACAACAGTGTAACACGCCCAAGGCCCCCCTCTTTCGGCAATGCATCGTCTAAGCGAGAGGCGAAGTGGGATGTGCTTGTGCTGTGCTGTGCGTTGTTGGCACTGGGGAGGGAGAGAGAAGACAAGACACTTACTCTTGATCTGATGGAGAAGCCATTGTGTCCTTAGACAGGATTCGAGTCCATCAATTGATAGAGTAGATCCGGTAGAATCGAAATAGCAACAAGTGGCAGGCGAGTAGGTATAGAGAAATCGAGATGGAAGTGACAACGGTGGTATCGGGGAACAACACCCTGGAATATCGATAGCTGTATACATAGCATTATTGTCTCTGACGCACATGGCACCCCCCTCCGTCACCCAACCACGAAAATCGTAATTACAACAGGTTCATCGCCCATTAGGCGTCGAGCCATCCAACTTTGACAAGGAGAGTTTGGATCTGCATGGAATACACTATCCTTCTTCTGTCCAAGTGCCTTGGAGATGAACTCTAAAAGTGGCGAGAACCACGACCCGTATCTTGGAGTGTAGTGCTCTGACAATGAGGACGATGATGCAGGAGAGGTCGATACAAAAGTCACACTCCAAGATCGCGATTCTTGTCTCGACGTGCTCTTGTGAGGATAACCAAATCCCAACCTCAAGCACCTTCAAAGAGAGCTCTCTCAGAACCACCGTTTGGCTGCGCCTGCGACGTAACCTGCACATCCAAGCCCTCAGCCTTCAGTACCTCATGTTGCTCCTCAGTAAGCTCCTCCTCACTCAATGTGATCTTCGGACCCGTGAACCACTTCCGCGCATCAACGAAGTAATACAGCAGCGCCCCGCCCCACACTGCACAATTGATCACCACGGTGTAATTCATGGTATCCGGTGTAGGGTTCGGACCCGCGGTAGGGAACATCGACAGCACGATGCCAAAGACTAGGAATACAATGGCGATCCAGGCAATCGGTAAGCTGAATCGGCCGGTGTAGAAAGGGCCGGGCTTGAATTTCGCCTGGCCCCATACGACGCGAGAGAAAATGGGCATCAGCCAGGCCAGGTTGTTTCCGGCAACTGCGAGACTGAACACAGCTGACGCTGCCGCCGGACCGATGAGAGTCAGCAGACCCAGAAGGACGGCGGACAAGACGCAGAACCAGATCGCGTTGAAAGGAATGTATCCTAGGCGTTGGTTGATGACACGCACGTATCGGCTGAAGGGTAGCGCTCCGTCGCGTGAGAAAGCCCAGGTTTGACGTGAAGCAGCCACGGTAATGCTCAGACCCATGAAGAACTGCACGATGAACAGGAGAGTCATCAGGCCTATGGCACCACGCTTTCCGACTGCGTCGTAATAGATCTGCGCCATGGGTTGGCCGAATGGGGAGTTGAGGAGGGACTCCAGATCGGTCGACATGCACGCTGCGAGCACTATCACGATGATCCAGCCGAACAGCCAGCATGAGCCGATGGACATGAGGATACCGTAGGGGACCGCGCGCGTGGCGTTCGCTGCTTCTTCACTCATGTGGACGCAGCTGTCGAATGCTCCGATGGTCTATGGCAGGAGTTCCGATTAGTCATTTCTTGCAGTCACGAAGTTAACAACACCACTCACCCAAATCGGGCTCAGCCAGGAGAGCATAAAGGCCCAACCTGTAGGCCAGGTAGTGAGGTTAGCCGTCGTTGCGAAGATCCAGGTCGCATCATTCCTTTCTTTGGCCCGTCCTATTGGCAAAGCGATGATCGTAGCAAATATCAGAACAAAGTTCATCACGACGAAAGCGGTCTGCAGCTTTCCCATGACCTTGCTGAAGCTGCTGGCGAGGATGCCGTGGCAGATGACACAAGCCAGGAACACGGCATACACGACGCCGTCCGAGGGTGCCCAGGTGCCGTCAGTCGCCAGAACAGCAACACTAGTCAGCATGAGAGCGAAGCCGTAGTCGATCGAACAGAGTCCTCCAACCAGACCAAGCGTGTTGCTGTATCCTACGAGGAACGAGAAAGCGTTGCGCGTTGCTGGTGAGGAGAAGTAATGCGTCCACCTAGTCCGTTAGCATGAAAGTCCAGTACTTAGCCACCGTCTGGGGACTCACCAGTAAAGCCCACCAGACGTAGGCATCGCACTACCCAGATCTGCCATTGCCAATCCGACGAAGAAGATGAACATGCTAGCAAGGAACCAGCCCCACACCATTCCAGCAGGTCCAGCGGGTATCGAGTAAGACAAAGTACTTGCGATGGACGGCATCAATCCCATGATGCTGAAAGCAATACCGAAAACCTCGATCATAGTGAAGTTCCTGGGCGTTGCTTAGCAGGATAGCCAAGAGTGTCGTATCTCGGCATGCCTTACCTTTGTAGTTCCTGTTTGTAGCCCAATTTGGCAAGCATAGCTGCATCATCTTCGCTTGCGAGGCCATTGTCAACGGCGTTTCGCGAGGCCTGCGCTTTAGTATCTAATGGCATTTGAGTAGCCATGATGACAGTCGATGGAAGGAAGTGAATGATTGGGGAATGAGGAGATCAGACCATGGATTGCAGTGTCATATACTTACTACCGAGTACCATGATAGCCTGCAGTGCTTATCATTTGACGGTGCCGATCGTGGTACTTCTGTCCAACGAAGATAAGAAGAGCTCCTCAGAAGACATGGGTGAGAGATCACCTATCTATGGAGGCGTGTTTCGTGCAGCTCTCAGCCGCGTAACCTGCATACAACACCATACCTCTGATGTTTTTGATAATCTCGGTGAGTCGATCGAATAGACATAAGCTGACTGCACAGTGCTCGATGATCTTGATGAGATCAAGTGAATGCAGACCAGTCTGTGGTGGTGGTATTCGTCTCGTTGAGGACCAAGGGACTTCCCTCGTTCCATGCGAAGGAGTCGGTTTTACCCCGCGCTGAACAGCCACAGCAAACGCCACACGCCCGCCGTGGCTGATCGCGATTTCAATATCTGTTTGGGGCTGTCTGGTCTCATCTAAATCGTCAATTCACATTACCAGCTTATCATTATTCACAACCCATAAGCCGCAAACATGTCCGTTTCCAGGCGCATGGTAAGTCGGGCAGATCATTGATGTCCACGCACGAAATTCTGACATGACACTAGCTCTCAAGGGAGGAGGAAGAGGCGATGGGCGACGAGAAGGAGGTTCGCAAGGAGGACCAGGACAGAATCAACCGCTTCAGCCGTCTTCATAGTAAGGAGAAGTTGGTGGAAGAGGATCTGAAAACCAAGCAGGTAAACGAAGGAATTTGCCAGCTTTCGAAAGCCCTCACGAGCTGACACACGCATAGAAAGACAAGGAAGACCTCGAAGAGATCTCATCCGAGCTGGAGCTTGCAGACGAGGACGAGAAAGTGCCGTACGTGCATAGCAAATCTCACCTCACACGCAGCGTGCGACGACTGACTTTTCCTCACAGATACAAGATCGGCGACTCGTTCTATTCATTACCGCTACCTGATGTGCAGGAACGCCTGTCCGCCTCGGTGGACAAAATCAACGACGAAGTGGCCAGCCTCGAGGAGAAACTCAGCGAACTGCGCGAGGAAATGGGCGAGCTCAAGGCCGAATTGTACGGTCGTTTTGGCAGTGGCATCAACCTGGAAGCCTAGACGACTTGTGTTTGCAGCGACCCCGGAGACTGCAATGTCAAAATGCATGCAATATTTCATAATTCCGCTATCCCGCGTCCAAGGTGTAGAAGGGCGCTTGATGTGCAGCTCAAGCTTTCGACTCTCCCGTTACCTGCCTCACCAATAATGATCGGCAAGCGCATATGAGTTACCGCTTTGAGCAGCTAGCCGCGGTTAATGCATCTTGGCCCCTCTGGTGCGCATCACTAATCTGTGTGTTGTGATTGTTACTGACGACCACAAGATGCTTGTACCGTGCCGAAAGCCGTGTACCGTTTTGCTGTTCATGAAATGATGTTTCGCCATCCTGTCGCTTCCTCCATTCCGTCCATTTTATTTACATCTTTCTGACTGACAAGATCAAACCTTGCCCCGCCTCGCGCTGGACGTGATCGCGCAACTCTGACTGGAAACTCTCTGGATGATGCCGAACTCCGAACGTGGCACACCGCTGTCACAACTCAACTCTCGAAGCCAGATCCCGATAGACTTGGTGCGAACAATCTCTTCCACTTCAACGAGAGACGCCGTCAACAAAGCCGATATAGACAAGCAATTAGACCTGGAAAAAGCTGACAACTCTCACGACATATCTGAGGAATCATCTTCTCGCACAAGCCGCGATGACACCCAAATCACGGCCAGCGATCTGAATGCTGGCAAGACTGTCGTCTCGTTCACTCGGAACGATCCATTAAATCCTTACTGCTGGCCACTGTCGAAGAAAATCTACGTGACAGTCACGGGCATCGTGTTAGTCTTGAACAGCACGATCGGATCCTCAATCGCCACTGGAGCATCTTCACAAACCGCAGAGCAGTTCAGCATCACCAATCAAGCGCAACTCGTACTGCCGACGTCGATTTACCTAATAGGATATGTTGTCGCGCCGCTCGTCTTCTCGCCACTCTCTGAGCAGTATGGCCGCAAGATCGTCATGATTTCAACGTTCGTCCTCTGTAAGTGATCCAACACGTCGACTGACAGCCCATTGCACGACGACTAACATTCTGTTTCCAGACACTGCCTTTACCCTTGGCTGCGCCCTAGCGCCCTCATGGTCGGGCTTGATCATCATGCGCCTTCTCGCTGGTGTTGGTGCTAGTACCCCTATATCTGTCATCGGGGGGATATACGCCGACATATACGCCACTCCCAAGGCTCGTGGAAGGGCTATGGCTTTGTTTATGGGGGCGACGACTTGGGGGCCGCTACTAGGTCCTGTTGCCTCCGGGTATATCGCTGTTGTGTCGTGGAGGTGGGTTTATTGGCTACAGCTCATCATCGCAGGCGTTACCTGGCCTTTCGTGCTAATGATGCCTGAGACGTACGGACCTGTCGTACTGAAAGGCAAGGCGAAGAAGATGAGAAAGGAAGGAAAAGACAACGCGTTCGCGCCAATTGAACTCGAAGAAAAGGACATACGCGAGCTTCTGGTCGTCGTCTTGACCAGGCCGATCCGGATGTTTTTGTTCGAAATGATCGTGCTCTGCAGCTGTCTGTACACCGCTTTGGTGTATGCCATCTTCTACAGTGCGTCTCATGACCATCGAAATCACCATTCGCGTCTCAGATACTAACGCATGCAACAGTGTTCCTCCAAGCATACCCCATCATTTTCACAGGCGTCTATGGCTTTAACGCAGGCGAAAGAGGCCTCGCCTTCCTCCCCATCGGCGTCGGCAGCATAATATCTTGCTGCATCTTCCTCTTGTGGGACGTCTACCTCGACCGCACTCGTAACAAGGTCCCTCAGCCAGCCTGGTACGGCAAAGAAGAATACCGGCGAGTCCCACTCGCCTGTCTTGGAGCACCACTACTCAGCATCTCCATGTTCTGGCTCGGCTGGACGGCCAGACCTTCGATCCACTGGATAGTCCCAGTCCTCGCAGCCATCCCGTTCGGAATTGCATACCTGCTCATCTTCATGGCCCTTCTCAACTACCTCGTTGATGCATACGAGATCTTCTCTGCTAGTGCAACGGCTGCTGCTTCTTGTTCGCGCAGTCTGTTCGCCGTGGTGTTACCCTTCGCTGCTAGGCCGATGTATGAGCGCTTGGGGATCGCGTGGGCTTGCAGCTTGCTTGGTTTCATCAGCCTGGTCTTGGGAGTCATCCCGTTCTTCTTCCTGAAGTATGGTGATCAGATCCGCGCTCGGAGTAAGTTCTGCAAGGAGTTGGCAAGGAAGAAGATCGAGACTGATCAGGCGACGGAGAAGAGGTTTGCGGAAGAGGATGCGCAAAAGCTGGAAGCTGAGAAGCGGGCGTAGCGTTGTTGATTGCATTTGCTCTGCTGCATTGAGCGCTCGCCTTCAAGAAAAGTCAATGGTTATCTGAAGGCATGTATCATCTTCTCATCTTCATCCAACGCAGTACAGAAACAACCGAGAAAGAACCCATCAATCCAGAAGTCTTGAAACCCAATCGAACCAATCACCAACACGCCGCAACTCCGAATCCCAACCACCATCGAGACAAAAAAAAACACAGCGCCACCAATCCCACCCCCCTAAAGCCTCAACTCCTCCAACTCCCACCTGACCCCCACCATCCCCACAGCCCCCAAATGCACATCCATCTCAAAAACACCCCCCTTCCCCATCCCATCCAAATCCCTCACAACCGCCCTCCTAGCCCTCAGCACCAACTCGCCCAAAACCGCAGCATCCCTCTCCAAACCCCTGAGCTCCCTTTCCAACATCCCCCCATAAACGCCCTCCTTGTCCGCCTTCAGAGGCTCCGCCCAGAAAGCCAAATCCTCGAGCCGGAGTCGGAGTCGCACAAAAGCATCTTTGAGAGCTTGGTGCGTGATCCGGTGGGTCTGTGTGTATCCCGCGAAGGCTGTGGCGAAGCTGAGGGTGGGTTCGAGGTGGATTACGAGGGAGCGGAGGGCGGTGTGGTCTGGGACCAGGGCGCCTTTTTTTGCTTAGAAGGAGGGCCATGTATTTTGCGGAGGCGGAGGGGGTTGCGTTTGGGTGGGTGATGGCTAGGTTGGGGTCCATTTGGTTCTTTTTGGATTTGGATTCGGATGTTGGGAGAGAGTTGGGTGGCGTGGAGTGTTCTTTTGGCGCATGGTTTTCCCTTTCAGAGGGGTTCGAGCTTATTGTTGGGTGTTGTTTTGATGGCGATGAGTGAGTCGGGTGTTTCAAAAAAAAAA
>Ga0265780_10009888_pt1 | contig 11402 bp, 11 predicted proteins | sample P1T30metagenome_FD_192432 | JGI IMG/M metagenome (GOLD analysis project Ga0265780, IMG submission 192432) | Plant litter microbial communities from East Loma Ridge, Irvine, California - P1 T30 | ecosystem: Environmental > Terrestrial > Plant litter > Unclassified | place: USA: California... | reverse complement strand
AGCCTCATAATCCTCAGACAATGAGACCTCGTTGCTTGGAACACCACCCTGGATATTGCCAAAGTAGTGTTGCTGCAGCTCTCCGCTGGAAGATGACGATGCTAATCCAGCGTTATGAAAGTCGAGCCAGGATGGCGGCATCGTCTCACCTTGCGACATCTCGCTGTACGTGCGCTTCGAAGAAGACGGCGCGTAATGGAAGTCCGATGGACTGCTACCAAGACCCATCATGGTGAGCCTGTTGTCATGATAAAACGTCATGATGGCTGTCTTACGTTACGGGTCTTCTGGGCAGCTGTTAGTGAAATGATCGTGACTGGCAGAACATGTGAAGAATAAGCATACCTGAGTGAGACTTGTGTATGACGCAGCGCGGAAATCTTGCGACTTTCTGGCGGTGCGGGGTATTGCTGCGAGCGCGGTCAGTATTTGTGTAAGAGCTTGTAGCAGAGACGGTGGAGACGTACCTTGAAGAGCGCGAACTAGGCAAGGCACCTGGAAGCTTTATAAAGCGTGGCAGGTGCAAGAGGCAAAGAGAAACACCAGAGTTGAGTCTGTGTGGGTGTTAGAGTTTGTTGCAACAACAAATTGGGCTCGAGTGCGGAGATTGCAGCCTGTAACTGGAGCAACAACACTAACAAGCGAGCGAGACCGTACGGCCACTGCAAGCAGGCTGTGAAGCTCAGGAACAAGACGAACAAGGTGCAGTGAAGTGGGAGACGCGTGGGATGGGGTACATACCTGGCTGAGAAAAGTTGGTGGAGGGGGAAAGAGGACAGGCGGCGCTGAGGTTTATATGGAGGGGCCGGAGACGAGCCAACTCCACGCTAACGTTCACGCCGTGGTGGTGACAGTGAGCCTGATCGACTCTTAGAGCACGATGCTGGCCAAGAGATCCACTGCCAGCAGCTCTGGCTCGATCCAATCAGAGCAGCTGACGTAGGGCGTGTACACAGGCTCACAGAGCTTCTCCTCTGGAGACAGGCACGTACCTGTTCCCACCGTCTCTAGCAATCACTTGCGGAGACTGGGAATGGTACCCGCAAAGACCTGCGGCCGACAAGGGTGTCAAGGCACAAGCGAGCTAGCGTAGTGCACAGACGACCTGATGAGTTTTGACCACCCGTTCTGCAGCAATGTTCTCTTGCTTAGAGTAGAGTGTCTCGTGCTTGGGGTTGTGGGGCCGCGCTTGGACACTTCGACAATGCTGAGCTCAATCGTTCGACTTCCGCGAGGACCGCTGCCACACGGGCGGGCGCCGTACGCTTCGGGGTCGACACGATACCAACCAATCAGCACGTATTGCACGATATCTGGGGAACTGCTCGGAACTGGGTTCGCCGCGCGTATAGCAATTGGAAGTGCGTATAGTTGCCAGGCGATTGCGTCCAACTGAGGATGCCGACGCGAGCTTTTCTCAATTCTCAATACTCAACTGTTGCTAGAGAAAGAGAGAGAAAGAGAGAGAGCAAGAGTCTTGACGGCGCGAGATATATACTATCAAGCTTCCCAGCGCCAGCTAAGCGATGTGGGGCGGGTGGCGATTATCGACGGTGACGGCGGATGGTGTGGGTGGCGATCTTGCTCACGACCCGCCCTCAAGGCGGAAGCGGTGGTGACCCAGGATTACGGGAAACACATGACAGGGCGAGGCAATGATCTGGGTCGATAGCGTGGCGTACCAGTGCGAGAGCTCACGATCAAATCGTCCTTGATATAAGGTGGATGCTTGAAACCGGGTGTCCAACCTTGCGGAATGAATCTTGCCATCCTCGAATAGGCAACTTGAACATCCACGTGAGCTTCGGCAGCCTCGCTAAAGGCAAGCGTGTCGTGATTGACCCATCGAGAGACCAGAGGGGGGCTGTTGTGTCCTTGCAAGTGGCGCCCTGAGATAATCCGTAGCTTGGCCAGCATCAATGGTGCTTCGAATGTGATTTCTAGACGACTCGATCCATACTAGCCAGAGGACAAAGATGCAAGGAGAAGTGCATGGTGGCATTGGGGAGCACCCGAAGACAATGTGGTGGATAGAAAATAGAAACGTAAGGAGGACAAGAACATGAGTTAACAAGCAGGGAAGAGGTGGTAAACGATCGTGAATAGGAAACGAAAGAAAATAGCAGTAGGAGATGTTCTTGACTGAAGAAGGCTAGGATGAAAAAGATACGAAGAGACTGGGATAACAGTATACTTGCAGTCGAGGCCTACCATGAGTTGGGACAGCGAATCTACAACCACACATTAGTGTCTGAGGCCTCGGTATAGATGCTGATACCTCGTTCCGCTCATTACATTTCAGATTCGGCATTAACACTTCGTCAATGAAATTGCAGGCAGCCTAACAAGCTTCAACACGACAACATGCCTGACCTACATCGTAGTTGATGTACGTCTTAGCAATACTTCGTGAAGGGTAAACCCCAAACAGGCGACTGGTTTGGGAGTTTCGACGTTGCAAGTGTATTACTAGGCTTGGCCCTACCTTGGGTGATCGAACACCACTTATTCAATGGGCCAAAAGTCCTGCTAGTGCGCAAGAGTTGGAGTTTTTGCGCACAAGCGCAGTAATCACTGCTTCCGTGATGTAGCCGCGAGCCGACGGAGTCCTCTCCAGGCAACAGGTGGCATTGGGCTCTGGTCCTTGGCTCGAACGGAGGTCCTCTGCGTGTGCGATCATTGAATGCCAGGGAAGGTAATTCGGTTGTGTTGTCCTAAGCTGAAACGCAGTCATTGATGGTAATGAACAGGCCATCTTCGCGCTGTAGCGTCCATCTAATCGTAGTTATCCTCCAGGGACCGCGAAATGCGAGCTCTTCGCGCAAACGCGAATGATCGATGACGCGCAAGTCCTAATGTCACAAAGGCCTCCTGATTAGTTCCAACGAGAAGGATCCTGTTCGTGGGGTAGAGATTTACGTAGGTATTGGTCCATGTTGACCCGCGATGTTGAGGACGACGTGCTTGCGTTGTGTTGCGTACAAAGGTCGTTGTCTGCCAGTGGACCATCGTCTGCTTGTAAGTGCATAGGAGAGCATACGGAGCATGTTCAGGGGGTGATCATCGATGGCTTGGGTGCTTTGTTAGATGTGGGTGGGTTGTGGGTGGGTATGGGCTGAGGATGTCAAAGGAAGGGACGTGGAAAGCGGAGGTGCAAATAAGGTTCTGAGCGCTAAATTCAAGGGCAGGGACGATGCGGAGACTGCCTTGGCACTCTCATCGCCGCCTGGTGCAAGGATGTTTATCACGCGGCAGTGGAAGAGCGATTTAACAGTTCAGTTGATGTATTATTGGCAGAGCTATCGTAATCTAGAGAATACCTGTCTGGCAGTTAGCTTGCATCTCGAAGGGTTGCGTGAATTGCGTAGAGGGATTGGCTTACCTTGTGCACGCGAATATTTGATGTGGTTGTGACCGATCGAGCATTCATTCTGTGCCCCCCTAGCAACGGACTGAGATTCTTGAAAAGAGTCCTGTCTTGCTCGCCTTGCGCTGCTTCTGTGTTGCAACTCGCCGCCAGCGCTGCTGCTTCTGGTGGTGTCCTTGGCGAACACGAGCTGGGCGGGATGGTGTCCGGAGCTAATTTTCGGTGGCTCGAGACACCCTAAGCTCCGTCGTATCGTCATCATGCCGCAACGCTCGGCGCTGATGGCGCTGTCCTTCATGGCAATGTCCACAGCGGGCGCATGTTGATCTCCTGCTCAGATGGCCCTTGGTGTTGTGGTTGCGACTGCCCCTTCCGCCGGCCTCCTGTGTGCCTTCCCAAAATTTTGAGGAACCCGATCACCAACACCACACCACCAACAACAATTTTCCGCACACATCCCCAAAAGCCTCGCGCCGTGCGACTCAGAGCCCAGCCCTGGGTGTACTGAATCGTACACACGGCCACATGTTGCTCCTGCCCCCTCAGATGGCTTCCGGTGTCGCGGGCGACTGGCTTTGTCGATAGCAACCACCCTCATCCCCGCAGCGACACTCACCCTCGACATGATGGTAATGGCGCGCGTGAATCTATAGAAGAGGAACTGACAGAAGAAGGCTGAGAGACTATAGCGATCATTCCCTCGTCCGCCTTCGTTGAGAACTCGCGGTCGTACTCCGGTTCTGAGATCCCCCACAATCACCAGCGGCCCGCCGCAAGCAACGCAGAACATCGGTTCCACATGGTTAGGCTTGCGCCGGATACAGACAGGTCTGCGGAAAGGTCTATTTCGTCTTCGCAATGTCTCATTCGGCCAGCGGATGTGTATCCCACCGTTCGACCGCCCGCGCACACCCGACAACTAGGCATTTTCGCAACACCACGCCCAGTTTGGGGCAGCTTGAGCTTTTCTAGAGGAAAGCTGCTGTATGAGCCTCCTCTTCCGTGGAGTCTATGGATGCTCCGAGGAATACTTTTACCGGCTTGGGGCTGCCACCTCGAGCGACCCTGGTGGACCACCCCGCTTCTGTGAACAGAACATTTCGAATCTGAATACGCGAGCCACTATCGACATCGCCTCTCAGGATCTCTTGTTGCTCCTAAGAACCGTGAAACAGCAGCGGCCACCACATTCTGTGTACGTAATAGCGCCAGACAATATCTCGACAAGGTCACCCGATAGACGACAGCGACGCGAGCGCTTTCTTTGGGGCTGCGATACCATACAGATGGAAATCACAGCGTAGTTCGACCGAAGGTATATGAATATACAATGCTCGACACGGGCGCACGACCACACCGTGCTTGGACAGAACAAGGCCGCGATGGTTCGGACAAGGAAGCCAACCTTGTCGGACATCATCAGTCCCAGGGACAAATACTGTGTGTCCCGTTATCGCCTGGGATGGGCGCTGTGCCAAACTTTGGCACCGCCGAATCCTGCGATGAACGGTGCTTGTCCTGCATGGTATGCCAACTGACAATCTCGTCCGAGGTCGAAAAAGGTCCAGGACTTTGAAGTATGGAGGCTTCGACAGCCAACCGCAAGGAACAAGCCGATCCCCAGTGTGAAGGAGCAGACAAGTTTTTTGCATGCTCCGACCTTGCCCATCGTCGCATACGACCCTTGTCGACTTCATCGCCAAACAAGATACTGCCGGTGCTCATCAACACCTAGGCGTGGAGGACTCGGTGGACCCATGTCCGACAATATGAAGATGTCTTTCAAGCTGCTGCAAGGATATCGCCAGCAAGAACGTCGAGAAGTTTTGTTCCTCCTAGCCTTTCAATACATCGACCGGTACAAAAGCATATTCAGCCTGTATCATCCTGGCTCGAAGGCAGCCGACGACTCACAACGGAACATACTTGTAGATACACAGCGCGAGATCGTCAGGCCGGATGAATGTCAAGGACGTCGCCCTAAGGGTTCCTTTTGCCCACAGCGAAGCCACGTCGGCGGTATCTGCAAAGCCTCCGAGTCGGATCAGAAACTGGCTTTAGCAGACCTGACAGAAGAGATGGAAGTATTCGGGATACAGAAGCTGGCGTCGCATGGGACAAAGACTTCTCGGTGCACAAGGCCTACCGATCGCATCCGTGACGGCTTCGAGTTCATCTTGGCATCGGGACTGCACCAAAAAAACCCACGCACCAGGTTCGATGCTTCGTGCCCGGCGATCTTCGTACCTGTTTCTGTTCACATCTTCCTGGTTTCTAATCAACATCGATGGTTGCACCGTGCAGGCATAGTTCAGATACCTCAAACGAATGCTGGCTTCGGGAAGGCAGGCAAACATACAGTCCGCCAAATTCCGAATTGGAGCTCTACAGCTCCTTCGATATCTCTACTCATACCTCAGCCATCGTCAAGATCGCCGCCTTGTTGGGGCTCGTTGTTGTCTTATCGAATTGCCCGTCTCAACAATTCGTCCGCCACATGTCTTTGCCCTCAAGGGGTGCGACTCTGATGCTCCAGTAGCAACAACCCCGAGCAGCGCGCTGTACCTGGACCCGTCGATTGACCTTACGGTATGTCTTATGGTCCGGGACTCATGATGATGTGCTTTGATCCGGAGCCACATCGTCGTCGATTGAATGGTCAGCTTTGCGTCCTGGATCTTGGCTCAGAGTAGAGAATGTGACGATGTCAGAATCGCTGTCTATTCTCTTGGGAGAATACATCTTCAGTCTATGTGTTCTCGATGGCAAATGGCGTTCTCCGACTGAGATCGCCCCATGCGCCGACGTTCGGATACCACAAGTGTTCGCAAACACTCCGCTGCAACGGTTATCAGCTGGTGGCGACGGGTCCATCATCGTTCCATGACCGTCCCAAAACTGGGCTGGTAGTAGTTCCGCAAATCTGAGCGAGCATGGCCTATTTCAAAGTCTTTATACCTGCCCGTTTTGTGGTCACAGTCCACGACGTTTTGGAGACCATGTCCTCCTGTCTCGGCCTGCGCAAGTTGGTTCGGGGTGCAAGATGGAAGTCTCGGCTTCCGTGTAGATGGGTATGATGTCCTCATGCGCTGCCTCATCGGCCAAGTCAGAGGAGAAGCCTGGCGCTCATGTAAAGAATTGGTTTGGTGCTTCCAGCATTCCCAGCGCAGGTCGCTTCTCGACCGTCCCAGCAGTATACGAACATTGTCAGACTGCATACCTTTCCGGGCCCCGCCGAGTCCATCTCGCAGCTTCGCGTTGTCTCAGGGACCTTTGTGGGGTGCATCGGCTGCTTCCAGAGCCTCAGTCAGCCGGAAATTGTGAATGGGCATTCCTGTCGCATCTGGCTGCAGCTTGTATACCAGTCCCCATCGTCCGAATTGGCGATGGGTTTGGACGACATGTTGCGAGTGTTGTTCAGCGCTACGTCTATCTGTCTCGCGGTCTCGGTGTGGTGGGCCTTGTGTATGCGCTCGCTGCCATGGTGTATACCGGTCCGCTGATGCGTCGATACCCAAGCATGTGTGGAAGGTTTCTGCAATGGTCTCGTCTTGTGGTGATGCGAGTGCTCCTCGTCGTCAGCCTGGGAATTGCCGAAGAAGCAAAAGCGTACCTACTACCGGGCTTGACTCGCAGTCTACGAAGCGCCCACGCGGCCCCACGGAGTGCCGCATTCCCTTCCTCGCTGGCCAGCGTGTGGTTTGCCAGTTGAGAGTCTAATGCCGAGGCCTTCCGGTGGTTTGTGAATCGAGAGGGCCGCGTGGCTTCTAGCTATCCAGTCGAAGTGTTGAGATTTCGAGGCCGATGCGACTTCTCGAGCTCGCCTGTCCCTCAAAGATGCTCTGTGTATAGCTCTCGCCGCGGGATGTACGCGCGCGATGTCGGGCATGACCCCGCCGCCAGACTTGCGACGATGGAGGTGCGAATGGTGCAGCTTTCCGGGAGTCAAGGCGCCTTGCCCAAGGGATCCTCTGGCATATCTACGCACTCAGGGATCTTGTACAGAGACGTCCGCTGTCCATGGCCCACGTTTCTGCGGTGCTGATGGTGTCGCTGTTGTCGCCGCAAAGTTGCGTAGCATCGTGAACATTGGAGCTTTGCTGAGAACCTGACAATGCAACGGATGTCTATCCAGTCTGTTACTTGTCAGCGACTCTCAGGATACGTGTACACGTCTCTGGACCTGGCCTGTCAAGCCACCGGTGCTGCGCGGAATGCTCAGCGACAGTTAAGACCTCAAATCCACTTCCGCTTCCCCGCTTCCCCGCAGAAGTCATGTCGCGCGTACCAGAGCTGGCAACAGATGCCGTGGCATTGACGCCAATATCATCTAAAATCATGTCCTTCTCCATGGCAAAGTAGATGCCGCTGTCGCTGGTGCGTGGTCGTGGTGGTGTGGTGTTGCGGTGTTGGAGAAACGAGAACAGCAAAGTCCAACATGATAGCGGCACCCGTCCGAAGTCAGCCACCACAACGGCATTATCTCTAGAACCACAGCACCAGTATCAGCATGGGCTTGCGGCACGTGGATAGATGCATTCGCAATTGCAGCTCTCAGACTCAGGGGAAGGCGTAGCCCTACAATCGTGGTTTGGAGCACCTGCAAAGTGTCTTCCAGCAAAGACTACTTCCAAGCACATACATCATGGAGTTCAAGCTACAGGGAGGTGCACGCAAACTATGAACTACTCTTGTTGTGTGCGAGAATGCACATGTGCTGGATAGTAGGCCTATCTACTCCAATGCCGAAAGCCACCTGAAGCCGTGCCATCATGGTGTCAGACGATTAAGCTGCAGGCAGCGGGAGAGGGACATCATACCAAATGGAACACGCAAAAGGGTAGGTGTTTGGACCCTGTAGTCCCTGCTGCGCGTCGAAGTTCACTTGCTACCTAGAAGACCCCACACAAGTCGCTAGCGCATCGGAGAAATTGGCCTGACACAACTTCACAACACCAAGCCAGCATATACGGAGGGTATCTTGCTATCCTCTATATATTAAATCAGGATCAGGATTCTGTCACCAATGATGCCTAACGAAGAGCTGACTACTTGGAGGGTTGAGGTATGGCCAGAACAATCGCTAACGCTTGTTCTAGGTGGGATCGGGTTCGAATCCCGGAGCGACTGTACAGTCGGAATTTTTTGTTTTTGCATTATTAACAGCATCACAGCATGATGTCATATGTCCGACAGCGTAAAGCAAGAGCTGCCATCCTGTGTTTAAGAGCACGAGGTTACAGGTTTGAATCCTTAGAGGAACGATTCACAGCAGTCGCAATCGTTTCCTGCAACATTGTTAGCATCAGCCATGATGACATGTGCTTCCTGAGGTCATTACGTCTGACAGCATAAAGGAAAGAGCTGTCGTCGCTCTGTGCTTAAGAGCACAAGGTTAGAAGTTCGAATCCCTGGGACAACTCCTTTCAGCAGCCACGATCTTTTCTGCAACGCTGTCAGCATTAGCACATGATTTCACAGGCCTTACTGGCTCATCATTTCTAATAGCGCGCACGCAAGCGACGTCGCCCTGTATCTGAAAGCACGAGGGAGGTTTGAATCCTCAAAACAGCAACTTGTACAGTCGCAATCTCTTTTCCACCATTGGGACATAAATACACAGTCCCGTATACTTTTTTGCAACATTTTCAGCGCCAGAGCACGATGTCCAAGGCTTTATTGTATGTGAGAGCACAAGAAGAAGAGCTGTTGTCCCGCATCTTTAGGCAGAGAAGAAAGAGCTGTTGGTTCAAGTCAAATGGTACGTCGACACACAGCACCAAGCCAGCATATACTAAAGGAACATCGCTATCCTCTATATATTGACTCCAGTTCGTAATTCTTTCACCGATGATCCACCAACGAAATAGCAGCGCCCGTTTGGTTGGGGAGGTAATTCCCTAAGTTTGAACAATTGCTAATACTTTATCTAGGTTACAAGTTCGAATCCCGGAGCGACTGTACAGTCGGAATTTTTTTTTTTTGCAACGGTATCAGCATTAGCACATGATGTCATTTTTGCCAGCATGCCCCACGCTTCGTCGTGTTTGATAGCAAAGAAGGAGAACCCGGCTGTTCGCATTCGCGGATGCATTGTCACGCGTGGTCTGACGAGGCCTACATCGTTGACTATCGTTTTGCTCGGACGCGCGGGCCTCGAGCAAGCCAGACCTCGGCTAGTACTCAACACGATGTCGAGGTTTTGAGATACTTCCACACTTGATGCTTGTTGCAAGAGGATATAGGACGCAAGAATCAGTTCCGTTCCTTGGCTACGTCTTGTAGTGCGACCGAGCTAGATGACCTAGAATGCATCGAACTTCGGTCAAACCGCAAGCATCGAGAATGCCAAGTTAAAGGCCACATCAAGCAACATGACTTGAGTTCACAGCTCCGGGTGGACTTTCGTCTGCATTGGCAATTGGCAGAAAGCTCCCTGAAAGCTATCTCGAACCCATCACACATGTGCATTTCTTCGCCATAGATGGACCCAGCAGCCCGCTGATGAAGGGTTGGCATTTCTTCCGGGCCCGTTCACGATGATTCAGAATTTCTCCCAATTCTGCTGAAGCATCATTCTGAGCGACAAAAAGGAATAGTCGTCTACTGATAGACTACAAGCCGGCGTACAAAAGACTCGACCTCGTTGCACTGCACTCAGCGTTTCAAAACGAGGTTTATATGAGTTGCAGTAAACCAAGTTAGGTCAGGAGGGAGACTCGCCTTATCGAAACATCTAATTTCTCGGACCTCCTCCATGTCGCGCGAAAACGCTTTCACTCTCAAACCACTGGAATTTTGAACACACAGAGGATGACCCATGCCGGAGCTATTTACCTCGACTTATACTCAGGGATTTTGTCACTTGTGCATGAGGAAACCAGTCCTATGGCATCATCCATCAACAAGTTTCCGTTTCGCGATGATGCCCGTCTCATCCCATTTCATCGATTCGCCAAGAGCAAGAGAAGTGTCAAGGTCGTAAGAGACGACAGTACAGCCCCGAGCAGCTCAAAATCTTCGAGACTTTGTCGGTTCTCCGCCAAAATTGGGCATCTACATCAGCGCAGTTATCAGAACGACATTCCCGAGGATGTCTTTTGGCGTACTGAAACATGCCGTTCTCTGGATCTTCGCGTATTGCCCAAACTGCCCAAATTCCATGCCTTTCATCTTACTACCAACAGCAGAATTTCCCAGGGTATCAAGGGATGCATCTCCGACGAAGTGTCCAACAAGCACAGAGACGCAAGACTTTTCCCCAATACTGCTGGGAGGTCAGCGCCTAACATCTCCTCCAAAGGGAGCACTTGAAAGAGTTCAGAAGCTCTGCTTTTGCTCTGCTTTTGCTCTGCTTTGGTTCCTGCTACCGTTGCTGCGAAATGAAGAGTACTCCGATCCGCCGGAAGAAGACAGAACGGCAAGGATGGGAGTGAAGATCTTACTTTCCAAACCTGAGTCGATGCGAGCGAATGATCTACTTCTGAAAAGCCTAATTTAACGCGAACATGGCTGTGGACTGGCAAACTTCTATGCCAGTCTATGTCGACTTTTGGTGTTCCAACGCGGACTTGGCGAAAATCGAAAGTCGAAAATCGGCACATGGATTTCAGAACGCCGCTCGGGCCACATCCCGACATTGGCATGCAGCCAAACAGAGCATCGCACCACCGTTTCACAAGGCATCAGCAATCTTGCAAAGGCTATCTCAACGTTTTGAAATAGTCATTAAAGATGGGTAACGCGTGCAGCCTTGTCGATGTTGAGCTTCAGGTGGCCTACGGATTCTGGCTGATGCAGTATCGACACCTGTACACGAAGCATTGCGTATCCAAGACTCCAAAGCCCTGAATTGTTCTCCTACACGACCAAAGTCTGCAATATGGAAACCACATTGCATCGCAGGTTGTATCGGCACGCAATTGTTGTGATCGTGGGTGGTAATGGCAGCTTCCAGGATCTGCCACCATCAAAACCACCGCAGTAAGATCCTCCTCTGGAATTGCAACAATGATACGTGGTATCGGAGTACTAG